>Ga0316228_1004004_pt1 | contig 11358 bp, 8 predicted proteins | sample TBH18021metaG_FD_206005 | JGI IMG/M metagenome (GOLD analysis project Ga0316228, IMG submission 206005) | Freshwater microbial communities from Trout Bog Lake, Wisconsin, USA - TBH18021 | ecosystem: Environmental > Aquatic > Freshwater > Lake > Hypolimnion/Profundal zone | place: USA: Wisconsin... | reverse complement strand
GCGGTACTGGACGCCGTCGAGGGAGATGTCCTGGAATCGTTCCGGGACGACCGGGGCGAACCGGATGCCGTTGGGTTCAAAGGTCATGCCGAAGAGGCCGTGATAGACCATGGACAAGAACCCGGAAGCGCTCCACAACTGCCGGGGAGAGCCGTCAGGCGCTCCGTCCTCGGGGCGGTAAAGTTCCATGAACGTCTGGTTCTTCTCGGACAGTTTCACCAGTGCGTCCAATTCGCGGCCGAAGGTGGCGACGTCTTTGGTTTCAGACGCCGCCCAGGCCCAGTATCCTTCGACGAACGGCCAGATCATGCCGTTATGGTAGTAGTGGGCGAAGTCGGTTTTGTAGCTGCGCCACTCGCCGAACTGGGGCCAGAGGCAGGGGAATCCCCAAGGGGTGGTGGGGGTGGAACGTAGCACCTGGCGAGCGCGCTCCGGATCGGCGACGCCGGTGAGGATGGCAAAGGCCTCGCCCAGGCCCTCCATGCGGGGGTCCAAGGTTCCTTTTTCATCGATGAAATAGCCGTAGTAGCCTTTCTGCGGGAGCCAAAAATGGGCGTTGATCGCGTCTTTGAGCCGGGCGGCCTGCTCACGGAGGGGGCGAACGTCCTCCCCCAGGATTTGGCCGGCCTGGGCGGCCACAGTGTAACCGCGGTAGTAAAGCAGGCAGGTGCTCAGCGCGAACGTCTTTGCCAGGAGTGCCCCGTTGTCCTTGTATTTGGCCGGATAGGCGCTGTCCGACTCCATGAAACTGGAGCAACCGCTGAACAGGCCGAGGTCGGCGTTGAAGGCGTCCCGCTCGGCCCGGCGCAGGCTGCGGAGGGTGCGGTCATACAGCGGGCGCACGAGCTCGCGGTCCCCGGTCACCAGGTACAAAGCCCAGGTCCCGGAAGCCCCCACAATCGCGTCGGTGAGATTAGGCCACCCGGCGAAATGTCCGCACTTGTCCTGGAACCAGCATTCGCCAATCCCGTCCACTGGTTGGCCCAGGCCCAACAGCGTGGTTTTGGAAACGTCGGGATGCAATAACGCGCAGGCCATTTCGACCGAGTACGAGGTGTCCCGCGTCCAGACCTGTTGCCAGTTCTGGCCCGCGAGGAATTTTCCGTCTTTGACATCCGCCGCGATGACGCGGCGCGCCTTTTCGTAGGCCTGGTCGTAGGCGGGTAGGCCGGAACTAAAGGCGAACGAATGGTCGGCGGCCGGGTCTGCCGGGGCGGCCCCGGCGGTGGCGGCGTTTCCCAGTCCGAGGACCGCCAGCGAGGCGGCCAGCACCGTTATTGGCAAGTGAGCTTTCATGTTCGGGGTTCAGTTTACTTCCGTTGATGTTTCAGGAACCAATCATACAGTTCCGGATTACGGTAGGCTTGGGTCCAGGAATCGTGCTGGGCCTCGGGATAAACGGTCAGTTTGACATCGGAGACGCCGTGGTCCTTCAGCCAATCGACCATGCGCTGGGATTCGGAGAGAGGCACCACCGGGTCTTTGCCGCCATGGAAGGCCCAGACCCCGAGCGAGCGGGCGGCGGCGGCTCGCGTCGGCTCGAAGCTGGTGAGCAGGGAGGTGATCAGGTTGCCGCCGCCGCAGATGGGCGCAATCGCCGCGAAACGCTCCGGGTAGGACAGCCCCAGTTCCCAAGTGCCATAGCCGCCCATGCTGAGGCCGGTGAGATAGACGCGCGTGGCGTCCACCGGGTAGGAGTGCTGGATGTCGTCCAGGAGCCCGATCAGGGCGTCGTTAGACCAGATCTGGCCCTCCGGGCATTGCGGCGCGACGACGATGAACGGGAAATCGGGATGCGTGGTTACCTCGCGCGGCGGGCCGTGGACGGCCACTTTCCAGACATCGGTGCCGCGTTCGCCGGCGCCGTGGAGGAACAGGATCAGCGGCCAGCGTTGCTCGCCCTTTACCTCGCACCCCTTGGGCAGGAATAGGAGGTAGTTGATGGTGGCGCTGGTAGTGTGGTGGAGGGTGAAGTGGTGGGCAGTTTGCACGGTTTGCGGCGAAACGCTGGTTTGCGCTGAGAGTATCGCAGGCCAGGCCAGGAGGGCGGCTGCGCCGAAGAAGGACCGAAGTTTGAACATACTCTGCTCATTGTGCCAAGCCCGCTGCGAAAGGCAACCTTCATTGCGATTTCGCGGTCGGCCGAGCCTCACATGAGCTTGAGCTTCGGCAGGTCCTGCGAATCGACCAGGCCGACGGGTTCGTTTTTGGCGTTGACGACGATTAGGTCATCGATGTTCCGCTCGTTGAAGATCTTCAGGGCCTCGACGGCGAGGGCGGCTTCACGGATGCAAATGGGTTTGCGAGTCATGACCGAGCTGAGGCTGCGGGTCAGCAGTTCGGGGTCCTCGGCGATCTGGCGGCGGAAATCGCCGTCGGTGAAGACGCCGACGAGCTTGCCGCGTCCATCGACCACGCTCAAGCTGCCGGACTTGGCGTGGGTCATGACTAGCAGGGCTTCCTTTACCGAGGTGGCTTGGGGGGCAACGGCATTGCGCGGGCCCGTCCGCATGATGTCGCTCACGCGGGAGAGAATGGCTCGGCCGATGGCCCCCGAGGGGTGGAATTTGGCAAAATCCTGTTTCTGAAAGCCGCGAGCCTGGAGGACGGCCATGGCCAGGGCGTCGCCCATCACGAGCGTGGCGGTGGTGCTGGCGGTGGGAGCGAGATTGAAGGGGCAGGCTTCCCGCGGCACGCGGACGTTCAAGACGATGTCTCCGAAGCGCCCGAGGGCCGACTTGGGAGCGCCGGTGATGGCGATAATCTTAACCAGGAAGCGCTTGAGCGCGGGCATCAGGTTGAGCAGTTCCTCGGACTCGCCGGAGTAGCTCAGCGCGAGGATGACGTCGCCGTCGCTCACGAGGCCCAGGTCGCCGTGCATGGCGTCCACGCTGTTGAGGACGACGCTGGTGGCACCGGTGCTGGTGAGGGTGGCGGCGATCTTGTGGCCGATGATGCCCGACTTGCCAATCCCGACCACGACCAGTTTTCCGCGCTGGCGGAGGGTGTCGACGATCAGGTTCACCGCCTGGTCGAACGCGCCATCCAATTGGTCGCGGACCGCCTTCAGGGCGGCCAGTTCGATATCAAAGACTTCGCGTGCCTGGGGTAGATATGTCATGGGGCTATTCCGTGTTGGGGTAGGAGCCGAGCACCTTGATGTAACTGCAATGCTCGGCCAGCATCGTGAGGGCTTTGGCGACCCGGGTGTCGGTCAGGTGGCCATCACAATCCACGAAAAAGAAGTACTCCCAGGCTTTGCGTTTGCTGGGCCGAGACTCGATCTTGGTCATGTTGATGCGAAAGCGGCGGAACGGAGCCAGGGCGAGGTAGAGGGCGCCGACGCGATCGACGATGCTGAACATGAGGCTGGTGCGGTCATTGCCGCTGGGCGGGTTGCCCTGGCGGCCCAACACCAGGAACCGCGTGGCGTTGGAGGCATTGTCCTGAATGTCGAATTCGAGCACTGGGACGCGGTATTTTTCGGATGCGAGCACGCCGGCGATGGCGCCGGTGTTTTTTTCCTTGGCCGACATCTCGACGGAGCGCGCGTTGGAGGAGGTTTCGATGATCTCGGCGTGGGGGAGATTGGTTTGAACCCAGAGCCGGCATTGGCCCAGGGTCTGGGGATGGACGAAAAGCTTTTTGATGTCCGTGCGCCGCCGGCATTGGCTCACCAGGCAGTGTTGCACCGGGAGGACAATCTGCGACACGATCTTGAGGTCACTGTCCACGAACATGTCGAGGGTGTGCGTGACCACCCCCTCGGTGGAGTTTTCCACCGGAACCACGCCGTAGTCGGCGCGGCCTTTGCTGACCTCGGTGAAGACGTCGCTGATGGTCTTGAGCGGGGCGTAACGGAGGCTGGAGCCGAACTTCTGAATGGCCGCCTGGTTGGTGAAGGTGGCTTCCGGTCCCAGATAAGCGATGGTGAGGGATTTTTCCAAGGACAGGGCGGAGGACATGATCTCGCGATAGATGGCCCGCAGCGATTCATCGGTGATCGGTCCCTGGTTGAGGCGGGCCAGGCGTTTGAGCACCGCCCGCTCGCGGTGGGGCGCGTAGATCTCCTCGCCGGCCTTGACCTTGATTTCGCCAATGGCCAGGACGTGGCGCGTCCGCTCGTTCAGCAGCTTGATGATCTGCCCGTCGTATTTGTCAATTGCCTTCCGATGTTCCAGGATGCTCATGTTCGGTTTCGGGTTCGGTGGCCGTGGTTTGAGGGTTTTCCGGCTGGGCCGGGGCTGGGGAAGGAGCGGCATCGGGGTCAACCGGCGGCTCGGCGGTGGCTTCGGCCGGCGGCGCCAAGAGCGGCGCGGGCAGCCCGCCCGCGTCCCCGGTTTCCCCCGTCAGTGCTTCGGCGGAGAGGCTCAATTGCTCCGGTGGTGGAGTTGCCAGGCCGTCGGCCGTGGCCAGGGTATGCGGATGCTCGATGGGCAGCCGGCGCAATTCCCCGGCGTCCGGCAAGCCATCGAGCCCCCGCAGGCCGAAGTATTCGAGGAAGGCGGGGGTGGTTCCGTACATCATAGGGCGACCGACCACCTCGGCACGGCCGACGTGGCTGACTAGGCCGCGTTCGAGGAGGGTTTGCATCACGCCATCCACCGCGACGCCGCGGACCTGCTCGACCTCGGTGCGGGTGACCGGCTGGCGGTAGGCAATGATGGCGAGGGTTTCGAGCGCAGGCTGGGAGAGGCGGGGAGGCCGTGCTTTGTGGCCGACCAGGGCCTTAAGCCAAGGCGCGTAGGCCGGTTCGGTCACAAACTGCCAGGCGCCGGCCACACACGCCAGGCGATAACTCCGGCCCGCAGCCTCGTGCTCGGTGGCCAACTGTTCGAGTGCCGCGGCCAGCTCCTCTTCCTTGATCTTACGGAGCCCGCGCACTGTCTCGTCCGCCTCAGCGTGCTCGGGCGCGCCCGAGAACACGTCGCGAATCTCCTTGAGGCTCAGCGGCTTTTGCGCCGAGAACAGGATGGCTTCCAAAATGAACTTGAGTTCCATGCTTATGAAAATTACGGGTTGCAGCCGGCGCTCAGGCGGAGTCCGTGTTGGTGTCGATGGGTACCGTGGCTGGCGCGGCGGATGGGGCTGCGGTGGCTTCCGTTGGCTCGGGCGGCGCGATCGCCGGACCTGCCGTTTCGCCGGAGGGGACGGGCTCAGTGCCGGGCTCGGGCTCGGTCGAGGCCAACCGGCGGATCTCGATCTGGGCGAACGGTTCGTTCTGCTCGGCGGCGAGCTGTTTGAGGCGGATCAATTCCAGCAGGGCCAGGAAAGTCACGATCACCTCGGAGCGGCTGGCGGCTCCGGCGAACAGGTCCGCAAACCGCACTGACGTCCGCTCCGTGACGGCCTGCATCAGTTGCTGGATTTTTTCGCTGACGGACCATTTGTCCTCGAAGATGTCCCGTTGGTCCGTGCGCTGGATAAAGCGTTGGAGGACGGCGTTGACGGCGTTGACGAGGTCGAAGATCGAGACCTCAGGGCGTCCGGTCGCTTCCGGGGCGAACTCGGGTTTGGGAGGCAGGCGGGGGAAGATGTTCTCCTGTCGCGCCTCCAGTGCCTGCAGTTGCGCCGCGGCGTCCTTGAACTTCTTGTATTCCACCAATTGGCGGATGAGTTCCCAGCGCGGGTCCTCGCCGTCGTCTTCCTCCTCCGTTTGGACCTGCTGTTCCACGGGGAGCAGTTCGCGGCTCTTGATGAACATCAGGGTCGCGGCCATGACCAGGAACTCGCCCGCAATCTCCAGGTCCAGCAGCCGCATGGTCTCGATGTACTCGATAAACTGCGTGGCCAGCCGCGTGAGGTTGATCTGGTAAATATCAACCTCCTCCTTTTTGATAAGATAAAGGAGCAGATCGAGCGGGCCTTCAAAGACCTCAAATTTTACCTGATAGTCAGCCATTGCGACCGGCGTCACTGCCGCGCCGGGCACACCTATCCTAGAGCATCTGCCGGACGATTGGCAACCGTGGAAGCGTGGGGTGGCAGCCGCGGGTTTGACAAAATCCGGGCGAGGCCGACATTGCTATGTTCGGGTAGCGAGACGTTTCTTCTGTGGGGTCCCCCACCCCCTCCTCCTTGACGTCCGCTGCCCGACTTCGAAATACGGCACCGGTCGGCATCCGCGGCGTGCGAAAGTTTTTTTAGCAGCCTGCGAGATATTTTCACCTTCCGCTTGACGTTAGCGGTTAGTTTTCATAGATTCTCCTGCCCTTAGCGGGGGCGTAGCTCAATTGGTTAGAGCGCTGCCCTGTCACGGCAGAGGTTACGGGTTCGAGCCCCGCCGCTCCCGCCATTCTCCGCATTCTGTCTAGTCGTGACGCAGAATGCCAACGCGCGACAATCCCAATGTTTTACAGAGGTTTGCGCGCCTTGCGTCTTGGCTTTTTAGACGCCTAGGAGGGGATTTGAACCCGCCCGCCCGAACTTCCCGAGCCATTTAAAAAGCACTGCGTCGCCTCCAAGTAATCGAGATCCTTAGCGGATACAGCCTTGATGGGGATGCGATCGGCAGGGCGGTGGCGGCGGAACGGGAAAGCCGCTCGTCAGAACCTACTGAGACACGTCGGCGGCGATCAATGCCTCGGTCTCGACCAGTGTTTATCGGCGTTTCTTCACCGGAGACCACGTCGCCCGCCTCCATCTCCTCGCCGAGTTCTTCGCGACCATGGCTGGGCGCGGCGTGGAGGTCACAGACGACTTCGGGAACACGTGCTGGGTGGTTTTCACCCCTGACGGTTTCAAGGGCGGCCAGGCGGAAGCGAACGACACCCTGACGGACGCCTGTTGCAGCAAGTGTCCCAGTTCGCGCGCCCTGGCCCGGTCATCGTGGGGTAGCGCAACGACGACTCCGTCGATTTGATGGCGCCACTGCTGGTTTAAGAGGCATTCGGGCATGCCCACGACCGGCACACCGTAGGGGCGCTTATTCCAGAAATGGGGATCGTCATCGAAGAAAGCCACCACCTGGACGCCGGCTTGTTCATCAGCGCTGAACTCGCGGGCCAGCCGCATGCCCGCTTTGCCGGCACCGATGATCGCGACGCGGCGCGGTTTGGGGCGGGGACCGGTGGCGTCCCTCGCCTGGGAGAAGCGTTCCCGGTGCCAACGCAAGCCCACGCGTATTCCACCCAGGGCGCCGCACGAAAGCACCAAATCCAGCAGCAACAGGCTCAGGCGTGGGGCCAGACTTCCGGCGGAAATACCCAGGGCGCCGAGCTGAAAGCAAAAGGCCAACGCCAGGGCGAGGAGGGTTTGTGATAGCTCGGCGGGCCCGCAATAGCTGAGGAGACCGCGGAACTGGCCGCGCCAGCCGAGCAGGAGGAGTTGCGGACCGACGACCCACGGCAGAAATCGCAGGAACTCGGCGCGGGCGGGAACGGGGACGTAGAGGTCAAAGCGCAACAGGTACGCGGCCCAAAAACTGAACACGAGCGCGCTGGTGTAAGCGAACAGCACGCTGACCCAATAGGGGCAGAGGGTCTGGAAGATGATCCAGAGGTCCTGCCGGAGACTGTCGCGGGCCGCGTATTGGCGATGGAGTGCGATTTTCTTGGGGAGGCAATAGTGGAGGTAGAATGCCTCCACATTTCCGGAACCCTGCAAGAGGGCTGGTTCGTTGCGAAACAGCAGGGAAGCGACATCGGTGATGCCGGGTTTGTAGCGCAGGATCTCGCGCTGCTCCGGGGTGTAGCAGGCGACAAAGCGCGGGACCTCGGGGCGCGGCCCGACGAAACGCATTTCGCCAACGAGCACATTCCAGAGCTGGGGTAATTCATCGAGCTTGAATCGGCGCAGACACCGGCCCACGGGAGTGATGCGGCGGTCCGCTTCGGGCGTCAGCGGCAGGCCGAGTTGGTCGGCGTTGACGACCATGGACCGAAATTTCCAGATGCGGAAGGGTTTGCCAAATTGGCCGATGCGAACCTGGCCATAGAGCACCGGGCCGCCGTCGGCGACCTTGACCGCGAGCGCCAGGAGGAGGCCCAGTGGTGCGAGCACCACGAGTCCGAGGACGGCTAACAGGATGTCAAAGGGCCGTTCCATGGGTGGCGGATGGCGCACGCTGGCCACTCGACTTTTGCCTGCAAACCACTTCCTTGACGGAATCGCAGACGTAATCGGCTTCCTCCTGGGTCATGCCGGGATAAAGGGGCAGGGTGATGAGTTGCGGATACAGACCGGCCGCCACCGGCAGGTCGTGGGGAGAGTAGCCGTAGGTTTCCCGGTAGAAGGGGTGCATGTGCAAGGGCATCCAATGGACGGAAGTGCCAATGGCGCGCGCTTGCAGTTCGGCGATGAATTGCCCGCGGTCAATGCGGAGTCGTTCGAGCACGAGCCGAATGGGGTAAAGATGCCAGGAATGAACCCGATCCGGCTGGGCTTGCGGCAGGATGATCTCCTCGATGTCACCCAGTCGTTGGGTGTAATATTGGGCCAGTTCGGTTCGGCGGCGGTGCAGGGCGTCGGCTTTCCGCACCTGGTGCAGGCCAATGGCCGAGGCGATGTCGGTGAGGTTATATTTGAAACCGGGGGCGACGATTTCATAGTACCACGAGCCTTGGGTGGTGTAGCGTTTCCAGGCATCGCGGGAAATGCCATGGAGCGACATGACCCGCATGCGGTCGGCATATTCGTCATTATTCGTGCAGGCCATGCCGCCTTCGCCGGTGGTCAGGGTCTTATTGGCATAAAACGAGTAGCAACTGATGTTGGCGGCGGAGCCGACCGGCAACCACCCACCATCGCCTGCAGGACAGATGGCCGCGGACAACGGGTTAGGGCCGGTTCCTCCGTTCCCGCCGGTCAGGCCGTCCCGATAGAACGCCGGGCAGGCATGAGCCGCATCCTCGATGATTTTGAGGTGGTAGCGGCGGGCCAGGGATTGGACCCCGGCGACGTCCCCGATCTGTCCGCCATAATGCATCGGGATGATGCCCGCGACTTGGAGGCCTTGGGCCAGGGCTGATTGGATCTTCCGCTCCGCATCCGCGGTGTCTAGGTTGAGATCCACAACGCGGCAATCCGCCAGGAGCGGGCGCGCCCCGAAATAACGAACCACTTCGGCCGTCGCGGCGAAGGTCATGGTGGGCAGGACCACGCCTTGCCCAGCTTTGAGGCCGATGGCCTCGAGGGCCAAATGCAGCGCAGCCGTGCAGGAGTTGACGGCCACCGCGTGTTTCTGCCGCAAGTAGGCGGCAAAGTCCTGCTCGAACTGCCTGGTCTTCGGCCCGGTGGTCAACCACCCGCTCCGCAGGGTATCGACGACCTCGTTGATTTCGTCGGTACCGACGGAAGGTTTGTAGAAGGGAATGCGCATGGGACAGGCAGGAACCGGCGCCGGAAATCGCTTACTACTCCTACCCCTCAGCCTGTATTCACGGGGGCAGTTCCTGGTCAAATGCGGCCATAGGAATGGTCAGGGAGGACTTGCTCTCAGCGAATGGTGGATGGGGTCAGACCGGCGTAGCTTTCACTTTGCTCTCGCGGGTTAAACTACTAAACGCACCCCCGGCACGTCGCCTGAGGACCATGAAATCCACGATGCCTCGCAAAAAGCCCCAGCCGTAACCGAAATGATAGCAGGCAAATACGAGGGGCAACACGGGCAGCGACTTCGGTTCAGACTTGGCGGCAGCAAGCGCCGATGCCAGCCCCACAGCAAGGCCGTAAAGGGCACACAGGGACGCGAAAGTGAGGAATGAAAGCTGAAATAAAATGAGGAGCGGTGAGACCCGAAAGGTGGCGGCGAGTGCTGGGAAGTGGTAACTGAACGGTGAAAGCAAGGGATGCGGGATGAACGCCGAAAGCTGAAACCTGGGAACTGAAAACACAAAAGTCACCGTGAGAACCAGGAATAGGATGAGCAACGCAAGGAGGAAGGCACCGGGGACCAAGTGGCGCCAGGAGGCCGGGAGTTTGTGTTTCTGGATGACACGCACCTTCCAGTAGCCATATTGCCGATACTGGTCGAAAAGCGCTGATAGGGAACCGCGCGGTCGATACCAGCTTCTGATTTTAGGGCTTTGCCAGATCTTCCCGCCACCGCGGACGATCCGGAGGTTATGTTCGTCATCCTGGTTGCGAACCAATTCTTCATCAAAGAAGCCAAACGTTTCGAAAGTTTCGCGCCGCCAACAGCCATAGGTGACCGTATCCACCCATCCCTCGTAATCGACATCGTGGAACCGGGCCCCGCCGACCGAAAACGGGGAGTGATAAGCGGCCGCGACAGCCTTCTGCATATAAGTTCGCGCCCTGGTTCGCGCGGGGCCACCCACGCTGTCGGCGCCCGTCGTTTCCAGCAGCTTGAGGCACCGCACGAGGTAATCGGGCGCATACTCGGTGTGAGCATCCATGCGGATGATAATCCCACCCCGTGCCGCCCGGATCGCCGCGTTCAGCCCGGTCGAAACCATCCTCCCGGGATTCTCGATCACCCGCATCTCTGGCCGCGGACCGGTTCCTCCGCTTTTCCCGCTGCCGTCCTCCGTCTTCTGAATCGCCTCCCTCGTCCCGTCCTCGGACATCCCATCGGCGATAACCACCTCGAAGCCGCGCTCCGGTGCCTCCTGGGCGAGGATCGAGCCAAGGCACGCCTCTATCCCGCCGGCCTCATTCCGGCAGGCGATGATTACGCTGACAAGGGGAGGGTGATCGGCTGTCGTCACTCGTGGGTGGGTTTCTGCTCAGCGCGCGAGGCGCGGTGGTTACTGGCTGTCGTGGTCAGGAGACGATCCCATTCCGGCAGCACCTCGAGCCAGCCGAACTGTTCCGCCTTTGCCCTCGCATTCCGTGACAAGCCCGCACTCAGTACGGGATCGAGCAGAATCCGTGTAACCGCGAGGACCATGCCCTGAGCATCATTTGGCGCAACCAACAAGGCATCGCTGCCGTGTTTACAGAGGTAGGTGATGCCGCCGACGTTGGTGCTCACGATGCAGAGTCCGCACGCCATCGCTTCAATGAGGCTGACCGGCGCATTATCCACGTTGCTGGTGTTCAAGAAGATGTCCGCCTCGGACAGGACCCGAGGCACGTCTTTCTTGGGCACCTGGCCTAGGAACCGGATTCGGCCATTGACGCCGAGATTCCTCAGTTCAGTCCGGCTTCGCTCGAGACTGCCATCGTGCTTGTCAGGTCCGACCATAGTGAGCTGAACCTCTGGGAAGCGTTCCATCAAGGCGGCGACCACCTTGACCGCCATCGAAGGATTGTAAATCTCATGGAACGCCCGGAGCCACATCAGCCGCGGTCCCGCAGTTTGGTGCTCGCGATAGGGATAGAGATTCAGGTCGATAGGGTTTGGGGTTACCCGAATGTCCGCGCGATGCTCCTCCAGCCCTTCTTTCAAGTATC
>Ga0316228_1004003_pt1 | contig 11361 bp, 4 predicted proteins | sample TBH18021metaG_FD_206005 | JGI IMG/M metagenome (GOLD analysis project Ga0316228, IMG submission 206005) | Freshwater microbial communities from Trout Bog Lake, Wisconsin, USA - TBH18021 | ecosystem: Environmental > Aquatic > Freshwater > Lake > Hypolimnion/Profundal zone | place: USA: Wisconsin... | reverse complement strand
ATGCACGGCGCGCGTGACGGCCAAACCCTCGGTGAGCATGCCCTCCCAGAGCATGTGGCCGGCGACCTGGTATTCGAACCCGTTCATGCACTCGTTGAAGTAGCCCGCCGCCCATTCCGGGCCTTTGCCCTTGGCTTGGGCGTAATCCCAATCCGCCCGCGGGAAGGTGCACATGAGCAGGCCCGCCTCGCCGGGCATGGCATACCACCGCCCCGGCAGGTAGGCCTTGCGATACGGCCCGACATCCGGCGTGAAATTATAGCGCCACAGGGACTTGAGCGCGGCGCGGGTCTCCGTTTCCGGCAGCACGCGCGGCAGCGCCACCTGGAAGGCCCAGCTTTGACCGAAGACCTGGTCGATCTCACAACCGGTCCCGGAGTTGATCGCATCCAGGTGCTTCGGGTCAGGCTGGTTGGTGAAGTACTCGCGGTCGAAGAGTCGGGCCACCAGGTTCTTCTGTCCGGTGGTGAGGATGGTGTGGCATTTTCCGGCGAACTCAGAGTCCCCCAGTTCGTGGGCCATGGCTTCCGCCGCGGCCAGCGCCGCCAGGTAGAGGCCGCTGAGCCAGGCCACAGGCCCAAACCAGTCGGTATCCAGGGTGTTGTGCTGGTTGCTATCGATGAGACCGTCCCCGTCGCCGTCCTTGGCGATCAGCCATTGGGTGGCGCGTTTGATCGCCGGCCAGTTGCGCTTCAGGAAGGCGTCATCGGCCGACATCTGGTGCTCACGCAGGGCGCGTAGAACGGTCCCGGCCTGGGCATCGATGGCGGGGATGTTGTTGAACTCGCCGCGAAAATGGATCGCCCCATCCGGCTGCAGGGCAAGTCCGAAATCAACTTTCTCTCGAGTGAGGCGCTCCAGGTCGGGGAACAGGCGGGCCGGGGCGTGGGCGTACTGCCAAACGTGGCCGCAGGTGCCCTCGCAACAGCCGACGCCTTCCCAGGCGTAGAACCGGCCATCTCCCAGCCGGTAGCAGGTGGAGGTGGCCAGGATGGACGTGTTCAGGAAGGTGCGGTCCAGAAACCAGTAGGGCAGGGTGGAGTCGTACCAGGTGTCGTGCCAAAGCCGTGTCTGGCCGGCCAGGCGCGCGTAATTCGCGCCCACATATTCGGCGGCGGCCCGGGCGGAGGCGAAGCGCGCCGCGTAATGTCGCCCGGGCGGGAGGCGATTGAGTTGGAGGTTGGGCAGGTGCCAGGTCAGAACGAAAGTGACGGTGGCGGAAGCGCCCGGCGCGAGCTTGAGTTTGCGCGTGAGCGAACCGATGAGCTTTTCACCCAGGGGCCGGGTGGCCGGCTCGGAGGCCGCGCCGTTCGGATCAAAAATGGCCCCGGGCACTCCCCCGGCCAGGATCGCCGTCGCGCCGGAATCGCCCGTTTGCGGCGCCAGGAGCGCCAACCCCATCGTCCCGAAATCCGCCTCCTCCGCCAGCGGTCCTCGCGGGACCCGTGGCCGGTCGCTGAAGATGATGTCGTCGACCCCGATATTCCCCCAGGCGCCCCGCTCGTCGTCCACGATCCGCAGGCTGCCTTCCTTGCCGGCCCAGCGCCGGACATCCCAGCTCACCGGGGCCAGTTTGTTGCTGTTTTGCCCGGTCGCGCTGAGGACCACCTGGCCGTCGACGAGCAGGTTCATGCAGGTCTTGCCTTTGTGGGCTCCGCCGCCGACCAGGAAGTTGATGTAGTTCCGGTCGATCGGAAAGGCCCGGCTGGTCAGTGTGCCGGTGGCCGAGTCCTTCTCCTCCACGCTCGTCCCGGGGGCCGAAGCGTGGCTGTTGACGAGGCGTTTGCCCTGGCCACCCACCTCACCTTGGTAGGCGGGAATCTTCGCGATCTCGATCGGTGCCGTCCCGAAGGCCGTGCCGGTCGCCGTCCAGTTCGCGTAAGTGCCGCTCTCGAAGTCATCGAACACGATGTCCGGTCGAGCCGCTTGGGCGGCGGCCGGCGTTTCCTCCGCGCTGCATTCCAGGAAGAGCGATCCCGCAGACCGCACCACGCGGTTGCGCCGGACCCCGCTGTGGTTTTGGGCGCTGTGGAGGCAGAGGGCGTTTTCCAGCCACCCCGCCAATTCGGCCTCGATCTCCCGGCCCAGCTCGTTCTTTACCGTGAACTCCAGCACGGTGGCGGGCAGCGAAGAATCCTCCGTGTTGAGCGGGATGAAGGGGGAAAAGGCCTCCAGGCGAACGCTGACCGCGGAGCGCGGGTCCCGGTATTCGACATAGCCGATGGGGTACTCGCCGGTAAAGGAGACCTCGCGCCAGTGGGCGTCCAATACCCGATCCTCGCTCCGTCCGTCCTGGGTGACCCGCAGTGCAAAACCCTGGTCCAGCGGCGAGGCCGCGGCCATCGGCTTGGCGTAATGCTCCGCGCCGGTGCCGACGTGGTGGTTGAAGAGGTCCCAATGCCAGAGTTTGCCGTCCCCACCCAGGTAGAGCTGGCCCGCGCACAGGCCGCCGACGGGCATCCCGATGCGTGCCAATTCCGCCCCGCGATACACCTCGCGCTGCCCGCGGGCTGTCAACGACGAGATCCATTCCGGCCGCAACTTCTTGTCCGCCGGCACCAGCTTGTCGAAATCCTCGCGCGTGAACGGGCCGGCCATCGCGCCCAGCGGTTGCCAGGCCAGCACCCCCGCCCCGAGCCCGACGGCCTTCAGAAAGTCCCGGCGCGGCCATTCACGATGAGTGCGCTCGGGACGGCAGTCACATTTCGGTCCGGAACACTTCGCGGGTTTGTCATTTTTCATAAAGTACCTAAATTCAAACGGCCTCGATAATCACGGCTCGCGCCGCTGCCGCCGAGGTTGTCCTTGGCCACCTGCCATTACTCGGCTTAGCCTTTGATGTAGATCGATTATAGAAATGTTGCCGGCCCAGCCACCGGTTCCGCTCGTGTGGCGGGAGTTTTTCGATGGCGTAGCGGAGCATGGTGCGTGGCATGCGCGCGGCGTGCTTTTCGAGAAAGGCCGTCAGCACCTGTCTATCGCGCTTGCCGGCCTCGCGCAGCATCCAGCCGCAGGCCTTGTGGATGAGATCGTGGCGGTCGCCGAGCAATCCCTCGGCGAGCCTCAGACCATCGTCAAACTGTCCCGCCCGGATGAAGGCGAAGGTGGCCAGCACGGCCATCCGGCGTTCCCACACATTGCCGGACCGGGCCAACTCGTCAAGGAGGCCCCGCGGACGGTCCAGCAGCCAGGCGCCGAGAATGCGCGGGGCGGACAGATCGACCAAATCCCAGTTGTTGACGAATTGTCGATGGGTCAGGTAGATCCCGAACAGACTCTTGCGCTCCTCGGGCGAGCCACGCTCGAACCGTCGAACGAGGATGAGTATCGCCAGGAGCCGCTCTTCGTGATACTGCGCGCGCAGGAGCTCTACCACGCCGGCCAGGGGTAAACCATCGCTCTCTCGCACGACCCGGCGGATAACGGGCACGCGCAGGCCCAGGAACCGGTCGCCCTGGCCGTAATCACCGGGTCCGGTCTTGAAAAAGCGTTGCAGGAGTTTTGCGCGCGCCGGCTGGGCCGTGGCCCGCAACAGTCGACGGATTTGGCTGGTGGTTAGCTTCGCCATGATGGCTCGTGGACTACTAACGCTCCGCCTTACGCTGGCTGCCGAAGGGTTTTAGGGCCTGGCGTAGTTGCGCGCACTCGGCGTTGGTAGCGGCGCCCAGCGGACGCCGGGGAGCGCCGCACGGATGTCCCATCAGGCCGCAGGCGGCTTTGACCCATTGTGTGTACTTGCCGCCACCCTCCATAAGTTCCAGCGTTGGCAGCAGTTCGAAGAACAGCTTCCGCGCGGCGGTGTAATCCTTCGTCACGGTGGCGAGTTCGTAGAGTTCGGCATGCGCGGCGGGCAACACATTGGCCACGCCGCCCACCCAGCCGATGGCGCCGACCATCAGGCTCTCCAAGGCGATGGTGTCGCAGCCGCAGAAGACCCCGAGGCGATCCCCGCAACGGCGGAGCAGTTCCGTGATGCGCGGCATCTCCCCCGTGCTTTCCTTGACATAGCGCAGGTTCTTCAGCCCGGCCAGGCGCTCGATGAAGGCCGGCGGCATGTCGACCCCGGTGCGGCCGGGGTAGTTGTAGAGCATGATGGGGATGCCGATGGCGTCGTTGACGTCCCGGAAATGGACCCACAGTTCTTCGGGTCGCGGCAGCGAGTAATACGGCGCCGCCAGCATCACCCCGGCACAACCCAGTTGCTCGGCCTGTCGAGAAAAAGCGATCACGTCGCGCGTGGCGCCCGCATTGGTCCCCGCCACCACCGGAACCCGCCCCGCCGCCGCTTCGAGCGTGGCCCGGATAACCCGTTCCCGTTCGTCGGCGCCGAGGGCGTAATACTCGCCGGTGCTGCCCAGCGGAATCAGTCCGTGCAGGCCCTGGTGGACCAAGTGATCGGCGAAAGCGCTGAGTTTAGCGTAGTCAATTTCCTCGTTCGCTCTCATCGGCGTGACGAGGGCGGCGAAGACCCCGTGGAAGTTCCCGGGCAAGGTGGCGGACGGTTTAGTTTTCATGTGGTCAGCGGTTGTCATCGAATGCAACGATACAGCACTGAGCCACGATGCCACGGCGATGTCAATCGCGAAAACGGCGCCATGCGCCATCGCGCCGTTGAGTTTCGACTTCGCTTGCTGCCCCACGCCCGTTATGTTGAGGGCGTGCTCGATAAACTGAACGAACAACTCCAGCAGGGCGGATCCCTGAGCGACGAACAGGTCGGCGAGGCGGTGGCCTCGCTAGTGGACGAAGCGATTGCGGTGGCGGCCAAGGCTGAGTTCCTCGCGCATCTGGCTCGCAAGGGGGAGACGCCCGGGGAGATCGCCGCCTTCGCCCGCGCCCTCCGGTCGCGGTGTATCGCGCCGGTGCTCGACCCGGCGACGCGAGAGCGGGAGATCCTGGATGTCGTCGGCACCGGGGGCGATCACCTGACCACGTTCAATATTTCCACGACCGTGGCGATCCTCGCCGCCGCGGCTGGGGTCACGGTCGCCAAGCATGGCAATCGCGCCAGCACCTCCACCGTCGGTAGCGCCGATGTCATGGAGGCCCTCGGCATCCCTTACGACCTCGACCCGGAGGCGGCCGCCCGCGCGCTGGCCGAGCACGGATTTGCCTTTTTCTTCGCACCGAAGTACCATCCCGCCTTCCGGCATATCGTCCCGGCCCGCCGGCTCTGCGCCGAGCGCGGCCAAGCCACGGTTTTCAATTACCTCGGTCCCTTGCTCAACCCGGCGCATCCCACCGCCATGCTGATCGGCGTGCCGCGCCCCGAGCTGTGCGAGCCCTTCGCCCGCGTCCTCCAAGCGCTCGGCGTGCGCCGTGCCATGGTCGTCTCCGGCGCGGTGCCCCCCAACCCGGCCGGTTCGCGCTACCTGGACGAACTCTCGCCCCTCGGTCCCACCACCCTCGCGGAGTTTTACCACGAGCGCGGTTTGGCCTGCTCGACCCTCGACCCGGCCCTGTTTCCCCTCCAACCCGCCACCCTGGCGGACTTGCGCGGCGGCGACCGCACCGCCAACGCCGCTATCATCCGCCGCATCCTGGGCGGAGAAGAGCGTGGTCCCAAACGCGATGCCGTGTTGCTCAACGCCGCGGCCGCGCTTTTCGTCGCCCACCGCGCCGCCAGCCTCCAGGCCGGATGGGAACTCGCCGCCGCGACGATCGACGGCGGTCAAGCGATCCGGAAACTGCGAGAACTCGCGGAACGCTAAGCTGCCGGGGCCGGACAGCCCTCCCTCCTGGCTTCGTCGCTACCTTGGTCGACACGGTCGTCGCTTGCAAATACGGCTCAGACGCACGACGGTGATCGGTGCGTTTCCTAGCAAAACCGTTTTCGACTCGGCCCGGGCTCGCGCGGACAGCAATCCTGCGACCGCTTAATTTCGCCGGTGCTTTTCTCCCGCTCTTTCTCCTGGGGGTGTGGCCCATGCTGGCGGCCGATTCGGTGGCGCCGGTGGCAACCAACCGCTACGATTTCCGCGCGGACCACGACCGGGACGGCATCGGCAAATATTATCAGGGCCGGGAGATTGCGCAGGTGATGGGGCATGAAGGGGCGGAATGGTTGGAACGGCCGGAGCGAGACGCGGAGGAGCAACCGGAGTTGCTCATGCGGCAGCTCAACCTCCAGCCCGGCATGGTGGTGGCCGACATCGGCGCGGGCACCGGCTACTTCACCCGCCGCCTCGCCCGCAAAGTCGGGCCCGCCGGCCAGGTCATGGCGGTGGACATCCAACCCGAGATGCTGGACCTGCTGACCAACCAGATGGCCCAGTTGCGCCTCAGCAACGTCGTTCCGGTCTTGGGGCTCACCTCCACTCCCCGACTGCCCGAGGGGGCGGTGGACCTGGTGCTGATGGTGGATGTGTATCATGAGTTCGATTTTCCCTTCGAGATGATGCGGGGAATCTGCGCTGCTTTAAAGCCCGCCGGCCGCGTCGTGTTCGTGGAATACCGCGCCGAGGATGCGGCGGTGCCCATCAAGCCGCTTCACAAAATGACGGAGGCGCAAGTCAAACGCGAGATGGCCGCCTTCCCGCTCCAATGGGTCGAGACCAGCCGCGTCCTCCCGCGCCAGCACATCCTGGTCTTCCGCCGGCGCCCCGGTGCCCTCCCCGGGATCGGTTCCGCCGCGGCCCGCTGACGCCAGGGCTGGGGGCGCCGCCCCGCCATAAAGAACCAACATCATATCGTTCAGCGGTATTTATTGACGCCGCGGCGAAACCCGTTTAAGCTAGGACGTAAGTTTACCCCGCACTTCAAGCAGCGAAATGCTGAAAGGCGCCGAGCGGGGGCGATGCGCTTTCGAGCGGACAGTCGGGTGGATACCGAACAAGAACAAGATGAAAACGTCGGGGGAATGCTTTTTGCGGCGGCGGCTCACGGGAACCCAGCGGGCTGGGCTCGTGCTGGCCTTTATTGGCTGCGGCCTCCTGGCCGGGCGCGCCAACACCATCACCTGGACCAACAGCGCGGGCGGCAATTGGAGCCTCGCGTCCAACTGGAGTCCGAACCAGGTGCCGGGCGCGGCGGATGACGTCTTGCTCAACGGAGCCGGGGGCTACACCGTGACCGAGGACGGCAACCACTCGGCCCGCAGCCTGGCGCTCTCCGGCGGGAGCATTACTTTTTCGGTGCTGAGCAACCGAACCCTGACGGTTTCGAGTGGTTTCCTCGTGAGCGCCGGGGCGATCGTGGTCGCGGGAACGATCAATGGCACCGGGCTGAGTTTCAGCGGCGGCCTCATCTACGGGCCCGGGGCTGTGAACCTGGCCGGCTCCAATTCCTGGATCGGCGGCGTCTTCACCTACAGTTCCGCCGGCACACTGGCTTTGGCCAACGGGGCCACCCTCGCTATCGCCGGCGCGGCCGACCACGATCTGCCCGGCTGGACCTTCAACAACTCCGGGGTCGTGACCCACACCGATGGACGCGTGCGCGGCGGCTTCAGCGGCGTCATCAATAACGCCGGTTTCTGGTTCGAGCAGGTGGACCAGACCTTCAACGACGATTACCAGAACGGGCCATTCACCTTCGTCAACAGCGGCACCTTCCGGAAGACGGCCGGCAGCGGAACGACCAGCTTCGCGGGAGGAGTGCCATTGTACAACAGCGGCCTGGTGGACGTGCAGAGTGGGGCGGTGGTGGTGGGTGGTGGCGGCACCGGCAGCGGCACCTTCAATGCCGCGACCAACGCGGTTTGTAATTTTAACAACACTTACTCGTTCACCGACGGGACGGGTTTCACCGGTGCGGGGGTCAACCTGGTTACCGGTGGTTCAGCGAGTTTTTCCGGGGTCGTCACTTCGGCGAACCTACAATGGGCGGGCGCCACCATTGGCGGCAGTGCCGTGTTCAGCGGAGCGATCGCCTGGGTGGCCGGCGTCGTTTATGTGCCCGGCGGCGCACTTTCGGTGGCCACCAACGGGGTGCTCACCATGGCGGGCAACAACGGGAACACCTACGAATTGGAAGGCGCGTTGACCAATGCGGGGACCATTCAGTTAGTGAGTGGCACCATGCGGCTTCGGGGAGATTACGGGGGGATTCTGGTGAATTTGCCTGGCGCGTCAGTGGATTTCCAGGCGGACGTGACGCTGGACCAGTACGCGGGCGGAATCCTGGTCAACCAGGGAATGGTGCGGAAGTCCAACGGACCAGGCGTGAGTTATGTCATGCCGACCTTCTACAACTCCGGGTTGGTGGAGGTGCAAAGTGGTGAGTTGGTCATCAGCGGTGGGGGCGAAGCTTCTGGGCGGTTCATCGCCGACGCCGGGACGACTTTGGCCTTTGCCAACAATTACACGCTGGACGCCGGGTCCACCCTTACGGGGCCGGGGACGAACCTGATCTCCGCAGGCTATGTGGTCTTGAATGGTTCGCTGGCCACCTCCAAGCTCTTGTTGACGGGGGGCGCGTTGGGTGGGGCGGGAGCGATGAATACCGCCTGGACCTGGACGGGCGGGTACATTTACTCAAGCACACTGACACTGGCGACCAACTCTGTTTTGACCTTCGCGGGAATCCCCGGCACGACCTACGAATTGGAAGGCGCGCTGACTAATGCGGGGACGATCCGGCTGGTGAGCGGCATCCTGCGGCTTCGGGGGGATTACGGGGGGATCCTGGTGAATTTGCCTGGCGCGTCAGTGGATTTCCAGACGGACGTGACGCTGGACCAGTACGGGGGCGGAATTCTGGTCAACCAGGGAACGGTGCGGAAGTCCAATGGAACAGGCCTGAGTTATCTGATGCCGACCTTCTACAACTCCGGGTTGGTGGAGGTGCAAAGTGGTGAGTTGGTCATCAGCGGTGGGGGCGAAGCGTCTGGGCGGTTCATCGCCGACGCCGGGGCGACTTTGGCCTTTGCTAATAATTACACGGTGGACGCCGGGTCCACGTTGACGGGGCCAGGCACGAACCTGATCTCCGCGGGCTATGTGGTCTTGAATGGCTCGCTGACCACCTCGAAGCTCTTGTTGACCGGGGGCTCGTTGGGCGGGGTGGGAGCGATGAACACGGCTTGGACTTGGGCGGGCGGATCCATCTACTCAAGCACGCTGACACTGGCGACCAACTCTGTGTTGACCTTCGCGGGAGACCCCGGCACGATCTACGAATTGGAAGGGGCCCTGACCAATGCCGGGATAATCCGACTAGTGAGCGGCATCCTGCGGGTTCGGGGGGACTATGGAGGGCTCCTGGTGAACCTGCCGGGCGGCTCTATAGATTTCCAGGCGGATGTGACGCTGGACCAGTACGGGGGCGGAATTCTGGTCAACCAGGGAACGGTGCGGAAGTCCAATGGAACAGGCCTGAGTTATCTGATGCCGACTTTCTACAACTCCGGGCTGGTGGAGGTGCAAAGTGGTGAATTGGTCATCAGCGGTGGGGGTGAGGGTGCAGGAGGCTTCAGGGCCGAGGCCGGAACGACATTGGCCTTTGGCAATAGTTACACGCTCGATACCGGATCTACCCTGACGGGGGCGGGCACGAACCTCATTTATGCCGGGTCCGTTCTGTTGAACGGTTCGCTCTCAACCTCCAACTTGGTTCAAGCCGGTGGCAACCTCTGGGGCGCGGGGGTGATCAGTAGCGCCTGGACCTGGACCAGTGGGTCCATCGCTCCGGCGGGCACGCTGACACTGGCGACCAACGGGGTACTGACCGTGGTGGGCGCGGACAACGTCAACAACGACCTTTTTGGATGGTTGACCAACGCGGGGACGATTCGATTGGTGAGCGGCAACTTGCGGACCCGCGGCGACCAGGGCGGGAACCTCATGAACCTGCCGGGTGCGTTGGTGGATTTCCAGGCGGACGTTCCCCTGACCCAATACGGCGGCGGCAGCGTGATCAACCAGGGCACCGTGCGTAAGTCGAGTGGCAGCGGCACGAGTGACATCAACGCGGCGTTATACAATTCCGGCTTGGTGGATGCGCAGACGGGGACCGTGGCCATCAACGGCGGCGGGAGCGCGGGCGGGCGGTTCATCGCGGAGGGCGGCGCGAATTGCTATTTCGACAGCACGTTTTCGTTTGCGGCTGGCACCGTGATCGGCGGGTCGGGCACCAACGTGTTGGGTGTCGGTAACATGTACTTTGGCGGCAGCATCCTCTGCACCAACCTGTATTGGAGGTCGGGCGCGGCGGTGATGGGTGCGCTGACCATCCCCGTCGGCAACCGGCTCTATGTGACGGGAGCGAACAACAGCTTCAACGAGCTGGGCGGCTCCTTGACCAACGCGGGTACTCTTCAGGTGATCAGCGGGAACCTGCGGGTTCGTCAGGATTGGGGAGGTCTATTGGTGAACTTGCCGGGTGGGTTGGTGGATTTGCAAGGGGATTTTCCCATCGCGCAAAACGCCGGGGGCAGCATGATGAACCTGGGCACCGTGCGCAAGTCGAGCGGCAGCGGCACTAGTGACATCAACGCGGCGTTATACAACTCCGGCCTGGTGGAGGTGCAGACGGGGACCATGGCTATCAGCGGCGGCGGGAACGCGGGCGGGCGGTTCATCGCGGAGAGCGGCGCGAATTGCTATTTCGACAGCACGTTTTCGTTTGCGGCTGGCACCGTGATCGGCGGGTCGGGCACCAACGTGTTGGGTGTCGGTAACATGTATTTTGGCGGCAGCATCCTCTGCACCAACCTGTATTGGGGGTCGAGCGCGGTGGTGTTCGGCCCGCTGATCATCCCCGCCGGCAACCGGCTCTACGTGGCGGGGGCGTACGACGGCTTCAACGACGTGGGCGGCTCCTTGACCAACGCGGGCACGCTTGAGGTGATCAGCGGGAACCTCCGGGTTCGTCAGGATTGGGGAGGTCTATTGGTGAACGTGCCGGGCGGGCTGGTGGATTTGCAAGGGGATTTTCCCATCAAGCAAAACGCCGGGGGCAGTATGATCAACCAGGGTACCGTGCGCAAGTCGAGCGGCATCGGCACCAGTGACATCAACGCGGCGTTATACAACTCCGGCTTAGTGGATGTGCAGACGGGGACCGTGGCCATCAGCGGCGGCGGGGTTGCTGGGGGGACGTTCAACGCGGCGGTTAGCGCGGCTTGCGATTTCACGTCGAGCTACACCTTCAACGACGGCGGCACCTTCGGCGGGGCGGGCGCCAAACGGTGGTCGGGTGGTAACATGTCACTGAGCGGCAACCTGATCGCCACCAACCTGCAGTGGGTGGCTGCGCAGTTGAGCGGCGCCTGGGCGTTCGCCCAGGGCAGCACTTTCTATATCGTCGGCGCTAACGACCACAACCTCCCGGGGACCACGATGCTCAATTATGGCACCATCATTCACACTGGAGGCAATGTCCGCGGCGGTAGCGGCACCCTCATTGACAACGAGGGGGTCT
>Ga0316228_1004002_pt1 | contig 11365 bp, 10 predicted proteins | sample TBH18021metaG_FD_206005 | JGI IMG/M metagenome (GOLD analysis project Ga0316228, IMG submission 206005) | Freshwater microbial communities from Trout Bog Lake, Wisconsin, USA - TBH18021 | ecosystem: Environmental > Aquatic > Freshwater > Lake > Hypolimnion/Profundal zone | place: USA: Wisconsin... | reverse complement strand
TATCGCTGGTGATTTAACCTTAAAGCGTTACGATACGGACCTGGCGCATTTGCAGATTATCACCGATAAACTGGCTCTCACGTATTCACTCGATCATGAAGTGATTTTGTATGAAGCTGCAACCACCCCCTTAGAGCAAACCCGTATCGACAAAATCCGTCTTGGCGATTTGCCAAAGGCAAGTTTGAAACAAATCACAACGCTTGTGATTCCTGCTGAGCAGGCTTTAAGAGTGGATCAGAAAGTGATGGATCAGTTGAAGGCGTTGGAATTGGCACGTGCGACGGCAAAAGAGGTCACTGAGGCGGCATAATTTGTAGGATGAGTGCAACCCGCGTTGAGATCCGCACCATTGATATGATCTGAAAACATCAAAAAATTTCCGTACGGAAATTGCTATGATTTATTTCTTTTTAATTGTAAATCAGTACTTTCTATTTACATGAGTCTTCATTAGAATTAATTACTTGAGGCAAGACAATTTTGTCGATTTGTTGAGGAGACACCATGAAAAAAATGATTAAAAGCACTGTAGTTGGTCTGGCTCTGGTAGGCGGTATTTCTGCTGCTTACGCTGAGGGTGTTGATACTTCTGTAGAGGGTATTTTTAACGCGTTGACGTCGAGCGCAAATCTGCAGGCAACAGTAGATGGTCTCGTGGCTGGTGGCGCGAACCCACAATCCATCGTATCGGTTGCTGCTGCTGCGGGTATTCCACTCGATGCGGTAAAGCAATTGCAAGTCTGCACCAATTCTGCAGCTGCTGACGCAACTGTACTGAGCGCTTCTTGCCTCAGACAGAAAAGCGTCGTGACAGCTTACGCTGCCGGCGTGAATGATCCGATGAAATTCTTGCCCGCATCTGCTGCTGGTAAACACAACAAGCAAGAAACAAAAACTGAATTCAAATAATTCTGTACATCCAATCGGGAAAATTTCTGTCATCTTTAATATGTCAGAAATTTTTAATTAAAAAAAGCAGCGCACACATTGATGGCGCTGCTTTTTTATTTTCTCAACGGCGTGAGTAAATCGCGCAAGTTATTGTGATCGATCTCATACATCAATTCCAATAAACGCCCGATTTCACCTTTAGGAAACCCTTCGCGTGCAAACCAGCCCAGATAATGGCCGGGAAGATCGCCGATGAGCCTGTCCTTGTATTTGCCGTAGGGCATTTTAAGTGTCAGCAATCGTTGTAAGTCATCGGCTTGCATGGTTTTCTCAAACATAGCTTAGTTATCGCCCAAATTATCGTTTGATTTTTTTGTCGCAGAAGCGGCGGTGTCTGGTTTATCCGTCTTTTCTGTGATGTCTGCTTTGCTGGCATCGCTCATGTCTGTTTTGGCCGCAGGCAGTTGTGCTAATTTGCTGCTGTCTTTTTTATCGGTATCAGGCTCGTTTGGATACTTGGTTGCATCAAGATAGCGTTCTACCAGATCAAAGAATTGATTATAAAATTGTCCGGTCGCGATGGTCTCGCTGGCGACTTTGACCAGTGAATCGTCAGTAGAGCCAAATGGTAATGAAACTGAGCCTATCGCGCTCACGCCAATGCTGGCCGAATTATTGCTTTTCTTTAACGAATAACGGTCGCGGATCGCATTAGCAAACATGGTCGAGCTATTGCTGCCTTTGCTATCTGGCACGCAAACGACGTTAAATTCAATCTCTGCGTGGGTATCAGCATCGTGTTGATACTTGCGGCGGCCTTTGATATTGGTTGGCTTCCACTCATTGATAACGTAGCCCTGACTTAACAAGGCGCGGCGGGAAGCTTCGCAGGCAGCCTGTTCGGTACCCGGGAAGCTACGCGTAAATACGCCAGTCTCACCAAATTCTTCATGCTGCAGCCCAGTTGTCTTTGTGCTCGAGCAGGCGCTCAAGCCAGACAATAGTACTGCAAGGGGGATCAATAAAAAGCGACGAACCATGTTGTAATCTAAACCAAGTGTTATGCAGGGCGAGTACCCTTTTATTTCTATATTCACAAATTAAGCCAGTGCTTCTTTGGCGGCTTCTTCGGGTGTTAAACCATCAAAAAATAAATCGGTGAACCATTCAATTTGTTCTTCAATATGGTCTTGGGCTTGCGCAACAGTGGCACCGCCTGCGACTAAAAATCCTTCTACTTCGATACACCAGGCGATCAGTGCTTCTGTTTCTGGATCGATATCATTCTTTTTTGCCATGGCGTTGTCCTCTAAAAATGCTTTTGATCAAGAGATATGATCTTTTTATTGCAAAAACTGCGCGTATTTTAACTTGCCACACACATTTACATTGTTACCAGTTGTTGATGTTGAGCTTCATCGACGCAGAATACCTGCCCCCTGTCAGAAGCTGCCAGCAAACTGGTAACGCTGACCAGGGTGCCACATGGTTACAATCGTGGCGATTTTTCCTTTTGAGCGGGTTTTTCTATGCAGAACCAGACATGCTTCTTTCACTGAAATCTGCAACATGTCAGCGACTTGCTTGCCTGGCATGACGGCTTCTATGCTGTAATCCACACCCTGCAAAGGGGCAACTGCCACCAGATATTCATTGGGTGTCATGCTGCTAAAGTCTTGCGCCAGGTAATCGGGGGTCACGCTGGAATTGACCCAGCGGTCTTCGACCTGAATCGCCATGTCATTTTCAAAATGCACAATAACGGAATGAAATAAAGGATGTCCCGCTTTGACATGAAATTGCTGCGCAAGTTGCTCAGAAGCTGGAATTTCTTTTAACAGATGCAATTCGCTGCGATGAATGTGTCCACGCAGGCGAATTTCTTCGGCAATACTTTTAATCTCAACCAGGGTTGCCTGATATTTTTGCTGGGCAACATAGGTACCGGAACCCTGTATCCGGTTCAAAATCTGTTCACTGGTTAGCTCGCGAACCGCCCGATTCACGGTCATACGCGAAACGCCAAATTGCTCTGCCAACATGGCTTCCGAGGGAATGGCGTCGCCTTCTTTCCAGGTGCCCGTCTGGATTTCCTTGAGCAGATAGTCTTTAATGGTCTGGAAGGCGGGTGAGGGTGATTGAACTTTTGACACGGTTATCCTAGTGAAATAGCGCTCTTATTGTCTCATTAGTCTCAGTAATTTTCTCTTACATTATGTTGTCTATTGTCTCATTAAGAATCCGCTTGCAAAAGTTGTATATACAACTTAAAATTTATTTTGAGTTGAGCTGTAATCAAAATGAATTCATCGTGCGCCCAAATTGACGCCTGTCTGGTGTCGGGACGTGTTTTTTGTATGTAGTGTATGACGTACCTGGAGAGAGACAAAATGACAAGTAAACTGCAAAACGATCCCCGCTGGGATGCCAGCCGTGTTATTCATGCACCGACTGGTGCTGAGAAAGTATGTAAAACCTGGGTGGCTGAAGCGGCATACAGGATGATTCAGAACAATTTGGACCCTGCCGTGGCGGAAAATCCAAAACACCTGGTGGTCTACGGTGGTATTGGCCGTGCGGCGCGAAACTGGGAATGCTTTGATCAGATTCTGGCGTCGTTGAAGGCTTTGGGCGAAGATGAAACCTTGCTGATTCAATCCGGCAAACCGGTCGGCGTGTTCAAAACTCATGAAGATGCACCACGCGTGTTGATCGCCAATTCAAACCTGGTACCGAAGTGGGCGAATTGGGAACACTTCAATGAACTCGACCGCAAAGGCTTGTTCATGTATGGACAGATGACAGCCGGTAGCTGGATTTATATCGGCACTCAAGGCATTGTTCAAGGTACCTATGAAACCTTTGCAGAAGCTGGCCGTCAGCACTTCAATGGTGATTGGGGCGGACGCTGGATTTTGACTGCTGGATTAGGCGGCATGGGCGGCGCACAACCATTGGCAGCAAGCTTTGCTGGCGCGGTGTCGCTGAATATCGAATGCCAACAAAGCAGTATTGATTTCCGCCTGCGTACCCGCTACGTCGACAAACAAGCCAAAGATCTGGACGATGCACTTGCATTAATCAAACATCATTGCGACCGCAAAGAAGCGGTATCGATCGCCTTGCTGGGCAATGCGGCTGAAATTTTGCCAGAACTGGTCAAGCGTGCGAAAGCAGGTGGTATGAAGCCAGATCTGGTGACCGATCAGACTTCCGCTCATGATTTGATTAATGGTTACCTGCCTATCGGTTGGAGTGTTGAGCAATGGAAAGCAGCACAACATGACGCCAGCCAACATGCCAAACTGACTGCGGATGCAGCGCAGGCCTGTGCGGTTCACGTACAAGCGATGCTGGATTTCCATGCGATGGGCATTCCTACTGTCGATTATGGCAATAACATCCGTCAGGTGGCATTCGACACGGGTGTTAAAAATGCTTTTGATTTTCCAGGTTTTGTCCCAGCGTATATTCGTCCTTTGTTCTGCGATGGTAAAGGCCCATTCCGTTGGGTTGCCTTGTCTGGCGACCCGGAAGATATCCGCAAAACGGATGCCAAGATTAAAGAACTTTTCCCACACAATAAAGGTGTGCACAAATGGCTGGACATGGCGGGTGAACGCATTGCGTTCCAGGGTTTGCCAGCGCGGATTTGCTGGTTAGGTCTGGGCGAGCGCCATATTGCTGGTCTGGCATTTAATGAAATGGTTAAGAATGGCGAACTCAAAGCGCCTATCGTGATTGGTCGGGATCATCTGGATACTGGCTCTGTTTCCAGTCCAAATCGCGAAACCGAAGGTATGAAAGATGGCACTGATGCTGTTTCTGACTGGCCTTTGCTGAACGCTTTGCTCAATACTGCTGGCGGTGCAAGCTGGGTTTCTCTGCATCATGGTGGTGGCGTTGGTATGGGATATTCGCAGCATTCGGGTATGGTGATCGTTGCTGATGGTACTGAGGCCGCTGCTAAACGTCTGGCACGCGTGCTAGTCAATGATTGTGGTTCCGGAGTTATGCGCCATGCCGATGCAGGCTACGAACAAGCCGTGGCATGTGCGAAGCGCGAAGGCTTGAATTTGCCGATGATCAAGTAATCAAACTGATCCATCGACCAATGACAGAATAATTAAAGAGAGAAAAATAATGACTAAGTATGTTGAAATTCATCCGGGCGAATTCAGTCTGTCCGATCTGCGCGCCATCTGGACTGCGTCACAGCCATTGAAATTGACACCAGGCGCCTATGCCGCGATCAATGCATCAGCTGATACGATTCATAAAATTGTCGCCAAGGGCGATGCGGCTTACGGGATCAATACCGGGTTTGGTAAATTAGCCAAAACCCGTATCCCTGATGAGCAATTAGAGCTGTTGCAGCGCAACCTGATTTTGTCGCATTCGGTGGGCTCGGGTGAGTTGATCTCCGATGACGTTGTACGTCTGATTTTAGCGATGAAAATCGCCAGCCTGGCGCGCGGCTTTTCAGGTATCCGTGCATCAGTGATCGATAGCATGATCGCGATGTATAACGCTGGCATTATGCCGACTATTCCAGTTAAAGGTTCTGTCGGTGCTTCAGGTGATCTGGCACCTTTGTCACACATGACGTTGGCTTTGCTGGGTGAAGGCGATGTGCGCGTCAATGGCAAGCTGGTTCCTGCCAAAGAAGCACTTGCTCAAGCAGGCATTACACCTGTCGTGTTGGCTGCGAAAGAAGGTCTGGCATTGATCAATGGTACGCAAGTATCTACTGCCCTGGCTTTAAATGGCTTGTTCCTCGCCGAACGTTTGTTAGAAGCCGCAACCATTACTGGCGCTTTGTCAGTCGATGCCGCTAAAGGTAGTGATGCGCCATTTGATGCACGTATCCACACGAGTCGCGGTCAGCCAGGCCAGATTGCAACTGCCGCAATTTATCGTGAACTGCTCAAGGGTAGTGAAATCCGCCTGTCGCATTTAGTTAATGATGAACGCGTACAAGATCCTTACTGTTTGCGTTGCCAACCGCAAGTCATGGGAGCTTGCCTTGATATCATCAACAATGCAGCACGTACTTTGCTGATCGAAGCCAATGCTGTGACTGATAATCCACTGGTGTTTGTCGAAACAGGTGAAGTCATTTCTGGTGGTAACTTCCACGCAGAACCTGTTGCTTTTGCGGCAGATACGCTGGCATTGGCGATTGCTGAAATCGGTTCGATTTCGGAGCGCCGCATTGCTCTGCTGATTGATTCTTCCATCTCAGGTTTGCCACCATTCCTGGTGCCATCATCTGGTCTGAATTCTGGCTTCATGATCGCCCACGTGACTGCTGCCGCATTGGCTTCCGAAAACAAATCTCACGCGCATCCGTCTAGCGTTGATACGATTCCGACATCGGCCAACCAGGAAGATCACGTCAGTATGGCGACCTTTGGTGCGCGTCGTTTGCACGAAATGGCACACAATACAGCAACCATCGTTGGTATAGAATTATTGGCGGCGGCGCAGGGCGTGGATTTCCACGCACCACTTAAAACGTCTGAGATGCTGACGCAAGTGCACCAGTCTTTGCGTGCTAAAGTCGATTTCTACGATAAAGATCGCTTCTTCGCACCAGATATCGAAGCGGCAAAAGAACTGGTCGTCTCTGGCAGTTTGAGTGCACAATGTCAACAACTGTACCAACACTTATATTTAGCCTAAGTTAATCTGAATAATCTGATTATGCGTAAATGGACTCATCAGGACTATCACACCATGCCATGGAAAAATGGCGGCGGCAGCACGACGGAACTGGCAATTTTTCCGCCGGATGCCACGCTGGATAACTTTGTCTGGCGTTTGAGCACCGCCACGGTGAAAACTGATGGACCATTTTCGCATTTTGCTCAGATCGACCGCACGTTGGCTATTTTGTCGGGTGCGGGATTGATTCTGCATACCGATGATGGACAGCAGGCACCTGCCGCCAGCGTTGAGTTGACGCAGGCAAGTACGCCATACAGGTTTTCTGGTGAATTGCCGATCAACGCCGCGTTGATCGATGATACTGTCCTTGACCTGAACATGATGACGCGGCGAGATGTGTGTAGCCACTACATGCAAAGACTCACCGCGGGTGAGCACTTCGTTGCCGCAGACGACGCGCAGCAATTGCTACTCTACTGCGCTAAAGGCAGGGCAACGCTGAGTTCGGGTGAGTCTATCATTGCAGGTGATCTGTGTTTATTTGAAGAGCGTCACGAGCATGAAGGTATCATCTTAGGATTTTCCGCGGAAGACGATGCGGAAATGTACCTGATCCGGATCCACTTTTTAAATATGGGACAAAGCTGATGCCGCATTGGGATAGCTTATGGAAGAACCTGCATCTCGCGACTATGACTGATGGCTATGGCGAAATCCGAGATGCAGCAATTGCCGTGCGCAACGGTAAAATCGCGTGGCTAGGTGCTGCGGATGATTTACCTAAAGATAGCACTGTCGATGCCATTCACGATGGCGCTGGTTGCTGGGTGACGCCAGGCCTGATCGATTGTCATACCCACCTGGTGTATGCCGGGAATCGTAGCAATGAATTTGAAGCCCGCTTAAATGGCGTGGCTTACGAAGAAATTGCCCGTCAGGGAGGTGGCATTGTGTCTACCGTCAACGCGACACGTGCTGCCACCGAAGAGGACTTATTGCAAGCGTGTCTGCCCCGCTTAAAGCATCTGCTTGCTGAAGGTGTAACAACGCTGGAAATCAAATCGGGCTATGGCCTTGATCTGGAAACAGAAGCACGGATTTTGCGTGTCGCGCGTCGGATAGGACGCGAATTTCCGGTAAGGGTCAAAACCACATTTTTGGGGGCGCATGCCGTTCCTCCAGAATACGCAGGCCGTTCAGATGATTACATTAGCCTGGTTTGTGACGTGATGCTTCCCGCGCTGCATGCGGAAGGTTTGGTGGATGCAGTGGATGCTTTCTGTGAAAAAATTGGCTTCACTCCTGCGCAAACTGAGCGCGTGTTTCAAGCGGCCCAGGCACATGGCTTACCAGTCAAACTGCATGCCGAACAATTATCCGATCAGGGTGGGGCAGGGTTGACTGCACGCTACAGAGGCTTATCTGCAGATCATCTTGAATATTTGTCAGAAGAAGGTGTCGCGGCGATGGCAGAGCACGGGACCGTGGCTGTATTGTTGCCCGGTGCTTTCTACTTCTTGCGTGAGACCACATATCCACCTCTGGCAGCGTTGCGTGCTGCTGGTGTGCCGATTGCTCTGGCAACCGATTGTAACCCGGGTACATCACCCATGACTTCGTTGTTATTGACGATGAATATGGCGTGTACTATTTTCCGTATGACGCCTCTGGAGGCGCTTCAGGGAATCACTTGCCACGCTGCCCGGGCTCTCGGTCTCGCGATGGAAGTTGGTACACTGGAAGTAGGAAAAGCGGCTGATTTTGTGCTTTGGAATATCGATCGTCCCGCGGACCTGGCGTATTTTATCGGCGGTAATCCGGCGCAGATGAAAATTGTTGCTGGACGTCATGTTTGAAGCGCAACCTGATCATTATTATTTGCCGGTGTTTGCCGAGGTGACATGCCAACAAAACATTCCGATTTGACATTTATTAACCCCGCCATGGCGGGGTTTGTTTTTTTTATCAGTACTTGAGACGTATAATGTTGCAAAAAAATGAATGAAGTACTTCGCATCAGTTTATTCTTAAACCTGGCCAGCAACGATGAGGCATGGTTAGTGCAAAGTACACTCTGAATAGCTATCAATTCGCTCGAGGTAAACCGTGACGACATCCACTCCTGAAACTAAGGTTGCAATCCCACTCTGGCGTCGTTGGCATCTGGTACGAATCGCCGGGATCGTCGTTGGATTGATCCTATTGCTGGCGATCCTGAGCTGGGCATTGTTGCCGGGCTACGTCAAGCGTATCGCAGCTGAACAAACGCAGGCGCAGATAGGCCGTCAATTAGATATTGATGAGATCCATTTCTCGCCATTTCAATTGGCATTGACAGCAGATGGTGTCCGTTTATACGAAGCAGATCAAAAAACTGTCGCTTTTGCCGTGAAAGAATTGGTGATCAAGCTCTCGCTGAGTTCGATTTTTCATCAGGCTTTGGTTCTCAGCGAATTACAGTTAAACACTGCTAACGTCCATCTGGTGCGCCTCAGCGCAGATGGTCACGGACTGTATAACTTCAGCGATATCCTCGATAAAATTGCCGCAATGCCAAAAAGTGATAAACCTTTTCACTTTGCAATGGCAAATATTCAGGTCAAAGATAGTGTCATTGATCTCGATGACAAAGTGTTGGCGAAGCGATTCAACATTACCGACCTGAACATTGGTGTGCCGTTTGTGTCAAATTTTCCTAAAGCGATTGATAGCTTTGTTGATCCGCGTCTTTCTGGCCGGATCAATGGTGCGGGTTTTGCGCTTAACGCACGTGCCAAGCCGTTCACCAAAAGCCTGGATACGACTTTGGCAATCGATTTGGAACAACTGGATCTGGCGCAATACGTCCCCTACGTTCCAGTAGCTTTGCCGGTGCAGATTGCTCGCGCCAAGTTGAGCACTAAACTCGACTTGAATTTCAAGCGAGAACCGCAAGCGCAAGTCTTATTGAGCGGTGACGTGCATTTGCAGGATGTTGATATCAAAGATAGCCAGGCGACGGACTTGTTCAAACTTGCTGATTTACGTGCGCAAATCAAGCAATTTGATGTCATGACGGCGAGTGCGGAATTGACTCAATTGCATTTGACGTCACCACAAGTGTGGTTGGATTTCTCTCAGAAAAATGGCTTCAATTGGGCAAATTTGAGTACGCCTGATACTAAGAAAGCGGCGCAAAAGAAAGTCGCAACAGCGGCATCTGAAAGATCTTCGCAAGCAACACTTGCGACAACGGCGACGGCGGCGAATACGACTACCGCTACAAAGACAGTTGCGCCTCCACCGTCATCCACGCCGACTTCACCATTGATCAACATCCACGATTTGCAAATTCAGGGGGGGGAAATGCATGTCTCTGATGCTGTCCATGCGCAACCTGCACAAACACTGGAATTGCAGCATTTGGTGTTGCAAGTAAAAAATCTGAGTACCGCCAAGGATGCGCCCGCAGCGCCATTGACATTATCACTGGATACTAATACCAACGAAAAATTCGTCTTTGAAGGTGATGTTCAGGCATTGTCAGGGCAACTCAAAGGTAAGCTGGCGTTAAATGACGTCGAGTTATCCCACTTTCAACATTTTGTGTCGCCATTTTTGCGTGCCAATCTGAGCGCTACGCTCAATGCTAAAACTGAACTTGAATTCAATTCTGAGAAGTTCTTACTCAATGACTTGTCAGTGAATCTCGATCATCTGCGCCTGCAAGGTAAGGCCGATGAGGGCAGCATTGCTTTTGAGTCGCTGGTCATCGATAAAGCAGGTCTCGATACTCAGGCAAAAACGTTGAGCGTTCCGACTGTGACCTTGAATGGAGTGAAAACGGATTTACGTCGCGATAAGCAAGCGGTTCTTGGTATTCAGCATTGGTTGGGATTGAACGGCAACGCGGGAAAGAATGTGTCTGGTTCTGTCAACACACCGTCGTCAGCTCCTGCCTGGAAAGTGAGTCTGGATCAATTCGACTTAAAAGATAGTGAAGTTTCTTTTAGCGATCTTTCTGTAAATCCGGCAGTGAAGCTCAATGCCAACGGGATTAATCTGAGTCTGAGCCAATTTAAGAGCGATTTGTCACAGTCTTTTAAGCTCAGCATGAAATCGCATTTTAATCGCAAAGGTCAATTCAATTTTAATGCGCAGGCCACGCCGCAATTAAAGCAGTTGAGTGTGGTATTAGATGCCCAGAGTTTGCCAGTTGCAGCGTTCTATCCGTATTTTTCGCAATTTTTGAATGTTGAGATCACTAAGGGCGGTGCCAATGCCAAAGGTAAGCTCGATATCAGCAATGTGCTGCAAGACCAGCGCCAATTTGCTTACAACGGCAGCCTTAGTTTTAATGATTTTAAAATTTACGAAAACGGCAGCGATGAAGATTTTCTCGAGTGGAAAGGCATTCTGTTTGATGGTCTGGATGCGAAGATAGGCGGCGCACAGCCTGTCATTAATTTGAAAAAACTTACGCTGAATGATTTTTTTGCGCGCCTTGTGTTATCGGATAAAGCCAAACTCAATTTACAGAATATCGTGGTCAACAATGCACCGGCGAATGTCTCTCTCGATAGTGCAAATAGTGGCAAGGTAATCACTCCTGCCGTCACCGCAGCCAGTGCAGCAGCGTCAGTCGCGGTCACCGGGGGCGCCTCAGTCAGTCCTGCTCCAGCAGCAATTATTCATATTGCACAGACAGAACTCCATGGCGGTAATATTAACTTTACCGACAATTTTATTAAGCCGAATTACCATGCCAATCTGACCAATATCAGCGGTAATATCGGGCTGATTGCCTCGGATAATCCGCAGC
>Ga0316228_1004000_pt1 | contig 11373 bp, 10 predicted proteins | sample TBH18021metaG_FD_206005 | JGI IMG/M metagenome (GOLD analysis project Ga0316228, IMG submission 206005) | Freshwater microbial communities from Trout Bog Lake, Wisconsin, USA - TBH18021 | ecosystem: Environmental > Aquatic > Freshwater > Lake > Hypolimnion/Profundal zone | place: USA: Wisconsin... | reverse complement strand
CGAACGAGGTAGCCAAGCCACCGCAATCCTAGCGGCAAAAGAAGCGGGCATGGCCATACAGCCAAGTAGTGAATTGGTGCATGTTGATGGCATCGAATACATTGGGCGCCTTCCCCAAGAGATCCAATTAATTCAAACCTTCTCCGCAGCCATTGTGGCAGGGTCCAAAGAAACAAAATCGGCTCAAGAATTAATTCAACTATTAAGCTCCAAGCAGGCTGCCCAAGCCATTCAAAGTAGCGGGATGGACCTGCTTCAGAAGTAAGTCACTCCTCGAAATGAGGGCTCCAAGCTGAAATGATGTAGCTCAAGTAATATTAGCGCTATGAGCTCGCATATCCTTTCGCCATCCAAAATTCCCGGCTGGCTAGCTCCCCTGCAATCATTCCCCATCTTCCGGGCGCTTTGGTCTACATGGCTAGTAGCCAACATCTGTATGTACACCAACGATGTTGCCGCCGCCTGGATGATGACCTCGCTAACAACTTCAGCAACGCTGATTGCCCTGGTACAGACAGCCTCCAATTTGCCTGTGCTGTTATTGGGAGTTCCTAGTGGAGCGCTAGCGGATATTCTGAACCGGAAGCATTTTTTGGTCTTCACCCAACTATGGCTAGCTGCAAACGCAACCCTCTTGTTTATATCATCGGCATTTGGCTTGCTAGATCCAATTTTTCTCTTAGTACTGACATTCATAAACGGGGTTGGTTTAGCCATGCGTTGGCCAGTCTATGCGGCGATTGTTCCGGATCTGGTTCCGCGAGATTCCCTGCACTTGGCATTGGGGCTCAATTCCATTGCCATGAATGCCTCCCGTATTTTGGGGCCACTTATTGCCGGCCTCATCATTGCGAGCATTGGCACTGAATTTGTTTTCGCGCTCAATATGGTTCTTTCTTTAGGTATGACCTGGATTGTGGTGCGCTGGAAAAACCAGAGTTATGTCTCAACACTACCTGGCGAGCGCTTCTTTGGAGCTATGCGCCTTGGGGCTCAATACATTCGACAATCCAAACCAATGCGCTCGATCTTAATCAGATCATTTTTGTTTTACATGCAGTCCTCTAGCTTGCTTGCGCTACTACCTGTAATCGCTAAGGATCACTTTCATGGCAATGCCAATACATTTACTTTATTGCTGTCATGTCTAGGTTTTGGCGCCATTCTGGTTGGATCGCAACTCCAAGCCTTTAGGGCAAGATGGGATCCAAATCAGCTAGCCACCTATGGCATTATTTTTCTGTCCATTAGTTCGGCAGGCGCCGTATTAGCCCCCAACATTTGGTACGCTGTGCCCATCATGATTGTGAGCGGCATGTCCTGGTTTTGCGTTGGCAACACCCTAAGCACCGCCTCACAACTCTCCCTGCCAAACTGGATTCGCGCTCGCGGGATGTCTTTCTATCAAATGAGCTTGATGGGAGGTAGCGCAATTGGCGCATTTGTTTGGGGAAAGATCGCCAACTCTAGTGATGTCACTACCAGTATTGGGGTGAGTGCCGTATTTGGATTGGTGACCTTAGTGATGATTCGCAAGCATCTAGTCAATGGTCACGAAGTGGAGGATCTGACGCCAGTCTGCCCCATCGAGCGCCCACATCCTTCTAGAGAGATTAATCCCAATGAGGGTCCGGTAATGATCTCTATGGAATATCACATTAACAAAGGCCATACAGATCAATTTAAAAAGTTAATGGCTAAAACTCGCAGATCTCGACTCAAGCAAGGAGCGCTATCGTGGAGTCTATTTGAAGATGCCGAACATGAGGGCAAGTTCCTGGAGCACTTTGTCTTTGAAACTTGGGCTGATTACCTCAGAAGGTTTGACCGCTTTACGGCTGATGACTTAGCCATGCAAGAAGAGCGTCATCGCTTTCATATTGACTCTAGCCCTCCAAAACTAACCAGGCGGATTGCCTCTAGCATTAAGAACTAAGGTAGTTTAACCCTACCTAGAGATTTTGGCGTTCATTCTTGGGAACACTTTGCGCGCATTGCCCTCGAAGATCATTGATCTATCTTTTTCACTCAAGGACTGCGCCCCGTCAATATAACGACGCGTATCGTCAAAATAGAATCCGGTATCGGGATCAACACCCCTCACAGCGCCAAAAGTTTCAGAAGCAAACAAAATATTTTTTACCGGTATCACCTCAGCCAACAAGTCGATACCTGGCTGATGATAAACACAGGTATCAAAATAAATGTTGTTGAGAAGTTTCTCATTTAGATCAGGGATTGCCGCATCCATCGCCAGCCCCCTAAAACGACCCCAATGATAAGGAACGGCGCCGCCGCCATGCGGAATTAAAAAACGTAAGCTTGAAAATTGCTCAAACAAATTAGATGTCAGGCACTGCATAAACGCAGTAGTATCAGCATTCAAATAATGAGCACCGGTTGTATGAAAACAGTCATTACAGCTAGTGCTGACATGGATCATGGCGGGAATATCCAGCGCCACTATCTCCTCATAAATTGAATGCCAATACGAATTCCCTAAAGGTGGACTCTGCCAATGCCCGCCCGAAGGATCGGGATTCAGATTAATGCCCACAAATCCATACTCATTGATGCACTTGCGCATCTCAGGCAAACAAGTATTGATACCAACGCCTGGCGACTGCGGAAGCATAGCGGCGCCAACAAAACTTTCAGGGAATAACTGGGTAACGCGATAACAAAGCTCATTACAAATAGAGGCCCAAGTTGCCGATGTATTGAAATTGCCGATATGATGCGCCATGAAACTGGCTCTAGGAGAAAAGATGGTTACATCAATACCGCGAGCGCGCATTCTCGCTAGCTGGTTGGTTTCAATAGTTTCCCGAATTTCATCGTCGCTGATTTTCAAGTCGGATATCTTCGGACCAAGCTCGGGAGTATTCAAATTGGCAATTTGCAAATCACGCCAAACTTGCAAGGCCTTAGGCGCTGTGGTGTAGTGCCCATGACAATCGATAATCATGCCATCTCTTTCTATCTATCACTACTTAGTCGCAAGACCCTGAATGCCGGAGCGCTCAATAACGCATCTTAACTTTCCTGACGCAATCATCTCATCGATAAAAGCATTTAGCTGCTCAGTTGCATTGATTCGATTTAGCGGCGCGCCTAAAGCGAGATTCTCATAACCAATCACGACTGGAAGCACCCTGGATCCCGGCAAACTTTCCGCCATTTCAAATAGGATTGCTTTATTGGTTGAAAAACCATCCAACTCACCAGACTTTAGAAGTTCGATCGCTTGTTTCGTTGAAGTAGTTTGCACCAGCGTTGCATGTGGAATTAACTCTGGCAACTCACGCTGTGAATTACTGCCAATGCTATAGCCAATTTTGACATTCTTGTAATTCAACTGAGCTGGCGACTGGATTTTGCTGTGTGGGCTCATCAAATAACCCTTCTCAATTTGAATCACGGTCTTTGAAAATTGAATGTATTGCGCTCTGTCGGCGCTGGCATTGGTAAACACCAAATCGATCTCACCCTTCTTTATGGCTGCCAAAACATCGGCATTCTTCTCAAAAACTACTGGCGAATATTTCACCCCCAACTTGGCGGAAAATTCTCTTCCTAACTCATAACCAATGCCGCGAGGCTCTCCGCTAGCGTCGGCAGGCAGAATAGAGGTTGGAGTGCCTTTGTATAAGCCCATTTTCAATACCCCTTGAGGGGCAATCGAATTTTGCGGGGTCGTTGAACAAGCTGCAACCGCTAGCGATAAGATCAGCCCACAAACTCTTGCTAAAGAAAATATAGATTTCATATAAGCACCCCCAAAATTTAGTCGGGCTGAATATTGCCTTCACGCACCAACCGCTCATAGCGCTTTCGCTCTGCGTTCAAGAATGTCAAAAATTGAGTGCTTGTAGCAGGACTCACCTCACCGCCCACTGAAGTTAATCTCTCGACCATCTCTTTTGATTTCAAGGCCTTCTCCACCTCAGCATGTAAAGTCTTGACAATTGCTGGTGATGTATTGGCGGGTGCGATCAAGCCGTACCAAACAGAGGCCTCAAACCCTGGATAACCAGACTCGGCAATTGTTGGCACCCCGGGAAAGATTGGCGAACGCTTAGCGCTCATGACCGCGATGATCTTGAGCTTGCCAGCTTTTACCTGAGGAGCAATCTCCAACATATTCATGGCAACCAGATCGACTTGACCACCAATCAAATCGGTAATAGCGGGAGAGCCGCCTTTATATGGCACATGCTTAAGCGAAATCCCTGCGGTCTGCTCAAAGAACTTCATAGCCATATGCGGGGTAGCCCCATTACCTGGCGATCCATAGGTGATGAAATCTGGATTGGCTTTTGCCGCCTTAACCAGGTCCGATAAATTGTGGTACTTACTATCAGCTGTTGTTGCAATGACCACTGGCACAGAACCAATCATTGCAATTGGCGTAATGTCTTTATCAATATCAAAAGGCTGTGGCTTATATAGAGCCATGTTTGCAGCTAGGGCATTGGCCGCCACCATTAAGGTATATCCATCTGGAGCGCTATCAATTAATTGCTTCACGGCGATGTTTGTCCCTGCGCCAGGCTTGTTCTCAATAATAAAAGGCTGTCCCATTGAGCCCGACAGGCTTTGACCCAAACTTCTAGCCACCAAATCTACGGCACCGCCAGGCGCATACCCAACCAACATCTTGATGGGCTTATTGGGGTAGCTCTGCGCTATTGCAAGGGTTGAACAAAGCAGACCACAAAACAATGCGGCATTGAAAATGATTTTTTTCATCGACTATTACTCCTTGGGAGCTCCTGACATTTTGACAATACCCTCATAGCGCACAATTTCTGACTGAGAAAATTTTGTGAATTCAGCAACAGAACCCCCGTCGACTTGAGCGCCAATAGCCTGCAAATGCCGCCTGATCTCGGGGTCTTTTAGGACTTTGTTAAACGCCGCATTAAGTTTCTCGGTAATATCTTTTGGCGCGCCAGCTGGAAGCATAACGCCATACCAAGCGTTCGCCACCATCGGAACACCCACCTCTTTCATGGTCGGAACATTAGGCAACTCAGGAATGCGCTTATCCGAAGCAACAGCCAAAGCTTTAAGCTTACCCGCTTTAATGTTGTTGAGTGAGCCGGTATCCAACATCATGTCAATGTGACCCGCCATCAAATCCACTGCCGCTGGACCACTACCCTTATAGGGAATATGACGAACATCCAAACCGGTTACCATTTTAAATTGAGCCCCAGCCAAATGCTGAGAAGCGCCTATGCCGGCTGAGCCATAAGTAAACTTTCCAGGATTGAGTTTGGCATCAGCCATCAGATCCTTCATGCTATTCCATAAAGAAGAAGCTGGCACAACCATGATGTTCGGAATCGTGCAAACCAAAATGACTGGCGTGAAATCCTTAGCAGCATCAAATCCCTGACTTGCAAACAGATGAGGGCCGGCAGCATTAGTAGAACTAGTGGCCATCAAGATGGCGTAACCATCTGGCCTCTCTTGCACAAAGGCCTGAGTGCCAATATTGCCACCCGCGCCGCCCTTGTTCTCAACAAATACGGAGACGCCCAACTCTTTAGTCAAAGGCATCACCAGAATACGCGCCACTTGATCAGTAGCTCCACCAGGCGGCCAGGGAACTAAAAACTTAATGGACTTATCTGGGTAAGCAGCAAAGACATTGAGGGCAAAAGCACTGAAAGCCAACGCAATAAAAACCCTAAACCTCACAATACGCCTTTTTGTTTCAATGTCGCATCCACCCAATCATCCTTATATTGGCCATCCAGAATAGATTGAATGGTTTTGCGCTCAGTCGCTTCTTTTTCTTTGCCCAACTTGGCGGCCTCCAGGGCAATGCTCGGCGACAAAGCAATAATGCCATCAGAGTCGCCCAGGATGACATCCCCAGGATGAACCACCATGCCACCAATACCAATAGGCACATTGATCGAGCCCGGGCCATCCTTATAGGGGCCGCGCATATTGACACCACGTGCCCAGCAGGGAAACCTGTGCTTCTCAAAAGCATCTACGTCACGAATCGCACCATCAAAAACACAGCCGATGGCGCCTTTTGATTTAGCGACTGTCATCATGATTTCGCCAAACAAAGCGCGAGAAATATCGCCACCGCCATCAACCACCAACACATCGCCTGCCTGCAAAATTTGCAGGGCCTTATGTATCAATAGATTATCGCCAGCGCGAACGCTAACAGTCACCGCATTGCCGCAGACCGAGACCGAAGATTTATTGACTGGCAAGATACCGATTGCGCCGATCGTTCTGCCTAAAACATCGCTAACCACGGATGTCGCCAAGCCAGTAAGGGCGGCAATACCTTCTTTAAAAGCTTCCTTTCTTGGGTAAATTTCCATACCATTGGTACTCATTGCTCAATCTCCTGAATCAATTTATTGTGGTTTAGTCGTATCAATATAACGCAAATATATTGCCTCGCCCTCAATCTTTAGGCCCGATTAAGCTTATGATTCAAACCTTGAATTTGATCAAATCCGTGTCGCCCCGCAAAATAAACAATGCTCAAAATTACCAACTCACGCCAGCTCTTGGAGTTCGCGTTATCAAATAAACCCAGTTCAGAATGCGACGTTTGCAGTCCGCTCATGAGCCCAGGGTGGGAATCGGTGCCAGGAGGATTTGATCTACAGTGTCTAGAGCCCATCGCCACACTTCGCACCGAAGACCATCCTGAAGTATGGGATGAGTATCATCCCAATGGAACCAATGCATGGTCTGCCGATGCGCCCATAGCCATTGGATATCATCCCTATAACCGCTGCGATATTTATCAGTGCACTAGGTGCAAACGTCAATATTTAAGATATGGGGAATATGGCGGCTACTATGTTGATGAACGCTCCAGACCCCTGAACCCAGAATTCATCGCCGAACAAACATAAGCGCCAAACCAAGCTGTCGAAAGACGGTCAACAGAAATTCCCGAGCAATCGTTCCTTTAAAGGCCTCATAAAAAAGCCACCTTCAGGTGGCTAAAACCGCATTGCAGTTAAGAGACTACAGAACAAACAACTAAAAACATTTAGTTAGACATCAACACCGGCAGAACCATGGTCTTCAAGATATGTCTTGTGCCAGCGCCCCTGCTAATGAACGGGAAGCCAATATGACTATGCGCTCCCATGACTAAAAGATCAGCGCCTTGATCACAAGCATTGTTCAGGAGCATATCCATCACGCCTACACCCTCAATCACCATAACTTCAGCTTTGGATTTAACGCCATGACATGCGAGATGCTGGGCAACCTCTTTACAGGACTCTTCCGCACGATCAATACTGGAATCAAAAGCTAATACAACAGCCTGCTCGCAATTCAGAATCAATGGCAAAGAATCATTCAAAGCATGCGCAGCCTGACTAGAAGCATTCCAAGCAATCAGTGGACGCTTAAAGGAGTCCGAGAACTCGCCAGCATAAGGAATGATGAGCACTGGACGACCAGAGTTCGTTAAGACTTCTTCAACCAATTCCGCAGGAGCGTCATGAACACCAGATTCGTCATATTGACCCATGATGACTAAATCGAAATATCTTGCCTTCTCAGAAACAATAGCCAATATGGCCGAATCACTGCCGCGATTAATATCAAGCCACTCAGCCTTTAAGTCCTGAGTTAGGGATTCAAAAGTCTGCTTGCTTTCCTGAGCTGCCTTGGCATACTCTTCAGTGGGCCAGCTTGATATCACGCCGGCCTGCTTAGCTAAGCCTTTTTGCGCGAATACTCCAACAAGACGCGCGCCATTCGCTTTTGCCAAAGACACGGCGATTCTTAAGCGAACTTTCGATCGAGGGCTTTGATCTAAATGCACCATTAAATTCTTCAACATGACGTAATCCCCCAGGAAATTTTTTATTGATTTCATTATGCTTAGCCTGGAAATCTTCGATTTGATCCAAATCAAACTATCGGAGGATAGCTTATCGATATCTCCGCAAATCCGTCTCCCGCAAGCCCTAATGATGGGCCAGCATAGCAAATAAATAAGGGTTTTCTCCAAAAAAGGAGTTATTAAGCCTCTGACCGAAATAGAATGGATCCATGCCTAATGCCTTTAATTTCTCAGCCTCTCCCTTTGACTGCCTCAATACCCAAGAGCAAAAGCTTGTACGCGATAGCGTAGATATTGCCTATTTCAAAGAGGGCGAAGTGATTTTGGATATTGGGTCCGCCCCCACCCACCTGTTCATTTTGATTAAAGGCTTTGTGCGGCAACTTGAAAATGGCGAAGAGGTCGCCATTTATGGCCCGGAAGATTGTTTTGATGGTCGCGGTCTCATGGCGGGAAAAGTGTCGAGTCAATTCATTGCTTCAGAAGAGATTGTGGCGTATCAACTAGCCAAATCCACAGTGAATGAGTTGATCTCTGGCAATGCCACCTTTAGCGCGCTTCTCTTTGCCGATCTCTCCAAGAAATTAACCGCTTTAGCTGAAAGACGTAGCCAATACGAAATGAATTCCTTAAGCCTTGCCTTGGTAAATCAAGCATTTCTGAGGCCGGCAATTATTGTTGATCCAAATACCGACCTACTCAATATCATCAAGATCTTTCATGAAGAACATACCAGCAATGTATTGGTAAGTAGTCCATCTGCGGAATCTTCCGCTGTGGGAATCTTTACAACCACCACCCTTCAGGAAGCCATTCTCAATAAGCTCCCTTTAGAGACGACGGCCGTAGGCCCACTAAGCAACTACAAGCTCATTACAGTTCAAGCCAACGTCCATCTCTATGAAGCTTTGGCAGTCATGATCAAACACTCCGTTCACCGAGTAGTCGTCATGGACAAACATCAGATCGTTGGCACACTCGAACAAGTGGATTTGCTGAGTTTTATTGCGAATGGCTCTTCTCTAGTGGTGCAAAAAATACGACAAGCCAAAACACTTGAAGATCTTAAAGTTCCCGCGGAACAAATTACCAACCTGATTAGCCTACTACATCGCAATGGCAGCAAAGTGGAAATGATTGCGCGCTTAGTTCAAGAACTAAACGCTAAGCTATTTGAAAAAGCATGGTCATTGATTGCCAGCCCTGAACTTCTTAGCAATAGTTGTTTATTTGTGATGGGCAGCGAAGGTCGTGGCGAGCAGCTTCTCAAGACAGACCAAGACAATGGGTTGGTCATCAACAATGATTTTCCGATTACCGATCAAGTAATAGCCAGCTGCGATCAATTTTCAGCGGCGCTGATTGATTTTGGATATCCAGAATGTCCCGGCAAAATTATGGTGAACAATCCCGCTTGGCGAATGACCGTCAGCGGATTCAGCACAACAGCTAAACACTGGCTACTAGAGCCAACGCCTGAAAGCCTCATGAACCTGGCCATCTTCATTGACTCCCACCCGATCAGTGGCGACCCGAAACTCCTTATCAAAGTGAAGCAAGAGTTACTCAATCTCGTTAACGACAACCAATTTCTGCTAGCCAGGTTTGTCTCGGCGATAGAGTCGATTTCCGCTGAAGCTGGCTGGTGGAATCGCCTTCTGACGCTTGGTGGCGATGGCCAAGATCACAGGATAGACATTAAGAAGGCTGGGATTTTCGCTATTGTTCATGGAATACGTGCGCTTGCCCTAGAAAATCATATTTGGGCGATTTCAACCGTGGAGCGCATTCATGCATTAGTCCAAAACAATAAACTTCCCAAGAATCTTGCTGATGAACTCATTGAATCATTGCGCCTGATGATGGAACTCAGACTCAAGAGCGGTCTAAATGAACTAGAAACTGGTAAAGCAGTTTCCGGGGAAGTCGATACCAGTCGCCTCACAAGTCTTGAACGAGATTTGCTCAAAGATTCTTTAAGCGTAGTCAAGGGATTTAAGCTCTTCCTCCGCCAGCATTTTCGTCTTGACTTTGCATGAGCCAACTGTCGCCTAATATTTTAAAAAAATTCTCCAGATCCGTCTGGAGGGGGTGGCTTCTTTATCATCTCGCGGATGAGCGTTACAAATTCATGTTTGATCCCCCGCCTCCTAATGAGTGGGTGGTACTTGACTGTGAAACCACTGGCCTGAATGTGTCAAAAGACCAAATCATCTCCATCGGCGCAGTCAGAATTGTTGGCAACACTTTGATGACCAGCGAGCGCCTCGAGTTACTAGTAAAGCCAGATAGAAAAGTCTCTGCCGAGAGCGTCAAGATTCATCGACTACGCGAATTAGATGTCGCCAATGGCTTAGATCCTGAAGTGGCGATGGGTCAATTGATGCGCTTTATTGGCAGTCGCCCGATCGTGGGCTACTTTCTAGAGTTCGACATTGCCATGCTCAATAAGGTCATTTGGCGCATGCTCGGTCAAGGACTGCCGCAAGCAAAGATTGAAGTGTCGTCCTTGTTTTATGACTATAAAAACCGTCAACTACCGATTAATGAGCGTGGCGGAAGCATTGACTTGCGTTTCAATACCCTCATGAGAGACCTAGATCTGCCGGTACGGGATGCTCATGATGCCATTAATGATGCCGTCATGACTGGTATGGCCTTTATTAAGCTGCGTCAGCTCATGGGCTAGATGACTCAGAAAGCAGAGAATAAAAAACCAGGATTGCTCCTGGTTTTTTATTAATAAAACTACTACTCTCCAGATCTTAGTGACCGGAAGCTCCTGAAGCACCAAATCCAGTTTCAGAACGAACTTGTTGAGCGGCAAATGCGGCGCGCTCTTGTTTAGCGTTTGCACTGTTATCCAATACGGAGAACAACCAAACACCAACAAAACCAATCGTCATAGAAAAGAGTGCTGGAGATGAGTACGGGAACCATGCGCTTCCTTTAGGGTTACCCAATACAGCTTCCCATACCGCTGGAGAAACTACAGTCAAGGCTACCGAAGAAATCAAACCTAAGAAGCCACCAATCACCGCACCTCTGGTTGTGCAATTCTTCCAAAGAACCGACATAAAGAGCACTGGGAAGTTAGCGGAGGCTGCAATAGAGAATGCCAAGGCCACCATGAAGGCAATATTTTGCTTTTCAAATACGATGCCAAGAAGTACGGCAATCACACCAAGGCTAAATGTTGTCAAACGAGATACCTTCAACTCTGAAGCGCTATCAGCATTACCCTTTTTAAATACCGTTGCATAAAGGTCATGCGAAACAGCGGAAGCGCCAGACAGCGTCAAACCAGCGACCACTGCCAAGATCGTGGCAAATGCCACAGCGGAGATAAATCCGAAGAAAATATTACCGCCAACAGATTTGGCAACCAAAACTGCGGCCATATTCGCCGAACCAGCTCCACCATTAATAACACCCTTAGCCACATCAGCCATATCTGGGTTAGTCAACACTAAAGTGATGGCACCAAAACCGATGATGAAGATCAAGACGTAGAAATA
>Ga0316228_1003992_pt1 | contig 11382 bp, 10 predicted proteins | sample TBH18021metaG_FD_206005 | JGI IMG/M metagenome (GOLD analysis project Ga0316228, IMG submission 206005) | Freshwater microbial communities from Trout Bog Lake, Wisconsin, USA - TBH18021 | ecosystem: Environmental > Aquatic > Freshwater > Lake > Hypolimnion/Profundal zone | place: USA: Wisconsin... | reverse complement strand
CAGAAGTATTGCCGATTTGATCTGGGCGCTGGCCACCGGAAGGGTATAATTGATGCCATGGATCGTGTCGCTCGGTACTATAGCCAAGGGTGCATAACGGGACTGTTCCCGGCCGTAAATCTTGCATCCCATTTTTGTCAAAGGAGCAATGACCCTGGCCATAGGCCGCCGGCGCAGAGACTTATCGCCAGTCATAACCGTGAAAAATGGCTGCCCGGCAAGAACACCGGACAACAGGCGCATAGTCGTGCCGGAGTTGCCGGCATCCAGAACTTCATCAGGTTCAACTAGGCCGTAAAGACCGTTGCCCTTGATTACCAGTTGATTCTCGCCGGTATGCTGTATTTTTACCCCCAGGGCCTTCATGCAATTGACGGTTGACCAGCAGTCTTCGGCTGACAAAAAGTTAGTTACCCGCACAGGAGTGGAGGCCAGCCCAGCTAACATAACCGTACGGTGGGATATGGATTTGTCGCCAGGAATATCGACAATTCCTTTTAGGCACTTGACTGAGTCGATCATTTCATTCATGTAATATACCTCAACTATTCTATTTGGATTGGGCGCAGACGGTCCGTCCCACCGCCGCGGCCACAACCGACAATTCCGCCATAAGCTGGTCAAAATTGGCCGGAGTCAAAGATTGCGGTCCATCAGATACGGCTTCTTCCGGGGCAGGGTGAACTTCCACCATCAATCCGTCGGCTCCTGCCGCCAAAGCGGCTCTGGACACGGGATTGACCAGGCGCCAGTTGCCTGTGCCGTGACTGGGATCAACAATGACCGGCAGGTGGCTGATTTGTTTTGTGAGCGGCACAGCGTTGATATCCAGGGTATTGCGGGTATAGGTTTCAAAGGTGCGGATACCGCGCTCACAAAGCACAACATTGCCGTTGCCGCCGGCCACAATGTATTCGGCCGCCATCAGCCATTCTTCAATAGTAGCCGCTGGACCGCGCTTAAGCAGCACCGGATTTCTCACCAGGGCGACCTCTTTCAGCAAAGCAAAATTTTGCATATTCCGGGCACCGATCTGCAGCATGGCGACATGTTCAGCCATTGTTTCCACAACCCGCGGGTCGGCAACTTCAGAGACCACCGGCAATTCGGTCTCAAGGCTCACCTGTTTCAAAATACGCAGACCTTCGGCTTCCAGTCCCTGAAAGCTATAGGGCGACGTCCGCGGCTTATAGGCGCCGCCCCGCAGCATACCCGCCCCGGCCGCCTTGACCGCCAGCGCGGTTTCTTTGAGCTGTTCATAACTTTCTACCGCGCAGGGGCCGGCGATGACCGGAGCCAGCTTTGCGCCAAACTCCACATTACCAGCCGCGACGACAGTATTTTCCGGCTTGAATTGCCTGCTGACCAGTTTATAGGGAGTTGGCAGGCAGACAATCTTTTCCACCCCAGGCAATCGTTCGAATTGATCGGCTGTCAGTGTCGCCGATTCACCGAAGGCGGTGATGACGGTTTTTTCGGGGCCATAAAGGCAATGCGGTTCCACCCCGTGCTGGCGTATCTTATCAAGTACGCGGTTTACCTGTTCGGCAGTTGGAGCACTCAGCATAATGATCATGATGGTTCCTCCGCCCGGTGACGCAATGCCGAAACGCCTCCGGTATAATTATATTTCTTGCCTCAGAGCCAATTTCCTCCATTATCCGTTTTCGATATAGCAGTCTTTGTCCTATTTCTGAAAACGGATTGTTAATCATAGGGGGCAGACGGAACAGGATATAGTTCAAAGGCAAAGTACAATCCTTGCTTCAATGCAAAAATTTTACTTTGCCGATCGATATGATCTGCGCCTTGCCTTCAAGCAGCAGACCATCTTCAGGAGAAACCACCCCCGGGCCATGAATATTCAGCACAAAACGACCCTGGCTTTTAAGCAATTGGGCGTCAATTTCCAGATAATCTCCGTCATAGACCGTCAGCTGCAATTCTCCTTTTGACAAGTCGCCTACCCGGCTTCCGTTCACCATGACGAAGACATCACTACTTTTGGCCGGCACCAGCATCCGGACAACAATGACTTTGTGCTCGCGCTGCATGGTGATTCGGTTGCTCACCGGAGAATGCTCGGTAACTGTCACCGGATCGCCTGCTGCTACCGGTGTCTGCAGATAAATCGACTCACCTTCCATTTTATCAACAGCTGACAAATAGTGGCGGGTATGCTCCTTTAAAAGCAGGGACTGGGATAAGAAAAGCAGGGCAATGCATCCGATAGCCAGATAAAACAACGGTTTTTCCAAAAAATCAAAAAAACCGTTGTTATTGCTACTATGGCTCATTCTTCAGGCCTCCTTAAAACCGGATTGGCCCGAATAGTTTTCCCAGGCTTTTCCAACCTTATTCCGCCACCGCTGCCTTCCCGGCCACATAGCCGGTGGAAAAAGCAGCCTGGAGGTTAAACCCGCCTGTATATCCGTCGATATCGATGACCTCACCGGCAAAATAAAGTCCGGGTACCAGCCGCGACTGCATTGTTCCGGGATGGATCTCCCTGGTATTGACACCTCCGGCGGTGACAATCGCCTCAGCGATAGGTCTTGTCGCCGATATGGTGAAAGTGAGATGCTGCAGCAGCCATACAAGTCTGGTGCGCTCTTCCTTGACAATCTGATGCACCGGTTTATCCGGGTCGATATGCGACAAGTCGACAATCACATTGATCAGCTTTGCCGGCAGCAGCTCATTCAGAGCATTCTTGAACTGCTTGCGGGCGAAAACGGCGAAGTCGCGTTGTACGCGCTTGTCCAGTTGTTCGGCGGACAAAGCCGGCTTGAGATTGATTTCGATCAATACCTCACCAGCCTCAGGCCGCTGCAACAGTTCCGCCGCTTTATTACTGAGCGACAGGATGATCGGGCCGGATAGGCCGAAATGAGTGAACAACAGTTCACCGAAGTCACTGGCCGCCGGCTTCTTGCCCTGGTAAACCGTGGCGGTGGCGTTCTTGAGTGACAGACCCTGAAGATCGCGTATCCACTCTTCATCCACCTCCAGCGGAACCAGAGACGGTTTCAGGGGCACGATAGTATGGCCTAGGGCGGCTGCCAGACGGTAGCCGTCGCCGGATGAGCCTGTCCCAGGATAGGAAACGCCGCCGGTGGCGAGAATGACGGCATCGGCGGCGTGAAAATTGTCCTGATTGGTAACCACGCCCAACACCCGGCCATCTTGCACCTTGATTTCTTTTACCGCCTCTCCGGTCCTGACGGCCACACCAGCCTTTCGCAGCGTTTTTTCAAAGGCGTTTACCACATCCTTGGCCTGGTCGGTCACCGGAAAAACCCGGCCTCCCCGCTCGGTTTTCGTGGGGACACCCCATTCTTCCAGGCAAGCCCTTAAGTCGCTGTTGGAAAAAGCATGGATGGCGCTATAAAGAAACTGGCCATTGCCAGGCATGTTTTTGATAAAAGTGGCGATATCACAATCATTGGTTACATTGCAGCGCCCTTTACCGGCAATTAACATCTTGCGCCCCACAGCCGACATTTTTTCCAGAACAATCACCTGCCCGCCGTGGCTAACAGCGCTGTATGCAGCCATACAACCGGCGGCTCCGCCGCCTACAACCAAAATACGTTTCATCCCAATCCCCCTCTGCCTTGTCAGCAGAATTATTCAGATAAAGTAAAGTAGCTCCGCGATCTGCGGACATGCGCCGCAAATCGCCGAGCTTATGATTTTCAGGTCTTTTCTGCAAGCGGTCTTGCCAGCCGTTTTAGCTCTTCTACTTCGGTCGGCGCCAACTGACGATAGCGGCCTCTGCGAAGCCCTTCCAGGGTCAGGAATGCGAACTTGACCCGTTTGAGTTTGTTGACCGGATGACCGATGGCTTCACACATCCGCCGCACCTGACGATTTCTACCCTCGGATATGATGATTTCCAGTTTCGAAACATTTTTCTCTGTATCGTATTCGGTTCGACGGATTCTGGCCGGCCCGGTCACACCGTCGTCAAGGCGAATTCCGATTCGCAGCTGGTCGAGTTTATCCTCGGTGGGTTTGCCGACAACCTGGGCAATATAGGTTTTGGAGATATTATGGCTGGGGTGGGTAAGAGCATGGGTCAGCGGCCCGTCGTTGGTAAGCAACAGCAGCCCCTCGGTGTTGTAGTCGAGCCGCCCCACCGGGTAGAGGCGCGCCGGAATATCAGCCAACAATTCGGAGACCGTTTTGCGACCTTCCGGGTCGTCCATGGTGGTCACTATCCCCCGCGGTTTATAGAGCAAGATATAAAATTTCTTTTCTGCCGCTATCGCCTTGCCGTCGACAGTAACAACATCCCGACCGGGTTCCACTTTGGCCCCGAGTTCGGACACCGTTTTACCGTTGACGGTTACCCGACCGGCGGTGATTAACTCTTCAGCATGCCGCCGGGAAGCGATTCCGGCCTGACTAATAACTTTCTGCAATCTTTCAGCCATAAATACCTCACTATCTTCTATCTGGAATTATGTGACGAGTTGACTAAACCCTGTCTGCACTTTGCAGAGTTTGACCGGGTGGCCGTCTTGGGTTTCACATTCGCAAGCCCCGCATATTCCTTCACCGCAGCACATGGTGGCATTGTTGGTGACAGCCATCGGCAGGTTTACACCAGCGGCGTCCATGGCGTTGATGACCGCATGATGCTGATCGTCCGGACCGGCGCTGACTACCAGATCAGGCTTTGACTCGCCGCCAAGCCACTGGCTGAGCATGCCCAGCCCATTACGGCGCATGGATTCGACGCTATGGACCTCGACGCCCATGTCCTGGAGTTCTTTTTCAATAAAGATCTTGCCGATTTTTCCTGGAGCAAGAACAGCGGTGAGTTTATTACCGTTTGCCAAGAGTTTGGCTGCGATTGGCAGCGCCGGGGGCTGGCCCATACCTCCAGCCACCAGTAATATTGTACCACATGTGATATTGTCAATCCATGGTTGCCCCAAAACACCGTTATAATAAGGCCCACGGACGAGGATCTGATTGTCGGGTGTCTCCAGAAGGCGGATCGACTTGGGACCGATGGCTTCGATCACCACAGTAGCTGTGGTATCCTGGATTTTCATAATCCCCACCGGGAAATGAAAATATTGGGGGTCATCCGGTCGGCGCATAAAAACAAAGGAGCCGGTTGTTCTTAGCTCGCGGGCCATTTCCTCAGACACCTCGAACTCCAGCAGATGGATATTGGGCGCAAATTGTTCGCGCCGGGAAATATAAGTCGTTATATCCCATCGTTCAAGATTATTTTCTCCTCGCCAGCCACTTCCTTTAGACTGCCACTGCTTTTCATACAATATACAAAGTCCGCTCCAATTGCATTCGCAAAATGGCAGACCCCTGAGGTGGCTACAGGAAATGCAATGATTGGTGTCCGCCAGCAGACAGGGGCAAAAGGGAGAATTGATGTCACTACAATTGACCGCAAGTTTCGGATACATTTCGTCCTCTCCTTTTATACCAGGCACTGGTTGTAAACATCAGTCAACCCGCACTTGGCCACTCGTTCGCCGATATCGTTCCGATCGGTGGAATACAGTGACAGGGATTTCATCCTCTCAAAATAAACAGAGCCGGAAAATGTGTAGCGCAGTCTTAGGCCATCCTTGGTACCCATCCGCTCATGGACAAACGCAATAATATCGCCTGATGCCAACGAACGTGGCAATTCGAGATACTGCATGTCAAGACAGTGCCGTACAGCGTTGTGCCCAGCCAATAACCCGGTTACAACCGCTTCTGTATGACCGACGAATACTCCGGATTTTTCACCGGCGCAGAACAAATTGTCGACACCTTCTACCCGCAGTGTGTTAGAGCAGGGTGCGATACCCAGATAGCGCATCGAATTACCCTGACCGCCGGAATAAGGATCTTCATAGCGGGCATTTTCCAGTCCCGGTACAGCCCTAAGTTCGCTTAACGGGAAAAACGATGTCATCAGTTTACAGTGCCCGGTGTCCAGAAGCACCAAATTGGCGGCATATTCGGCGATGGCATACTGGGAGCACGCCTTCTTGCCCAGAGTGCTGTTTCTTCTCAGTGCCTCCGGCATGGGAATGACCACAACTCCCTCAGCTTCCAGTTTGGTCCGTATTTCCGGGCTCAACGAATCCTTGTTGAGCTTGCAGGAACCACTCATTGCCCCAAAAGAGCCGTCGGCTTTCTGACCCATCACCTCTTTCACCTGTGCTTTCGCCGTCAGGCTGATGCGCGGTCCGAAGGAAGGACAACGCATAATGCACATGGCGCAACCGTTGCCATATGTAAGGCAGTTTCCCATGGGTCCGGCGGTTCCGGTGGTGTCGACAAATACGTCGCCTTTGATGATTTCGCCGTTATCCATAACAAGCGCTTGGATGACTTTACCGTATTTCAGTACATCGATAATTCTGGCCTGGGTTCGCACCGTTATTCCATAGTTTTCTACTACTTGTTTCACCAACGGCTCCATGCTGCTGACATCGTAAAGAGAAGCATGGCTGTGTCCCGGAAAGCTAACGCCTTTGTGCCGTGAGTTGGCGTCCATGGCAACGAACAAATCACCGCCGCCCATCGCTATCGACTCTTCGGCAGCAGTATATCGCCCGTTATTGCGGAAGATCCCGCCGACAAGTCCAGTGCCCAGAAGCATGTCGGTGCGTTCCAGCAGCATAACCTGGGCACCGGCTTTGGCGGCCGCTATCGCCGCGGCACATCCTGACCACCCTCCGCCGGCAATCACTACATTGATCATTCGCGTCCCTCCAGCGCTAATTTACTCACTTACAGTGTATTCCCTGGTGAACAATGTGCCACTAAAGACCCCAAAAAATAAACCGGCGACGCAGAGCGAAGCCGGTAAAAAATGCGATATTCAGCCCGGGAAAAGTATGCGGCAGATGTACACGGCGCCGAAGAATCCCACCAGGTCCCCGATAAGCCCCACCGCCACTGAGTAACGTGGTTTGCTGATACCCACAGCGCCAAAATATACGGTTAGTACATAAAAGGTAGTATCTGTGCTGCCTAAAACAGTAGATGCAATTCGGCCAACAAGCGAATCCGGTCCCTGGGTATTCAATATTTCCGTAGTCAGTCCCAGCGCCCCCGTCCCTGATAAGGGTCTCATTACCGCCAGCGGAACAAGTTCCGGCGGCACCCCGAGAAAGAGCAGCAGCGGCTGCAAATAGTTCACCGAGTCGTCCAGCGCTCCTGATGCTCTGAAGATACTGACAGCAACCATCATCGCCACCAAAAACGGCATAATCCGGATGGTTGTTTGAAATCCTTCTGCCGCGCCTTCCACAAAAGCTTCATACACCCGGACCCGCCTCACATACCCCGCAAGCGGCACAATCAATAAAACCAGGGGGATAATCCACACCGACAAAAATTCGCAGACTTGAGCAAACACACCTCTACCTCCCGCCCCGGGCGGCAAAAATGGCCCGGCAGATTCGGTCGGCGATCAGAACAACAATCGTGGCCAACAGGCTTACAACCAAAGTGGCGCCGATGATTTCGGCCGGATTTATCGAACCCGCGGCCGCCCTGAGAGCAATGATTGTCGCCGGGACCAGCGTGAACCCGGTAGTGCATAGGGCCAATAAGGTGCACATGGCCGGAGACGCCGCCTCGGAGTCCCTGTTCAGCTTTTGCAGTTCGTTCATGGCTTTAATCCCAAGCGGGGTAACGGCGTTGCCCAGCCCCAGCATATTGGCGCTGATGGTCATGATGATTGCTCCCATGGCCGGATGACGCCGAGGGACACTGGGAAAAATGACCCGTATCACCGGTCCCACGATCTTAGACACCGCTGCAACCAGTCCCGCCTGTTCCGCAATTTTCAGGATTCCGAGCCACAGGCACATTACTCCCATTAAACGAAACGACAGGGTCACAGCCGTCTCTGCGGCGTTGACAGCGCTCCGGCTGACCAGATCAATACGGCCATGCAGTCCGGCGTAAACAATCCCGCCTGCAATGAAAAGCAACCAGATAAAATTGATCATACGCCTCCCTCCTACGAGAACGTATGACACAGCAGTAATCACTAGAACATGGAAAAGACTTGGCTTTAACCAAGTCTCTTCTTCCTGAGAAGCAGATATTTTCATTATTAACGTCTGTTTCGGTTATTCAGGCGCTCATGTTTCCTGTCTTAACTTTGTCGCCTATGGGTTTTGCAAAAATGGCAACAGCCAGGGATCCCACTACAGCCAGCCCTCCTGTCACAAAGAATGCACTGGTGAAGTGCCCTGTTCCCTGGATGATGAAGCCGGTAATGCTGGGCGCAAATATTCCGGCTAAGTTAGAAAGAAAGTGAACAAAGCCCCCGACTCCTCCGACACTTTCGCTCCGGACAGAATCCTGGATGGTTGCCCAGTAACAAGGTGTTGTCAGATAGGCACAGAAAATACCGATCGACATTAGCGTAACCGCCGCAGTTGCTGAAGTCACCAGACCACAGAGCCCGATAGAGAGGGCGGCCCCGATCAGGAAGACTGAGATAACAACCTTTCGTGCCAGTATCGGGTTGCGCCCCTTCTTGACAAGGTGATCCGAAAGCGTACCGCCGGTTATGTAACCAAGTGCGCCGAGCAGCCAGGGAATTACGCTGACAATACTCATATCCTTGATGCTGAGGTTATGAACCATGACCAGGTAACTCGGGAACCAGGTCAAAAAGAAGTATGTGACATAGTTTGTGGCAAAAAACGCAACAACGACTGATAAAATGATCGGCTGCTTGATGTAGAAAAATAGCGGCTGCTTACTAGCTGCATTGGCGGCTGTATTCTGCCCGCTTTCGATTTCGACAAGTTCCGCTGCGGTGACTTTGGGATGGTTTCGCGGTAAGTCTGTAACCATTTTGAGCCAAACAATAGTCCACACTATCCCCACCAGAGTCAACAATGCAAAGGAAACCCGCCATCCGTACTGGACTGCGATAAGCCCGACTATCGGACCGGACAGCGCAGCACCGAGCGACATTCCTGAGTCGGAAATCCCTTTTGCTTTTGCTCTCTCGGTTGCTGGAAACCAATTATTTACCATTTTGTTGGTTACCGAGCCAATCGGGCCTTCTCCGGCTCCGAACAGAACCCGGAAAAAGACTAATGACGCGAAACTCCAGGCAATGGCCGGTGCGCCTGCAAACAGCGACCAGGCCACCATGGCAAAGGCGATTGTTTTCTTCGGGCCGTAGATATCAGATAAATAGCCGCCTACAAAGCAAAACAGCGCGTAACTCAGAAAAAAGCTGCTAAAAATAATTCCCATCTCTGCAGGTGAAAAACTAAATTCTTTCATGACATAGGGGGCGGCTATTGACAATGAGGCCCTGTCAATATAGTTAATAAATGTGCCGCAAACCATAATCGCTAATATTTTCCACCGGTATCCCATCATATCAATTCCTCCTGCTTTTCCTCTTCCTGCGGCTTAACCGCTGCTATGATCTTAAAAGGTTCCTAGAGGCTGTTATCCTTTACTCTTCTAGCAAAAAGTAAGCTGCCGGAAAACGACCCGGCCAGCCCGGATAGTGGCCTGCGGCAAAAGCAATTTCTGTCCCACACGGCTTACACCCAGGGCATCAAAAAATTCGCAGTGATGCTCAACCTGTTTAAAAATCGCTACATCGGCGCAGGAACCAGGTGCTAAGGTGCCGATTTCACCCTCCATCCCCATTAAACAAGCCGGGGTCGAAGTGCAGGCAGCCACTATGGCCGGCAGATCCATTCCCAAAGCCAGATACTTGGACATCAGCCACGGCAGTCCAAACATGGGCTGCGTAAAAAGGGTCACCCAGCCAAGATCGCTGCTGATAACATCAGGAGCAAAGCCGTCAGCCAAAGCGGCCTCGGCTGTCTTGAAGGCAAAGTGACTGCGCCCATTGGCGGCGTCGAATATAACGCCTCTTTGCCGCGCTTTTTTGACCTCAGGCAAAACCCGATTGTCGTCTCCGATAATTGTGCTGCCTTTGCCGTGATATACATGTGCAAAAACATCGCCCCTGCGAAAGAGTTTTGCCAATTCACAGGTTTCTCCGGGCGGATTGGTTGTATGTACAGCCACCCGGCACGACAAGCGTTCAGCAATCTCCAGCGCCTTGATAAGCGGCCTGAACCCGAGATCCCCGACAACCTCCTGACTCAACCGCAGCTTTAATCCAAGCAGCTCGTCTGGATATTTTTTAAATAGGAACGCCATCTTATCTTGGTCGTAATATCTCGGATCATGGTTCTCGTCGTATTTCATGGTGACCTGCCCTGTGGGCGAGACACTGAGAAAACTTTTGATCCGTACCTGGCTGTTGGCGATTACGTTACTGCGGAATATTTCGTAATTAGCCGTTCCCGCCGACCCGCCATCAACCACCGTGGTCACACAATTCGGCAAGGTGCCGATATCCGGCGGACAGCCATTTTCCGTCGCGCCTGAAAAAACATGGGTGTGATAATCTATGAGTCCAGGCATGACCAGACAACCGTCCGCCTTGATTACTAAATCCGGCGGCAAAGCATCTGCTTTCTCACCGGCGATAATCCTGTCGCCTTCCAGAAAAATGTCAGCCTTTTCATTGATGCCCCGGGCCGGATCAATAACATGGCCACCACTGATGAGTGTTCTGTGTATCATTTTCATCCTCCCTCGCTATATACAACGCCTTCATTCTCCTTGTCAGGAAGAAATGGCAACAACGGGCATAGGCTTTGACTTGATCCTTCCATAGATAACCAGTGAGATTCCTCCCAGTATAACAATGAACCCCAGCACAACGAATCCCGACATATACGAGCCGGTGGACTGATAAAGCAAACCTACCAGGAAGCCGGCAAGGGTTCCGCCGCCGCCTGCCCCGAGGCCATTAATGATGCCGGAGGCAGATCCTATTGCCTGCGGTTCCACCGTCGACTGTAAAATCGACCAGATGTTGGGGGTAAAACTGCTGGCATAGTAGCCTAGCGCAACAGTGATCAAAGCCATCTTCAAATAACCACTGTCGACCTGAGGCAATAACATTAATAAAATACCGGGTATGAACAATCCCAAAGAAGCTACAAGGATTCTTTTACCTGTTCTGTCACTGATAATCGATATGGGAATAGCCAGAATCACTGCTGTGAGATAGGGTAAAGCACTGCCGATTGCCTGATAGACCCCTGTAAATCCTAATGACTTAACTGCCATGGGGATCCAAAGCGTTATTCCCCAAAACAGCATCCCCTGGGTTATATAGGTAAAAACCAGCAGCAAAAATGGCGCCCCCCCCAAAGCCTTCAGGGTGAGTTTAGCTTTAGGACCTTCGCGAGGCACCGAATAGGGGGCTTCCGATTCTTTTCGCAGCATCGAAAGATAGAGCGGAACCATGATGATAAGACCAACGCCGCCTGTAAC
>Ga0316228_1003991_pt1 | contig 11385 bp, 12 predicted proteins | sample TBH18021metaG_FD_206005 | JGI IMG/M metagenome (GOLD analysis project Ga0316228, IMG submission 206005) | Freshwater microbial communities from Trout Bog Lake, Wisconsin, USA - TBH18021 | ecosystem: Environmental > Aquatic > Freshwater > Lake > Hypolimnion/Profundal zone | place: USA: Wisconsin... | reverse complement strand
AAAGTCTTGAATGTAGATGCAAAACTGGTCACCACTGCGAGTACCCTGTGTGTGCTGACGGATACGGCTTTGAGGATTTCTATCAAGAACAGATTTACCTGACAAGCCACCTATCCCAACATAAATAAACTCCGACTTATCTAGAAATACGGTATAGATAATTGAGCCGTGAGCAGGTATGTCTTTGATGTTTGAATTAGTAAATGGACGTAACTCTGATAGTGAATCAAAAAGAGCGTTTAAGACAAGATCGTCAGAGGTGTGAAGCATGTAGTTTATAACTCTTCAAAAGGATTTATATAAAGCATCTTAACTGATGCTGATTTATAAATACACAAAACAAAGCCATGAGGGAATTTAACATAGCGTTCATTATCTGACCAAAGGCTTGAGTGCGTAGCATTTTAGATAATAGTGCGTTATGTTACTTTACCGAATTTCACTAGCTAGCAATTAAAACCTATTGGCTAGGGGTGTGGGAGGGGCAAATTACCACTGATAATAAATTATGTTAAGGGGTGTTCTATTTTTCTATAATTTTTACACTGCTCTAGATGGGCAAACTAATCGAAACGAATTCCTGGCCTAAACTCCAATGAGTACTTATTACATTTTGGGCATAGATTCATCTCACTTGGCATCTTGTAGTCATACCATTGTATCAAGTAGGCTAATTCAGTTCGTTTAGACAGCCTCTCGTCACCGTAAGCTACTATGGAGATACTTCCACATTTGGGGCACTCTATTTTATCACCATGAATATTGATCTCTACGAGGCCACAAGTCTCACAATAATGTGGAAAATAAGAATGGGTATTAAACCTAGCCTTACCTCCACCTATAGTTACTTTTTCTGTAAATCCACAAGTGCAAGTAGCAATGCAAGTTGAGCCCATAAGATAGTCCTTAAATTACTCGGTAATTGATTTCCTTATTGCCCATTCCTTTTTATGAGCCCTTCCATCAAAAGTTGCTTATTTCTTTAAAACCTCAAAATACCAATTCATAACAGAACCATCTTCATTAATCCGCTAAATTTACTCTTCCTACGGTTATTTAACTTACCATTTGTCATTACAAGCGCTTCCTTCTTGAGGTATGTAGCATGTACTTCCATACTTGTTACACTCAGCTAGGACAGTTCGCTCAGCAGCCTCTTTAGTTGGCCCTTTCCCAGATTGGGATCTTTTATCACTCTGTGCAATAGCAATACATCTTGTAGCCGTCCCTAACATCTGACGACAAGTTCCCTTTGCGCCTCGTGCAATACAGATATCATAGCCTGCCTTATTTGCTAAATCTTGTGTTTGATAACCAATAGACCACCCAAACACACCCGTACTCTGCTCATTTACTGTATCAAAATATACTGATGCATATCCATGAAAACTATTATCTACAGGCGTTGCAGTTGTAGAAACGTTACTTGGCGTATCACTTTTTGAGTTCAGATAAGTTTTATACTGATCCATGGTGACATATTCAGTAGGCGTTATTGATCCATCAGCATGAAGGCCTACCGAATTGTATTTACCAGTAAATTCAGTATCCCAATATGAAATATCCCACTTATCATTTCTTTTAAATGAAAATACTATTAGATCTATAACACCATCACCATTTCTATCCATCTCTAATGTATATGGCTGATTAATTTCATATGGGTATGTAAATAAAGCATCAACCTTACCCTTACAACTAGTATCCACTTGAATAATCTCAGATTTCCCATCATCGGACTTCCCTGTATAAAGTGTTTTTGATTCACATGATGATTTTTTTGCTTTTGGCTTTGTGCTTGCTGTCGCAATCTTTTTATTAAATCTACTTCCAGGTCTAGCAATAAATTTCTTTACATCATCTACAGAAACAGCAAAATTTAAACCATTAGAATCTTTTTGAAAAAAGCTATTAACCCCAATCAATAAGCCACGATCTGTTAATAAAGGACCACCTGAGTTGCCAGGATTAATAGGAGTTTGCGTTTGAATAACATCAGCTTGGTTATCAAGCCATTTGAAGTTAGTTCTGTACTGACTCACGACACCTTTGGTATATGTCCAAGTTTGCCCCTCTGGATGCCCAATTGCATGTACGTCTTGTCCAACAGCAATATCTGACACATCCCCTAATTTAATGGGGCTTCTGTCAACAGGAGTATTCAGTACTTGAATTATTGCCAAATCAGCTACTTCATCTATTTTTATAACTTTGGCTTTTCTTACATCAGATTCTTTGAGTTTTTGAAAGTCTTTTTCAGGCTTAAAATAAACTCCAACCTCCGAGTTACCTTTAACAACATGGTAATTAGTTAAAATTCTTCCCTTATCGTCAATAAGACTTCCTGACCCTATACTATCTTTTGTGAAAATTATGACTACAGAAGGAGAAATTGTTTTAAATAAATTGGCATCGATAGCACTTCTTGTTGATGCAAAACTTTCTAGTTTTGAAGCTTTAGCTAATGAAGATATATGATTAAACGACTGCTCTGCAGACCTCAGATCGTCAAGTCCATTCAAATCAACATTCTTAACAACACTCCCTGGATTATTTCCAGCAGATAAGATGTGCGGCTGGATCTCATCATGCGCAAAAGAAGTGCTAGTTGTTAATAAAAAAATGGATATAAAAAATAAAGAATATTTTGTCATCATTTGCAATACTTCCTTCTTAAAAAGGTGCTTGAATCATCATTAAGTGACTTAAATGAACTTGTTCTAAATTCATAATTAATCAACTGATTTCCTGTGTCATATAACTGCTCACCCCACATTGTGTAATCTACAGAATCACACTTAACCTCGGTTAGCATTATTCTTTCCTTAAAATTTACAGTATCTAATCCCTTCAAAGTACTGTAACTCCCTAGACTAGAAAGCTTTTGCTCTTTTTTAAAACTTTCTTTTATTAGAACGAAAAGCGACCTATCCTTAATAACCAAAGATGGCTCAGAATAATAGTAGTCTGCCTCACGCTCACCTTCGGATGTTGTAAACAACCTATACCAATCAAGCCCTTGCTCATTGTTAAATGGTATTAAATTTTGTGCGCTACATGCCCCCGCAACCGCTCCATGTCCTACACTTCCTTCTTTTTTAAAATCCGTGTTTAAATCAGTAAACTCAGGATCCCTAAATTTTGAATCCTTAATAACATTTTCATCACTATCAAACTCTTGAAATTCTGATTGTCCAGCTTTATAACTAAGGCAATTAAAAGTCCATAATCCAATAATTCTTTTTTGTGATTTACTATTAGATGACACAGGGGAAGATTTAATTCTGACAGTTATGTTATTACCAACTTTTGAAATGGAAGACGGATTCATATACCAATAAGAATTTGCCTTGCCATCATCGTCTAAATCAACCCCAAACATAACCCACGTTGACGGAAGATCCGCGGAGTTGAAGGAAGATTCACTATGAGGGTTATTTACAACTTCCCTGTAATCAATAGCAATTCTAAATTTAGACTCACCGACATTTTGAGTTTTTATATCTCTAGGTGAAAGTTCAGTCGCTGAAGATTGTTGAGCTACCCCACATTTGCCAGATAAACAAACCACACCTTCTATGGATGCGTACTTATATGGTCTTTGGGCATTTTTAGTTTGCTCTCTAACTTCTTTAGTTACCTTTGAGAACATATCGTCTATTGATATTGGCTGCTGGATATATTTAACTAACGCTGTTGTAAATGGACTGTTTTTTTGTTCATTGCCATCTAATGCAACATTTCCAGAGTCGGTAGCATACGCAATAAAAACACCGCTAGAATCATTTAGCGAACTATTCTTTGCTGGTGCCAAACCAACTGGATAGGACCCCCTGCCTTTAGACAGGCTTCTTACTAATGCTGGATTGTCTCTACAAGCATCCAGAAAAACGACTTTAACTTTTGAGTGAATGGAATTAACAATGTCATCTACTTTTAATCCAGACAATTGAATATCAGACTCTCTTCTCGGCATATCCAGATCTATTGGTAGTAAGTAATTCTCACCAAAAACCTGAGCTCCGTGCCCAGCATAAAAAAGTATAGCAATAGAAGCACTTTCAGAATCTAAAGCAAAATTTCTTATTTCTTTTCTAGACTGACTCTCATTAAGGTCTATAGCTAATCTAGTTTTATAACCCATGGATTTCAATCTATTCTCAATAGCAATCGCATCATTTTTTGTATTGGCTAGGGTGCCTAGATTTTGATAATTTGAATTGCCTATAATCAAAGCTATCCTGTCATTAGCAAAAGCTAATGTAGATGAGATTAAAGTAAAAAAGACTACTGAAACTGCAGAAATAAGTAACTTAAATTTCATAAGAAATCTCACAGTTCCTTGGCATTTCCATACCTAAACTGATTGTCACTTCTAGCTTATTCATTGCCCATTCCTTGTTGGTCTGTCACCTTCTTTAACTGCTTCTTGCTTACATACATAAGCACCGCTTTTAGTGATACCATACCACCGCTGACCCTTATAATGGAATATCCCTGTAGGTAGGTTTACCCATACAACAATATCGGTTGGGCAATGCTTTTGTGCAGCTTGCTCCGAGTTAAATTGGTCAAGAGCAAAGGATTGAAGTGGACTAAAGCTTAATAACAAACATACAAGTAATAGAATCTTTTTCATTTTATTCCTCCAAGAACAATTGCTCTGAACACGAGATGTGATTCGTCATATCACTAGGACTATCAGTAGGGTTTAATTCTACATACTTATCTTTAAGTATTTCAACCAAATCAAATTTACTTACTTTACGTTGCCTAGCTATGCGGTTGTAACGTAGGTCTTGTTCTTCAGGGATTGAATAAAACAATCCATACGAATCCTTTTCCTCTTCGCTGAGACTTGTTATCAGCCATTGTGGGGTATTTATCCCCTGCCATACCATTGCGTCTGGTGCACCCATCTCACGGTAAAAGCTAAACTTATCTTGGATGACTTTTCGTATGACCTTGTAATTCTCTTTTACAGAAACTGGTCTATCCATGTCCTCATCACCTTGATGTAGGGAGCGATGTATTTTCACTTGCCCCAACGCCATACGGCAAACTCCGCTAATCAAGACGTAAGCACAAGCACTATTGCAGATAGCATCTTGAGGTACTAAGGTAGATAGATGTTCTTTACGAATAATTCTGCCAATTGCAACTGCAGGAATACCCATACCCCCATGACTATTTAATACAACCGAATCATTCTCTAACCGTAAGTGTTCCTTGTGGATTTGTTTAATGTACTTTTTAAATAAAGGAACATCAGAATCCAGAATATGGTCTGTTAGTTTAAGTGATGCGTACTCATGGCCTTTAGAGTCTTTGTAATCTAACTTCTGAAATTCAACATCTGCAAATGAAGTCTGAGTTAAAAATATTGTCAGTAAAAAAAGGTATTGAGTAATGCAACGTATCATTTTTTACCACAGGCAAGTTTCCATAGGGCCATGTCATTGCTTTTAGGATTGACTTGAAGCCACGAGTCACTATCGGAACCTGCCATATCAACCAAATCTCCCTTTCCCATATTGCCTGCATGAAATGCTTGGCCAAGACCTCTTAGCTTCACTGTTTTGCAGTCATACTCCTGCGCTTCTCGCTTAGATGAATAAGCTTTATTTTTTGCTGTAATTTGAATATCCTTATAGTCTCTTAAATTAGTCATTTGTGATTTATTGCCAATCCGCTTAATAGACTCTAAATCAACGTAGGTTATTGGGTTAACTGACCCATAAACAATTGTCCAGTCTGTTTTTGGGTTAGCTGCACAATCAAACTGCTCTAGAAGGGCTCTCCAAATTACTGTGTGTGCAGGAAGGTTTTTCTTTTCAGGGTGGGAGGCCATATAACCAACTACAATATCTTTAACTTCACCTAGAGTAATTCCATTTAAGCAATAATGCTCAAACATAAACTTTTTTGAAGGATTGCTGGGATTATCCAAATCTATGGATTTGAATATTTCTTTAGATACATACCAACTTTCCATATCAAGAACACCATCAAGGTAAGATATTCCTTGTGCATTTTCAAAGGAGCTATTTGATTTAAGTTCAGAATATAACTGCTCTCCTGTTTTCTCAGCAATCGCACTTGTGCTCAAGACTGTTAGCAATATTGCTAGTATCAGTTTTTTCATTCGTTATTTCCATCCAATTTCAAATTCAACATATAGAGTCCAACAACCAAATCTATCACTACCCATATCATTTTAGAAAGATAGATCGGTGAGAATGGATTAAACAATATTGCGATGACTGCCAGTATTGCCTTTGTTGTTGTATCTAAGGAATCCCATTCTTTAATTACTATGAAAATCACTCCTAGGCATACCACAATACGGAGAATCTCATAATACGAATAAGGTAATGGGAAGACTGCGATAAGGACAAGAATTGCGAGTAGTTTGTTCATTAGTCTTATGTTTCCTAGTTTAACTCTATCCAAAAAATGTATTTTTAAGCTTTTTAAAGAAACCTGTATTCACCGATGGATAATTTATTCCTGACATTTTTAATAAAGAATCTACGTATTCAGATTGAAATGAATTTGAATTAAGATTTGCAGATTCAATAATATTGATTAGTTCATGAGGTATAAATTCAACCATAGAATTTTCATTCCAATCACTTCTATTCGTTGATATACCCATCCTTGTAAGAGATATATGATTTCTTACAGCAACTTCAATTGAATGTGAAACAACTACTACTATTGGTACGGCGTTACTTCCAAGAAATTTAATTAATGATTCGTATCGGTTTGAGTTTGGTGGTGATTCACAGGTGGAAACGAAATACTGATGGTCTTTAGTAAATGATGACCCAATTCCGTAAGTATTTAATGTTGTGGTTAGATGCTCAGACATTGTTACTTCCTTTTATAACCATTAGATTAAGAGTTAATTATGGACCTTGATAACCAGGGTCATCATCCGTTAAATCTAAAACTGATACCCAACTTTCATTAATATTTGCATTACTTAACGAACCTTTTATTAACATGCAAACCAATTCATCATTAGGTGGAATAAAGTTAAAAACATAACTTTGACCTTGGGTATTTGTAATAATTAGTTCATTTTGTACTTCATTGGTAGTCCATGTACCTTTATTAACAAAAGTCATTTCTGACTTTGGGTCACTAAATGTAAATTTGAACTTGGTGTAAGTTTTAGGTTGTTTTGTTGTTATTTTATAAAAACGGTATGTGTGATTCTTGTCAAAAATTATGACTAAGTTAGTGTCGCCAACTTTCGTAAAGGATTGTCCAACAATCCATTGAGCAATTGTTAACTTAACTGTCTTATCTTTTGCATAACAATTAGTGGTTATGAGTATGAGCGATAGGATAAGTAGAAGTTTTTTCATATTAGTATTCGCTTATCAACTGTTTCTTATTTTTTTGTGTCTTAATGGACTATTTTAATGTTATCTAACTCATTAATGATGGGTGATAGAAGTGTATAAAACATATGCCTAAATCCTTGAACTGTATTTTCATCTAATTCATTTTTAGTTAGTCGTAGAGAGAATAATTTAGACATTGCAAGCAGTCCATCAGAAGATGAACTGCCAAATGCCTTGTTATAAGCATCGCTTATATTACGCAGTTCTAAATTAATATGTTTTTCTTTAAGGTATATCTCTATGTAACTACTCACCTTCATTGACACACCAATATCTTTGAATTTTTTACCAACTGCTAATGCAAATAATTGTAAATAAGCACCTCGCATTTCATCTAAGTATTGTTCGTGTGGTGCTTTATATATTGGCAATGCTTGGCAGTCTGTTTTAATCATCTCAAATTGACTTGTCATAAAATCGCTAAACAAAAAATCCAAACTTTTTGTACAGAATTGAATGAGTGGTACTTTTTTCTTAAATAATGAAAACATTAATTATTCCTTTTATAAATTCTAAATGTTTGCTGGGATTAAGCAACAATACTCTCTATAAGACAGTATTTTCATTTATGACAATTAATATATGGGATATTTGTTTAGATTAAGTGTTTGATTGATACATTGTTAAGCTAGGTCTTATTGACCTTAAGTTAGTGGGATTAGTAATGTACATATATACCACCCCAACTACTATATATTGGTTACTACTAGTTATTAGGTGGCCTTAGAGCCACCCTTACCTACCTCTTACTTACAACAAGTACTTTAGTAGGTACTGATTATCTACCTGCTAATTCTCCTAGTAATCCCTAAGGGCTATAACCTCCAAGCACTCGTTTTAGCACTAAAAGCGACTTGCCACATAGCAGACATTGGCAAATCATAGATTTAGGCCTTGATGCTAAGACTTAGTTATGGCAATCTGATTTAACGTATTAATCGGGGTAAGAGCTATGGTTGATGAGCGTATTCAGAATTCAAGAGCCTTTTATCCAAGAGACTCAGATAATGAAACAGTTGAAGAGGTTGTTACTGACTTAGCTGTAGCCACCCTGCTTGGGGGCTATAAAAAGCGTAAGCTACACCTTAAATATTTACTACTAGACCTAAGAAACCGCCAGCTAGAAACACCTAACGGCTATCTGCATTACTCAAGAAGTCATGATTCCTATCAGTTTTACGCCACAAGTGAGCCTTACAAATCACTTAATATTAATGTTGACTCTCTAACCTCTGTTGTTGATAAGCTAATTAGCTTCGGGATGTTGAATCAATATATCGGCTTTTATGGTGACGCCTTATTTCAAAGTCGTATCAAGCCTAAAGACGACTTATTGCCCTACCTTGCAAGGATTCCAGAATCTGCCGTGGGTTATATCAGAGGTGTTGAGCAAGAGATTATTCTCCGCAAGAAGATGTACAAAACGATTAAAGGTAAGGTAGCTCAAATAAACACCTATCCACCATTTGAAGTTACCCCTAAATTACGTCAATTTGCACTAATGGTGCGATTCTTTAACAATAGTTTTAGTCAAGCCCACATTGATATTCATAGACCACCCTGCCCAGACCTCAATACATTCAATGCTGATGATATTAAAGCGTCTGAAATTAACATTAATCTTAATAAGAAATATCTGTACCGAATATTTAATGATGACTTTGATAGTGGTGGTCGGTTCTATGGTGCTTGGTGGCAAAATCTGCCATCTGAACTTCGCCGATATATCATGATTGATGGTAGTTCAACAATAGAAGTAGATTTCAAGGGATACCACATTGCCTTGCTTTATTCCATTGAGGGCATTGACTACTTTGCCCAAGATGCAAACGCCGACCCTTACCGAGTCGCTGGATGGAGCAGAGATGACGTAAAGTTACTGCTACAAATCACACTGAATACTAGTCGTAAAAATGCTGTTGCTGCATTCAATAACGATAGAATGGAAAACTACTTAACTCCCTATCCAGCAGCAGACCTCAATGCACTCATCACTGAGTTTGAAAGTATGCATGCACCTATTGCTGGCTACTTTTACCAGGGATGGGGTAAATCCCTCCAGAACTTAGATGCAAAGATTGCTGAACAAGTCATGTTAAATTGTATGCAGCTTGGCGAAAGTGATGCTGATGGGGTTAACACCAAATTCATAGCTTTACCTATTCATGACTCTTTTATTGTTAAATTTCAATATAAAGACATGCTAATTAATGCCATGGAGCTCGCTGTTTCAGAATCAATTTCAGAGCTTAGGTATTTAGAAGGTAAGTCGTTAGAACAATATACCCCTAGATTCAAACTTAGTGAGCATGTTGATTTTGGACAATTAGCTAATGATATTTACCTCTATGATAGAAAAGCGATATTTGAACGTAATGGCGTATTACCCGAAGTTAAATACCATCGTAAATCTAACAAAGATAATTCTATTAATTTCTTTAAATTCCATACACCCTACAACCAAAGTTAATTATACATATGTAGTATAAGTATATGTGTGGGCTCTCAGGAGCCTAGTACCCCCCCCTATAACTCGGGGTGTTTTTGACTAGTATCCATGCGGGTTACAGAGTATCCTCTTTATTATAAACTCCTCATTTATTAGTCATATATTCCAACCATAACTCATTGATGCATATAGTGGTTGCCTAACACCTTTCAGCACTTTCACTTGTCGTTAAAGTGTAGCTATAAACGCTCATAAAGCCCCTATAACGCATTAAAAATACACAGATGAGGCATTACATCAACCCATATATTTAAAGTGATTGTAGGATGTTCTACCCTAGTCTTTCTAGTAAGTTTTCTACTCTTAAATGGGTGTATCGCTGTAGCATTTGCAATGTCTTGTGTCCGCTGACACTACCCACCTCCATCACATTTAAACCTTTCTCAAATAACCGAGTTACAGCTTCATGCCTCAGGTCGTGGAAATGCAAGTCTTTAAGTGCAGCTCGCTTGCAGGCACGTATAAATGCATAGGTAATAGCATGGGGGGTCATACCAAACAAACGACCATCAATTCGTCTAGGAATACTAGTTAATATATTCATTGCTATTGAAGATAGAGGCACAAAACGATTGTCACCATTCTTAGTGTCCTTAAGCTCCAAGATACGTTTGTTTAAATCAACCGTCTTCCAAGTTAAGGAAGCTATCTCGCCTCTACGCATACCTGTTTCTATCGCTAACCTGAGAATTGGTGATAAGTCTAATGAACCAGAATGCTGAATTAATAACTCAACCTCCTCGTCACTCACACGACGGCTTCTGCCGTTTGGTAACTTTGGCATTCTCAGATATCGAATTGGGTTTTCTAAAGATTCAAACCCCCACTCAGCTCTCGCTATAAAATATAAATGAGAAATAATGGCAAATTCAAGCTTTAGGGTATTTGGTGACATACCATCTTTTATACGTACATCCCGCCAACTAGCAAAGTCAGAAGAACGCAGGCTCGACATAAAGCGTTTAGCTAACGGACATCTTAACCAAGCCTTAATACGGTAGGATTCTATGGATGAATACTTCTTATGAGGGGTGATTTCATTGAGGTACCGAGTTAACAACTCGGAAAAGGTAGTAGTTTCTGCTGCTGCACGATTTACAAATATACCTCTATCCATTTCAGACTCAATAACTCTAGCCCAAGCGGTAGCTTCTGAACGTGTTGTAAATGTTTTAGTTACTTCAGGAAAACCCTTGCGCTGTAATCTGACCTGCCAAGCACCAGAACGCTTACGAAATGTAGCCATCAACTTCTCCAAAAAGGACAAGAGAAGGACAAAAGACTAAAGTAGAGGAGAGGTGTCGAAGGCCATAAAATTCAACTTGTTGAATTTATTATAAAATATGGGGTGGCTGATGGGGCTCGAACCCACGACAACAGGAATCACAATCCTGGACTCTACCAACTGAGCTACAGCCACCATAGAGACTTTAAACATACATGGTCTGCCCGACAGGAATC
>Ga0316228_1003982_pt1 | contig 11397 bp, 9 predicted proteins | sample TBH18021metaG_FD_206005 | JGI IMG/M metagenome (GOLD analysis project Ga0316228, IMG submission 206005) | Freshwater microbial communities from Trout Bog Lake, Wisconsin, USA - TBH18021 | ecosystem: Environmental > Aquatic > Freshwater > Lake > Hypolimnion/Profundal zone | place: USA: Wisconsin... | reverse complement strand
TGACGCATCCTGTAAGCGACGATGAAACACGTGGCATCGCCATCTACCGCAATGCGCGTCTGGCCATTCTGCGTAACACGCTGGCGGGGGCCTATCCCGTCTGCCGCGCGCTGGTCGGCAACGACTGCTTTGATGCGCTTGTGCGCGACACGCTGGCCGCGCAGGCGTCTACATCGCCCAATCTGCATCGCTATGGCAATGCGCTGCCGGATGTCATTGCGCAATGCCCGTTGGCGCACAGTGTGCCGTATCTGGCTGACGTGGCGCGGCTGGAATGGTGCGTCCACTGGGCGCATTACGCCCCGGATGCACACGTCGAAGCGGCGAACGCCACCCTCCTCGCGCAGCCCGCGGACACCGTCCGCGCGGGGCTGATCGAAGGTGTGCAGTGGGTGGCCTCACCGTGGCCGGTGGTGTCGATCTGGCGCGCACATCAGCCCGGCGCAACCATCGCGCTCAACGAAATCGACCTGGACGCAGCCGAAGCCGCTGCGATTGCCGTGCGGGGGCACCGCGTTGCCGTGCTCGATCTCGATGCCGCCACAGCGATGTTTCTGGCAGCTTGCGAGGCTACGCCATCGCTCCAGACCGCGCTCGAGACCACGTTGGCTGAGCTGCCAGCTTTTGATCTGACCGCGAGCCTATCTGGCCTTTATCGCTCGGGGCTGCTCGCGCTATCTGCATGCCACACAACAATGCCTACCGGAGACACGCCATGAATACCCTCACCACAACCTTTGCCCCACTCACGCGTATCCGCGCATCGCTGGAACGGCTTGCCGGCCCGCAGAGCATGCTCTGTTCGATCATCCTGTTGATCGCGCGCGCGTATCTCTTCTACGTGTTCTTCCGCTCGGGCCTGACCAAACTGCACGACTGGGACACGACCGTGCTCCTCTTCACCGAGGAATACAAGGTGCCGCTGCTGCCGCCCGCACTGGCAGCGGCGCTTGGCACCTTTGGCGAACTGGTCTTCCCCTCTCTGATGCTGGCCGGCATCGTGCCCCGGCTGGCGGCGGCGGGGCTGTTCTTTGTCAACGTGGTGGCAGCGGTGTCGTACTGGGCCAATCTGTCGGCATCGGCCATCGAGTTTCACTTGGTTTGGGGCGTGCTGATTGCGCTCGTGGCGACGGTGGGACCCGGCTGGCTGGCGGCGCAGAACCTTTGGCAGCGCCGTAAGCACTAAGCGGATTGTGTGGGCGGCAGGCTTATGATGTGAGCCTGTCGCCCTCTCTTCAGGAGCATCGATGCGCTTCCCTCAGTTGTCCTTCGCTGCCTCGGCCGGTGTGTTGGCTGCAATCGGCGCCGCAGCGCTTCTTACGGCCTGCGCGTGGGGCGATAGCCCGAACACCGCCGGCGCGCGCATGCTCGACGACTCGCTCCTGACGTACCAGGTCAAGGCGGCGCTGGATCAGGACACGGCGCTCAGCACGCGCCAGATTCGCATCCGATCCAGCCCGGACGGCAAGGTCATCCTGACGGGCTGGGTCGATACCCCAGAGATGGCCCGCCGGGCCGGCGACGACGTCAAACGCTTTGTTGACTCGGCCAAACTCGACAACCAGTTGCGCGTGCTGTCGCGCATGCAGGTGCTCGGCGGCGGCCCGTACATCCCGGCCGGCTTGCCGCCCGAGGCGCCGGCCAGCGCCCCGGCCGCGCGCTAAACCACGCAAGCGGTTACGCTGCCCGCGCGCCTGCTCGCCCGGGCACGCGGCCCACGGGCAGCGATTGCAGCAGCCCGAAGCCAATCTCTGCGATCAGGAAGGGCACCACCAGCAGCGTAGCGCCCGATGCCAGCGCGTATGCCTGCCACGCCGCAAACAGGCCGCGCGCCACGGCGTCGTACCGGCCGAGCACCACACTCGTCTGTCGGATACGCAGCACCGACCACACGCACACCACCGATCCCATCAGGTTGGCCATCAGCAGATGCGTCGGCTCAAATGGCGGCAAGCTGCCGATGCCCAGCGCGTGCGCCAATGCGCTCAGCGCCTGATGCAACAGCGCGAACGTCCATGGCGTGGCAAAGGGTGCGGTCACGATCAGGTCATACCAGGCGCTGGCTCGCACAATGCGCAGGAAGGTCGATTCGGAAACCATGGTGAAACTCCAAAAGGGAAGTGAAGGAGTCGCCACGCTAAAGCTTGGTGTACGCTCCAAGGTCAAGCCCTCCCCTGACCGCCCCCCCGTCCAAACCACCATGCCTGCTGCTCTCCCCGCGCCCATTTCCAATGCGCATACCGGCGACCTGTCCATCGGCGACTTGGCTGCTGCCACCGGCGTCTCGCGGGATGGCCTGCGCTTTTACGAGGCACGTGGACTGATCCGTGCGCGGCGCCGGAGCAACGGTTACCGCGCCTATCCGCCCGAAATCGTGGAACTGGTGCAGTACGTCCGCACGGCCCAGCAGCTGGGTTTCACACTGGCGGAAATTAGAGAAGGCATGGCGCAGGTGTGGCAGCAACCCGACACCGTTGCCGCCGTCACCGCGTTGCTGCGGGAGAAACTTGCCACCATTGATGCCCGCATCGCCAGCCTGCAGGCCATGCGAGAGGCACTTGCCACGCGCGTCGGCATGGCATGTCCACTTGCACCGGCCTGAGACGGTCGTCATGTCTTGTCATATAACTGTCGCAGACTGGCACTGGAGGGCGGGGTTTTTGCGTTTTCCCCCATCCTGACAGCTTGCTGAGCCGTGAAAGGCGCTTGAAAGTTCGCGTCGGTAAAAACGCTCCCGTCTCAAGGGGGAGTCTGCTGCAGTGAAATATCGGGGTGCGTTTCATTCAAGGGCAAGGGCCGTGCTATGCGCGGTGGCCTGCCTGCCATTTGCCGCTGCCTGGGCAGCCACGCCGGCATCGGCGCCGGCTGCGGCCAGCATGCCGGTCCCGACCATGCCGCCGATCCAGCCATCCGTGCCGGGCGTGACGGGTGCTGGCTTCAACCTGGTCGAACTGTTGCAGGAGCTGAAAGGCAACAACCCGCAATTGATCCAGGGGCGCCACACCTACCTGTCAGCCAAGTCGATACCGCCGCAGCTTGCGTCGCCCAACAACCCGCAGCTCGGCTATATCTGGAACAGCATCCCGAAGGGATTCCCGCTGGCGGTGAACCGCGCGGGCGGCAGCCAGTACAACCTGACGCAGCAGATTCCGTTTCCGGGCAAGAAAGCGCTGGCGGCCGAGATTGCCGATCGCCAGGCTGAGTCCCTGAACGCGCAAAACGACGCGCTGTACCTGCAGCTCTATGCGCAGCTTTCCACCACGTACTACCAGGCGATTGCGCTGCAAAAGCAGATCGACGTGCAAAAGCTGACCATCACGCGCCTGGAGCAGGTCAAGCAGATCACGCGTGTGCGCTACGCCAACAACGCCGCCGCCTACGCAGACTTCCTCAACGCGCAGGTCATGCAGAGCAGCGCGCAGAACGACCTGTTTGCCGCTCAGCGCCAGTACGACAGCACGCTGCAGACGCTCAACACGCTCATCGGGAAAGATCCGAGCTTCCCGCTCGTGCTGCGCGCAGACGACGAGGCTGTCCACCTGCCGGAAGAACCGCTGCCCGAACTGGAAAACCAGGCGCTGCGCGAGCACCCGTCGATCAAGGCATCGGCCGAGCTGATGGACGCGGCACGCAAGAGCGTGACGCTGGCGCGCAAGGCCTACCTGCCCGACTTCCAGGTCATTGCCACCGTCACGACGGACAACCCGCCGTATGGCGTGCGCCCGAACAGCTACCAGATCGAGCTGGACGTGATCATCCCGTTCTGGTTCCTGACCAAAGAGAAGTACGGCGTGAACCAGGCGGTGGAAAGCCAGATTGCCACCGAGGCGAACGACGTGTCGGTGCGCCAGCAGACGTTACTGGCCGTCGATACCGCCTACAACACGCTGCGCCAGACGCTTGCGCAGCTCGACTTCAACAAGCAGCGGCAACTGCCGCAGGCGCTGGCGGCCTATCGCGTCACGATGACCAACTACGCCAGCAACAACGCCGATTTCAACGACCTGCTTACCGCCCAGGGCGCGCTCAAAAACGCCGAACTGGCGGTCGCGCAGGCGCAGGCCACGGCCTTGCAGGCCTATCACGCGCTGCTCGCGGCCACCGGCCGCTCGCCGGTTCAAGCTCAATAACATCATGAAGAAGTTCTCTCCTGTCGTTGCTGTGATCGCCCTGGCAGCGGCTCTCGCTGTGGGCGTGGTGGTCGGACGCAAGTGGCCTGCCGCCGTGCCGGCCGAGACTGCAAAACCCGAAGCGGGCCCGGCATCTGCGCCGGCTGCCGCGTCGCGTCCGAAACCGGACTCCATTGAAATTCCTTCTGGCGGCTTCGACCCCCAGCAGGTGAAGGTCGCGCAGGCCAGCCAGCTTTCGGTGCCGGTGGAATTGTCCACACCCGGCAAGCTGGCCTACAACGCGGAGCGCACCAAGCTGGCGTCCGCACGCGTGGCCGGCCGGCTTGATCACATCCTCCAGTTCGAAGGGGCGCTGGTGCGTGAGGGCCAGCCGATTGCCGAGCTGTACGCGCCGGACTACATCTCTGCGCAGAAGGAATACCTGCTGGCGCTGAATACCGCCCGCCAGCTCAAGGGCTCCAACATGAAGGACTTGCAGGAAGACGCAGACGCCACCGTGCAGTCCGCCGCAGGTCGCCTGCACGTGCTGGGCATGTCCGATGCCGATGTCGCGCAAATAGCCAAGCGCGGCACACCGGCTGAACACCTGACGCTGCGCGCGCCCATCTCGGGCACGATCGTCAAGCGCAACATGGACCCGGGCGCCTTCCTCAACGTGGGCGACTCGTTCATGAGCATCGTCGATACGCGTGTGCTGTGGTTTACGGGCAATGTGTATGAGAACGACATTGCCAGCGTGCGCATCGGTCAGCCGATCTCGCTGCACACGTCGGCGTATCCGGACCGCGAGTTCACGGGCCGCGTGAGCTTCATCGCCCCAAACATCGACCCGGCCACGCACACGTTGACGGTGCGCTGCGACGTGCCGAACAACGACGGCCTGCTGCGCCCCGAGATGTACGCCACGGCGCGCATCCAGACCGGCACCGGCCAGGCCACGGTGGTGCCGAAGTCCGCCCTGGTGAAAGACCATGGCAGCTACTTCGTGATCGTGCAGAGCGATGCTACGCACTTCAAGCGCGTCGAAGTGCACGGCAAGGACATCGGCACCGACGGCAACTTTGCCGTGACGGCAGGGCTTGAGGCTTCGTCGCAGGTGGTGGTGCGCGGTGCCGCGCTGCTTAACGAGATGATCGTCAAGGCAGGAGCGTAGGCATGGGCTTCAACCCCATCGCGGGCATTCTCAAGCGGCGGCTGCTGATTGTCTTCCTGGCTGTCGCGTTGCTGGTGGCTGGCGTGCTGTCGTTCCGCGAGCTGCCACTGCAGGCGTATCCGGGCGTGGCACCGCTGTCGGTGCAGGCCATCACGCAGTGGCCCGGCCGCAGCACGACCGAAGTCGAGCAGCAGATCACCATCCCGATTGAAAACGCACTAGCCGGCGTGCCGGACGTGCAGTCGTTCCGCTCGGTATCGCTGTTCGGCCTGTCGGTGGTGACGCTCAAATTCAAGGAAGGCACCGATAGCTTCAAGGCGCGGCAGAACTTTTCGCAGTATCTGGCGAGCGCCAACCTGCCGACGGGCGTGCAGTCTTCACTGAGCCCCGACTCGGACGCCACCGGCGAGATCATGCGCTTTCGCCTCGAGGGCGATGGCGTCGACCTCACCACGCTCAAGAGCTACCAGGACTACGACATCTCCAAGGGGCTCAAGCACGTGCAGGGCGTGGCCGATGTCAGCTCCTTCGGTGGCAAGGTGAAGGAGTACCACATCGTCCCATCGCCGGCGAAACTGCAGTCGTACGGCATCACGCTGTCGCAGCTCATCACGGCCATCGGCAACGCCAACAACAACACCGGCGGCAACCTGCTGCGCGATGGCGAGCAACAGTTCGTCGTGCGCGGCGTGGGCCTGCTGCAGACGGTGGACGACATCCGCAACGTGGTGGTCAACACCAACAATGGCGTGCCGGTGCGCGTGCGCGATATTGCCGAAGTGGAAGTCGGGAACGTGCAGCGTCTGGGCCAGGTGCAATACAACGATCAGCCCGACGTGGTGGAAGGCATCGTGCTGCTCAAGCGCGACGCCAACGCCACCGAGGTGCTGGCCAAGGTGCGCGAGAAGGTGGCGGAGCTGAACAACGGCGTCCTGCCCAAGAGCATTCAAGTCAAGCCGTTCTACGACCGCCAGGTGCTGCTCGACATCACCATGGGCACGGTCGAACACACACTGGTGGTGGGAATCTCGCTGGTGCTGGCGGTGTTGTTCGTCTTCCTGGGCAACTTCCGGGCGGCGGCCGTGGTGGCGGCGGTGATTCCGCTGGCGCTGTGCGTGTCGTTCATCAGCATGGAGCACTTCCATGTGCCGGCCAACCTGATCTCGCTCGGGGCGATCGACTTTGGGGTGATCGTCGACGCGGCCGTGATCGTGATGGAAAACATCATGCGGCACCTCGAAGAAGGCGCCGAGAAGCTCGAAGACGCGATCATCAAGGCGACCAACGAAGTGCAGCGCGCGATGATTTTTTCCACCGGCATCATCATCGTGGCGTATTCCCCGCTGTTCTTCATCGGCGGGGTGGAAGGCATCATCTTCAAGCCAATGGCCTTCACGATGGGCTTTGCCCTGATGGCGTCGATCGTGCTGAGCCTGACGTTCGTGCCGGCTACCACGTCGTTCGTCTTCGGCAAAACGCTGCATCCGCATTCGCCGGCCTTTATTGCGGCGATTCTGCGCTGGTACAAGCCATTGCTGCGCAAGCTCATTGCACGCCCGATGGCCGTCTTTGCCACGGCCATTACGGCGCTATTGCTGACGCTGTACAGCGCCACGTTCCTCGGTACGGAGTTCCTGCCCACGCTGGAAGAAAACAACCTGTGGCTGCGCATCACGCTGCCCAATACGGTGGACCTGGATTACTCCGCGTCGGTGGCCAACGACTTGCGTACATACTTCACCAAGCAGCCGGAGATCAAGCAGGTTTCGGTGCAGATTGGCCGCCCGGACGACGGCACCGACTCTACCGGCGTATTCAACCAGGAATACGGCCTGTACTTCGCACCGCCCGACCAGTGGGAGGCCGGCATGACCAAGGGCAAGCTGGTCGAGCGCCTGTCGAAGCATCTGGAGAAGATTCCCGGCATCGAATACAACTTCTCGCAATACATCCAGGACAACGTGGATGAGGCGCTCTCGGGCGTGAAGGGCGAGAACTCGGTCAAGCTGTTTGGCAATGACCTGAACATGCTCGAAGCCAAGGCCAACGAAATCCAGGCGCAGCTCAAGAAAGTATCGGGCCTGGTGGACGTGGGTATCTTCCGCGAGCTGGGCCAGCCGACGCTGAACGTTTCGATCGACCGCCAGGCGGCTGCGCGCTTCAACATCAACGTGAGCGACGTGCAGAACCTCGTGCAATACGCCATTGGCGGCGCCCCGGTCACGCAAATCCTGGAGGGCGAGAAATCGTTCGGCCTGGCGGTGCGCCTGAATCAGCAGGCACGTGCGTCGTACGACGCCATCCGCGAGCTGCTGATCGATACGCCTGACGGCCAGCACATTCCGCTGTCGATGATCGCCAAGGTGGAAATGACCGATGGCCCGTTCTTCATCTACCGCGAGGAAGGCAAGCGCTACATTGCCATCAAGTTTGGCGTGCGCGGCCGTGACCTGGGCGGCGCCGTGGACGAGGCCCAGCATGTGGTGGGCAGCAACGTAAAACTGCCCGAAGGCTACACCGTCAAGTGGGACGGCCAGTTCAACGAGATGAAGGTCGCCCAGGGCAAGCTGATGGTGATCGTGCCGTTGACCATCCTTGTGATCTTCCTGCTGCTCTACAGCACGTTCGGCAATTTCAAGGATGCGCTGATGGTGGTGCTGAATGTGCCGTTTGCCGCCATCGGCGGGCTGCTGGCGCTGCACATTGCCAACGAGACGCTGTCGATTTCGGCGGGGATCGGCTTCCTGTCGTTGTTCGGCATCGCCATCCAGGACGGGGTGATCCTGATTTCGTACGTCAATCGTCTGTCCCAATCCGAAAACGTGCGTGAAGCGACCGTCGATGGCGCCGCGCTGCGCCTGCGACCAGTGATCATGACGGCCATGCTGGCAGGCCTGGGTCTGTTGCCGGCGGCGCTGTCGCACAGCATCGGCTCGGAAGCGCAGCGCCCGCTGGCGCTAGTGATCGTCGGGGGCATGGTCACAACCACGATTCTCACCCTGCTGGTGTTGCCGGTGGTCTTCACGTGGGCGCACCGCCATCGTCGTCCGCCCCCGCGCGATTCGGACGTCAATCCGACTGCTGCCATGCTGCCTTAACCTGCGCATGTGCTGAAAGCGCAACGGGCGCATCGCTTTACCGGCGGTGCGCCCGTTTTCATTTGGGCTCACACCAGAATCGGACCAATCTCATGGCGACGCGTGGAAGAGGCGAGCAGAGTGCATCTCTGATTCCCACCGCACGCACCGCCACCATGCACCCCACGTCCAACGTCTCCCCCAGCGTCGTCGCACAATTCCCGCCGCAGGTCATCACTACGCTCACCGAGCTGTTTGGCACCGATCTGCAGCAATGGCGTTTTATCGTCGATTTATTTTGTGAGACGGTGGAACAGGATCTCGCCAACCTGGCGAACGCCATCCGCACCGCTGACGACGACACACAGATCGTTGAAGCGGCGCACCGCATCGTCGGTTCGGCTCGCATGCTTGGGCATCAGGCGATTGGCGATGCCGCCCGCTGCATCGAGCGCGCAGCGCAGAGCATCGGACCGTATCAGCAGCGTGTGGAAGACATGCAATCCGCCCTCACCTGCCTGCGCGCGCTGGCGAGTGAATTCCGCCAGCAGGCAAGCGGCTGCCCGTGGTCAGACGCTGCGGTTGCGAGCTGACCGTCCGCCACCCTGCGCCGCACATCGCTTAAATAACCCCCCCGGCTATTTATGTTCTCAGCCACATAAATTAAGCGATTAGGTTGTACGTTGCGTAACTCGCAATACAACGGGTGACTACAACTATTGATCTAGAACAGACTACCCCACTATCTTTCGCGGGCAACGTCGGCGCATTCCAACTGCAGCTGGCTGGCACGCACCGGCCATGACCGGCGCGGCCGCACCGTTTCACCACGTACGTCACAACGCGGGCTCAACCTATCCGGGGGGATTCGATGTCCGAAGCAGTCCTGCATCCATTTTTTTCGCGCGAGCGCACCGTCGCCGCGGTTGGCTTCAACCGCTGGCTGGTTCCTCCTGCCGCACTGGCCATCCATCTGTGCATTGGCATGGCCTACGGTTTTTCTGTCTTCTGGCTGCCGCTCGGCCGCGCGCTGGGCATCACCAAGCCGCTCACATGCGGCGCCGATGTCTCGCTGGTCGCCGAGCTGTTCACCACCACCTGCGACTGGCGCGTCTCCAGCCTGGGCTGGATGTTCACGCTGTTCTTCGTGTTCCTGGGCGCATCCGCTGCCATGTGGGGCGGTTGGCTCGAACGCGTTGGCCCGCGCAAGGCTGGCGTCGTGTCGGCTGTGTGCTGGTGCGGCGGGCTCCTGATTTCCGCACTGGGCATCCAGATACACCAACTGTGGCTGCTGTGGGTGGGCTCGGGCGTGATCGGCGGCGTCGGCCTGGGGCTGGGCTACATCTCGCCCGTGTCGACGCTCATCAAGTGGTTTCCGGACAAGCGTGGCATGGCCACGGGCATGGCCATCATGGGTTTTGGCGGCGGCGCGATGATCGGCGCCCCGCTGGCTGACCGCCTGATGAAGCTGTTTGCGACGCCCGAATCTGTGGGGGTGTCGCAAACCTTTATTGTGCTGGCCGGCATCTACTTCGTGTTCATGATGGCAGGTGCGCTGGGTTACCGCGTGCCGCCCACGGGCTGGAAACCGGCAGGCTGGACACCCTCCCCGGCCAAGGCGAAGGACGCGATGGTCACGCAACGCCATGTCCACGCAAACGAAGCGCTGAAGACGCCGCAGTTTTGGCTGATCTGGGCCGTGCTGTGCCTGAACGTATCGGCCGGTATTGGCGTGCTGGGCATGGCCTCGCCACTGCTGCAGGAAGTGTTTGGCGGCAAGCTGCTGGGCGTGACGACGTCGTTCATGGACCTGACCGCCGCGCAAAAGGGCCAGATCGCAGCCATCGCTGCGGGCTTCACGGGTCTGCTGAGCCTGTTCAACATCGGCGGCCGTTTCTTCTGGGCGTCGCTCTCGGACCGCCTGGGCCGCAAGATGACCTACGCGGTCTTCTTCGTGCTCGGCTTCGTGCTATATGCGTCGATTCCGTGGACGTCGCACACGGGCAATATCGCGCTGTTCGCACTGGCCTTCTGCGTGATCCTGTCGATGTACGGCGGCGGTTTTGCGACCGTGCCGGCGTATCTGGCTGACATGTTCGGCACGCAGATGGTGGGCGCCATCCACGGCCGGCTGCTCACGGCGTGGTCGACCGCCGGCATCCTGGGCCCCGTGCTGGTGAACTACCTGCGCGAATACCAGATCGCCCATGGCGTGGAACGCGCAGCCGTGTACGACATCACGATGATGATCCTGGCCGGCCTGCTGATCCTCGGCTTCATCTGCAACCTGCTGGTGCGCCCTGTCAACGCGAAGCACTTCATGACCGAAGCGCAGCTCGACGAGCAACGACATGCTGCGGCAACCAAGAGCCCAACGCCGTCGGTTGCTTCGCCGGAGACGTCGCTGGAATGGCAGGCGCATCCGGGCTCGGCGGTAGCCGTGGTGCTGGCCTGGGCCGCCGTGGGCCTGCCGTTAGGCTGGGGGGTTTGGATTACACTCCAAAAAGCTGCCGTTCTCTTCTCCTGACACGTGATTTAAAGCCGCCCCGCCACCCATGAAGCACCAGAAGATCGAGTTCTACCGTCACCCGGCCGGTGGCTGGGGCGCGCTCAAAAGCGTTGCGCATCAATTGCTGTCGCAGGGCATCGCGGCCAAGGGCGCCAAGACCATGCTGTCGGCCAACCAGCCCGATGGCTTCGATTGCCCCGGCTGCGCCTGGCCTGATCGCGACCACGCCTCCACGTTTGAATTTTGCGAGAACGGCGTCAAAGCCGTGGCTGCAGAAGCGACGTCGCGCCGCACCACACCGGAGTTTTTCGCGCAGCACACCGTGCGCGAACTCGCCGAGTGGTCGGACTACGCGCTGGAAGATCAAGGCCGCCTGACGCACCCGATGGTCTACGACGCGGGCAGCGACAAATACGTCCCGATCGACTGGGACGCCGCCTTCGCGCTGATCGCGCAGCACCTGCGTGCGCTGCCCGATCCGAACCAGGCGATCTTCTACACCTCGGGCCGCACCAGCAATGAGGCGGC
>Ga0316228_1003979_pt1 | contig 11401 bp, 12 predicted proteins | sample TBH18021metaG_FD_206005 | JGI IMG/M metagenome (GOLD analysis project Ga0316228, IMG submission 206005) | Freshwater microbial communities from Trout Bog Lake, Wisconsin, USA - TBH18021 | ecosystem: Environmental > Aquatic > Freshwater > Lake > Hypolimnion/Profundal zone | place: USA: Wisconsin... | reverse complement strand
CTCCGTATGGCCTGGGCCCGCGCCCGCGCCGCCCTGGCGCGCCGCGCTGCCGCCGCCGCTCTCCGCGAGCTCATCGCGGATAACGACCGCCTCATGCTGGAGACCCAGTCCGAGATCGACGCCGGGTGGGGGATTTTCGCTCCCTCGCCTGAGGAACTCCGCGCCCAACTCGCCCGCCTCCACGACCATGGCATTGCCATGCGGGACGAGCTCGCCGAGCTCGAAGGCGCCGCAGCGGCCCCGCAGCAGGCCGACGGCGGCGCGCCGGAGCCCGTCGAGCCGTCCGCGCCCGCTCCGGTGCAGCTATGCCTCATCGCGCATATCGCGAGCCTGCCGCCAGTGCCCCCGGCGCAGCGCGTCATTGAGGAGGCTCGCGAGGCCGAGCCCACGCCGGTCGTCCCGCAGCCCGAGCCCGCCCCGGCTCCCGAGCCTGACCTGTCCACCGTCGAGGGACTCGCTGCCGTCCTAGTTGGACGGCGGGTCGTCATGCCCCTCATGGGGTGGGACGCTTCTTACGAGGTCACCGGCGTCGAGCGATGGGAGTCCAATGACGGGAAGCTGGTCCGCGACTACGTGAACCTGGATGTCACCGGGGTGAAGCCGAGCAAGGGACCGGTGAAGCTCTACGTCGACCGTAAGGGCTGCGGTCGCGGACCGTTCCTCGACACGAAGGCGGGTCGAGCCTACTGGGCCTACGGCTTTTTGTGCAACAGCGGAAGCAAGCACTGCAACGCGGACGCTATCGTCCGCGAGATCCTCGCTCCCATCGCTCTTTGAGGGAGGCGGTCATGACGACCAAGATCTCTTTCGACAACGACTACTACACATACGACGACGGCCTGCGCCTCATGACCGAGGGCGAGGTCCGCTACAATGGGCGCTTCGTCTGCCGCGTCGGCGTCTACCGCCGCAGCGAGTACGACCGGGCCTACGTCCGCGAGGCCACGGTCCTCGTCCCGACCGGGCCGACCGCCCGCTCGATGACGGCCGAGAAGCTCCGCACCGCGGTCGAGCGCCGGCTCGACGCCATCGACGCCTAAGCGCGACGCTGCCTTCTCCCCCGTCGTAGCCCGGCGGGGGAGCGGGGAGCGCCGACGAGCACTCCGTCGCCACGGTTTCCGGGCGTCCTGACGAGAGGGATCACGACAATGAGCCAACTTGATACCGCCCTGCTCACCGTGCAGCAGGCCGAGACCGTGTGGTGCCCCGAGGCCCGCAGCCCCGACACCGAGCAGGCCGATACGCCAGTTGCCGGGGTCAACCGCACGTTCAGGGGAGGCGCGGACAGCGGCTCCACCTGCCTCGGCGATTTCTGCGCCTTCTGGCGTTGGCACGACAGCGGCAGGCGCCACCAGGCGCATCTCGCCCGGGTGAAGGCCAAGTGGATCGAGGACGCGGTGATCGGCATCGGCGCCGGCGGGCATGAGACGGTCGGCGGCGCGTGGGGAGGGATGCCCGGGGATAACCGGGACTGGCACCTCGATGAGGACGAGGGCGAGTGGTACCTGCCGGCCCCCTCGCTTCCGCCCCGGGGCTACTGCGGCAAGGCGGGGCATCCCCGTCAGGCAGCGCTCATCGAGATGCAGACAGAGCTCCTGCAGCACCAGCTCAACGAGGCCCGCCGGGCCTGAGGTCCCTCGCTCCCGCGAGTGCTAACATCCGAGGGGCGGTCCTGACCGGGGCCGCCCCTCATCGATTCCCACCCCCCGCAGGATTTCCCGCCGTGAAGATCGTCTTGAAGCCCATGCCCCAGCCCGACGACGGCGTCTGCATCGGGACGCTCGACGGCGTCCCCCTGACGTATCGGGACCAAGACCTCTACGCAGGAGAACGCCACGTCACGATGGCGGAGGTTGGATCCGCCTTCGTCGATGCCGTCAACGAGGCGGCGACAGCAGTGCTCGGCCATGAGTGGGTCTCGTCGCTCGCCCGCCTAATGCAACTCAACAAGAGGACGACGAGCCGGGACCGCATCGCGAAATTCGGACTCCCCGAATACGTCTGTCTCTTCCTCGGCCAGGCCGCCGCGCATTCCCATCCCCGCGCCCTCGGGCATGCGCTCATGTGCGTCGAAGAGATCCAGGAAGCGAATACTGTCGAGCGCTATCACACAGGTCGACCGTCGCAGATCGACATCATCGGCCGGGACATGGACGCGAAGGAAACGCTGCGGCGTGCCCTGGCCGCCGTCGACGAAGTGCTCGCCGAGCGCGAGGCATTCCGGTTGGGGAAACGGAGCTCGTCGTCGTTAACTAGCGAGTAAGACATGCCGGGGTACACCGGCGTTTGAACTGCGCGCCCACGGCATCCGGGGCGTACGGCCATGGAGACCGATCATGACGAGCACCCCCCTTGATGAGGGGGCGCGGGCTTGCGCCGTCGAGAGATATCTCTCGGGCGAAGCCGAGGCGCCCCGCCGCGGCAGCTTCCCGTTCGCGCCTGCCGCCCTCCTTCTCGCCGCCCGCTACGGCCGGCACATCCCTTCGCTCCGGAACGCGGCCGCGTTCGGCGAGGACATCCGCGTCGTCGGCATCTACCGCGCCCTGCGGTTGTCGTTCGATTCGTACGCCCATGACGTGAAGCGGGACCGTCGGGAAGCCGAGCAAACTCTGGCCGTCCAGGTCTGCGCGGCGTTCGACACCGTCACCGGCTGGCTGCGCGAGAGCAGTTTCTCCGCAGATTTCGGTTTCGACTACTCGGACGAGCAACAGGACGTCGACGAGCACCTCCGCCTGCTCGCGGGCGTCCTGGCGCTCTGCCTCTGGGAATGCGGCCATCCTCCGGCGCGCGAGTACATCCGCGGGCTGCTGCCGGACCTGCTCGGCGGGCCCGACGGGTACCGCTATGTCCGGGCGAGCGTTGGCATGGCCGAGGACGTCCACGCCGCGCTAGATTGGAGGCCCGGCCGCGGGGCGATGGGGGCCTTGCTGATCACGCTCGCCCGCGGCGGCCGCCTCGTCGGGGACGCGTCCCGGGGGGCGCCCGAGACCGAGCCGGCATTGGTGACTGAGGCCCGCGAGAAGGCCGCCGCGAAGGTGGCGAAGACGGCGCTGGAGACGGGGCCGAGCTTGCTGGTGCTGGCCGGCGTCGAGCATTTGCCGGGCCTGGCGAAGGCGGGCGAGAGCCGGCCCGGCGGGGCGACGGGTTCGACGCCGAGGAACGAATGGGCCCCGATTGCCGGCCGGCGGCTCCGCCTGGTCCCTGTCCCGGACCTCGCCGCGGCGCGGGCGACGCTCGCCGCCGAGTTCCCGGACGACACGGCGGTCATCGACGCGATCCTTCGACCGCTCGCCGGGCGGGCCTTCGTCGCCATCCCGCCGACGCTGCTGCTGGGGCCGCCCGGCACCGGCAAGAGCCGTTTCGCCCGGCGGCTCGGCGAGGTTCTCGGGCTGAACGTCACGGTCTACGGGTGCGCCGGGGTCAGCGATTCGTCGTTCATCGGCACGTCGAGGCAGTGGTCGACCGGCCGCGCCTGCGTGCCCCTGCAGGCCATCCGGCGGGCCGAGGCTGCGAGCGTCCTCGTCGTCCTCGACGAGCTCTCCCGCGCCGGGACGCGAGCGGACAACGGCAAGCTCGTCGACGGCGTCCTAGCCCTGACCGAACGGGAGACCGCGCGGGCGTACCAGGACCCCTACCTCGAATGCCCGGTGGATCTCAGCGCCGTCTCCTACATCGCGACGGCGAACACCCGCGTCGGCCTCGACGCGGCGCTGCTCTCGCGGTTCCGGGTGCTGGAGATGGGGCCGCGCACGTCTGCCTCGCTCCCGGCCCTAACGCGCGCGATCTTCGCGGACATCCGGGCCGAGCGCGGCCTCGACGACGCGTGGCTGCCCGGACCCGATCCGGAGGAGGAAGCCGTCCTCGCCGCGCATTGGCGGGACGGCAGCGTGCGGACGCTCCGTCAGCTCGCCGAGGGAATCGTCGCCGCGCGCGACGCCCTCGCGACGCGCATGTGACGGGAGGCGACTATGTGCTGCCCCTCCGCCCGCCTCGACACCGTCCCGTCCGAGATCTCCGACGCGGCCGCACGCATCCAGGCTCTCTGGGAGTCCGGCCGCGTCTGCCCGCACACCGGCCGCGGCCTGCGGGACCGCGTCCTCGAAGCAGGCCGCCTCGCCGCGGCCGGGCACGTGTCGGCCGACGACGCCCGCCGCGTGGCCTACGAGGCCGAGAACGTCGCGGCGGCGTTCGGCCCGCTCCGGAGGGCGTCATGACCGTCGACGTCTACTGGAACCGGCGCCTGCGCCCGCGCGCGTGGTCCGTCCGGGATGGCGGCCGCGTCTCCCGGTACGTCCGGGAGATCACCCTCATGAACGTGCGCTTCGTCGTCCATCCCGCCGCCGTCGCCCGCGTGCAGCGCCTGCGCCAGCGCGCCGTCTGCGCCTACGCCAGGGGGATTCCCTGCGAGGCCCCCCGGTACCCGTCGGCCATCCGCGTGCGCTTCGACCCCTACGACGGCCCCCACTTCGTCACCCCGGACGGCTTCGTCGTCCTGAAGGCTTCCCTCGTCCACTTCCTGGAGAACGGCCAATGCTACGCGGTGCTCTGATCCTCGCCCTGGCGCTCGCCGCGGCCCCGGCCGCCGCGGTGGAGCCCGCCCGTTTCCCGCAGCCCGACGACCGGTGGCTCTACGACGTGCGTGTGCCCGCCGGACCCCACAGGGTGCGGTTCTCCCGCGTCGACGCGGTCCCCGGGCCGGCGCAGGGCTGGCGCGTGACGGTGACGTGCGGCCTCATCGACACGCGCACGGACCGCGAGACGACGCAGCTCACCGCACGCGGCGAGGCTGGCCGCGGGCGCATGGTCGCCATTGGCGGCGGGTGGGATTCGCCTAAGCCGGGCGCGAGCTTCATCATCGACGAGCGCACCGAGGCGCGGAAGAGCCAGTTCACCGACGCGCGCTGCGCCTCCGGACCGGGCGACCTTTCATCCGGCGACTGACCCCCCATGCAGGTGACCTATGACTAAGATCCCTTTCCCAAAGCTTCCCGGCCCCGACCCGTACACGGGGTTCGATACGACAGACCTAAAGACTAGACAGCGCATCGCTGGATTGCAGAAACTTCGCAATTATCTCTATGACCTGTGCGTCAAGGAAATGCACCCCCGCGATGGGTATGCCATCATGGAGCTCGTTGATAAGCGCATCGCAGTCTTAGAGGATCTCGACCGCGAGGAGCAGGAGGCCGCCGCGTACTGCACGTATGCGCGCCCGGAGGACCATGCCGATTTAATGGCGGATCTCCCCGCTGCTGGCGAACGCCTGCACGCTGCCTGGGAGGCTGGGCTTCTGCCGGACTTTATGGGGCGCGGCGGCAGAAAGATTATGCTGCAATTCCAGGATGCCCTCAGGCGGGGCGTGCTGACGGTGTGGAAGGTTGACGATCTGCGGCGCTGGATTGCCGAGATTGACGAAGCATACGCTCGCATCCCCGCCAAGGGTTCCAAGATGTCGACGAAGACCATGCAAGAAGGTTGACATGGCTTGCAGCTTGCGCCTGCCGCAGGGCACCCCACGAGTCGTCGACGCATCCCCCAGGCAACATCCGAAAGGCCAATCGACGGCGGGGGCGTGACAACCTGAACCAGAGCTCTTCCAAGAGAAACGGGGTCCCCTGTGCGGATGGGTCTATATAAGGGTCGGGGCGAAATTGGTCCTTTCGGGGCGGCGGGGTTCCGGTTTTCGTACCGGTGCCTCATCAGGCCACGCAGGAGGTGGGCTTGGCAACTGGCGTGACAACTCGAACAGGGATGTTGACGAGGGGAGCGGGGCGCCTTGTGCGGATGGGTCTATATAAGGGTCGGGATAAGGCATGGTCGGTCGGAGACCCGCGGGTCGGGGTTGCCCCTGTCCGGTTCCGTCTAGCCTCGCGGCGAGGCGCTCCGGCGACCCGGCGTGACAACCTCGAACCCCGAAAACCTGCTCTTTGCGAAGACGAAATACGTGTCTCAGAGTTGTGGTGTGCGGATCGGTTCATATAATGGTCGGTGGGGAATGGTCCCCGGAGCCCCGTCCTCTCCGTGTCGGCGTCAACCGAGATCTTCGAAACTCTTCGCCGTGAGGCCGCGGGCTTCACGCGCCACGTCCACCGGACGACGGGCGCGCCGGTCACGCCCCAGGCCGTGACGATGTTCCTTGGCGAGGCCGTGAAGCGGTACGTGTCCGCCGGTGGCGTTTCCGAGTTGACCGACGCGGTCATCGCGGACACGTGCCGCAGCATCGCCGCGTTCTCCGTCCGCCAGCCGGTGCGGGTCTACAGCGACGCGCGTCAGAGGCTTTTCCGGGCGATATGCCCGAAGGCGAAGGCATGGGCCACGGCGAACCTTCGTGCCCAGTGTGCGGCAGGACGGGACGTGCAGGTCGTGGAGGTCGACCGCGTCGGGCTCGGGGCCTACGTCGAGCGCGAGACCACTGCCTTCGTGGCGGTCCCCGGGCAGGCGTGCAGCGACAAGGAGCGCGAGGCCGTTTGCGCTGCACTGACCAAGTACTTCGGGCGGATGAAGCCGGGCCAACAACGCCCGGTCGTCCGTCCGAACCGGACGACCGCAGGGATGCAGGAGACGTCCTACCAGGTTGAGACCGTCGTGGGCTACGAGGACGCCTTGGCGGCGGAAGACGGGAGGGCGGCCCGCCTACTCTCTATCGATGCCATCCTGGCCCGGTTGCAGTCGGACCACATCGTCATGTCGGGCGGAACGACGCCCGAAGGCTTGATCGATGTAACGACAATGGTGGGCTTGAAGGGCGTCACGCGGGCATCGGTCCGCGGCGCCGTCGAGCGCCTAAGGGGCCAGCCCCGCCGCACCGCCGCCATCGACCGCCTGAACCCCACCGCCAGGGACCTGGCCGGCGCCCTCGAAGCTGAGCTTCCGCAAGGGCACGTCTCGGTCGTGGAGGTCGACGCCGTCTGCCAGAAGCTGTGGGCACCGTCGCGGACGCCGGAGGGACGTCGCCAGCACGTCCGCCGCCTGCGCGTCGCCGCCGAGGCCATCGAGACCGCCGACGTCGGCCTGCACATCGCCGTAGTCGGATCGCACGTCGTCGTCGGGCGCGGCCGCCGACTCCCCGAGGCCGAGGAGCTCAAGGGCTTCGTCGACAGGGCCGTCGCGCACCGGCGCGGAAGGAAGGGCGTCACCGTCCTGTCCCGCGGCCTCGTGCCGTCCCGGCAGGGACTGTGGGGCACGGTCGAGGGCGAGGTCGCCAAGAGCGTGTGCCGCGTCTCCGCGTCCCAGGCAGGTCACGACGACGTTTGGACCACCCTCGCCGCCGTCGGCAAGACCGGGGCAGCGCAAGATTTTTCGACGGTCTGGGATGCCGCCGGCGAGCCCGTCCAGGCCGATTCCCTCGTCCTCGCTGACGCGGTCGAGAAGGCGGCGCGGAGCGACGTCTACGGACGGCTCTCGAAACAGGCGCAAAGCGGTGTCGATCTCGTCCGCACCGTCGTCAACCACGCTCGCGAGGTCGGGCTCGATCAGGCCTGGGCGCTCTATGCCGCCAAGGGCGAAATGGCCGCCCGCCTCCGCGATACGCGGCACGCCGGTGCACGCGAGCGTATCCGTCGCATCGGGGCGGCGCTCAGCAAGGCCCCGTGTGTCGAGGCATGGGAAGCGGCGATTTTGGTCGATGCCTACGCATCCCGGCCTGGTCGTCGCCACCGCCATCCGGTCGTCGTCATGCCCCGCGCCCCCAAACCCGTCGCCGCCCCGGCGCCCGCCCCCAAGCCCCAGTTCTACCCAACATACGTCGCGGACGCGGTCCTCAGCCTTGAGATGGCGGAGGAGGTCTCAATGCACTGGTCCCGGAACCGGGTGAGGGAGGCGTTCCGCGCCCTCCACTCGGTCTACCTGGGCTACGACGTCGAAGACACGAAGCTCGTCGTTCTCGACGACCTGCCGCGCCCTTCAACAGTCGAAGAGGTCACCGAGGGCATGCGGCGCATCCTGCGTTGGTGGAAGGCCTCCGAGTTCGTCATGGTGGCGCGCGTCGACCAGGACCTGCATGGCGCCATACAGGCAGCCATCATGGCCGCCGGCCTTGCCCTGCGCGAGCACGGCGCCTGCGCCCTCTACCATGCCGCCAGCACGCTTTCGACGATCTGCATCTACTCCTCCAGCGTGGAGGCCCTGCAGGGCCTGCCGCGCCGCCTGTCGCACATCCAGCAGCACCTGCGCTGGTCGCTCGCGCAGGCTCCCTCGGCGGCCTGATGCCCCAATGGGGGTTGTCCGCTGCATGACGGGGCAGCCCCGATGCCGGAGCCATGCGCCTCGCCACAGCCTTCCTCGACGCGCTCCCAGCCGCTACTGCCACATGGCGACCCGATGCCATCGTCAGCACCTATTCCCCGTTCCAGCCGATGTAGGCGCCTTGGGGGACCGTGGCTGCCTCTTGCCTTTCTCGATGCAGAGGGGTCTGCCACCGTGGAGCCCCCTTGTCCTGCTCGCCCGCGAGCCTCAAGGGTTGGGAGCATGCAGCATCGCCTTGGACCGGCCGGCGCGGGCCTCGGTCAGTCGTCGCAACGTCGTCGTAGCGAGGGCGTCGTGCGCCTCGTCGGGGATGGGGTACACCGAGCTCGCGTTGATCTCGCAGAGCACGTAGGTGTCCTCGCCGGCCGCATCCTTCGGCCCGAGCAGGAAGTCGGCGTCCCAGACGGCCGGCAGGTCGTCCGGCCCCAACACCAGCCGTTCCGCCATCTCGGGTATCCACGCCGCTTCCATCAGGCCGCGCAGGCGCTGGAACCGACCGTCGTCCGGTCCCGAGTAGAGGCGTGGCGGCGCGCGCCCGTGCTCCGGCGGGGCGAGCGCGGTCACGTGCTGGGCACCGAATCCCGCGACCCGCGTGCCGCTCACGTAGCAGCGGACCATCCCCTCCAGGTGCCGCGCCTGGAACGGCTGGTCCACGAGGGTGCCGCCGGCCCCGAAGTCGGCGGCGCGCTCGGCCAGGAACGCGTCGAGCGTCACCGTGCGCCGGGTCCGGTCGCGCGCTTCCTGTGCCAGGACGTCGGGGCCCGCGGCGCGCTCGACCTTCCAGACGCCGATGCCGCCGTTGCCGCGGCTGCGCTTCAACACCCGCGGCCCCTCGGCCACGCGCCCGGGAAACCCCGCCGCGAGGGCGGCTTGGCTCGCGTAGAGGTGCGTGTCCGTCCCCCAGCCCATCTCCCGCGTCCGGACCAGCACCTCCTTGGTGCCGATCCGGTCGACCACGTCAGGGTGGCCGCTGACCAGGACGCAGGCGGCGGCCACCTCCCGCAGCACAGCGTCCAGGGCGGCGCGGCCCTCGCCGGTGTCCTCCGCCACCGGGTTCACCCAGACCAGCGCCGCGTCCGTCGTCAGGAGCTGGGCCCGGAAGGCGTCGGCCTGCCCCTCGGCCCAGACGGCGGGCTCGGCGGCGAGCCCGTGCCGCTTTAGGGCGGCGAAGACCGCCGCGAACCGGCTGGTCTCGGGGCGAGCCTCGGCGCGGGCCTGCGCATCGCCCCGCCAGACGACTGCGACCTTGAAGGGAGGGGAGCCGGAGTTCGCCATCCGCGTCAGCCCTTCGCAACCTTCACTCGGTCGAGGGCGTCCCGCAGGCCCTTGGCCAGCTTGCCCGTGTCGTCGTTCGCTCAGAAGTGCATGAAGAACAGCCGCGGCTCGTCGTCGAGCATGTGGTTGTGCAGCGCCGTCACCTCGATGCCGCTCGCCCGCAGCGCCTTGATCACCGGGTTCACCTCGTCGGCGGTGAGCACGAAGTCGCCGGTGACGGCCGCCTTGCCGCCGCCGGTCGGCTGGAAGTTGATGGCGATGGCCGATCCCATGGCCTCGGGGACCACCATGCCATGGTCCTTCGGCGTCTCGGACCGCGGCACGCTCACGGCGTAGACGCCGCCGTTGACCTTGCCCTTGCGCCCGATGGCAGCGTCGATGGCAACGGTGTCGAGGTCCGGGTCCGGCGCGGTCGCCTTCGCCGGCACCGGTCCCTCGCCGGCCGAGGCCGGTTCAGTTTTCCCGGAAGGCGGGGAGCCGCCTGCGGTCTCGCCGCCGATGGGTGTCCGGCTGGCCCCGAGCGCCCCGGCCAGGACCGTGGCGAGCTTGCCGGGCTCGCCGTGCCCCGAGACGTGCATGTAGAGGGTGCTCGGCGAGGCCCGCAGCAGGTGGTTGTGAATGGCGGTGATCTCGACCCCGTTCTCGACGAGGCGCCTCATCACCGGGCTCACCTCGTCCTCGGTCAGGACGAGGTCGCCCATCACCATCACCTCGTTCCCGCCCCCGTGCCGCACGAAGGCGAGCCAGGAATCCAGGGCGAAGGACGGTTTTAGTTGCATACCGTCGAGGGTGACGTTCAGGTCGGGCCGGGGCAGGCCGACGCAGTAGACCCCGCCCGGCATGGCGATGCCGGGCTTGCCGAGCCCGGTGGCGATGGCGTTTTGCCAGGGTTCGCCCGCCGACGCGGCGAACGCGAGCGAGACCGTGCCCAGCACGGCGAGGGATGCAAGCAAGCGGCGCATGGTTGTCTCCTCTCTGGGTTTCGCGTTCCCCAGCGCCGGCTGGCCGGCGCCTGCAGCACACCCTCCTCGGGCAAGGTCCCTTCGCCGTGCCTTAATTCGATGCAGTCCCCGGCCATCCAGACCTCAACGCAGGGCTGGCTATCGAGGCAGAGCCCGTCGCCGTCGATCCGCCACCGCGCGGCGCGGGTCCGCCCGAGCGACACCACGCGCAAGCCGCCTCGCTCGAAGGCATAGGCCCAGTGCACGTCGTCCGTGACCTCCTTGCCGACGAGACGAGCCCGGATCTCGGAGCCGGACAAGCGCCGGAACGTCTCGCCGGCGAACGCCGGGCCTTCCATGACGACGAGTATGACGGCCAAAGCAGTGACGCGTCCGGCGCCCATCAGACCAACCCCGCCAGGTGCAGGGCCACTCCGGCCACGGCGCAGGCCGCTAACGTTGGGACCATGCCGACCTTGAAGCGGAACACCGCCAGCACCGCCGCGGCCGCCAGGGCGAGCGCCCACGGGTTCAGGCTCGACGGCACCGGCACGTCGAACCGGATCGGCCCGGTCGTGAACGGCCGGGTCTCGGCGAAGGCGGTGTGCAGGGCGAACCAGACCGCGAGGTTGAGGATCACGCCGACAGCCGCCGCGGTGATGGCCGAGAGCGCGCCGGCCAAGGCCCGGTTGCCGCGCAGGCGCTCGACGTAAGGGGCGCCGACGAAGATCCAGAGGAAGCAGGGCGCGAAGGTCACCCAGGTGGTCAGCAGACCGCCCAAGGTCCCGGCAAGCAGGGGCGGCATCACGCCCGGGGACCGCTAGGCGGCAAGGAATCCCACGAACTGCGTGACCATGATGAGCGGGCCTGGTGTGGTCTCGGCCATGCCGAGGCCATCCAGCATCTCGCCGGGCTTGAGCCAGCCGTAGTGCTCCACCGCC
>Ga0316228_1003969_pt1 | contig 11423 bp, 12 predicted proteins | sample TBH18021metaG_FD_206005 | JGI IMG/M metagenome (GOLD analysis project Ga0316228, IMG submission 206005) | Freshwater microbial communities from Trout Bog Lake, Wisconsin, USA - TBH18021 | ecosystem: Environmental > Aquatic > Freshwater > Lake > Hypolimnion/Profundal zone | place: USA: Wisconsin... | reverse complement strand
CTCCAGCTTCCTTCAGATTCCGCCTCGCGGCGGACACCCTTGCTCTTGACTAACGGTAGGCGCTCGCCAGCCCCCGTTCGGGACTTTCACCCTATAGATGACGCCCATGCTGGGCGTACACGAAGAAGAGCCAGCCGCAAGGCTGGCTCTTTTAGAGTGAAGACAAAACCGAATATACAGACTGTAGTGAGCGGGAGGGGTTTTCCGCAGCGGGATTTTTATCCCCAGCCGTCGGCAGCTCTGCTGCCGATAACGGCGTAGGATATTATCCGTAGCGGAGGAATTCCCCTCCCGCTCACTACTTTTAATGTTGAGATCCGGTCAGTCGTTTTTGCAGGATTTTGGCCGGGATTGTCAGGATCAGATTCAACCCCAGGATGGTGATGATAAGCAGCGCGCCGATGCCGTTGGCAACATCCAGGCGGTCGGGAACCAAACCAATGGCCATGACGTACCACATATGCACAGCAAGAGTTTCACCTGCCGCCAGCGGATCAAAATCAGGCAAATGGCGGGACACCGTCGTGCCGGCGGTGAAGATCAAAATGGCGGTTTCCCCGAGAGCCCGCCCGGCGGTAAGAGTTATTCCGGTGATGATGCCCGGCAGGGCGTTGGGGAGCACCACCCGGCGAATGGTCTGCCACTTGGTGGCTCCCAGGGCGAGGCTGGCCTCCCGGTAATACGGCGGTACCGCCCGAAGGGCTTCTTCGGTTACCCGGACCAGTACCGGCAGATTGAGCAGGGTTAGTGTCAGCGCCCCACCGAGGATGCTGATACCGAAACCCAGCATATTGACAAAAATAATCATACCGAATAACCCCAGGACGATCGAAGGAACGGTAGCCAGACTCTCGGTGCTGAGCCGGATCAGATCGGTCCAGCGGCCGGAACCGGCGTACTCGGCCAGATAAATACCGGCGCCCACAGCCACCGGAACTGAAAAAACCAGCGACAAAAACAGCATATAGAAGGAATTGAACAACTGCGGGCCGACCCCGCCGCCGGCGTAAATATCGCTGGGCATGCCGAAGATGAACTTCCAGGACAGTACCGGCAAGCCTTTGATTAACATGTACGCCAGGAAGGAGACCAAAATACCGAGAATGAGAATGGCAGCCAGCCAGGCTGTGACTGTGGCGACTTTATCAAAAAACCGCGACGACATCATGTCGCCTCCCTTCGGCCGATCCGGCGAATGGCGACAATCATGAGCATTGATACCAGCAGCAGTACCAGTGCCATCAAAAACAGGGAATTGCCCCAGGCCGACCCAAAGGGGGTATTGCCCATTTCAACAACAATCTCGCTTGTAAGAGTGGCGGTAGGTGTAAACAGCGACTTGGCCAACAGCGGCGTGTTGCCGATAACCATTTGCACCGCCATGGTTTCCCCCACCGCCCGGGCCATAGCCAGAACAATGGATGTCAGGATCCCCGGCAGGGCCGCCGGCACCAACACCCTACTGATGGTCTGCCACCTTGTGGCCCCCAGCGCCAGCGACGCTTCTTCCAGCGTCCGGGGTACCGCGCGGATCGCATCCTCGGAAATACTGATAATGGTCGGCAAAATCATGATAGCCAGTATGACGGATGCCGCCATCAGGCCAAAGCCGGTGTTGACGTAAAAATAGGTCCGGATGAATGGAACCAAGATGGTAAGACCGACGTAACCGTAGACCACCGAGGGAATAGCCACATAGAGGTCGGTGGCCGGCCGCATCACCTCCCTGAGCCAGGAGGGTGCGATCTTGGCCATAAAAATGGCTCCTGCCAGCCCCAGAGGCGCTCCGATCGTCACTGCCAGCATGGTTACAAAAATTGAACCCAAGATAAAACTGAGAGCCCCGAAGTGGCCCTCACTGGGATCCCATTTGGCGTTAAAGAAGAACTCCGCCGGACTGACCTCCGTAAAGGTCTGCAGCCCTTGCTGACCGATGAAGATAATGATCGCGAAAATAATTACTGTCATCAAAAACGCGCAGGCGATAAACAAATAGTAGATCCAGCGATCGTATAACAGCCTTAGCTGATGGTGGTTAAAAATAACGGCGCTCACCAGATTCACATCCCGTCCTAAGTCCATTGTCTCCTTCTATTATAATTACCAACAAAGACGCCAATGTTAATCCAATGTTAAGTTTTTGTTAATACTTTGTTAGACTTCTCTGTTCGGCAGTTCTCACTAATGCCTAGTATTGCTGGATTCTTGCTTTTTAATGTTCACGGAAAGTCTGCTATTGTTAGGAAGTACTGTCCTAAAAATTGTCCTACAAAATCCTGAAACACCAAAAACTTACCAACGACAACAGGGTACGTTCTGTAATAATTCCTACCGCATTTTGCTACACACTCGATGTGCATGGAGATGCGTCAAAAGGTGCGAGAAGTGAACACTTTGATTTGCCCTCACTATGCCCTGCGCCGCAATTTTCCCGGCGGCGTTGTTTTCAAAGTTGCCGCAGTTAAGGAAATTCCTCAGTATCCTCTTTTTTTAGTGACACGGAACGAAGTTTTGTCCGGCTAGCTGTTCAATTGTTTGATCGTGGATACCGACTTATTTTCAGATTTGCTGCCGCGAACTGTTTTTCACCGTCTCGTAGAGTCCCTTGTTAAAGTATTCAATGTCTATTCGGGCGCTGAACTTCATTGTGCCGACAATGTAAGAAGGATTTTTAGTCAGTGTGATGGATTTATCACCGTCGGCATTCCAAGAATATACAGTGAGATGCGGCTTGTTCCCAACTGTAATATTGCGTGAATCGTCCCTAGGAACGCCATATTTTTCGGCAAGCAAATTTTTTATATCGTCGAAAGCAGTATTTAGCAAATATTCACTACCGATATTCTCCGCCCAAAGATACACTCTCAGCCTGACCATCTGGTTCTTCATGAGTTCAACATAAACGTCTTCCACCTGGTAGCCAGCGTAAACGCCATGAGTAAACTCCATTATATATGTACCATTCATAGCGCCCGCAGCCATAAGAGCCTGGGGGTCTTTGATTTCTCTCCCGGAGGAAAAGCCGTTCTGTTCCATGATCTGGCGGACCTGGGCTGGTGAAGCTCCCCACGATACACCCAGAACACTGTCGAGTTGGCCTGGATTCTGGGTGCTCTCAGCCGCACTGGCTGAGGCGCTAAAGCCTATGATGAATAGGCCTGTTAGCAATAATAAGACCGATGCCCGCAGCATTTTCACAAAAATCGCTCCTTTATCTAGATCTGGGATTCCACGTGAAAAGTTATTTGGCATTAACCCGGTATATTTTACGACGTATTTAGCAGATCGCAGCTTTCTGCCGTTTTATTAAGGTATCAAGAGTTGAAGTAGGTCACCCAATGGGTGAACCGGTCTACTGTCGGAAAGTATTAAGCTGCCTGTGATTTCCGAGGATGATGATTGTTCTCCCGAAATTTCAGGTATATGAAAAATATTGGTGCGATTCAGCAGAAAATTTGTTTGGTTGAAGCGACAGGCAGCTCTCAAGCGTTAATTATGCCTATATGTGAATTTACTTCTCAATAACGAGGATTCCGCTTTATTTAATATCATCTGCTTCACGATTCGTGCCGGAATAGATATTTACCTGTTTCTTTAAATCATTACCGTTCTCTCATCGCGAAAAAGATAGACCTGCTTCCCGCAAAACCGACCTCCGACCTTTAATCTGCCGAACCTATCAAACTCCGTTGCAAAGTGTTATTGTCCGTGATAAATTATTGATATATTTATCGCTGGAGGTCGCATTATGAAAAAAACCATCTTAATAACTATGGCATTCCTTGTTATGGCTATAACAAACATTGTTTTTGCCGCAAACGCTGCGTACTCACCCACTGTGAAATGGGTTTTTGTTCCGACTAAAACAGCTTGGCCTATTAACTGGTACTATGCTCCTGGGCTTACAACCATCAACGACCAAAGGGAACTTGAAACCTGGATTAAAGATGAATATACAGGTGAGAATACTGAAATTTATAATACTGGCGAATATACTATGACTCATTATTTAATAAATGTGTCAGGTGACAAATACCTGAAGAACGAATGGTCGATCTATGATAAAAACGGCAATCTTATAAAGCATTTGGATGATCCTAACGCTGATTGGAAGAATATACGCCCCGGCAGCGGATTTGAGCAGTGCGTCAAAGCAATCCTTCAATTTGCAAAAATCCAATAACCGTGAGACTATTATTTCATTTACCGGCTGTTCCTTTATATCTATCAAAATTCCAGAAAGATTTTTTTCTGTTCCAGCAGTAAGTACCGTACAAAGTATTGCCTAGATGTCTCTACCGTGACCCCAACGGAGAATATTTTGCGATCATGGCGGCCAACTCGCCGATAATGAATAACTGGGGGTCGCGGCCATCGCCGGCCTTGGTGCCAAACCGAAGCGAAAACACAATATAGAGCAGGACCCAAAAGCCGTAGACCGCGATTGCTTGAAGGGCGGTAATGAACGACCCCAAATTCACTGAATCATGGGTTATCGGTTGGGTTACAATGGGGTAAACGGTCAGTTGCGTTATGATAATCGTGGCGCACATTAACATAACCGCTTGCAGCGCGTGAAACTTCGCCCGGGAACCCGACCGCCCGCCGAAAGCGATAATCGCCAGCAAGATAAGACTTACGCCAATAGATTCCGCGAAACCCTGGCGCCCCGGTATAAATTTAATCCCAAAGATCAATAACAACAGGACGCCTATCGCCGCCAGATAACAGCCGCCGGACAAGAAATTCGAACTAGTAGAGGGGATATTAGATTTTGGTGTGCTATGTCCCACTGCCCTGAGACCTCCTTGAATTATGCGGCCAGACGACTTCACCCCGTTGATTGACATAGATAGGATTTCTGGGATCTTCGATCAAAGCCAACCCGCCGGAAAAATCCACCACCGAGCGGTAAATGGCCGGAACCACCATTTCGCTAGCCTTATTGATGAACCCGGTGCCGGTTTCGGTCCGCACGGCCGCCAGCCCTTCGTTGAAAATCATCGGGCTGCCCCACATCCGTGACAGGTATTGCGGCTCGATCACTATCCGGCCCTGGGTATCGATGAACCCCCAGCTGTCACCGACCTTCACGGCCGCCAGCCCCTCCGCGAAATGGTCGGCCCCGTCGAACTGCAGCGGAATGGCTACTTCGCCGGCGGTGTTGACGTAGCCGTACTTGCCGTCTTGCGATACCATCGCCAGCCCGTCGAAAAACTGCTCGGCCCATTCGAACTGAAAGTCGACCACGATTTTGCCGCTCCTGTCGATGAAACCGAATTTGCCCCTGAGAGGCCCGGTACAGACCGGGGTTATCCTTTCCTCGAACTGCCGATCCCGCCAGTCGACGACGCGGTGGTATGCGGGCCGGATGACAACATTCCCCTGCCGGTCCATGAAGCCCATCTGCCCGTTCTCCCAAAAAGCGATTAGGCCGCCGCCAACCTGCCAGGCTTCGCCAGGCGCTTCGAACAGCGTCGCGCCGCTTGTGTCGGTGAAGATCGTTTTCTCCGTCGTCCTGTGGGCGACCATTCCGTCGCGGACATATCCGCCGCTGCCTTGGAAGACTAACCGGCCGCTATAGTCGATATACCCACCGCCCGCCGGTTCAAACTGGACCTCTGCCAGCCCTTCGCTGAACGGAAAGGCTAGTTTATACTGCGGAGCTATAGCAAAGGTTCCGGTCCGGTCGATGTAGCCCCACTTGCCGCTGTCCGCCGCCTGGGCTGGCGCCAGCCCCTCCCTGAATTCCTTCGCGCCGCCGAATTGGGGCTGGATGATCACCGTTCCACTGGCATCGATAAACCCGACCAGTTTGCCGCTTTCGATCGGGAAAAGCCGCCCCCCGTCGCTCGGTGCCGCGCCCACGGCTGTCATCGCCGCCCACAACAATGCAACCACCAAAACTTTGCTTAGAGCTTTTACTTTCTGCTTCGTCAGCATCGTCAATACCCCCGATCAATCTACTGATACCGCCAGAATCTACCGCAGAAGTGTTCAAAGATTGCTATTGAGCAGCCGCTCCTGCAGACTCCGGTTTATGTAATGGATTTCGATCCATCCCGGCTGGCCCACCGGAGTCCCCGTCGAAGTATAGCCGGTCTTAAAGGCCTTTGCGATTATAATCTGAATTTCAACTTGGTCGCCTCCTGCTTCCCCGCTCGTCAGCAGCCATCTGGCGTCAGCCGTAAATTCTCCCGGGCTGTCTGAAGTAGGCGGGCCGTATTTTTGCGTCAACAACCCTCTTATCCGCGTGTAGGAATACATCTGCCCGGTCAGATTAAAGGGCACAAACGACTTGATAGAAACCCATCCCTTCACCATCGCTTTGTTCTGAATCGAACAATTGACCTCGGCCTGCTCACCCGCAAACTGGCCGCTATAGCGGAGGAGGTTGGGGTCGCACCGGGGATCCTGGGGAAAAGACGAACAGAATTCCGGCTTCGCCAGCTTTTCAAATCCCTGCTCGGCCATTGCTGCTTCGACCTGTTGCCGGCTGGCACCCCAGGGCACCCCCATAAAGCCTTCAACCGACGGTGCGGCGTAAGCCGATACAGTAAAACACATAAGCACGAGGGAAAAGAGAATAACCAGAATAGAAACCTTGCTTTTCATGAATGCTTCCCCCTTAATTCATTTACCCGTACGTCTCTCACCTGGAAGGCTCAACCGCTATTGAAAAAACTCTTTCCCCTTCCGATATAGCTATTTGGGGACTCGGATGATTCTTACTGGAAGTATCCAGATACTGAACATACGGTCCATAGGTCTTGTTGGCGATGGTAGTGTAATAGGTAATTTTTACCTGGTAGGAGTTGGTATTCCAGAACTGGACTAAGTTTATGGTCGAGTTCCAGGTATTGTTGCCGATGTAAGAGTGACAGTACCGATACGAAACCCCATTGTAGTTTCCAATCCAATCCCCGCATTTGTCATCATTCTCCGCCGCTAAAACCGGCATCGATACAATGGTCATGGATACCACAAGCAAGAGACATAGTATAAATTTCTTTTTCATGATTCAACCCTCTTTCTTTTTTCCCAACTTGACTCGGGACCACTCTCTTAAAAACAAACGCACCGACGGTTTGTCCCGCCGCCGATATTCGATCAATGCCTGCCCCCCAAGGACAGAATATATAGCGCATATATAAACGCGTACCCATACCATACAACGTAAAGAACCAAAGTAAACGTGGCGTACAAGGGAAAGCAGGTCAAAGCCCGCCGCCATGAAAAGCGGCCTTTGACAGTAACCCCGACTATAGCCGCAGCAATCAATCCGACAGTCAGAAAGGCCACAGCGGTGTTGTCCAACCCGAGGCCTTCGAAGTTCCAGTCAAAAAGAAATCCCCCCAAGAATTCAAAATTCAGCAAAAATGCAACGATAACCGTAAGAACTGAGTACAGCCCTGTATACTTCAGAAGAGTGCTCCACGATAACCGGCAGTCTTTTAGCGTTAATCGGGTTACCCACGCAGCCATACCGGCGCTGAACAGAAATACAACGTAAGAATGGCTGGGACTTTTCGGGGGTCCGGCGAATCCGCCGTTAACCCACCTGCCTTCCCTGCGTCTGCCGTTAGCCGATGTCATAATTCCCGTGCCGGTTATCCGGTCACTGGCCCAGTCGCCTTCGTAGCGGTCGCTGTTGGCATAGACCATAATCCCCTTGCCGGTGCGCCGGCCGTCGACCCAGTCGCCTTCATAGCGGTCGCCATTGGAGTAGGTTAACACTCCCTTGCCGGTTCGCTGATCTTTGACGAAGTCTCCTTCGTAGCGGTTGCCGTTAGCCCAAGTAAAAAACCCCTTGCCGGTCCGCCGGCCATCGACCCAGTCGCCTTCGTAACGGTTACCGCTGGCAAAAGTACAAATCCCTTTGCCATTGATCTTTCCTCTGGACATATTCCCTTCGTATCTATTTTCGGGTTTACCATCTACATACCATTGCAGAACTCCCTGGCCGGTGGCAAAGCCATCATTGTCATGGCCTCCGGACCAGGTAAAGGTCTCATTGGGCTGCGGTCGGTCATCGTCCCAGACTTTGTCGGTGGAAATCCACTGCCCTCCGGCAAAAACCACTGCCGGGTAAATATGCACCGCTAGGATAACGAGAATTGTCATCAAACCGGTCATAAGTAAGCGCTTCATATCAAAACCTCCTGCAATCGCCAGGGAAGGATCGATCTGGTTTATCTAGTCTGGCATTCCTCTTATTCAATTTTACTGTTACCAATTTCAGCGCCGCCCCATTCTACCAATGTAAATCCTTTTCTAATAAATGAGAGAAGGTTTTGTTCCGGCAATTTGGGGGCGCTGGTTATATTCTCGATACCTGAAAACTCCATGAATACCCTTATTGTTGTTTCTGCCGCAGGCTTCGTTTCAAGGATAGAGCTTTCGTCGATGTTGTCGTTGATTCTGAAATGAACAAAACAATTTTTGTGGTTACTCATTATTGGCAGCCAGTAGACGATGAAATCGTTTATTTCATTCTCATTCAGGCCTATACCCGCCAGTTTGCTCTGTAGAAACGAAACATAGTCTGCTCTTTGTACATAAAATCCGGAATTAAATTGATAGTGTTCAGCGGAAAAAGAATAGATCCCGTCCCAGAATAAATAATTGTAATATCGATTGTCCCGGACGTTTAATAAATTCCCATTCGGTTCGGCAATGACTGTCCAATTGTCCGAATATGTCGGGTAAGTATTCAATATCTTCCCTTTGAAGTTATGAATGACTACGACTTGCGACTTTTGGGCTGGATAGAGATAAATCGCCGGTTTCTTCACAATCATGTCTCGTCCTAAAATTACTTGGAGCGCGCCTTCTTTTATTTCGGTCAGCTTGATTGTTTTGTTAGCATCTGACGAAACAAATTCGATAAATGAATATTTTTTCAATTTTTCTTCAGACAGGGTAAAATCAAACCCTGCTTTTTTTGAATCAAGGATTAACTCGCCTTTGGTGCCTGGTTTATTATCTTGCAGCAGATAAACCTGGTAGTTTTCACATTCTACCAAGTCGTTCAAAGGTCCACTGTATTTACACCCGAAGACTTCGCCGGTGATCCTTTTTCCTGGCGTCGAGGGGGGAGTTGTCTCTTGAATGTAGATGTATGCACTGTGCATCCATCCGTAGCTGCGCGGATAAACCGGATAGAAGGCCATCCGCGATTTGGTGTTCGACTGTAAAATGGCATAATCGTCACCCACAATACCCGCTAGATGATACCATGGTCCGCTTTTGGACATATCCTCTACATATAATATCGAGTCTTTTCCTGGCTTGTCTCCAACCCAGGCTACAGCCTCAACTTTCGCCGGCAAGGCAAAATCTTTGGCGTCCATGGCAAGATACTTATCCAAATCCGCCTTCAACGTTTCTAAAGACTCTTGCAATTCAGCCAAGTCCTTCTGGTCCCCTTGTTGTTTGCGCAAGTCTATCCACCGCTGATACCGGTTCATTTCCAAATTGATTGCTGATAACGTCGCCGCCAGGCACTGTTTTTTCAAATCGATCTGTTGATAAGCGTCATCATCGCCCTTCGGCCCAAAAGGTACAGTTTTTGAAGTGCGACCATCAAGATCAATCTTATCCTCCGCGTAGCAGGCAGATCCTAAAGATAAAACAAGGCAAACAAAAAGAACCATGGTTGGCCAAAAAAATGGTTTCCTCACAGTCTTTCCTCCCTTCAATTCCCTATCGCCTATATTAACGTACCAAAGCGGCAAAAGTAACGACCAGTCCCTTTCGAGACTACAAAAACGGCGAAAAGTTTAACTGCCCAGTTAAGGTAGGGTATATGGCATTTAAAAGGTCAGCTTATCTCCACTGATACTATCGACTTTTTCCGGTTTTCTGGTCGCTAAATATTCTGCTTTTCGCGGTTGGTCAATTCCTCCTCCAACGCATTATTGTTGTAGGAGACCGCCACACCGCCCATCCGCATTTTACCAAGGTACCAATCCGGAGTTTTAGACAAGCTTATTTCGTGGGGCTGCCTGCCCGCGTTTGGAATCAACCAGGTCGTTGTGGTTACCTTGACACCAGTAGTCGGCCTATTATTGGCCCAGGACTGCTTCTCCCCGTCTGGCGGGCCGTATTTTTCCTGAAGCAAGGTTTTCAGGTGGTTGTAAATAGCATCAATGCCGCTGCCCTCTTCGCCTTTGATGGTCAAGGTTACGGCATACATGGTGTTAAATTTCAGGAATGCGCTGGCGGCGTAAACCCGATAACCGGCATAAACCCCATTTTCAAAAACTTCCTGCGTAAGGACGCCCCACTTTTCCTCAGTATGTAATGAAAACCCGTTTTGGACCATCCCTTGCCGGACCTGCTCGACGTTCGCTCCCCAGGGAATACCCATGAACCCGTTTAATTCCGGCGCAGCGTAGGCCGATAAAGTAAAACACATGAATACCAGGGAAAATAGAATAACCAGAAGAGAAACTTTGTTTTTCATGCATGGCACCCCTCAATCCCTTGGATTTGTCCATTGCGACACTGCGTCATGAAGTCGATGGCAGCTTTCAATACTCCTTCTTTTGCAGCCTTTCCCCAAGGCTAACGGCAATATATGATACAGTGACGGATGGCACCGGCTTATTAGGATTAGGAGCATTAGAATAATATATAGCGCCAGGTATCTCCAACGAAATCTGAATCACATATCTGTCAGAAGATTCACTATCAATAAGCTCCCATTTTGCCCTCCACTCGCGTTCAAAGATTTTCCCATTATCATCTTTGTATTCATCTTTCTTATCGAATTGGGGCGGACCATATTTTTCGCTGACCTGGCTTACCATTCGCTTGTAAAGCCCTTCTAACTGCCCCGGAGAAGTGAATAACCCCAATTCAGACGCGCCGCCATTATCTAAGGCATTGTTCCTTAAACCAAATACCAACTGACAAGGTACGCCATCAAAGACCCCTCTAAAGACTAATGTGGAAGGCGCCCTACCTGCCCACGTAGTCGTTCCTTGCTCGGTGAAGCCCCGGTCGCTCATGGTTTTGATGATTTGCTCTCTATTAGCTCCCCATGGTATACCTACAAACCCATCTGGAACCACCGGCGTGGCATAGACTGATACGGAAAAGATGGAAAGCACAAGGAAAAACAGACAAAACATAATAGAAATCTTCATCTTCATCAAATCACACCTCGATATCATATATTTTCCTCTTAACTGAATGAAACATTGCAAACTAATCAACCGGCTTCTATTCGGCATGTAGTGGAAGATAACTTATGTGTTACCTCGGCTTGTGGGGTTAAGGAGTGCAATCAATATGGTTCACTGTCAGGCACTATAGGCCCTTGTCCTTCAGCCGCTTGGCGAGACTTGACGCAGAATAACAAACTGTAACACCGACCAATTCTGCATTGACAGGATAATCAGGGTCCATGAAAGAGG
>Ga0316228_1003968_pt1 | contig 11426 bp, 7 predicted proteins | sample TBH18021metaG_FD_206005 | JGI IMG/M metagenome (GOLD analysis project Ga0316228, IMG submission 206005) | Freshwater microbial communities from Trout Bog Lake, Wisconsin, USA - TBH18021 | ecosystem: Environmental > Aquatic > Freshwater > Lake > Hypolimnion/Profundal zone | place: USA: Wisconsin... | reverse complement strand
TTACGCCGGGCTTTCGCAAAAGGAGGAAGATTATATGTCTAAAAAGATTGGTGCTACCCTTACTATATCTTATGTAGCATAGGATTATTTGCTACCATGGCCGTTATTACCTCATTTAATGCGCTTGGATATGGCTGGCTATGCCGGTGTATCTCCTTTTACATATCTTTTTCTTGTGATAGCCCCTTACGGTAGAGATATTTCACTCTTTGCACGAGAGAAACTCTAGCCAACTTTCTTCCTGGCAAGCAACGAGGTCGGATAACCCCGGCACAGTGTCGGCTAAGCCCATAGCCGAGAACGACAAGCGGAGTCGAAATTATCAACTCCAGCGACAAATTACACACCTATTGTGTTGATATCGAAATGCTGTAAGTTTAGACCGAAGTTAGAGGCGCCTCATCGTTCTAGGGAAACACTGATTTAATCAAACAAACAGGCGATGCGCCTCTTACGCCGAAACATATAGGTAAAAGGTAACGTCTATATAGAGCTGGTGTGGAGGAATGGCAAATGGAGAAACAACTTTCGTTTGGCGAGATGGAATATGCTGGCAAGAAAAAACAGACTCGACGCGATCGCTTTTTGCAGCAAATGGAGAAGATGGTTCCCTGGCAGGAATGGGTGGCACTTATTGAGCCGACAGGCAAACGAGGACGGCCTCCTATTGGGGTTTGTGGAAGGGATTTTTTGTGAAATATTATGCCTCGTTATTTAATTCGCTGGTAACGAGGTGGAGGGCAATGGTAAAATACTTTGTATGACATATGTCAATGTCGTGAAATATCATGACTTCCTCCAATTACTTGTCACAAAGAAAATCAACGGATTGAAAACCGGTCCGCATTTTTTGTCCCCCCAAAAGGAGAACTTTTCATGGACACGAGGAAACAACCTTTCCTATCTAAACCATTACTTTTGCTCGCCCTGGGTCATGCCGTAACCGATCTAAGCCAAGGAGCGCTTCCAATCCTGTTGCCCTTTTTCAAAAGCGCGTTCACCCTGTCCTACGCTCAGGTCGGTTTGATTGTCCTGACCCAGAACTTCACGTCATCCATAATCCAACCAGTTTTCGGCCATGTGACTGATCGCCTGCGTCTGGCTTGGCTGGTGCCTGTCGGCCTGTTTCTGGCCGGGTTGGGCACTGCGGCGACCGGCTTGGCTACGTCATATCATATGCTGCTGACAATTGTGGTTATCACAGGGATCGGAATAGCCGCATTCCACCCCCAAGGCGCCAAAGGTGTTCACAGCATTAGCGAACCCGGGGCTCGCGGCCGCAACATGGGTATTTTTCTTGTCGGCGGCAATTTGGGTCAGGCCAGCGGGTCGGTGTTTATGATGGGGCTCCTGACCCTTCCCGGTGCAATATCCAATACCACCTATTTTTGTCTCCCGGCCGTTATATTGTCGGCACTGCTATGGGTGAACCTGTCGCGAACGTCATCTTCGACCCCGACGCCATCCACTGGGAATAAGACAACGGCGATCAGCGCACCAATACCCTATTTGGGGGTTGGAGTCCTATTGCTGTTTATATTTATGCGGTCTAGCATTGCTTCGGGGTTGACGACCTATCTGCCCCTGTACTTTGTGGACTATCTTGGCGGCAGTCCGCTGTACGCCAGTTATCTTATTTCAGGATACATGCTGAGCGGTGTGGCAGGGACTTATATAGGTGGAACGTTGGGCGATATGTATGGCCGTAAAACAGTTATTATGGGGTCTATGTTCCTGACCTTTCCGTTACTGGTCTTGTTCAAATTCGCAACTGGTTTTTGGACCTTCCCGCTGGTAGTGCTTATCGGGTTTACCTATATTGCCTCGTTCTCATCCACGATGGTGTTGGCACAGGAAATGATGCCCGGGCACGAGGCCCTGGCCGCCAGTCTGACCGTCGGTTTGTCGCAAGGTTTGGGTGGTTTCGCTGCCACTATTTTTGGGTTCGTTGCCGACCATTTTGGTATACCCAGTATTTTCACCGTGATCGCTCTGATCCCTATAGGAATGTTTTTTCTCGCATCATTATTCCCCGGCCGGCTGTTTAAGCCCGACTTTGAAGCAGGCAGTGGATGAACAACCGCCAGACTGTTGAAAAGTAGTGGCTATTGTAACAAATATTGACGACTTGGGTGCGTCATCTAGGCCGTTTTTTTAACAGCAAATATTGGAGTGGCCTAACTATAATTAGGATATTCCGTTTAATAATGCCGTCGGAGGTGCAATTTATTCCCGGAAACAACATCTATCTTTGAGTACCCTAATTGTAATATTCTGCGAGAACCTGAAATTTTGACATTAGTGTCAGGTCCATTGTCTTAAATTAGGCATTGACAGGGAAAATCAGATAAGCAATAATAATAACATACCGTCCGGTAGGAAGCGTCTGTGTTGGAGAGGAGTAATCACGTTATGACAAAAGGTAATATTGTCCTTGCTGCTCTTCATCTTTTTGTATTACGGGGATACAAGTACGTATCCCTTATTGACGTCGCGAATGAAGCCGGAGTCACGAAGGGTGGAATATACCATTATTTTTCTAGTAAAGAAGAGTTGTTAGGGGTAGTGACGCAATACTTGTTTGACCGGATTGAAGAAAAATACAAGCAATTGTTGAGAGACTCGAATAGCTTTAAAGAGTATCTGAACGATATCCTGGCTGAACGGCAGGTAGACTGCTATATTGAAAATTTGCTGGGTATCCAGGGGGATCAAGGCGCCAATTTTGCGAGGCTGTTCCTGGAGATTATCGATAATTACCCAGAGATACAAGCCAGGCTTGATCGCAAGCATGTGCTTGTCCACAATGACATAGAGCAGAAGTTGAAGATGGCCCAAGACAGCGGGGAAATCCGAGATGACCTGGACCCCCATTCCACGGCTGCGATCATCTTTATGCTGATCCAGGGACTGCGTTGCTCAGGGACAGGTTTTAACGTTCTCAGTCTCAGGCAGCAAATGATGGATAGCTTGTGGAAACTGATCTGTAAGAGTGCGAACTAACAACGTTTTTTTTGTGACCGGCAGTGACTGTCTGGTCAGACTGAAACAATTAGGGTCTCGAAACAAAAAACACATGAAATTGAGGTGCAACAGGATGAACGCTATTGGTCGGAGAAGAGACGGCGAATATCCGTCTGGTTCAAAGAAAATGATTTGCTGGAGCCTGGTTATTATTTGTCTTACAATTGTTGCGGCCGGATGTAGCCGCCCGGCGGTGCAGGCCCCGGCAGCAGTGGAAGTAAAGGCTATACAGGTGATCCAGCGGGATACGACTGTTACATACGAGTTTGTCGGCCAGGTGATCGCTAAAAATGAAGTCCAGATCCGGGCCAGGGTCTCAGGCAATATCGTCGGCAAGATGGTAAGCGGCGGGGCTACTATTAGTGAAGGGCAGCCGCTGTTTCAAATCGACCGCCGCCAGTATGAATCTGCTTTGCTGACCGCCCAGGCGACCCAGGCTCAGTCAGAAGCCACGTTAAGCAATTCCCACCTGGATACCCTGAGATATCAAAAACTGGGTGGCCAGCAGGCCATCGCCCAACAGGTGGTCGATACAGCCATGTCGGTGGAACGGCAAAATGCCGCCGTGGTAGAGGCGAACCGGGCCCGGGTGCACGCCGCAGTGGACGACTTGCAGGACACGCTGATTGTAGCTCCATTCAGCGGACGCATCGATGTGAATGATCTTGCGGTAGGCAATTTCGTCCAGGCTGGGCAAACGGTTATGGCTACCATGTCATCGGTTGACCCGGTATTCGTCCAGTTCAGTATGAGCGAAAATGAATACTTGCGGTTAGCCCAGCTTGGGCGTGGCGCAGGATCGGCCGATTGGGGAAACAGTCTGAAGCTGGTACTCAGCGATGGATCGCAGTATCCCCTCGTCGGACGGATTGAGCAAGTGGACCGGGGCTTGGCCCAGGACACCGGAACCCTCACCATGAAAGCCGTCTTTGATAATTCGCAGAAGATCCTGATCCCCGGCATGTTTGCCAGGGTTGTGGCTCAGGGTGAAGTGCGGCAGGGGGCTTTGCTGATTCCGCAGCGCGCCGTGCAACAGTTGTTGGGCAAAACCTTCGTGACCGTAATCGGACCGGACAGTAAGGCCGAATCGCGCCCGGTGAATATGGGGCCGCGGATCGGCGGGATGTGGATTGTGGAAGAGGGCTTGACGACAGCCGACCGGATCGTGGTGGAAGGCTTTTTGAAGACCCCGCCGGGAACAGTAATGAATGCAACAATGATCGGTCCTGATGATCTGCAAAGTTCGCTGAAACAGTAGGAGGTGCCAGCCAGTGGCCAGGTTTTTTATTGAACGTCCTATTTTTGCCATAGTACTTTCCATTGTCATTACTTTGGTGGGCGGAATTTCGGCCTTTAACTTGCCTGTCGCCCAATATCCTCAGATTACACCGCCGCAGGTGACGGTAAGCGCGAATTATTCGGGAGCTAACGCTGACGTAGTGGAACAGACGGTCGCTCAGTCCATTGAAGAGCAAGTTAACGGGGTAGAAGGATTGATCAACATGAGGTCTACCAGCTCGGACAACGGTACGTACACTTTGAGTGTGCAGTTTGAACTGGGCAAAGACCCTGATTTGGCCACCGTGCAGACTCAAAACCGGGTTGCTCAGGCTAATGCCTCTCTCCCCCAAGATGTTCAAACAGCCGGAGTTACGACCGTGAAGGCGTCCCAGGACCGGGCCTTTATTTTCGCCCTGTATTCTCCTAACGGGACCTATGACAGCACTTTTCTCAAAAACTATGGTGACATCTACATTATGGAAGACATAAAGCGGGTCAAAGGTGTCGGCGATATCAGTGAATTTGGCACAAGCTACGCGATGCGAATCTGGCTGGACCCGGATAAGATGGCTCAGTTAAAGATTGCCGTGAGTGATGTCGCCACTGCTATCAGCCAGCAGAATATCCAGGCTCCGGCCGGGACGGTAGGAAAGTTGCCGATATCCGCCGGACAACAGTTTCAGTACAGTCTTCGGGTGAAAGGCCGGCTGACCGATCCAGCGGAGTTCGCCAAGGTTATCGTTCGAGCCAACTCCGACGGTTCGAATGTCCACCTTGGTGACATTGCCAAAGTAGAACTGGGCGGCCAGGACTATAGTTTTCTTTCCGATACAACAGGGAAACCGGCTGCTGGATTTGCGGTGATGCTGAGTCCTGACGCCAACGCCCTGATTACGATTGCCAACTGCCAGAAGGTGCTTGAGGAAGCCGCCAAGCGCTTTCCTCACGATCTGCAGTATAAGGTTGTCGTCGACAACACCCAGTATGTTCGTGAATCGATGAAGGAAGTGGCCAAAACACTGGCTGAAGCCTTACTGCTGGTATTGCTTGTGGTCTTCATTTTCTTGCAGACCTGGCGGGCGACACTCATTCCGATGCTCGCCGTACCGGTGTCGCTTATCGGTACCTTCGGGGCCTTTTTGGCCATGGGATTTTCGATCAATACCCTGACCCTGTTTGCCATGGTATTAGCCATTGGCTTGGTGGTTGACGACGCCATAGTCGTCATCGAGGCTGTGGAGTACCATATGCGTTATAACGGCCTCAGCCCACACGATGCTACTGTACGAGCGATGAGCGAAGTGTCCGGTCCGGTTGTCGCCATCGCGTTCGTTCTAGCGTCGGTGTTCATCCCGGTGGCCTTCCTGGGCGGAACGATGGGCGTGCTGTACAAACAGTTTGCTTTGACTGTCGCGGTATCCATGGCGCTGTCGGCTGTTGTCGCCCTTTCTTTGACTCCCGCGCTTTGTTCATTGCTGTTAAAGCCTCACGACCCTAATGGGCACGACGGGATTCTGGGTAAAGTATTCGCCAGGTTCAACCAATGGTTTGAAGCCATGGTCGAAGGCTATGGTGGCAGTCTGGGGAAGATCATTCCCCGGGCACGGCTGACCATCGCTTTGCTGGCGGTGATGGTCATTTTGATCGCGGGCTTGTACCGCGCTGTGCCGACCTCATTTGTGCCGGTTGAAGATATGGGCTATTTTATTACAACTGTAACCCTGCCTGAAGCTGCCAGTATGAATCGGACCCGTGAGGTAGCCAATAATCTAGCTGCAAGTATTCGTTCCAAAGCCGGCGTTATCGACGAGATGGCCATAACAGGCTTTGATATATTGGGCGGAGGGATAAAACCTAATGTCGGATTAATTTACACCAGGCTTGCACTGTGGGACGAAAGGACTACTCCGGATCAGCAGGTAGCACAAGAAATACAGAAAGTGTTTAGGGATGGCAGCCATATTCCGGAGGCATCAATACTGGCCTTTCCTCCGCCGTCACTACCTGGTATCGGCACCACCGGGGGATTCACAATGATGATCGAGGACCGGGGCGGCGCATCTCTTGACGAAATAGACCGGGTTTCTAAGGAATTTATCGCCGCCGCCCGCAAGCGGCCCGAAATCGGGATGGTCTATACCACCTTCAATAACAGCACGCCTGGATACGAGTTTGAGGTAGACCGGGAAAAAGCTGAAAAACTAGGTGTTCCGGTTTCGTCGGTTTTTACTGCACTGCAGACCTTTTTTGGCGGCTACCACGTAAACGACTTTAACGCTTTTGGACGCACGTACTGGGTCATGATGCAGGCTTCACCCCAGTTCAGAAACGACGTCGAGGCAACCCGGTTTTTCTTCGTGCGTAGTTCCATCGGCACAATGGTGCCGCTCAATACTCTCTTAAAACCCAAAGAAATTAATGCAGCTACTTTGATCAAGCGGTTTGATGATTACCGGGCCATCCAGATCGGCGGCAATCCAGCGCCTGGATACAGTTCCGGGCAGGCTCTCACCGCCCTGGAGGAAGTAGCCAAAACGCTGCCGTCCGGCTTCAGTTATGAGTGGGCGGACCAGAGCCGTGAGGAAAAGATTTCTGGATCAAGAGCGCCGATAGTTTTCGGGATGGCCCTGTTGTTCGTATTTTTGTGCCTGGCGGCGCTGTATGAAAGCTGGGGGGTTCCGTTTGCCGTCATTCTCTGCGTGCCGACCGGCATATTTGGAGCATTTTTATTCCAGTATGCGCGCCATTTGGAAAACAGCATCTACATGCAGATTGGACTCATCATGCTCATCGGCTTGGCGGCCAAGAACGCCATCCTGATCGTCGAGTTTGCAAAGGTACGGGTGGATAAGGGCATGGATCCTATCCAGGCGGCGATTGAAGCGGCCAAGATTCGTTTGAGGCCCATCCTGATGACATCGCTGGCGTTTATTATAGGCTGTATCCCGTTGGCAATTGCCACCGGCGCCGGCGCCGGTGCCAGAAACGCCATGGGTACGGCGGTGGTAGGCGGGATGTTTATGGCCACAGGCATCGGGATATTCCTAATTCCGGTTCTATTTGTCGTGGTAGAACGAGTAATGGTAAGGATATATCAGCGCCGTAAGGCCAAAAGCCTTAAACCCGGCACTACCGAAGATTCTGCAGTTTAAAAGGATCGGGCGCTAATATCGTTGGCAATAAATCAACCGGGTATCCATCTGTCGGATGGATTACCCGGTTTCTCCAAAAAATAGTAATGGTCTATTCGTCTCAACTGTACGGGACTCGCTCCACCCAGAGCGGAATGAGGTCGATAGGTATTCGAGCATGGCATATTAAAAAACGTTATTATGCTACGCACGGACAGGCTTTAAGGTTGCACAAATGGTTTGATTATTTGTGCAGGTAAGTCTAGCCGCAAAATTCTTGATTCCATGATGTGGTCATTTCATTGGGCAGTGATGATTGCTCCCGGCCGCTTGTTGTTGCCGATGCTTACATTCACCCAAAGATGGATAGGTTATGAAAGATAACCATTCATTTTACTATGAGAGGTACTTAATGCAAGGTTCATCAGCTATTTCGCAGAAAAGTCCCTGGCTGGTACTGGTAGTGTGTTCGGTGGGAACGTTTATGGCCACACTGGATGCCAGTATCGTCAATGTGGCGATGCCAACCATCACCAGCGGATTCGGAGTTGATCTGTCGCTGGCCCAGTGGATCGTCTCGGCTTACCTTTTGGTAATTTCCAGCCTGCTCCCGGTATTCGGCAGGGCCGGAGATATGTACGGACCGCGGCGGGTGTATACCACTGGTTTTCTTTTATTCGCAGTCAGTTCTGCTGTCTGCGGGCTGGCCCATACCATTTATGCCCTTATTGCCGCCCGCGTTTTTCAGGCGGTGGGCGCATCGATGCTTATGGCAAACGGTCCAGGCATTGTCGCTCGAGCTTTTCCTCCGGAATTACGGGGACGGGCTCTTGGCACAATGGGCTCGGTAGTCGCCCTTGGAAGCATGACAGGTCCCAGTTTGGGCGGGTTATTAGTCGGAATACTGGGCTGGGAAGCGATTTTCCTCGTGAATATTCCGATTGGTATCGCGGGATTCCTCCTGGGGCGAACGATTCTTTCCCCTGGCGACAGGCGTCATGAGGAATCCTTTGACATCGCCGGTGCTATCCTGTTCCCACTGGGTATGAGTAGTCTCTTGATCGTGCTAAGCCATGGCGGCGAGTGGGGTTGGGGCTCGACGGTCACTGTCTGTGGGATGGTCGTTGCACTACTTTCTTTCGCTTTGTTCAGATGGGTGGAGGGCCGCGTTGAGCACCCGATGTTAGATCTGGCTCTTTTTCGTATTTGGCCGTTTCTGGCCGGTAACTTATCCGGACTTTTCTCTTTTATGGCGTTGTTTAGCAACGCGATTCTCATGCCATTTTATCTCAGCACGATTATGCAGTTGACTCCTGCGCAAATAGGCCTGCTGATTACGCCGTTTCCACTGGTGATGGCGGTGGCCGCTCCAACCAGCGGCTATCTGTCGGAAAAAATCAGCCCGGTAATCTTGACTACCGGGGGATTGATTATTACGGCGGCAAGTCTGTTCTTTTTATCTACTCTGGGAGTAGGGGCATCCATATGGCAGATCATCGGGGCCCAGGCCGCACTAGGTTTGGGCAATGGACTTTTTCAGGCCCCCAATAATAATAGTGTTATGAGTTCTGTGGCGCGGCAGAAAATGGGGGTGGCTGGCAGTGTCTGTGCCCTGGTACGTAATCTGGGGATGGTTACAGGAACGGCTGTTGCCGTTTCGGTCTTTGAGAACCAGCGTCGATACGCTATGTCCAATTTGGCCCAGCCAGGGATGGAGCAGAGTGTAGCGGCCTTCTTGTCCGGTTATCATATGGCCTTGCTGATCGGTGCCAGCTTTGCTGTTCTAGCGGCAGTTATTTCGCTGAATCGCCGTGGTCATGTGGGGGTTGGGGCGAAATCATGATTACTTGCGTGTCGCTAACGGTGTTTCCCCTGGACCAAGCGGCAGAAGCTTATTTAAAGATGAAAGAACTGATTCGAAAGCAAATCAAGGTAAACAGTGAGCCACTAAATTTTCAGGTGGAATATGAAAAGCTGAAGGTACGGCTTGAGGCCTGCGTGAACGGAGAAGCGGCTTCAGCCAGGATGAAAGCAAGCTGGATGGGGTTAAGATCAGGACAAAGGAAATTGCGGAGTTTCTGGGTGCGATATGGTGATTACCAAATCCATCTCCCAATTCGCCGCAATACGCTGGATTGTCTCAAGTATGTCAGAGCACTAAGGGGTATAGTCTTCATGCTGCTCACCGCACCCGCAACCGTGATGGTGAGTATGAGTAGCGTTTTTCAGCTCGTCGCCCTTGAAGTAGATGCTAATCAGCCAACCGGAGAAACATGCTACGAAGAAGGCGGTTCCCAAACGGGAGAAAACCATATTAAGGTTAGTTTTGAATGCGATCGCGGTTGCGGCCGCTACTGCGGGTTGATAATTGGAGCAGCCAGCATGAAGGATATCGCCGCGTGAAAAGGCACCCTCTTCATGACCAGACGTCGAACAATCGGCACCATTCCGCAGTCGCACACCGGAAACAAAATGCCGAGAAACGCTGCTGGTACAATGCTGAGTAGCCTGCTTTTTGGTATGATTCGACGGATGAAATTGTCCGAAACAAATTATGAAGGAATGCCGAAACAATAACGCTGAGAAGTACGAAGGGCAAGGCTTCGAGCACAATGCTTAGCAGGATGATCTTAAAATTGATGAGATTATCCCAGTTTAGGATGGGTAAGGCCCCGAAAATTTTCTCCAGACGGACTCCTCCAGTAAATGCGTGCAATGCAAGTAAAGTTCCAGTTTTCAATATATGCCGGATTAAGGAGGATATGAATCATTTTTAATTTCGAAAAGGAGAGCAGTGTGGCTAGACTGGAACTAAAACTTTTTTGATGATAGCTGTTTTAACTATTTGTGCTTATAAATAGGCGTTTGACTGAGAGGCGACACCAGTATTTTTATAAGGGTTTACTCTGTTGTAATATTTTTTCAGTTATAGTGAAAAGGGAGGGGAAAACACTGACGACTGGGCAATCTGGGACTCATTAAAGTTAGTTTACCTAATCGGTAGAAGGAAGGCTTTGCGGAAGTGTAGCTGCAAAGCCTTTTTTGTTGATAGTTGTGGAAATACATCCGAGTTTATATGCTTCATAAAGTTCACAAATTTGTCACATTTATTGTCATTGTTTTGTCACAATTGAAGCCAATAATGAAGCTGGCAGGGGCATTGCTTTATCTGTGGATACCTGAATAGGAGGCCATCTATGAAAAAGAAACTCTTAGTTGCAACAATTGCGGCTGCCCTATCCCTCGCGAACGCTTCAGCATTGGCATCCCCACTTACAGGAGATGTTACTTATGAATATTCCAAAGACAATTCCAATGCCTTCACTTTGGGGCTCGGTCAGGATTTTACCCTAGGAACTGACACATATGTTCATACACACCTGCAATCCGGTTATGATGATTTCACTAAAACCAATCAAACCATTCTTGACGAATATTATATCGGAATCAAAGATCATGGTGGAGAAATGAAGCTTGGCCGCCAAGCATTAGTGCTTAACAATGACCTGTTAGCCGGTACCTCCGGCTATATTAATCCTGTTGGGATAGAATATTCGGCTACCCTAGAAAAAACAAAATTGATTGGTTTCTATGGGAAGGATAAAGACTCTCAAGACAAAATTTCGGCGGCGGAAATTAGCGCAGACATCAACAAACATATTAACGTGGGATTATCGTTTATGAGGTTTCAAAATAAATACTTTGGGGCTAATTTTGATGCGGATTTAGCAACGAACGTTGTTTTCGGGGGCGAATACGTTAAAAATACAGATGTTAATTCGAAAGGCTATTTGGCGGAAGTACGGTTTGGTAATACTAAACTTCCGGGTGGTTTGGATTATGCAATATCTTATCGTGATATTAAAGCCAGCGCAGTTAATATCTATTGCTCAGACGAATATTACTCTGACTCTAAGGGATATAGAATTTCTGCTGATTACAAAGTAAGTAAGAACAGCACACTCAGTGCATATCGTGACGTTACCAAAG
>Ga0316228_1003967_pt1 | contig 11426 bp, 7 predicted proteins | sample TBH18021metaG_FD_206005 | JGI IMG/M metagenome (GOLD analysis project Ga0316228, IMG submission 206005) | Freshwater microbial communities from Trout Bog Lake, Wisconsin, USA - TBH18021 | ecosystem: Environmental > Aquatic > Freshwater > Lake > Hypolimnion/Profundal zone | place: USA: Wisconsin... | reverse complement strand
GGGAATGGCCGGAGCGGTTTTGGGAAGGTCCGAATGCAGAGGACGTAAGGCAAGTTATAACTATGTTGCGATTTGAGGGAGCAGAATTTACTAGAGAAGAGCTTGCGATTTTAGAAAAGATGGCGCGTGGGGAAATGACGACAGAACAAGTACGCGCCTATGGGCGTGCCGGACTTAAGTTGCATTAAGTGAGGGAGTATGCATGTTGAGTTTTATACCAAGAAAACTCATCTCTCTAGCGTTTATATTACTGGTCGGCGTGCTTGCGGCCGGATGCGGAAACGGGACGAGAATCACGTTGGGTAGCCAGCGTGTTGTCACGGTTTTTCACGCCGATTTGTTGGCCGAGACAATGGGCGAAATGAAAAAAGTCTTCGAGGCCAAGAATCCGGATATCACCATTAACTTAACATCAGGCGGCTCACAAGAACTGGCTTCACGTATCCTCAAAGGTGATACCTGCGATGTCTTTTCTCCTTCCGACCCGCTGGTAGCAAAAAACCTCATGGATAATATGGTGAACGGCAAAGCCGCTGCGTCCTGGTATATAACTTTTTCAACTAACGAGATGGTGGTTATCACCAAGAAGTATCATACTTTAGGTATAAGGCAGATGTCTGACCTAGCTAAAGACCACATTAAATTGGTACGTGTCATCGGGGAAAAGGACCCAGTAGCCAACCGGTCCGTAGAATTCATCAGGTTAGTGACAGCAAACGAAGGTAACGCGGACCTTGGTGAAAAAATTATCGACGGTACTGCGGTAAAGGTTAATACCATTCTTGACGCCATTAAGGCAGTAAAGGAAGGCAGGGCTGACGTTGGTATTGTCTTTCGCTCGGCTGCGGTAGCCGCCTCTAATGAACTAGATATATTCTCCTTCCCGACGATAGTTAACGGGGGTGAAATACGCGGTGTAATTACCATCCCGGCTACGGTGAAGAATAGCGAAGCGGCAGCAAGATTCATCAAGTTCATCCTGGCTCCGGAAGGACGGGAAATTATGAGAAAGACTGGACAACTCCCTATAGTTCCTCCAGTCAAGGAAGGTAGCGTTCCTGAAGATATCAACGGATAATCCTTATTCCTGGATTTGGGATTTGCGTACATCGGATGAATCATCCTTGGAGGGGGGGGCGGTTAGCACCGCTTATGAGAAGAAGTCACAAAATTTAAACGTCTAATAAAAATGTTAGGTTGGACAAAGAAAAAGACCGGAAAACCTTCCAATGAAATTATTCATGCTATATTGACCAATAGGAATCTGACTCCAATGGTACATGAAAGTAGCCGTGAAACCGACAGTTTAATTATTTGAAATAATTCTGCAGCGGGTAAGTGAATTTAACGGAGGAATACTTTAATGACAGAGTGGATGGTATTTGTTGCTATTTCTTCGCTCAGCATCATTATATGGTACATCAATCAAATTAATAAAGCACCTAATAAATATACTTATAAAAATCTTCGGTATACGGAAATTAAGCTAATTAAAAAATAGTCTTAGGTTGGCGGGGTGATTACATTGGCAGAGTGGATATTATACGCTGTTTTTTCTGCATTAAGTATAATATTATTTTACCTGATTAGAAGTAAGTTGAGACCAGAATATATAACGGAAAAAGAAAGAGGGGAAAACTTCTTATGATAGGCTGAAAAAACTTTCCCACGATGGCTGGTATGTTTAATCACTTTTCTTATTCTTTGGTTAATTGTTAGTATACTACAGTGAACTAAAAACATCTGGCGGAAGCCGGATTTTTTTATTGCTGGAAATTAGGGATATCTACAGTCATGAGGGGACATACTAGTGATGAAACTTGAGCTTTTCCTCCTTGCCATCTTTAGGGATGGTGTTCTTTTATCCGTATGTTTTAATAATGGGAGGAAAAGTAATAATGATGCAGAGTGGTGAGACGTGCAAGCTATAGTGCAGGTGGGATACTCATGAAGACTAAACCTGTCGGAAATATTTCCGGTAGGTTTTCATCTGTGTTTGCCGAATAGCAAAATACGGTTCTAAGATGGCAACGTAACACAAGTACCTTGAGTTACGTTGGCAAAAAGGCCACCAATGATTGCGATACATGCATTGGTGGCCTTTTTTGAAATTATTTGCTTTTGGCCGCATACAACGAATGTAACACAATATATAATAGTAATAGAAAGTGTTACATAACGAGAGGGGGCTATCAAAATGGAACTGGTCGAGCCTATCCGGGACAAAAAACAAATTCAGGGCATGAAGAAATATCTGAGGGGACAAAACATTCGCGATTACCTGCTGTTCACCTTGGGCATTAACTCCGGACTTCGAATTTCCGACTTGCTGAAGCTGACAGTGGAGGATGGCATGAAAGATCGAATCACTATCCGCGAGAAGAAAACCGGCAAGGCCAAAGATTTCCCAATATCTGAAGTATGTAAAAAAGCAATCAGTGAATATTTGAAAGAAACTGGACTTAATACGGGCGCACTGTTTCCCAGCCGTAAAGGTGGAAAGGCGATTTCAAGAGTGCAGGCATACAGGATAGTGAATGACGCCGCCCGGAATATTGGTATAACAGATGCAATTGGTACCCACACATTGAGGAAAACTTTTGGTTATCACGCTTATCAGAGTGGCATTGACATTACGAGAATTCAAAAGCTGCTGAATCACTCAGCTCCAAGTATAACCCTTAGCTACATAGGTATAACGAAAGAGGAATTGGACAATGTTTATATCTCCCTGAATCTATAATTTGCATTAATAGTATCCTGGAATGCTGTCCTAGTTGTGGTGGTGGCCACATAGTTCGAAAAATGATTAAGCAATACAAAAGTACTTCAAGCTCAATTATCTGTCAATATGGAGGTCATGCTACTCGCGTGACCTCTTTTATATTGCTATCAGAACTTATCTGACCTTGTAACTCAAACTATCTTGGTTTTTTCTATGGAAAGTCTGTCTAAATCTGTGTTTCATTGGGCATGCTAAAGCATAAGAGGAGGGAAGTTATGAAAAATGTCCAAACCATAGATTTTCAAGAAAGAGGTAGTGAGAGCGGAGTTACCAGTAAAAACACCCTGCCTGCGTTGACACAGCCGTACCACCCCGGTGAATTGGCCGGCAAAACCTATTGCTCTGAAACCAGTGTTTTATCACCTCTTTCTACTGCGAACAAGGAACTTGTGCCCCTAAATTTCTCTTTAATTCCGCAAGATTTCCATACGATAGAAACATTGCGGAAGATGTGCTGTGAACGAATCGCACATCTAGATGAATCATCACAAACACGCTTTGACGAGTACATCGGCTACGTAAGAAAAGCTCGCCCCGAGGACTGGTTTTTTTGGTCACACAAAGCTATTGCTCAGGTAGCGAGCAAAGTAACAGTGCAGCAAAGAACAATTGGATACTTACTTGGTCTTTACAAGAATTGGCTTAAATATGGATTCGGAACATTTCATAATTCAGAGACTAATAAAGTCGTAAACCTTTTTAAACAACACTTTGGCATGGATCCTAAAGATGTAACTATGATCAGGCTAAACCGGCTAATAAGTGATTTCGGCATAGTATACGCGGTAACCGCTATACTCAATATTGATCCTAAATCTTTAGATTACACGAATTATCTTGTCGACAAGTGTTTTGAGTATTGTGAAGCAAATTTTACAGCTGAAAAGCGGGAACCCTAACGTTTGATTTAACTTGAAGAAACCTATCAGCGATTGAGAACTTGGAATCAGACTTGCAGATATCGGGCTGCCAGCTTCATTGTAAAACATATAAGTAAGTGAAGAAAACCGCTTGTAGAGAGCGGTTTTCTCTTTATCATCGGCAGGGCATCTGCCTTGTATATGCAAAATCAAGAGTTTTCGCTTAAGTACTGTTGTTTTTCCACCGATAATTATAATGACTATTGATTTTTGAAGGATGAGTGGCTATGAGAATTTTGGAGAAAAGAAGGTTGCGGACGTACTAATTTGGGACGGACAGCAGTTTTTGGTTAGGTTTCAAAATGAGTCCGACAAATCCTATTTCTATTCCATCGCACAACTTAGAAGTATGTTTAGGGATTACATTTTGACACCGCGGGTTTCCCAGTAGGACAATACACTTCAGGCAAATAAAAGGCCACCACGTGGTGGCTATTCTTATGAAAAATTACCCCAATCCCGATGAACGTACCAAGGGGACGTTAACGTATCCCAAGTTACAAAGTCTCCAGGGTCGAATTCATCATCCAATATTTCTAAGTCGATTATCTGGTCCAGGTCTAAACTGAGTACGTGGGGTTAACGGAACGGCAGTCAATCCATCGAGTTTTCTATAGTCAAGTTTGACACCGTATCTGCTAAGAGACATTTAATGTCGATAGAAGCAGTGCGGGAAATGTTTAGGAATTATGCCACAAGTAAGGCTTCGTTCTTGATCTGAAAATAGCACTGAAAAGTATGTCTGTTTCACGAATCCAGGCTTATAAGGTATCTGCGATGCTTCAAGGCATGAGGCGGGAGCAATCCCGCCTTTGCAATTTAGCAGGTACCCCCTACGGCATAATAGAAATCGCTTGGATCTGTGAAAAGTATATAATGAACACAGAAGAGCGCCTGTGCTCAAAGACTTTATTTTTATGTGGCAGAAGGAAATATTTAGATAACTGTGGAAAAGTGAGTAATATTTAGAATTATTTATGAAAGAATTGCACTCTTAAAGAGGACGTGCTAATATGTTGCGAATTGCTTTTTCGTTGGTTAAACCTGGAATGGTTATTGCCCAAGATGTATTCAATTTAAGTGGGGGTCTCTTGTTGGCGCAAGGCAGCACTTTAACTCAGAACCACCTACGAAAGCTAACCCAATTGGGGATTGACTCTATTCGCGTGGACAATCTTAATTATGAGCTTCAGTTGGCACCCGAAACATTTAGGGAAGAAACAAAGATGAAAATAATTCACCAGACACAACAGGCGTTTGAGACTTATCGCTGGACTATGGATATCAATCTTGGCGTTTTTCGCGATATCGCCAAGCAAATCATCAATCATGCCATTCGAAATAAAAAACTTTTGCTCCAGATGTCAGAAGTGCGGTTTCATGACGAATACACGTTTTCTCATCAGGTTCATGTTTGTCTCTTGTCGGTCATGACGGGAATCAAGCTTGGTTATGCAAAGCCCCAACTGGTTGATCTAGGTATGGGAGCGTTACTCCATGATCTTGGCAAAATGTTTATTCCGCCCGAAATACTAAACAAAAATACTCCGTTTAAACCTAACGAATGGGAATTAATGAAGCAGCATGTCGATATTGGCTATGAGCTTTTCGCCAATGCTAATACCTTGGATGACGTTCCACTATGTACTACACGAATCATTCAAGAGCATCATGAAAAATATGATGGGTCTGGATATAATCGACGCCTTGGGGGCGATGAAATACATGAATACGCCAAGATAGCTGCCTTGGCGGATTGCTATGATGCGCTAATTGCGGATCGACCTTACCGTCCTGCAATGCTGCCGCATGAAGCTTACGAAATAATTCAAGCTTCAATGGGTACCCATTTTGACCCGAGGGTTGCCAGTTTCTTTTTACAGAATATTGCTCCCTATCCGACTGGAACCGTCGTGGCGCTAAATACTGGAGATATCGGCATGATAACGAAAATAACACCGAATCTTCAGACTAGGCCTTGCATTAAGTTGCTTATGGACGCAAAGGGTAAGAGATACAATCAAGAAAAGGACCTCGATCTTACCAGAAGCCTAACGACATTCATAGCGAAGGTCTTAGGGGACGAGGAAGTTGCCCTATTATCGATAAATGAGGGATCATGATTCTTGGTATGGGCGTAATACAGTTAGGAAGTCCAATGGTTATCGCAAGAGTAATTTTGAGCAAAAGGGTGTGACCTTCGGGGATGGCAGTCCGAGTGATGATTGTGGATGACGCTTTATTTATGCGAACGGTTTTGAAAACGATGCTGACCAAAAATGGCTACGAGGTGGTCGGTGAGGCTGAGAATGGAGTGCGAGCGGTGGCCAGATACCGGGAACTAAGTCCCGATGTCGTGACAATGGATATCACCATGCCTGAAATGGATGGCATTGCAGCGGTCAAGGAAATAAGAAAGATCGATGCCAAGGCCAAGATTATTGTTTGCAGCGCTATGGGCCAACAATCGATGATCGTGGAGGCCGTTCAGGCAGGGGCGGTGGACTTCATTGTAAAACCGTTTCAGGAAGAACGGGTGCTGGAGGCGATTAAAGGGGTTGTCGGATGACGGGAGAGCTGATCCCGGAGAAGAATTAAAACGAATGTAAGCAAAGAATTGAATGTGATTAAAGTTATGGTCGTGGACGATTCTCATTTTTCCCGTATGATGCTGCGGAAACCTCAAGGAAACAGGCTATAAGGTTGTGGGCGTGGCTGTTTGGATCGGGTCCCTGATCGAAACATACTAGGAGTGTAAGGGGCGCTCGTTTTCCTGCGGTTATGCGAGGATAATAACAGCCAAAAGGTCTCCCGGAATATCAGGGAGACCTTTTTTGTCAGGATTCGATGGGCTTCTCCTCAATCGGTTGAACCACTGTCCAAAACTACGGTAAAGCCCGCAAATATTGACTTGAGCGGCCTAATTGCAAGTATAAGCTCCCTGCTGTTAAATAGACAGCAGGGAGCTTTTCATAAGTGTATTTTATCAGACGCCTAGTCCCATTATCGACAGAAATTTCCCGGAAATAAGTCGTTGTAGCAAGAGTTCTGTAGATAGGAATACTACTTGGAAGGCTTGAAATATAGTATTTTTTATAAAAATGGAGGTTTTTACCAGAAGTTGGCGAAAACCTAAATGGCAGCTTGAGTAGATTCCCATAAAACAAAGTGTGATGATGAATGTATAAAGAATATAATCGAGACAGTAGTTTGTGACCCTAGGTAAGCATAACGATTATTATAGGACTGCATTATTAATGAATGAAGCTTAGCGGAAGTAGTCAAAGAATCAACAACCAAGGAGGCTGTTAATTCTTTTCATTTGGTCCGGATATAAGAAAAACGGAGTCTTTTCGGCTTCTTTATCGCTTTGATCGAAAAGGATTTTAGTGAAACACCAATTTATATAGAGGTATAATGAATTTTTTGCCGAAGTTTGCAATATTTTGAAAAGCAAGAATACGCTTGGCTGAATGCTAACACTGGGAGGCTGAGGAAAATTTCGGAGTTGAGTATGGCCGGCTATTTCTGAGTTGATAACGCCTAGCCAATTTTGTAAGTAAGAGGAGGGGCTTCTATTGTCCTTTAGTTTTGCTAGAAGTATCAAGAAAAAACTGATTGGCATCATTGTTGCTGCGTTAGTGGTTGGTCTGGCTATTTCGTCATTCTTGATTTACGTGGCGGCCCAAAAGGCGCTTGCTGAAAACACGGAGCAATCGATCAAAGCCTTGGCCGCCAGTTCGAGCAAAGAGACCGGATTATGGCTGGAGGAGAAAAAAACTTATATTGCCGCGCTGGCCAATACTCCTTTGTTACAAGACGGCGATCGTGAGGCTGTATCGCTGTATCTGAGTAATGAACTGGGACGATTAAAACAGTATGAGTCTCTATTTGTCACTGACGAAAAGGGCGACTATTATTCCTGTACCCGGAGCAGTGACGGTACCATCACCAGGTTAGGCGGAAACCTAAGTGACCGCCCCTATTTTCCCGAGGTGATGAAAGGCAGTACAATCATTTCAAACCCGGTAGCTTCCAAGGCTACAGGCAACCCCGTAGTGGTAGTTGCATTGCCGATCAAGAAAGAGGGCCGGGTCGTCGGGGTGATGGGCGGAGCTATTGCCATAGAAGAGCTGATCCAGCGGGTTTCGGCGATAAAGGTGGCCAGATCTGGCTACGCTTTTGTTGTCCAGGGAGACGGTTTGGCGGTCATCCATCCGGATAAAAATGTGACCATGAAGCTAAATTTCCTAAAAGACGGCAACAGCGATGCGAATCTGCGGGGAGCAATAGGCCAGGCTGTCCAGGGTAAGAATGGGATTACCCGGTACGTATGGGGCGACGTGGAGAAGTATGCGGGTTACGCGGCGGTACCTGGAACCGACTGGGGACTTGTCGTCACTGTCCATGTGGCGGAAGTCACCGAGCAGCTCGCGACCATGACGAAGATTTCGTTGCTGACTCCGCTGGCGGTTGCCGTGATTATTATTATCGTTACCGGATTTTTCCTGACAAGGCTCATTATCCAGCCTATCGGCAATTTGCAGAACCTGATGGCCAAGGTGGAAATGGGAGACTTTACGGTGCGGGGCGAGATTCATTCGCAAGACGAAATCGGTGCCCTGACTAAAGCGGTGAATCAAACCCTCGACGTGGTGAGCGCCATGATCGGGGATATTCGCGAAACGACCCTCCATCTGAAGAATTCATCTTCCGGCCTTATCGACATTTCCACGACCTTGGCCGCCAACAGCCAGGAAATGAGTGCGAAAATCTGCACCGTGAGCGCAACTGTCGAAGAGATCTCGGCGAACATCGAAGAAACCGCCAGTTCCACCGAAGAGGTAAGCCATGGCGTGGATGCAGTGGCAGGGCTGGCGAATCAAATGTCGGAAGCATCCAAGGGAGCTGCCCGGACGGCAGAATCGATTGCCAGCGAAGTGAAGCAAGTCAGCGCGGTGGTGGAAGGAATCTCCCAGAGCATCAGCCGCGTAGCGACCTCCGCCGGGGATGTATCGACATCAATGGATGATGTGGCCCGAGCGGTACAGGATATCAATCAATCGCTCAGTCATGTCAGCCAAAACTGCGAACGGTCTATCGGCATTACCGTAGAAGCGGAGGACCGGTCACGGGAAACGACGGTGATCATCCAAAAACTGAGTTCGACTTCGAAGCAGATCAACCGGATAGTCGATACTATCCGGAGCATTGCCGAACAGACCAATATGTTGGCGCTGAACGCGACCATCGAAGCGGCCGGGGCCGGCGAAGCAGGCAAGGGATTCGCGGTTGTTGCGGCAGAGGTCAAGGAATTGGCCAAACGGACCGCGGAAGAAACCAGACACATTGCTCAGCAAATTGAAGAAATGCAAAATGACATGTCCGAGGCCGTGACCGCCGTCGGGAAGATTGCCGCTGTCGTCTCGGAAACCAAGGACATTACCCGTACGATTGCTTCCGCTGTTGCCGAACAATCGCAAAGTGTCGGCAACATTTCCGGCGCGATGGCGGTGGGAGTGAAGCAGGTGACCTCCATCGGCAAAGAGATCAGCGATATTGCCGCCCATGCGGAACAAGTCTCGCAAGGAGCCACCGAAGCTTCGAACGGGGTCAAGGCGGTCTTTGACGCGACGGTCGAGATTTCGGTAAAGTCGACCGAGGTCGCTGGCAGTGCAGACAAAATGGCATCGGTGATGAGCAACATCGCTTCAGCCACCAAGGAAATCGCCCAAGGAACTCAGGAAATTATTGAGAGTATCCAGGAGGCGGACGCCGCCACAGCGGAGACCGCAGGTAAAGCCTCGCAGACGAGCGAGTCAGCGAATTTGGTGGGAGAAACGGCTAACCGTCTGGATGGGTTGGTTGAGAAATTCAAGGTTTAAAGCGGTAATTCGGGGATATGAGTGGTGACGACGATGAATCCCAATAATGAATTGTTACGAGAATTTGTCGAGGAAGCAAAAGCTCATATCGGCGGAGTGGAAGCAGGCTTGTTGCGTATGGAAACGGGTGACTGCGATGCTGACACGCTCAATGAGGTGTTTCGTGCCGTCCACAGTATAAAAGGCACGGCAGGCTTTTTCGAGATGACCAAAATTATTGAACTGTCACATACGATGGAAACCCTTTTTGGCAAGCTGCGGGACCGGGAACTGAACGTGACCGCGGATATGGTTGATACCTTATTGGCGGCGACTGACGTGTTGAAGGAGCTTGTCTGCCGGCCTGAAGAGCCGGAGCGATGTAATATCGTTCCCCATGTGGCTGCAGTCAAAGCTTTTCTTACGGAGACGGTAAAGCGGCAGGCCGGTGACGATGCGGGAGGTCTTTCGGCCTGGGATATGTGGAACCAGCTTACGTCCATGGAAGGTCAGGAGGAAGGAGAGGCGGAGTCCTTGCAGGTACAGGAGCCCCAACCCGTGACGGTCGAATTTGAGCTGCCGGTAGCAGTGGCTGACGCGGTTCCTCCCATGGTTTCAGCTGCTAAACAAGAAGGGCCTGCCCGGGCGGCAGATGACAAGGCGAGGAATACGGCATCGGGGGATACCGTCAGGGTCGGCGTCGCGCTACTGGATGATCTTCTCAACATGGTGGGAGAAATGGTCTTGCGGCGGAACCAACTAATACGGATTGCCCAGAATGCGGGTAAGAATGTGCCGCATCTTGACGTTGTGGCCCAAGGTATCGACAATTTGACGACGAGTTTGCAGGAAAGGGTCATGAAGACCAGGATGCAACCTGTCGCCAATGTCTTCAATAAATTTCCGCGCATTATCCGGGAACTGTCGCGCAAATTGGAAAAAGAAGTGGAACTGGTGATGGAGGGCATGAGTGTCGAACTTGATCGCTCTATCATTGAAGCGCTGGTCGACCCGATTACTCATCTGGTGCGAAATGCGCTTGACCATGGCTTTGAACCTCCCCACATCAGAACCGCCAAAAGCAAATCCCCAGTCGGAACCTTGGTGCTTCACGCCTACCACGAAAGCGGACGGGTGGTTATTGACATTCGGGACGACGGTGCGGGGATTGATACAGAGAAGATCAAGTCAAAGGCCTTGCTCAAAGGCTGGATTTCCGAAAAGGAAGCCGCGCTGCTGAGAGAGGCCGACATCCTAAGCTTTATCATGCGACCTGGCTTTTCGACGGCGGAACAAATTACTGATGTTTCCGGGCGCGGCGTTGGCATGGATGTTGTCAAAACAAATATTGAAAAGTTGGGTGGCAAGGTTGAGCTGCTTACCACTCTGGGCGTCGGAACGACATTTAGGCTGATACTGCCTTTGACTCTGGCCATTATCTCCTCTTTTATCGTCGAGGTGGCTGGTGACGCTTTTGCCGTACCCCAGGCCAACGTAAAGGAATTGGTCCTCATTCAGCCTGGCGAAAAAAACGAAAAGCGGATTGAGTTTATTCACACCAGCCCGGTTTTAAGGCTTCGAAATCGATTGTTGCCGCTTGTCCGGCTGGCCGATGTCCTGGGGATTGCCGCCAGACCGGTCGACGGAAGCGAGAGTAGTTGCGCCTATTTTGCCGACAAAAACCAGACTTTCCGTATCCTGGTGATTAAGAGTGGTAGAATATGGTACGGTCTGGTGGTGGATGCTGTCTATGACACGGAAGAAATCCTGGTGAAGCCGGTTCCTGCTGTTCTCAGCACCTGCGGCTGTTATTCCGGGGTGACTGTCCTGGGCGACGGCCGTATTGCCATGATTATT
>Ga0316228_1003961_pt1 | contig 11442 bp, 7 predicted proteins | sample TBH18021metaG_FD_206005 | JGI IMG/M metagenome (GOLD analysis project Ga0316228, IMG submission 206005) | Freshwater microbial communities from Trout Bog Lake, Wisconsin, USA - TBH18021 | ecosystem: Environmental > Aquatic > Freshwater > Lake > Hypolimnion/Profundal zone | place: USA: Wisconsin... | reverse complement strand
CAAATCTCTAAATACTTCTTCGAGAATCAGGAAAAATTTACTTTAGTTAAAAGTGCTCCTGCGTCAGATTGGTTTCCAATGCCGATGCCCGTTCCTGATGTTAATTTTAGTCGTTTTAGTGATAAAAAATTATTTATACTTGGCGATTCCCATGCAGGAGCTTATTCAACTATGCTCAAAAATCTTCAGGAAAAAGATGGATTAACATCCAAGATATTTCAACGTGGCGGTTGCGCTTTCCCTCCAACAACTTTGCATTTAGATGATTCTTGTAAAAGTTTTTTAGATTCATCTATTAATGAAATTTTATCTAAATCAAGTCCGGGAGACGTTATATTTCTCCCTGGGCTAAGAATGATGAGATTAATGAATGATGCCCATCCTTATTCTGAGTCAGATCTTTTAAAAGGTATTAGAAGTCCTGAGACTACCAAGGTAATTTTGGATAATCGAGATTTTTCATTGAAATACTTAGATGCATTTCAAAAGAAGGGGCTAATTCTACTTTATGAAATGCCCAAACCCATGTTGCAGATTATGCCATATAGATGTTTTGATTGGTTTAATAAAAATAATCCAGTTTGCTCCTCTGGTTTTTTTGTTAATGAACAATTTATTCTAGATTACAGGCGCCCTATTGTAGAAGAAATTAAAGAAATTTCTCATCAATATAAAAATGTTAAATACTGGGATCCAGTACCCTTGCTTTGTAATGGGTCTACTTGTGCAGGCAGAATAAATAATCATCCAGTTTATTTTGATTCAGATCACTTATCTTCTTATGGGAATATGGTTTTACTTGAAAATTTTAGAGATGAGTTGAAGAATATATTTTCAAAAAATGAATTTATAAATAGACAATCTACATATTTAAATATCAATATGTCTTTGTCGAGCTCTCCCGGCTTTGGCTCTACGGGGCTTTCTTTTCCTGAATCTTGGGGCAGGTGGACTGATGGGGAAGAGGTTAAACTAATATTCCGGTTTGGTTTACCATCTAATTTTAGATTGATTCTTAATTTAAATGGTTCATCGACTACTTTTAGTAAAGCCAAAAAAGCAACGATTACAGTTGGCTCTATTTCGCATGATTTTACTCCCCCGTTAAATAAAACTAAAATGGAATTTATATTTAAAGGTATTAGGAAAGATGAGGATACAGTTTTGATTATGCTGCCATTAGATAAAAATCTCATTCCAAATGCTGGATCTGACCCCAGAAGACTGGGTTTGGCTATTACAAGTATTGACGTTTTTTCGCTAAATTGAATATATGCGAATAGGGTTTGATGTATCCCAAACTGGAAGTACTTCTAAGGCCGGTTGCGGTTTTTATGCACAATCTTTAATTGCCTGCCTTATTAAAAAAACTCAATTACTTTATCAGATTGTTATATTACCCTCTTTTGGCGATTTCTACTTTGATGAGCAATTTCAGAATCAGGCTAACTCTAAAGTGGAGGGCCATTTAGAGTTAGGGCCAACCCATGCAAATGTCAAAGAGGCTGGACAATTTTGGAATTCTGCTGCCTTAGAATCCTCTTTACCCAATCTAGATATTATCCATTCGAACAATTTCTGGTGCCCATTGGGAATATCCAAGGCAAAACTGATTTATACCTTGTATGACTTGGGGTTTCTTGAGAATCCCCAGTCATGGACTACTGAAGTTAATCGTATTGGTTGTTTTGAGGGTGCATTTCGTGCATCACTTGAAGCAGATTGGATCGTAGCTATTTCCGATTTCTCTAAAAACCATTTCTTAAGACTTTTTCCTTATTTCCCTGCAGAGCGAATTCAAATAATCTACCCCTGTACAAGATTCGATAATTTTTTGATCGAAACTCCTATCCCTGAGCGTTTTCAGGGATTAGAGCGCCAATCATTTTGGCTGACCGTAGGCACAATTGAGCCTAGGAAAAATCAACGAATGTTATTGAAAGCATATTCAACTTTTATTGGTTTAGGTGGAAAACCATTCCCCTTAGTCTTTGCAGGCGGAATGGGATGGATGATGGAAGATTTTGTACAAGAAATTAAGCAACTTGGTTTGAGTAATTTTGTGATCAGGTTAGGGTATGTTTCCGATAAAGAGTTAAGATGGTTGTATCAAAATTGCCTAGCAAATCTTTACCCATCACATTTTGAGGGTTTTGGACTGCCAATTCTTGAGGGAATGCAATTCGGTGCCCCAACTATAAGTTCTAATACTACCTCTATGCCAGAGGTAGCTGGCTTAGCTGCAATTCTTTTGGACCCTAATGGCCCTGATCAATGGGCTAAATCTATGTTAAGGATAGCTACCGATCCTATCCTTAGAGAAAGCTTAGGAAGCGCTGCATTAGAAAGATCGCGTAAATTTAGCTGGCAAAAGAGTGCTCAAGAGCTAACTGAGCTATATGAAAAGGCATTGTTATCCCCAAAAAGATCAACCCTTTCTTAAATTGCTTGTAAAGAAGAGAGTCATACTGTGATGGGATTACCAAAGTATTTGAGTTATCGAGCCTTAGACTATTTCAAGGCCTAAGCTAGTTAGCATTAAAATATCGAATAAAATCTATGTAATGATAGATATTAATCACCCCGGATAAATAATGAATATTCTCTTTGTGCTTTACGGGGACTTAAATACCAATACCGCAAACCCCATCTCACTATTTGCTCAAGAGTTAGCTTACTTAGGGCATGACTGCATTATTTGCTATCCAAGCCCTACTGATGAAGTGAGTTTTGCGAATGACAAAAATATATTTGGAGCATGTTCTTATGGCTATGTTCTAAAGAACTCAAATACAATTTTCTCCAACGGTAAGTGCGCTGACTTACTACATGCTTGCACCCCAAGGGAGAGCGTCAGATTATTTATCAGCGAGTATATGCCCAAGTGGCCCACTCCCCTAGTTACTTATTTGGAAGATAACGAGACATGGATTTCTCAACATCACCTAAATGCTAGTGATAAAGATTTACTTGCAGTAACAAATAAAGAAATATCTCTGGGCATTCCACAGGGGATGTCAGACCCATTTTTATATAAAGAATTTACTGGACTCTCGGACTTGGTGCTGTTAATACAAGAAAAATTGAGTAGTGAAATCCCCTCTTGGATTCCTCGACAGATTATTCCTTGGGGGGTAGATCTACAGTTTTTTTCACCCAGAAAAGCTAAAGAGAGTTATAAAAAAAATTTCGGAATTAACACTGGTGAGAAAGTCATCGTTTACCATGGTGGATTAAATGGATTTACCGCTCCTGCTATGCGAGATTTATGTGAAGCTGTCTTATTAATTAATGAACAAGGCATTAAGTGCAAATTGATACGAACCGGTGTAATGCCTTTATATTTTTTAAAGGAACTAGGCTCAGCATCTAGTGAGGTCATCATAGATGTGGGTGTAGTTGAGAGAAGTGAGTTACCAGAAATCCTAGCCCTTGCAGATCTTTATGTACAGCCAGGCAGAATTAATCCTTTTGAAGATTTAAGGCTGCCATCAAAAGTACCTGAATTTCTATCAATGGGAAAACCAGTCCTACTGCCTAACGTGAACATTGCCCATTTATTTCGGAACGGTGAGGATGCGGTAATTTTAGACGTTGGGACCCCCAAAGAAATTGCAGAAAAATGTATTGCGATATTTAATAATCAAGCCCATGCTAAAACATTGGGTATTAATGCTCGAATCTTTGCGGAATCAAATTTCGATCTAAAAAAGCAAACACTTGCCTTGCAAAATGCATATGAGAAAGCTTGTGCTCTTTTTAACCTTGAGAATACTAAACGAATTTGGGCGGAGGTAGCTAGCCATGGATTTGCATCAGCCTATTTATTGCGATATTCATTATTGCAGTACCCAAAATTAGGCATGAGCGAAGCTCATCATTTCGCTGTCGTCCCTATGATTGAGAATTTTGAGAATCGTGTGGAGGCCATAGGAGATAGGGTTGATAACTTAGTTATTGAGATATTGGAGCGTCAGTCCAAAATAGATTTTCAAGATCAACAGATAAAAGTCAAAGATCAACAGATCTCAGGATTAACCACCGACATTAATAAAATTCGCAATTCTTTTTCTTGGAGAATAATTAAGCCCTTAAGGTTGCTCGAAAATTTTGTACGAAGGGGTATTCGGACAGTAAATGCTCTTCGATATTTAATTAAGGCAAATAATGGGCTTATTAATTTCCTTATTAAGTTTGGCAAAATATTTATTAAAGAAGGCCCAGGTGGGCTTTATCACCGTTTTAAGCAATTAAAAAGCCTGGAGACTAATTTTTCGGGCCAACTTTTTGAGAAAATTCATACCCCGTTGTTGCCAAAAAAAACACCTCGATATGAAATTAATAGAGAAAATTTAGATCCTAAGGCTATTAATTACTATGGCTATATAAAAGCAGAGAGTGGCTTAGGGAATGCTTGCAGGGGTTATATAGGCCTTTTACGAGAATTAGGGTATAAGGTTTCAGCAATTAATTTACCCTGCGGTTTATCTGAAGTTGAATTTGATACCGATGATCAACCAAATGATCAAGCTCTCTTTAATCTTATTCATATGAATGCGGATTCTATGCACTATTTTTTTACAAAAATAAGTGATTCGGATCTTAAGGGAAAAATCAACATTGGATTGTGGGTCACTGAACTCTCTGCGTTTAGGCCTGATTGGTTTGATTCCTTTTCCCCGTTACATGAGGTTTGGGTTCCTAGCGACTTTTGTAGTGAGGCAGTAGCAGCAATCTCGCCGATTCCAGTGCAAAAAATCCCTTATTTAGTTCAAGCAATCGAGACATCAGGGCGTTTATACCCTAGGAGTCATTTTGGGCTTCCTAATCAGGGTTTTATTTATGCCTTCATGTTTGATTGTTCTAGCTTTATAGCTAGAAAAAATCCATTTTCCCTAGTTAAGGCTTTCAAAAAATTAAATCAAGACCATGAATCTTTATACCTTGCACTTAAGGTAAATAACGCCCATAAAGATCCTGTGATCTTTAATCAACTCATTGAGTTAATTGGTGAAAATAAAAGTATTATCTTAGTGGAGCAATCTTTAAATCCTGATGAACTAACAGCATTTTATGAAAATATTGACTGCTATGTTTCGCCACATCGCTCTGAAGGATTTGGCCTCACGATTGCAGAGGCTATGCTAGCAGAAGTACCAGTCATTGCAACGGATTACAGTGGATCTACGGATTTTGTCAATATTAACCATGCGTACCCAGTGAAAAGTGGTTTTTCAGTAATTGAGGAAAATCACGGCCCCTATTCTAAGGGCTTTATATGGGGCGAGCCTGATGTAGAGGATTTATTAGAAAAAATGTCGTTTGTATATTTAAATCAAGCAGAGGCTAAGGAAAAAGGTCGCTTAGCGAGAAAATTTGTACTAGAAAATTATTCATCAGAGGCAATAAGTCAATTACTCTACCAGAATCTTAACAAGCTAGAATCTTGATAATGAGTAGTCAGCCTCCTGTAATCTCTATTGTTGTTCCTGTTTTTAATATCGAGAAAAAATACTTGCAGGCCTGCGTTGAGTCTGTTCGAGCACAAACGGATCCTCATTGGGAGTTAGTTCTTTGCGATGATGCATCTACTAAAAAAGAGACTCTTGAATGCTTGGATAACTACCAGGGGATTGATACCAGAATACGTATTGTTAGATCTATGCAAAATCGCGGAATTGCTCATGCCACAAATCGAGCGATCGAGTTTTCAACAGGTGAATTTGTTGGTTTCTTGGATAATGACGATACCTTAGATATCGATGCAGTTGCAGAAATTAGAAAATGTATTGCACAAGATCATCAAATTGATTTCATCTACTCTGATGAAGATAAGATTAATCCAGATGGCGTTTACTGCGACACCTATTTTAAGCCTGACTGGTCTCCCGAGCATTTGCTTTCATGTATGTATATCTTGCACTTTACTGTGATGAGCAAATTTCTTTTGGCAAAGACAGGTTTTTTGCGCTCTGATTATGACGGCGCACAAGATTACGACTTAGCACTAAGGGCTTCAGCTGTTGCCCAAAAAATACATCATATTCCAAAGGTTCTTTATCACTGGCGTAAGATTCCTGGATCTGCTGCAGAGCTAGTAGATGCTAAGCCTACAGCTCTAATAAATGCACAACGTTGCGTGAGTGATTTTACTGGCCAAACTGTAGAAGAGGGGCTCTTGCCAGGATTCTTTAGGGTAAGATATCCAATTAATACCTCTGAACCTATAACAATTGTGATTTTGACTAATGGAAGTAATCGTAATGTCTATGGCAGGGGTGAAATTAATTTATTGCTCAATTGTCTTAAAAGTATCGATCAAAAATCAACTTATAAAAAATTGAAGATCTTAGTGGTTGATGATGGAGAATTACCAACTTCGATTGTTGATGAAATTATAAAAATTCCCAGAGAAATTGAAATTGTTCATTATCAAAAACCGGCTGGCCCTTTTAATTACGCAAGAAAATTCAATTTTGCTTGGAAGCTTTGTAAAACTGAAAAGATTATTTCACTAAATGATGATATCGAGGTCATTACCCCTTCTTGGATTGAAGCATTGTGTGAGCAAATCTCTATTCAGGATGTTGGTATCGTGGGCGCTAAACTTTATCATGCCAATGAAACTATACAGCATGCAGGTGTTGTTTTAGGAGTTAATAACGGCGCTGCTCATATATACCATGGCTATCCAAGAGGCTTTATCGGCTATAACGGATACACGCATCTCGTGAGAAATTATTCAGCCGTGACAGCTGCATGCCTGCTAACAAAAAAAAGCTTACTTGAGAAGGTCGGTGGATTTGATGAAGCCTTTGCTATTGACTATAACGATATTGATTTTTGTCTAAAAATATTAAATCAAGGGCATCGAATAGTCTTCACTCCTTTTTGTGAGATGTACCACTTTGAGAGTAGCAGCATTAGAAGAGTTGTAGCAGATGAGGTAGAGACTAAGCGGTTTAATAGACGTTGGAGTAAATATATAGCTCAAGATCCTCACTACAATGTAAATTTATCGAGGTATCGACATGATTTTTCTTGAAAATTTTTATTAAATAGTAATCTAAGTAATGTTGAATAAAATCTTTAATAAAAAATATGATTCTCGATTTTTGCTCTCACTAGGGCTATCCACATTCTTTTTTTTAGGGGGATATTTTTCTATTCCTTTTATACAGTTACATCATTTGACTTATCTACCTGGTGACCTAGGAGACTCTCGTTTAAATAATTATTTTTTAGAAAATATTTACCTTTTTTTAACGCAAGCATCTCCCTCTCTTATTCATTTAAGTTTTTTCTATCCATTTCCCTATGTAATGGGTTTTAGCGATAATCTTTTTGGTGCTTTTCCGGTTTATTTTGTTTCTCGCTTATTTACTGGAAACTCAGAAACTGCTTTTGCTTTTTGGTATGGATTTAGTTATGTTGTAAATTATTTTTCTGCTTACTATGCCTTTCGAAAACTAAATTTGGGGATTTTATCTGCAATTATTGGGGCTCTTATCTTTACATTTTCTTTTCCAGTCAGCGCGCAAATGGGACATGTGCAATTAGCATATCGTTTTGGCGTTCCCTTAGCAATATTTACTCTTATCTTTTTTCTAAAGAATAAATCCTGGAATTTCTTTTTCCTATCATTTTTTTGGCTTGTTTGGCAATTTTATTGTTCTATTTATATTGGCTTTTTCTTAGCAATATTTTTAATTTCAATTTTTCTGATTTATTTTTTTTCAGAGTTAATTACCTATAAAGATCGCAAGCTGGAGATGCATGATGAATTTATTGAAGGATGGAAAGTAATTAAATGGCCTAGAAAAATAATTTGGACTCTATTTTTTTTGGCGTTACTATGTTCCTTAGCAGCACTTTTTTACCCTTACTTAAGAGTAAGCCAGTTATATGGCGCAAAACGTTCGATTGAGGAAATAGCTACTATGCTACCAAGGCCGAGTAGCTATTTTTTAATAGATGGCTCATGGCTCTGGTCTTTTTTAAGCAAAGATATTGTTAATATTCCAATGCGCCATGAGCATCAAATTTTTTTTGGAGGCCTGCCATTATTGCTAGCTTTTGCAGGGCTAATATTTAGAAGAGCATCGGGAAATTTGTTTGCTTTTTGGTTGATATTTTTGTCATTCATCATAGTTGTTATTTTTTCCATTAGCATTAATAGCCATAGTATTTGGCTATTATTTGCACAACTACCTGTATTTTCTGCTATTCGCGCGGTGACTAGAATAATATTAGTTTTGTTATTTCCAATTGCATATTTAGCAGCAGTAGCAGTTAATTCTTTTCCAAAAAACTGGGCACCTTCCAAGTTTTGTATTGCAAGCTTATTAATCTTTGAGTTTTCAACAGCTAGTGTGCTTGCTACTCCAATTTTTACTTGGAGGGACCATGTAAATCTTGCCTCTCAAAAAGTGCCAAGCAAATTACCAGAAAATCCAATCTTATTTTTTGCTCAGCCTCCAGGTGCTTATATTCGTGATCAGGAAATTGACTCTATGTGGGTTGCTCTTAATAAGGGCTATCCTACATTAAATGGTTATAGTGGCAATTCACCACCAGGGTATCAAGAGAAGTATGGCGAAGACTGCGGCGAGGTTTCTCGAAGAGTCTTAGCTTATTTAGCATTTATTAAGCACCCAAATCCAGAGGTAGAGTATGGAAGACTTTTAAAGAGGATCGCTCCTATAGGTTTTAAAGATTGTGATTTAGATATAATAATTACTTATAAAAAATAAAATTTTGCAACTTTTTTACTTAAAATAAATAGTTAATATGAAATTATCTATCGTTATTCCATGCTACAACGAGCTAAATACCATTGATGCGATTATTGATGCTGTAAACGCTGCCCCGTACCCGGACAAAGAAATCATCATCGTAGATGATTGCTCTACGGACGGAACACGCGATAAATTAAAAAATGAGATTGCATCTTCTGGCCGAGTACATCAAGTACTTTTTCATGATGTGAATCAAGGTAAGGGTGCAGCATTGCGAACTGGTATTGCTGCTGCTACTGGCGACTTGGTCATTATTCAAGACGCGGATATGGAATATGACCCCAATGAATATCCTCGTTTGGTTGAACCTATTCTGAATAATCGCGCTGATGTGGTATTTGGTTCAAGATTCTTAGGTGGTGATGCCCACCGTGTACTTTATTTCTGGCACAGAGTAGGTAACGGCGTATTGACGCTGATGTCTAATATGTTCACCAATTTAAATTTGACAGATATGGAGACTTGCTACAAGGTCTTTCGTCGTGAAATTATTCAAAGTATCAAAATTGAAGAAAATCGTTTCGGTTTTGAGCCCGAGATTACTGCAAAGGTGTCTAAGCTAAATTGCCGCATCTATGAGGTGGGTATTTCTTACTATGGCCGAACCTACGACGAGGGCAAAAAGATAGGCTGGCGAGATGGATTTCGGGCGATTTACTGTATCGTGAAATACAACCTTCGTTAATGCAGATTGTTAGGTACTTCTTTGTTGGTGGTACAGCAGCTGTTGTTGATATTGGTCTTTTTTCAATCTTTGCTAGTTATCTAGGTTGGCCTTGGGTTCCAGTTTCTATTGCAACCTTTATTCTTGCGACGCTTACCAATTACTTTTTATCTATTCGCTTTGTTTTTGACAGTGGCTCGCGCCACAAAAAACATGTTGAAGTTATTGGTGTTTTTATTGTTAGCACTCTAGCTCTTCTAGTAAATCAGTTGGTTCTCTATTTAGCCATCGAGCTAATAGGTCTAAATCTGATTCTCTCAAAGATTATTGCCACAGGCGTGGTGTTCTTTTGGAACTATTACGGAAGAAGTAAGTTTGTTTTCTAAAGCCACAGCTTTTGCTTATTTTTAAATAACATAAATCATTAGCCTCGCACATTGCACGATTGCACGGTTTCTGAGCATTCTGCGCGGCATTTTTTGCCAAATACTTTGCTCACTTCTAGCCTCTAAGTAGTACTCCCTTGCGGTAGTTGGAAATGAGCGATCTTTGCGGTAGATACTGCACTCGATCCACTCAGGTATTCCTTCAATGAGATTTTCAGATTGGCTAAAGGTAATACCATCAAACGCTTCGTGTTGATTGAGTACTTTAATCGCGCCATCAACTGTTATGTAGACTTGCCAATTACCATCTTCATATTGGGTAAACCCGATTTCCTCCCTTAGGGGGTCTAAACCCATTGCTTTTGCTGTGCGCAATAGACTCAGAATCGTTTTGGCAGGCACTTCTATTTGTAAATCAATCCAAGCTTGCAACTCTTCACTCTCAACCCCGAGCTTTGTAGCTGCACTTTCTAGCTCTTTTTTAATGAGCCTTTCAAATAGGGCAATCGATTGCGTGAGATTAGTTTTATTCAATAGTGTTTTGGAGTCTATTTCGTCTTGATGTTTGTTACCTGGCATCTCGATGATCTGCGAGCTGGCAGAAGAAGGGTTCTTGATCGGCACTTCAAGGATGGGTAGATCACTATCTACCAGATCTTCTTTTAATTGAAGTAAGCTATTTTCCCCCGCTTTATTAGCTTGATCCATCAATTCTTTTAGTACTCCGGTACGTTTTTTTGTAATTGGTTTCATACGGACTCCTTAGAGTTGGCATCTTTAAAGTTTTCACTTTTCAGCTCTTTAATAACCAAGCGCCGTGAATTACTCACTACCATTTGATATTGGATGGCCAAGTCTGGATACTCAGCCTCAAGGCGCTTGGCATCTAAGCGATAACTGGGCTTTGGCGCTTTCCAAGTCGCTAGTATGTGATCTTGATAGCGCAGTATTTGCGCATCTTGCATTTGATCCATGATGGCTTTTTTAATCTGGGATACTTGCTCTTCTTGCACTTCAATAGATCTATTAAGGACATGGAGCCTTTCAATCAATTGCACAGTAGCGCTATTGGCCTCTACTGTTTTACCAAGAGCTTCTTTTTTAAAGAGCGTTTGATAATCATTGGCCGTTTGCGCAGCCGGAGCAACATCAGCTAAAACATGGTTTTGCCAAAACTGCATTGCCTTTTCTAAAATGAGTTTTTCAAGTTCTAAGTCACGCTCAATCTGATAAATCCGAAAATCACTATTGCCAAAGAGCACTGCTAAATCGGTTTTCTCAATTCCGGTAATAGCCATATACCAAACGCACTGCGCTAGGTAACTCATGGGTACTTGATCTGATCCTGCTTCGCCCCAATCTGCTTGAGTAAAAGGATTGGCCGTTTTGCATTCTAAAATTTTGGTTGGAGGAGAATTTTGCCCATCACCTAAAACAAAGCGATCAATATGCGCGCTCATAAAGGGGTATTGAGGGTGAATGTAAATGGATTCATCGTGAAGCAGAGTGACGCCAACTGCTTTACTGTATTCACTCGCTACAAACTCTTCTGCAAATGAGCCAAAGCGCAGGGGTAGGGAATCGAGCTGTTTTG
>Ga0316228_1003959_pt1 | contig 11444 bp, 7 predicted proteins | sample TBH18021metaG_FD_206005 | JGI IMG/M metagenome (GOLD analysis project Ga0316228, IMG submission 206005) | Freshwater microbial communities from Trout Bog Lake, Wisconsin, USA - TBH18021 | ecosystem: Environmental > Aquatic > Freshwater > Lake > Hypolimnion/Profundal zone | place: USA: Wisconsin... | reverse complement strand
TCTTCGATTAATTGCCGGAGCTTACTTTTTTCTCTCTTCACCATAAATTAAAACCTCCATCGTCAGTTCTATTTTACCTGACAATGGAGGTTTACACATTATTTTCCGCACTACCTCTGCTGGTCATAAACCTGATTAATGTGCTAGTGCCCTGTCGTCCAATTGGACGACAGGGCACTTCTTTCCTTTTAAATCCTGATCTCCCCGACTAAGTACAACGCCGCATGACCGCTCAGAAGCACCCTATCGCCCTTATATTCACAATACAGCGTACCGCCGCGAGGCGACGCCTGGCGAGCTACCAGAGTGTTCTTGCCTAGTCGGTTGGCCCAAAACGGGATGATGTGACAATGACCAGACCCACATACAGGGTCTTCCGCTATGCCGCATTTGGGAGCAAAGCTCCGAGACACACAGTCATATTCCGTTCCCTTTGCTGTAATTTGAACCAGCAGACCATCCAGTTCCTTCAGCTTGCTTTGATCGGGGTTTGCCCCGAAGACCTGGCTCTCGTCTTCCATGACACACAGCAGGTCCCGACCTATATAAGCCTCTACGGGACGGACATGTAATGCTTCGACAATGGCATCGGTGACGGGGGTTGGCGTTAGTTCGTAGCTGGGGAAATCCATCTCGTATAGCTCGCCCTTCTTCGTTACTACCAGTTGGCCGCTCAATGTCTGGAACCGAATGATAGTTGCGTCCGGCTCCACGAAATTAGCGATTACATAAGATGTCGCCAGCGTTGCATGACCGCACAATTCGATTTCTCCACCTGGGGTAAACCATCGAAGTCGATAGTCGTCCCCTTCTTTTACCGCGAACGCCGTTTCGGAAAGATTGTTTTCCATGGCTATTTTTTGCATCAAGTCATCGGATAGCCATTCCTTCATGACACACACACCTGCCGGATTCCCTTCAAAAATTTTATTCGCAAAGGCATCCACCACATAATATTTCACAGCTATTCCCCCCATATCATTGTCTATGCTGACATTTTAACACGAGACACTTTTGGCACACAATTAACAAATTGCTTGTCTCGGCTGTTAGTTGGAAAATTAGCCTGAGTGCAGTTTAAATGAATGTCAAATATACCACGTATGATTATATTTAACCTGTCATTGGTGCCAAGATTGTAAAACACGCTAAGTCCGAGGACCCGACATACCCACCTTTTCAGGCCAATAGTGCAAAACGCCGGAACTCTGTGTTCGGAGTTTTTTATAAGTAATTATAGAGTGTTTACATCAATTTCATACTCTATTCTGCGGGCGACTTCTTGTGAAATACTTGACCCAAATAATTCTTTCAGTAAATAAAAACCTAACTCTAGCCTGGAACTTACCCCGCCAGAGGTGATAATGTTCCCGTCCTGAACTACTTTCGATGAAATGACTTGGACAGAATAAGATTCTAATTCGGGAAATGCAGTGTGGTAAGTGGTTGCTTTTTTCCCTGTAAGTAAACCCGCCTCCGCCAGTAAAAAGGCTCCGGTACATACGGAAGTAACGTATTTAGCAGTTTTCATTTGTTCTTGAATGAAATTTTTAATTGCGACGCTTTTCATTGCTGTAAATCTACCTTTGCCACCCGGAGTTAATACAATGTCTAGCGGAGGGCAATCTTTGAGAGTCACATCTGGGATTATTCTCATTCCATTAAAGGCACGTATTGGATCGATGGTTTCCGCCACAAGCAAAACATTGGTACTATCAGGCTGTATTTTATTCACATAATTTAAAACTTCAAACGGTCCCACAAAATCCAGTTCTTCGACCTGAGGAAATAGAAGTATACCTATAGTTATCATTCTTACCACTCCTTCAATCAATTTTGATGCTGTATAATTTAATTAAACATGATAAAATGCTATTCTAATAGAGCCAGTTTGTAAGTGTTTTATAGCTCCAGATAAGGGGTTGGAAAGAGTGCTGTTGATTGATACAAAGATTGGACGTCCAATTTATGAGCAACTCTATGGGCAAATCAGGGAGAAAATTATGTCCGGAGAGTGGGCGTTCAACATGAAACTTCCATCTAGCCGTCAGTTGGCGAGCGATCTCCAAATTAGTCGCAATACTGTGGAACAAGCGTATCAGCAGTTATACGCTGAAGGTTATTTGCATAGCAAATCCCGCAGTGGATACTACGTGGAAAAGTTAGATACTACATTTATTAGCCAATGCTCCTCTGGTACGTTAGACAATAATGTTTCACGCGTTAATGTAAATGACCAATACCAATATGATTTTCGCTATGGAAAACTTGACTATAAATATGTTCCTTCTAAGGTATGGAAGAATCTAATGGTTCAATGTTTCGAAGAAGAAGTAGATGGGAATGTTTCATATGGTGAACCTCAGGGAGAAATAGGGTTGCGTGAACAAATAATGAAATATGTTGGAGAGTATCGAGGCGTTAAATGTCAGCCGGAACAGATTGTCGTGGGGGCCGGAACATTACACTGTTTAGGATTGTTATGCAATATACTTAGACAGTTTACCTCTGCTGTTGGTTTTGAGGACCCAGGGTACGGGAAGACAAAAGCTGTATTGAAGAATTCTGGATTTCAGGTCATCCCCATCAATGTGGAAAGGGATGGGATTAATGTTGAGGAACTAAATAATAGTGGCGCTACGGCAGTTTATGTAACGCCTTCCCATCAGTTTCCTACCGGCGCTATCATGTCCATTTCTAAAAGGTTGCAGTTACTTGAGTGGGCAGTCCGCAAGCAAGCTATCATTATAGAAGATGATTACTCCTGCCACTTTCGATATAATATTAGGCCGATACCCTCACTCCAAGGAATCAGCCCAATACCTAACGTGGTCTATTTCGGCAACTTTTCAAAGCCTTTACTTCCTTCTTTAAGAATTGCATTTATGATTTTGCCGCCTTCTCTTTTGGATATATATAAAACTATTTATCGAACTTATAATACTTCAGTGCCCTATCTGTACCAAAGAACGTTAGAACGATTCATGGGAGAGGGATATTGGAATAGACACTTGCGCAGGGTATTACAAGTATATAAGAAAAAACATGATTGTTTAATACAGTCTCTAAATGGGCATTTCGGTGAACGGATAGAGATAAACGGAAAAAACGCCGGATTATTCATAACGATTAAAGTTAATAGCGATCTTTTGGAAACAGACCTTATTCAACGTGCTGCTGAATTTGGTGTTCGGGTCTATCCAGTATCTGATCACTGGGAAAGAATAAAGCAGTACGATGGAAAGACGGTCTTGCTGGGTTATAGTTGCTTGGGTTTTAACGAAATAGAGCAAGGAGTGGGCTTGCTTTGTCAGGCGTGGTTTATCTAATAACACCAAGCGAGACTGCCATTCTTTGAAATAATTATTAAAACCGAGCTGACAATGAAAAGTATCGGCGTAATGCCGATGTTTATTTGTACATACTAAAGGCGAACTTGCCACGTCATGTAACCGAATTTCGGAGGTGCTTTTTATGGACAAAAAGCCCAATCGGCTGATAAAAGAAAAATCCCCTTACCTCCTCCAACATGCCCATAATCCGGTGGACTGGTATCCATGGGGTGATGAGGCGTTTGCCAAGGCCAAGGCGGAAGATAAGCCGGTGTTCCTCAGTATAGGATATAGCACTTGTCACTGGTGCCATGTGATGGAGCGGGAGTCTTTTGAGGATCAGGAAGTGGCTGACTTCCTTAATGCCAATTATGTGGCCATCAAGGTGGATCGCGAAGAGCGGCCTGATGTTGACCACATTTATATGGCGGCCTGTCAGGCCATGACCGGCAGCGGCGGATGGCCTCTTACTGTCATCATGACCGCTGAAAGGAAACCGTTTTTCACCGGGACCTACTTCCCGAAAACCAACAAATGGGGTCGACCGGGGCTGATGGAGATCCTTGCGGCGGTGCGGAAGAAATGGGTGGAAGACAAGGCTGACATTCTGCAGCATGCTGAGCGAATCACAGGCCTCTTTCGCAGCAGGGCCAGGGAGGCTTCGGCGGGGACGCTGTCAGAGGCGGTGCTGGAGGAGTGTTACTTCCAGCTGGAGCAGAATTTCGATCAGGGCTACGGTGGGTTCGGTCAGGCGCCGAAGTTCCCTATGCCGCACAATCTGATGTTTTTGCTGCGCTATTGGCGCAATACCGGCGAAAAAAATGCCCTGGCAATGGTCGAAAAGACGCTGGACGCCATGCGCCGGGGCGGAATATACGATCACCTGGGGGGCGGCTTTGCCAGGTATTCCACTGATAAAAAATGGCTTGTGCCGCATTTTGAAAAAATGGGCTATGACAACGCCCTGCTATGCTATACATACCTTGAAGCCTGTCAATGCACGCAAAACAAAGACTTTGCCCGGGTTGCCGAAGAAATTGTCGACTACGTTCTGCGGGACATGACCGGCCCCCAGGGGGAATTCTACTCCGCCGAAGACGCCGACTCCGAGGGGGTGGAAGGCAAGTTCTATGTCTGGACCAAACAGGAAATCCTCGACCTGCTTGGAGCCGAAGACGGTGCTGCCTTCTGTGAGTTTTATGATGTTTCTGACGCCGGAAATTTTGAGGACACCAACATTCTCAATACTATTCAACAGGACGCCACGGCGGTCGCCGCCAGGCATAATATGGAGCCTGACGAGTTGGAGAAGCTGCTGGCGCGCAGCAGGAAAAAGCTGTTCGAATTCAGAGAAAAACGGGTTCATCCTTTCAAGGATGACAAGGTGCTGACCGCCTGGAACGGCCTGATGATAGCGGCCATCGCCAAAGCGGCCCGGGTTCTGGACCGGGAGGACTATGCCGCCGCGGCCGAAAAGGCCCTTGACTTTGTTCTGGCTAAGCTTGTCCGGCCGGAGGACGGCAGGCTGCTGGCCCGCTACCGGGAGGGGGAGGCCGCTTTTCCGGCCTATATCGACGACTATGCCTTCCTGCTATGGGCCCTTGTCGAGCTGTTTGAAACCACTCAGCAGCCTCAGCTGCTGCAAAAGGCCACCATGATAGCCAAGGACATGATCAGGCTCTTCTGGGATGAGAAGCAGCACGGCTTTTTCTTTTATGGCACCGACAGCGAAGACCTGATCGCCAGGCCGAAGGAATTGTATGACGGTGCGACTCCGGCCGGCAACTCGGTGGCAGCTTATGCCCTGCTCCGGCTGGCCAGAATGACCGATAATCAGGAAATGGAGGCAACGGTTGCGAGGATGATGTCGGCCTTTGCCGGTGAAGTGCTGAGCTATCCCAGAGCCCACACTTTTTTTCTGATGGCCCTGCAGGGGTTCCTGACCCCGCCCCGGCACCTGGTTATTGCCGGAGACCGCGCTGATCCCGCCGCCCAGCGGCTTTGGCAGGAAACCGCTCGTCACTTTATCCCCGAAACGATCGTCGTCTTTTGCGATTCGAAAGCCTCCGGCGAGCTAGCGGCGGTAATCCCTGTCGCCAGGGGTAAAACGACTGTAGCCGGCGGGGCTGCGGCCTATTTCTGCGAAAATTTCGCCTGCCAGTTGCCTGTTTCCGATTTGGATGAACTGCGCCAAAAGCTGTCCCAGCCCGGCTTATGAACTCGGATTTATTTATCCGCAAACAAGGGAAAAACTTGATATAAATAGTAAATAATTACCGATGAGATGACGCTGGTTTCCAGACTTCTTTGCTACGATATATTCGGTTTGCAGGCACATCATTCGCCTGAAACATGGTTGCCTGACGCAGCCGAAAAGAAGCAACAGCCCGGACAGACTGCCCGGGCTGTTGCTTGTTCTAGGCTAAAATAAAACGGGTCGGCAACTGAGTGCTGACCCATAGTCTGCGGGCTCTGGAAAAGACGGCCGGGCTTTGGGCTTTTGCGGGCCTGTCCTTACGATTCTGACCTTGATAAGGGGAAAGACAATATTTCTCATTAACTAGGAAAGGTGGGGCAAGATGTCGAATAATGCTTTAAGGATGCTGTATTCCTGCAAAAATCTCTTAACATAACAAGGGTTTTATTCATTTGCGCCACCATAGTATCGGTCAGCTGTTTTATCGGTCTTTGACCCTGCGGTCAAAATAGGATAGCTTGCCAAGGAGAGTGACTCGCTCTATGCTTCATGACAATATAAAAGCCGCCCGTGAGTCCGGCGGAAAAGCGGTGACTATGCAGAAAACATGGGCCGCTGTCTTGTCTGGAATTCTCATGCTATTGGCTACCTGGGGCTGAAAGACTTCCTGCTCTTCCACGCCTTTGCCGAAGGCTTCACCATTGGAAAATCGCTGTAACCTGCAGCGACAAGGGGGGCGAGTACCTCTTCAACGTGGCGGATAACGGGGTGGGCATCGACGACGTCAACTGCGAGAAGATCTTTGAGATTTTTCGGCGAGCGGGCAAGCAGGATGTGCCGGGGGACGGTATGGGGCTGGCTTATGTGCGGACCCTTGTCCGTCGGCTGGGTGGAAGGATATGGTGTGAATCCAAGCCTGGAACAGGGACGGTGATGAACTTCACTGTGCCGAAACCCCCTCCCGCGAATTGATTTTATGTAGTCGGCGCTCTGGAAGAAGACCGGGGCAAAGAATAGAAGATATAGGAGTTGAAGCATGAAGACCCAGTCATTGCAGCGCCAATACAGAATGTGGACAATTCTGCTTGTGATAGTCCCCAGCTTGCTGATTATGGCCATCTACTCCGTGGGCGAGATCAAGGCGGGCCGGGAGCAGAGCCTGGAGATAATCAGTCAGCGGGTGGCTTCCCAGGAACGGCTGATCGAGTACTGGCTGGCCGAACGGGTCAACGACGTCCGTGATCTCAGCCACTCTGACGCCTTTCTAACCCTTGACAATCAGCAGATGAGGCGGGCGCTGGACCTCAAACAGCAGGACCACCAAGACTTCGATTCCCTGTCTTATATAGATAAAGACGGGCTTTTCAGACTATCGACTCTCAGCGGCGGAATCCAGTTCCCGTCGGCCGCCGGACGACCCTATTTTGAAGCGGCGAGGGCTGGCAAGGAATATATTTCCGATGTGGTTGTCGGCCGCAACAGCGGCGTGCCGATCATCAATTTCTCTGTTCCTGTTTACGATTCCGCCGGAAATTTTCAAGGGGTGATTCTCGGGTCGGTTAAGACGGCGACACTGGAAAGCTTCATGCGGGAGGGCTGGGTCGGCCAGACCGGAGAAGTGCTGCTGGTGAATGGCGAAGGGCTCATGCTTACCGAGCCCCGCTTCATTAAAGACCTTATCGCCAGAGGGGTTGTCGAGGGCAACGCCACCCTAAAACTCAAAATAGCTGACGATGCTCTGCGCAGCATCCGGCTCGGCGAGTCCGGAACAGCCTCTTGGACCAACTATCTGGGCGACAGGATACTGGGGGCTTACCAGGGCATGCCTGAGCGAGGCTGGACGCTTGTCGGCAAGATCAGCGAGGGGGAAGTTCTCGCTCCTGTTTACAGGCAGCTGGCGCTGATGACTGGCGGCACTTTTGCGGTAGTGCTGCTGATGCTGCCCCTGGCTACGTGGCTGACCAACCGGATGAAACGGCCCATCGACTGGCTGATCAGACAGTCCGAGCTGGTAGCGGCTGAAGACTACGCGGCTGTCGGCAACGCCAGGTGCCCGGATGAGCTGCCCCGCGAGCTGGATATCCTCTGTACGACTTTTGTCGCCATGAGCGGCAAAATCGGGAAGACCGTCGGCCTGCTCAAGGAGAATGAAGCCGCACTGCAGGGCAAAGTGAACGAGATCCAGGATATCAACGCCACCCTGGAAGAGGAGGTCGGCGAACGCCAGGCAGCCGAAGAGGCGCTACGGCGCCTGAATAACGAACTGGAAGACAAGGTCCGGGAGCGGACAAGCCAGCTGCAGGAAATCAACGCCACCCTGGAAGAGGAAATCACCGACCGCCAGGCCGCCCAGGAGGCGCTGCGCGGAACCAATGAAAACCTTATGGTCAGCGAGGCCCGCTACCGGGGACTGTTCGAGCATATGTACAATGCCTTCAACATTCGAAGGGTTATTACTGATAACAACGGCCGGCCGGTTGACCTTGTTTATGTCGAAGTCAACCCCGGTTTTGAAAACTTGTATGGTCTGGCGGCTGCCGACGTGGTGGGCCGGCGGGTGACGGAAGTTTTCCCGGGAGTGGACAAGGAGCCCTTTGACTGGATTCTCACTCTGGGCAATGTGGCGCTGACGGGCCAGCCCACGATTTTTGAGCAGTATTTCGAAAGCGCCGGGAAATGGCTCCGGCTGGATGCCTACAGTCCTGCAGAAGGTTATGTGGCGACGGTCATGCATGATATCACCGAAAGCAGGCAGAGCCAGGAGCGGCTCAAGCACTATTCCGCCGAGCTTGAGGAAACCAACAAGGAATTGAAGTCTTTCGCCAGCATCGTGGCCCACGATTTCCGGACCCCGATGGTTAACCTGAAGGGTTTCTCCCAGGAACTGGGTCATTCTCTGGCTGAACTGAAACGAATATTCCAGGATGAGACCGGCAACCTGTCCCAGGAAGCCCGCGCACACCTGGAACCGCTGCTGGAGGAGGAGGTGCCGGACGCTCTGCGGTTCATAGAGTCCTCGGTCGACCGGCTGGACAGGATGGTCAACGTGCTCTTGAGCCTTGCCCGGGAAGGCCGTCGGGAGATGATCTATAAACAAGTCGACACTGGCGAGCTTGTCGCCAGCCTCCTGCATTCCTTCGATCATCAGCTCGACCAAAAGGGAATTCAGGTTGAGGTTGGGTCACTGCCTTCCATCGAGATTGACCAGTCGGCCCTGGAGCAGATCATCGGCAATCTGGTGGATAATGCCATCAAGTACCTGGAGCCCGGCCGCCCCGGCAAGATTGCCGTAACCTGCAGCGACAACGGCGACGAGTACCTGTTCACTGTCCGGGACAACGGGCGGGGCATCGCTGCCGAGGACCAGGAGAAGGTCTTTGAGATTTTCCGGCGGGCGGGAAGGCAGGATGTTCCGGGAGAAGGCATGGGCCTGGCTTATGTGCGGACCCTTGTCCGCCGGATGGGTGGTAGAATATGGTGTGAATCCCAGCTGGGATTTGGGACGTGTATGCAGTTTACTGTGCCGAAACGGTCTGCGGCTGGTTTGTAATAAACGACGCCTGCCTGGCGAAGTTGCCGCCGAAGATAGTGATGAAAATGGGCCCCGCAGGGGGCCAGCTCAGAGTGAAGACAAAATACGGAAGTGGGAGGGGAATTCCTCCGCTGCGGATGATATCCTACGCCGTTACCGGCAGACAAGCTGCCGACGGTAAGGGGATATTAGTGAAACTGGACTCGGGTGCTTTTCCCGAGCCCTAGTTGAACTTATCCATGGTCTTTGGGCGAATCCCGCTGCGGAAAACCCCTCCCGCTTCCTGCCTTATGCTTGCACGCGAGTTTTGTCTACAGACTGAACGGGCCCCGCAGGGGGCCCGTTTTTTGTGGCCACCACCGCGGTTTTTTACGCCTTAACCGTGCTCTCGTCTCCTCAACCCGGGTTTTTATTATCATAAAAGGGCAATAATAACCAAGTATATTTTGCCTGCCAAGAAAAAATCCCCGGAGGGAGCTGAGCAAGTGTCTGTTCCGACCAATGACCAGATAGCCGAGGCTGAGAAGCTACTGGTCCAGATGAAGATCGAGCATTGGCGAGTAGAAGACCTGTTCACTCCTGCCTGGTGGCTGATGCTGGCGGTTCTGATCATTCCCTGGCTGATCTGGTGGAAATACGTGGACCGGACCCGCATACTGCAGATAACTCTTTACGGCATGCTTGTCCTGATTGTGTCGGCCTACATGGATGCCATGGGCAGCGAGCTGGCGCTGTGGCAATACAACAAGATGCTCATTCCCCTTTGGTCCCGGCTGATAGCGGTGGATTTTTCAGTCCTGCCGGTAACCTATATGTTTTTGTATCAGTATTTCCGGGCATGGTCGACCTTTGCCATGGCCAGTGTGGGTGTGGCCGTTTCTTACGCTTTTTTGGCCGAGCCGATGATGATCAAGCTCGGTATTTACCAGCTGAATCACTGGAGTCACTGGTACTCCCTGGCTATCTATATCGTTCTGGCGCTGTCCATGAGGCTGCTGGTGGAAAAGATTTCAGCGCAGGGAGGCACAGGGGCGCGATAGCGACGAACATGAAATAGATAGGACCCGCAGGCCTTGTCAGGGCTGCGGGTCCTCTTTGCTTAAATTTCCATAGAGCGAGATTGCTGAGAAAGGTCCAGATGATAGAAGCGGCGAAGCTTCTAGCGGAGGTGCAGGGGGTTAGTTATAAAGGGATACACGGAATTTCCTGACACCTAAATTATTCCAGAAAAACACGGCGGGAGATCTGTTTCCCAGATCTTCCGCCGCTTCACCGTCCTACCGGTACCTAGGGTCCTTACAGTTATTATCCTCTGCAAATTTACAGGGAGTACGTTCTTTACCCCAAATTTTATTCCCGGCTCTTTTAGGATTTTCTCTATAATAATTATTTCTTTCTTCAAAATATTGGTCAATAGCTGCCTTAGCTTCTTTGACTGATTGGTAATCACTGTTATGTATAATTGCCCTTGACATTCCGCTAAAAACAGATTCGATAATATTTAAGAACTGAGCACCAGAAGGTAGTGGGGCTATTTCCACCATACACCCACCGATCAATGATGTCTTAGCATTATTTTCTTCGATGTGTTTAAAAAGCTTGTATGAGACATGCCAAGAGGCAACATCCCACGATAAGTAAATTTTCTTGTAGTCATTGTATTTATTTAGTAGACTATTCGTTAACTTGATCATCTCATCAGTATTTTTGTTGTCAGAATAGAAATGTGTGACATTATTTGTCGATAATTCCAGTGCCGCAGTTATGATCAGACTCCCCTTAGACTTCTGCCATTGTGGTACTGTCTTTGTTTGATTCGGAGCGACGAGGGATAACCCCCCTTTTTTTGTTATAGCAAACGGACCATACTCATCAATAGAAAAAAAGGCTTCGTCTTTTTGTAAATTGGAGAGAATGGACTTTATATGTTCTAGTTTTTCCCTGTATTCAGGGTCGGGACTTGTAAGAACGACCTTGGCCTTTCTCCATGAATAGCCTGCACTCTTAACAATAGCGGAGATAGTTCCACGAGATATTTTGTAACCCAGATTATCCAGAACTGCCTTAAGATCAACTATCTTCCAGCTTGTCCGGTTGACCCCAAAATTTTTTGGCGGCTGGTGCAGCACCGTAAAGACTTTTTCTCGTATAGATTCATTATCGATCTTTTTAATTTTCTTTGTTTTGTTACTAAAAAGTGCTTCTATCCCCGATATATTGAAACGATGGATATACCTACGATAGGTGCGGTCTGAAATACCTATAAAATCATGAGCCATACTCTGAGGTGTTCTAGCATGGTGAAATATTATAGACATGGCCTTCTTTCGTTCACGAAAAGACCCATCTCGTAAATAAATCAATAATTTATCCAGATCCTTTA
>Ga0316228_1003958_pt1 | contig 11445 bp, 13 predicted proteins | sample TBH18021metaG_FD_206005 | JGI IMG/M metagenome (GOLD analysis project Ga0316228, IMG submission 206005) | Freshwater microbial communities from Trout Bog Lake, Wisconsin, USA - TBH18021 | ecosystem: Environmental > Aquatic > Freshwater > Lake > Hypolimnion/Profundal zone | place: USA: Wisconsin... | reverse complement strand
TGACTATGCGCAAAAAGCAGCTGAGAAAGACCCGCAACCCGAAATCAATTTGCGCGCCGATAAGTCCGTGAAATACGAATATGTTGCGCAAGTACTTGCTGCATCGCGCCGCGCAGGACTTACCAAGTTAGGTTTTGTTACCGAGCCCGACTAATTGTCGGGAACGATAGCGCTATCTAGTTAAGCTTGCTAGAAGCGCACTGCTCCTCATAAGATTTGGTGCCCTCACCTACCGTAGCGCCCAGTATTCCGCCGCTAATGGTTTCTATTTTCTTGAGCTGCCCTGTGGCTCTGTTTAGAACAATCTGAGTCGATACCATTCCCGCTGGATAAGACACCCCATTAGTCACCTCAGGATCAAAGTGCGCCTCAATCGAAATCAAAATACTTGTATTAGTAATAACGACATTTTTAACCGACTGATGTCCGCCAGCATCGGATTGATCCAAATCTCGACCATCTAAATAAATCCTGGGTTTCGCCTGTGTTTTCGAGGCGGGAACAATAACCAAGACGTAGTCTTCCGTATAGTCGCGCTCTGTCCTGCGGCAATCAAATTGAAGTGGATCAGCTGCCAAACTAGCAGCAGAGCACAAGGCAAAGGAGCAACAAAAAATGGATCGCAATAATTTCATCATCTACTAATGACTTGATTTTATGAGGGTTTTCTTGGAGAAACGCAAGTCAACTACCGAAAATCATAATAAATCCGGAGTTTATGCAATCAATCGATTGGTGCCCGAGGCCGGAATCGAACCGGCACGACTTTTTTGAGTCGGCAGATTTTAAATCTGCTGTGTCTACCGATTTCACCACTCGGGCTCGCACTAGCAGTAACTGCCGCGCTATATAAACCAAGACAAGCAAAATTTTAACATGCGAGCGCAATATCAACTAGGAAGTCAACCGCTAAGCGCCCTTAAGGGGATTGGGAGCAAAACCGCTAAACTATTCCGATGAAATTACCCTCCAAAATTCAAGGGCTGCGCCCAGCCGTTCGGGTCACCCTCTTGATCGGGGTAAACCTATTGGCATTGGCAATTGTCATTGTTTTGGCATATCTGTTTTTTGCTCAAAGCGGGATTTCCGGAAAACACAATATCAAAAGCTTGGGTGATTCAGTCACCATTACTTTTGATGAAAGCGATATTCCCCACATCAAAGCCAAAAATCAAAGTGACGCCCTCTTTGCTTTGGGTTATCTCCACGCTACTGAACGCTCTTGGCAAATGGAAATTAATCGCCGCCTCGCGAGTGGGCGACTATCTGAAATTCTTGGGCCAGAAACTGTGGCAATTGATCGCTTCATGCGCACCGTAGGATTCAAGCGAGCAGCAGAAAAACAATTTGATCACTACCCAATTGCTGCCAAGCGCTTATTGCAAGCGTATGCCGATGGTGTAAATGCTGGTAATGCACAACTCGGCTGGGCGCTACCAGTGGAATATTTTTTGACACGCTCCAAACCAGGTTACTGGTCGCCCTCGGATAGTGTTGCATGGATGCTAATGATGGCATTTGATCTGGGTGGCAATTGGGATAAGGAAATTCAAAGACTTGAACTATCCCAATATCTTTCTACCAAGCAAGTGTGGGAAGTGCTTCCACCTTTTGTTGCGGGCGATCCAGTCAGCAACATGGATTTTGCCAAGATGTATCGTGATCTTGGAGTATTCAATTCCACCCCGGGCAAACAAGAGAGCCAGCAAAATAACTTGCCTTCAAATAATTTATCGGCGAACGATATTCCCGGGGGCAAAGAAGGCATTGGATCGAATAATTGGGCGCTGAGCGGTAAGCTAACCACTACCGGCAAGCCTTTATTGGCAAATGACCCGCACCTTGGCTTATCAACTCCTGCTGTTTGGTATTTTGCCCATATCGATGCCCCGGGCCTTAATGTTTTAGGCGGAACCTTACCCGGAATCCCCGCAGTAGTTCTAGGTAGAACAGATAACTACGCCTGGAGTTTTACAAACACTAACCCCGATGTTCAAGATTTGTATTTGGAACAATTAATACCTGAAAAACCTGGGATGTATAGAGGTCCAGATGGTTTGTTGCCATTTAAGATTCACCAAGAAATTATCAATGTTAAGGGCGTAAGCCCTGTAAGATTTTTGGTGAAAGAAACTCGCCACGGTCCAGTCATCTCGGATAGCTACCACCGCCTCAAAAGAGCAATCAATACCGATCGCTATGCAGTGGCATTTCGATGGACTGCGCTAGACGAAGAAAACCAATCGGTTGCTGGACTTCTAGAAATGAATCGCTCCAAAGACTTAGATTCATTCAAACAAGCTCTGAAGAAAAACTATGCGCCAATGCAAAACGTCGTCATGGCCGATACAGATGGAAATATCTCCTATCAAGCCGCTGGTGTTGCGCCAAAGCGCGTACTACATCAAGGACTCTATGGCGTGGCTCCCGCCCTAGGCTGGGAAAAACAATATGACTGGACTGGCTATATTCCCTTTGATCAATTGCCTTCCAGCAATAACCCAGAACAAGGATGGATTGCTACCGCTAATCAAGCAATTATTTCCAGCAACAATCCCAATCCTTTAACGGCAGACTGGGACTTGCCCACTCGCTACGACCGAATTGTTCAGTTGATCCAAGCCAAAGAAAAACATGACCTTAACTATATGAAGGTAATGCAAGGAGATACACTCTCCCTTGGCGCGACCCCGTTACTTGAGCTTTTTAAAGCGAGTGAACCGATTCACCCCCTAGCTAGCGCCGCAAAAGAAGCCGCAAAAAGCTTTGATGGAAATATGAAAATTGATAGTCCTGGCGCATTAATTTTCAATGCCTGGGCAGACCAGCTCACACGCATTCTTTTCGATCGCTTGAGCTACCTGTTTACAGAGAACTATGGTGCTAGAAATTTTAGAACCCCCCTCACACTTCAGCTAGCAAACCCTAATAGTCCCTGGTGCGACAACCCCAAGACTGAAAAAGTAGAGACATGTATGGAAGCCTCCAATACAGCCTACGAAAAAGCTTTGAATGAGCTATCTGAGCGCTATGGGAGCAATCCAGCCAAATGGACCTGGGGCGAAGGTCACGTCGCCGTTTCTGAACACCGGCCTTTTAGCAAGGTGCCAATACTGGGTCGCCTATTTAATCTCCAAACGGCATTCCCTGGGGATAGCTTCACTATCAACGTCGGAAGATTGGAGCTTCTTCAGGAAAATAATCCCTTCGAAACCAAACAAGCACCAAGCCTGCGCACTATTTATGACTTATCCGATCTTGAAAAATCACTCTTTATTTATCAATCCGGTCAATCTGGTTGGGTGCAAAGCAGGCTATATCGGAACATGCTGCCCTTGTGGGCTAAAAACGAGTATCTACCACTCCAAATGAAGCCAGAAAAGATTGTGCGCCAACTAGAGCTCACTAACACCCAAAAATAAACATAACCCGTTTAGAATAATCAGCAGCTTAAATAGGAACAAGGCCTTATGAAAAAAATTACCGCTCTCATTACCATTACCGCAGGACTTGCAGTCCTCCCAGCCAGTTATGCATTAGCAGCCTGGACTGAGCTTGGTGCCAACGATGTCATGACTGTTTCGATTGACACTGATACCTTGAGAAAAGATGGTGATAAAGCCCAAATTCTGTCGATGTTGAACCTAAAAAAACCAGGTGCCAACCCAAACACAAAAGAGGCAGTGAGCTCTCTCATTGGCCTGAATGAATATAACTGCTCAAACGCAACCTACCGCCCAATTGAATTCAAAGAATTCTCCGGCAATAAGGGTGCCGGAAAAGTCGTCAGCGACAATAAATCCCCTGATGCTCCATTTGAGCCCATAGTCAATGGCTCTTGGACTGCTGGCGTATTCAATGCTGCCTGCAATACCAAGTAAGTCAGATCCACCACTCAAGAGGGCAAGCCTTTGGGTTTGGCCTCTTATTTTTTGCCCAATTCTTCTATCTAGCTGTGCCGCGCCTCTGGCAGCCCTAGGAGCCTCTGGTACCGCAGCAGCCAGCTCACTCGGTACGACCGTCACAACGGCTGCCGTTGCCAACCCAATGACAGCCACCAGCATTGTTTCGACAGCCGCAACAGGCAAATCCCCTCTAGAGCATGCCGCATCAGCTGCAACCAAAAAAGAATGTAGCTTTATAAATATCGTTGGCCCAAAGCCGATCTGCGAAGATATCCCTGTTCCAGCTATTACAGATAAAAGTGAGGCCTATCTAGGTCCAGCTGATCAGGTATCAACCCCGACCAAATAGGGCTTGGCAGCCGTATTAGCATCGCCAATCGAGCCCCGCTGACCCAACAGTCTAAAATCAAACCTCAGACGCAACCCTTTTCATACTCAAGACATGAACCTAGAAAACTATTACCTCACACTTACCTGCCCTAATCGCCCAGGCATTATTGCCGCTGTTTCTACATATATCTATCAGGCTGGTGGTGACATTGAAGAAGCTCAGCAGTTTGACGATAAAGCTTCCAAACGCTTCTTTATGCGCGTGAGCTTTAGCTGTTCTGTAGACGCTGAAACCCTAAGAAAAGGTTTTGTGGAAATCGCCAAACGCTTTGAGCTCAACTGGAATCTACGCGCAGTAAAAGATCTCAAACGCGTATTAATTATGGCTTCTAAATTAGATCATTGCTTGGTTGACTTACTCTACCGCTGGCGCATTGGCGAACTACCAATGATTATTTGCGGGATTGTTTCCAACCATCCGCGCGAGGTTTATTCCAGTATCGATTTTGCAGATATTCCATTCTATCACCTACCCGTAACCCCGGAAACCAAGCCAGCTCAAGAAGCCAAGTTATTGGAAATTGTGACTGAGTCCAAAGTGGATATGGTGATCTTGGCGCGCTATATGCAAATTTTGTCAGATGATTTATCCACCAAACTATCGGGACGTTGCATTAACGTACATCACTCTTTCTTGCCAAGCTTTAAAGGCGCCAAGCCATACCATCAAGCACATGCTCGCGGCATTAAGCTGATTGGCGCAACCTCACACTTCGTCACGAGTGATTTGGATGAAGGGCCCATCATTGAACAGGATGTTACCCGCGTGACTCATGGCGATACTCCAGAAGATTTGGTGCGCAAAGGCCGTGATTTAGAGCGTACCGTACTATCTCGCGCCCTGCGCTATTACCTGCATGATCGCGTATTGATCAACGGCACAACTTCGGTCGTTTTCTCGGACTAATTTTTTGTTTTAAGGTCGGACCCCTGGAGATTCCAGGGGCATCCCTCGAGCGCGCCACATCAGAAACAACTCTAACTGCGCCATCTCTGGGGAACCGTAGTCAAATTGCCTCGCCCTCACGCCGCTCATACAATTACGCAAACGTCTCTCAAGCGAGCCCAGGCTTTGCCATTCGAGGCGATATATCGGATAAGCAGTGGGATGGGCCTGAGGAATCACACTGCCCCCCAACTTTAATCCGGCGCGATCTTCATGGCATTGCGCACAAGAAAGATTCAACTGCCCCATTCTCATTTCAAACCACTGTCGACCCTTGCTCAGGGAATCTCTGTTGGCAGGCGTCTCTTCTACCGCTATCGGCAGGCCCTTAGATTGAGTGGCCACAAAAACAGATAAAGCTAATAAGGCCTTGCTCTCATAAGCTAGCGCTAGTGCCCCCTGCCTTTGGGTTCTACAGTAATTAATTTGACCCTCAAGCGTTCGTAGTTTTCTACGCACCATTTTTGGAAACTGGACAGCAACACCTCGCATAGTTTCACCAGATTCTCCATGGCAAGAAGCGCAAGAAACATTGGCTTTGCCCGCTTTCTGCTTCCAGAGGCTTTGACCATCCATCACCCAAAACTGCGCCGGATTTGAACCGGGATCGTCTTGCATCGCCTGATTCTCAGGCGTCATCAACTCATAACTCGATTGTCTAGCCGCAAAGCTCGCTGCCGAACTCAGAATTGCAATAAAGAAAACAGCTACCGAAAGCGCTTTCATGTAACAGTAATTTGACTTTGATTTACAGCCTCGTAGCCATTGTCGCCTTGCCACTCAAATTGCAAGATTCCTGATTCCGCGGCAATCGTGCTAAAGATAATCATAGGATTGGCGCCAGTACCCGGAAATAATTCGGCCTTAAATACTTCTACACCGTTATATTGGCAGATGAAGAATCGAATGATGTCGCGCGGAATGGGTTTGCCGCCCTCCGTATATCGAAAGCCCGTCTCCATATCGTGCTGCGCAATAGCGCGAATCTCAATAATAGAACCCTTCTTTGCTTGCGTAGGCATTGTGATTGAAGTGCGTGAAGTTTTACTCATATCGCCTCCGTACAAGCCGATAGCGTCACCAAAGTATCGGCATAACCACGCCAATAACTACCATCGCTCATTTGCGCTATAGCCCAGACCCGCTGCGTTTCAGCAAGGCGAACTCGGGTAGTAATGTTTGCCACGCCGGAACGGGGTGTTAAATACGCAGTAAAAATATTGGGCAAGGGATTGCCTTCGGCAATTACATAAATCGTTTTAACGTAATCGTCGGCCGTCATTGGACTATCGACACTCACCTTCAGCACAACCAGATTGCCATTCTCAACCAGTGGTGGAATCACCAATTTCACGCGCCCGTCTTTGGGTGTGTTTGAGCCCACAATATTGGCAATCGCCTCCATGGCCTCGGGTTTTTTAGCAAAAGCCAAGATTGGCCTTAACCAGACACCAATAGCCATAAGACTTAAGGTGGATAAGATGCTACGGCGTTGATGTAATTGCTTATTCATTCTCATTCATGATTGATCGATTGATTATTTCATTGCGTTTTCCGCCGATTCAAATCGACTAAGCAGGCAACGACATCTTCGATTTCTTGCGCACTCAAAATCGTCTGTCCAGAAAACTTTGCGGCGACACGATGCAGGGTCTCGGTACGGTAATACGCAGGCATGATGGTATCTTGAGAAAAGCGGCTGGGATCAACAATCCGCGCCCGTAATTGACCGGCGGACAACTTTGTAGCGCTAACACCTAAATCAGGCGCAAGGTTTCCCTGAAATCGCTCCTCCGGAAATGGGCCGCTATGGCACAACAAACATAAGCCTGTTTGTCTACTGGCAATAATGGCTCGACCGCGCACGGGGTCTCCAGCAGAAATGGAAAGGGATTCATCAATTGAATCCCCCGCTAACACTTGGGCGTAAACCGGACCCATGAAATTAAGGCCAACTAGCAAGATTATTGTCGGTACATGCCTCATTCCCATTAAGATGATTTCAAGCGTGTTTAATAAAAAAATTAAACCAGCTTGATGCCACTGTTTTTCAAAGGCACAGTACGCAAACGCTTTCCAGTAGCGCGATAGATCGCATTTAATACCGCCGGAGCTGCTACACAAATCGTAGGCTCGCCAACACCACCCCACTCGGTACCGCCGCCTTGAATCAGTATGACCTCCACCTCTGGCATCTGAAATAAACGAATGGAGTTAAAAGTATCAAAATTTTTCTGAACAACAGCGCCACCATCAATCGTGATTTCCTCTTCGAAAAGAGCTGACAAACCGTAGACAAATGAACCAGCTACCTGGCGTTTAACTTGCGCAGGATTGACCACATAACCAGGATCTGTTGCTGCTACCATGCGATGAATTTTCACTTCATTGCCATTGGTCACGGATATCTCGCAAGCGGCAGCCACATAACTACCAAAGGCCTTCATTTGCGCTACACCGCGATAAATGCCAGGAGAAGCGGGCTTAGTCCAACCAATGCCATCGGCCACTGCATTGAGCACTGCGAGCGCCCGTGAATTATTGATGTGCTTACGACGGAACTCCACTGGATCTGCTCCAGCCGCATCCGCCAACTCATCCATGAAAGACTCAAGGAATACCGCATTTTGATTGGCATTTACACCACGCCAGAAACCTGGAGGCACGGATGTATTGCGCATGGCGTGATCCACCATTAAATTCGGGAAGGCGTAATTGATGCTTGCCTCGCCTGTTGCATCCAAACCTTGAAATACCAAGGGGTCCTTGCCCTTATTCGCGGCAACAACTGCAGGGCGTACTGAGGTCAAAATAGATTGGCCAGATAAACGCATACTCAAAGCCGTCAGATTCTTTTTATCGTCAAAAGACCCTGTTAACTTACACATCATCACCGGGTGGTAACGACCCTGTGTCATATCTTCAGCGCGAGTCCAAATCAATTTGATTGGCGTTCCAGGTATTTGCTTCGCAATATTGACTGCTTGCGTTGTGTAGTCCTGAAAAGCACCACGACGACCGAAGCCACCACCCAAGTTCACTTTATAGACATTACATTTTTCAGCAGGCAAACCAGAGGCGGCAATCACTGCAGCCAATGAGGCTTCACCATCTTGTGTTGGCACCCATGCCTCGCATAACTCAGGCGTCCACTTAGCTGTCGCTGTTTGAGGTTCTAAAGTAGCATGATTGAGAAATGGATAGAAGAAAGTTGACTCCACTGTCTTGGATGCGTTGGCAATAGCCGCTTTCGCATCGCCGTTAGAGTTACCCACAAATGCGTCTTCAGCAACAAGCCCCTCTTGCAAGCTCTTTAAGATAGTGGTGCTAGAAACATTGGCATTAGAGCCTCTATCCCATTCAATAACGACAAGCTCTAAAGCAGTTTTAGCTTGCCAGAAAGTCTCGGCAACTACCGCTACTGCTGAGTCACCTACTGAAACAACCTTCTTGACGCCTTTCATGCCCAAGGCTTTAGCAGCATCAAAACTCTTAACCTTGCCGCCAAATACTGGACATTCTTGAATATTGGCCACCAACATACCAGGCAATTTCAGATCGATTGCGTAGACTTGTCTACCGGTAACCTTGTCAGCAACACCATCGATACGATTAACGGGCTTGCCAATCAAAGTCCAATGTTTAGGATCTTTGAGGATGATGTCAGCTGCAGCGGGCACCGGCAACTGAGAGGCTGCCACAGATACCTTACCGAAGCCAATCTTACGTCCAGAAGGAGTATGTGTAATTACGCTATTGAACGCTACGCATTCAGAAGCGGGAACGCCCCATTGATTAGCAGCGGCTTGAACTAACATCATGCGCGCGGCCACACCGCCTTGGCGAACATACCGCTCAGAAGTACGAATGCCACGACTACCGCCAGTCGAGAAGCTACCCCAAGCTTGCTTACGCTTCAAACTCTCCTGCGGTGATGGGTACTCATAGGAAACTTTGTTCCAATCGCACTGTAATTCTTCAGCAACCATTTGAGCTAAGCCAGTAATTGTGCCTTGACCCATTTCAGAACGAACGATGCGCACAACAACGTCATCGTTTGGTTTAACCACTACCCACACGCCAATTTCAGGCGCGGACAAAGGAGTCATAGAACTCAGACCAGAACCTTCTGCGGCATTTGCGGCAGAAAGCAATGGAAACTCAAAACCAATCGCTAAGCCGGTTCCAATTGCTGCGGAACCAACGATAAATTTTCTACGAGCTGTATTTGTTGCCGGGCTATTTATTGTTGTTGTCATATCAATCCCCCTTAAGCCTTGCTAACAGCATGAATGGCTTCACGCACTTGCTGGAAAGTGCCACAGCGGCAAATATTGGTTACGGCCGCATCAATTTCCGCATCGGTAGGATGCGGAGTATTGCGCAACAATGCAGTGGTTGCCATCACCATACCGGACTGACAGTAACCACACTGTGGCACTTGCTTGTCCACCCACGCTTTTTGAACCTTGGAAAGCTGGCCGTTTTTCTCCAGGCTTTCAATCGTCTCAATCCTCTTGCCTACAGCGGCGCCAACGAGTAAAGAGCAACTGCGCATTGCTTGACCTTCAAATAAAACAGTGCAAGCACCGCATTGACCAATACCGCAACCATATTTGGTACCGGTTAAGCCAATTTGCTCACGAATCACCCACAACAATGGAGTATCCGGATCCACATCCACCTTATATTTTTTACCGTTGATGTTTAACTCAACCATGAGTGCTCTCCTGTGGGTTTTATTGGAAACATTCCGAAAGAATATCCCTGCTTTTGTGCCCTTATCTTAACGAAGAAATAACTTGTTGCAATGCAATATATACAGATGGGCAGTAAGATCTTTCAATGATTTCTGGACTTGTACAAATACTGTTATTTCAAAGCCTTGGAGAGTTAATTTCCAAGTTCGTTTTACCCACCCTCCCTGGCCCAGTGATTGGCCTGGTCTTGCTAGTGATCTGGCTAGTCCTGAGAAAAGAGGTGAACGAACATCTTGCTGCCGTGGCTGATGGCTTTAGCCAATACTTCGGTTTATTGTTTGTGCCTGCTGCGGTGGGCGTCGTCCTGTTTCTACCCCAACTCAAAGCCAATGCCTTAGCAATCATTTGCGCTTTGGTTGGCAGTGTTGTTTTAACGATTGGAACCAGTGCGATTGTTGTGCGTTTTTTAAGCGAGAAACTCTCCGATGAATAAAAACCACAGCATCGTTGAGATTTGGGTTTACCTGTCTGGCAGCCCACTATTTGCACTCTTTATTACCTTGGCCGCCTATCAAATTGGTCTTTGGATATACAAATCAACCAAGCAAAATCCATTGGCCAATCCTGTGGCCATTGCCATTATCTTGGTTGCTACGGTTATACAGTCTATCGATATGCCTTATTCGAGTTACTTTGAAGGTGCGCAATTTATTCACTTCTTATTAGGCTCGGCGACCGTGTCCTTGGCAATCCCAATTTATCGAGGACTCAGCAGTCTCAAAGGGCGATCCATTCCCCTACTCTTCTCGTTGATCGCCGGTGGACTGGTATCTATTTTTAGCGCGGTCAATATTGCCAAGTTGCTTGGGGCTGACGTGAGTATTACAGGCGCCATGTACCCTAAATCAGTTACAGCCCCAATTGCAATGGGTATTGCAGAGCGAATTGGCGTTTCTCCAACCCTCACTGCAATCTTTGCTGTTGCCACCGGAATCCTAGGCGCGATTCTGGCACCCTTTGTTCTTAATGCCCTTAATATGAAGCATTGGTGGCAAAGAGGTTTTGCCATTGGTATTGGCGCTCACGGTATTGGCACCTCACGTGCGTTTAGCATCCACCATGAAGCAGGTACCTATGCTAGCTTAGCTATGGGAATGAACGGCGTGATTAGCGCCGTGGCCATTCCAATCATTTACCACTTATTTAACTAACTATTGAATTAACCATTAAGCAAGCTTCATTGCTGCATCCACTGCATCGCCCAATACGCTAATAAGGTTTTCTACTTCCGCAGGCGTTGAGATAAATGGTGGGCCTACTGCAATAGCGTCACCCGCTACTCGCACAAGTGCGCCTCTTTCAATACAGGCTTCTAGCACTTTTAGCGCCCGCAGGCCTGGTTTGCCAACTACCGGGTCAAGCTCAATGGCGCCTGATAAACCAAAGTTACGGATATCCAGTATTCCCGATTTTCCTTTGAGTGCATGCAAGGCATTTTCTAAAA
>Ga0316228_1003950_pt1 | contig 11473 bp, 8 predicted proteins | sample TBH18021metaG_FD_206005 | JGI IMG/M metagenome (GOLD analysis project Ga0316228, IMG submission 206005) | Freshwater microbial communities from Trout Bog Lake, Wisconsin, USA - TBH18021 | ecosystem: Environmental > Aquatic > Freshwater > Lake > Hypolimnion/Profundal zone | place: USA: Wisconsin... | reverse complement strand
AAAAAATCTTAACAGAAATTGAGCAAAAATTCTGTGCTTACGTCAGAGTAACGTGACCGACGCCACACTGCTTCAAAAGCTTGAAGAGATGAGTGCGCGAGTCGTGGCGTTGGAGATGGAAAACCGGCTGCTGCGCCAAAAGCTCGACCAGTATATCCGTCATTATTTCGGCGGTCAGCGCAATGAAGGACTGGATAAAAACCAACTGGAACTCCTACTCCAAGGTTTGCCCAACGTCATCGTGTTACCACCGCCAGAGAGCAAAACCACAACGGCAACGCGCCATGGTGCTGTGCATCCCGTGCGGCGGATGCTGGCCGAAGACAGGTTGGAGACCCATGAGACTGTCATCGAGCCGGAGGAAGTCCAAGCGCACCCCGAGGGATGGAAAAAGATCAGCGAGGAACGCACCAGCCAACTGGACTGGGTCGCACCCAAAATCATCAAACGTGTTTTGATTCGTCCACGCTATGTGAAGGCGGAACGCTTTGCCATCGCACCACTGCCTCCACAACCGATTGAGCAAGGCATGGTGGGGCCGGGCTTGCTGGCGCAGATTTTAGTTAGCAAATACGAATATCATCAACCCCTCTACCGGCAGGAGAAGATGTTCCGCCAGCAATTCGGGGTGGAACTGAGCCGCAAGACCATGGGTTGCTGGGTGGAGCAGGCCGCCGAGCTGTTGAAACCCGTGTATCGGTCGATTCGCGAGGATTTAATGCGGGGCAGTTATTTGCAAGCTGACGAGACACCTATCAGGTTTTTGGACCCGGATGTGAAAGGCAAAAGCCAGCAGGGTTATCTTTGGACATACAGTCGGCCCGGCGGGGACGTGCTTTTTGAATGGCGGGTGAGCCGGGCACGGGCGGGTCCGGAGGAATTTCTGAAAACCTTCAGGGGCAAATTACAGACAGATGGGTACTCGGCATATGAATCCCTAGCCAAAGCGCGTGGTGATTTGACTTTGATTGGATGCTGGGCCCATGCGCGTCGAGGCTTCCACGAAGCCTTGGCCGAGACCAAATTGGCTGCGTGGTTTGTCCGACAGATTGGACAGCTCTACGCGGTGGAAAAACAATTACGCCAGCAAAAGGCTGGACCAGCACTTCGGCACGCGATGCGGGTTTGGCAGGCGCGACCCGTATTGGCTCGGCTGCACCTCGCCATGGAGTTGATCCGGCGAAAGACTTTGCCACAAGGATTGCTCGGACAGGCGATTGATTACACGCTGAAACGCTGGTTAGCTTTGATGCAGTTCGTGGAGGACGGCACGCTGGAGATTGATAATAATCTCATCGAGAATGCGATTCGGCCCAGTGCCCTTGGAAAGAACTATGGCAACCTGCTGATTATGCAAAGTTGAGCGTGGCGGGAGGGGAAAAGATGTCATCTGTAGTTATCATAATCCGAGGTTGTCGAGGAAGCGCAGGAGGTCAGGGCGGGGTTGGAACCGGGGGCGCTTTTCCTTGGGCGGTTGAAGATGGCCCAGAGCGGTTTCTTTCATGGCAAGATCCGCCTCGATGTATTGATGGGTGGTAACGGGATCTTCATGACCGAGCCAGAGAGCGATGACAGGAGTAGCGACTCCCGATTGGAGCAAATGCATGGCAGTGGTGTGGCGGATGGTGTGAGGCGATATGTGCCGATGGCGGAGAGACGGCTGAGTTTGCCGGGCGGTCTCCACCAACAAGTGGAGCCTTTGTTGGACGGCGGTTCTGGTCATTTGGGAACCGAAGCGATTTGGCAACAAAGGTTGATCGGATTTTAAGTTGGCGACTTTCACCCAGTTGCGGATTAGACGGGTGGTTTCCTTCCAGAGAGGAACCATGCGTTGCTTCCGCCCTTTGCCCATGAGTTGAACGGCCCGGTAATCGTGTCGCTGAACATCCTGCACTCGGGTGGATAGAGCCTCCGAAACGCGAGCGCCGGTATTGTAGAGAAAAAGAAAGAGCAGGTGATCCCGCTGGCCGGCCCATGATTTTCCCGTGGCGTGGAGGATCGCCTGCATTTCGGCGACGGACAGAAATCCGAGCATGGGGCGGACAAATCTTTTGTTGGGGATGGCCATGATCCGTTGGACGTGAGCGATTACTTCCGGTCCTTCTGCCGCGCCCGCGTAGCGAAAAAATGAGCGCAGGGCGGCCAGACGGCAGTTGCGGGTTCGCACGCAGTTGCCACGCTCTTCTTCGAGATGTTGGAGGAATGCGATTAGGTTGGCGGCGGTCAGATCGGAGAACTCCAATTGGTGTGCCGGTTTGCCGCACGCGCGTTGGAGAAAAGGCAGGAGCAGGCGAAAGGCATCGCGATAGGCGCTGAGGGTCTGCGGGCTTATGTCCCGCTGTTTAACCAAATAATCGCAGAAGAAAGTCTGAACCAGTTGTGCGAATCGTTCGGATGCGTTCACTTTGAGACCCTTTGTGCAGGGTTGATAAAGTGCCGGGTTGTGGCCGCGAAGAGTTGCGGCGTGGCCGAAAAATACCAATACGTGTCGGAAGCCCGTTCATGGCCCAGATAGCGGGAAAGCCAGTCGATGCGGTCTTCCTGTCCTGGGCGGCGGCGTTGCCACTTGAGTAAGACGCGGCAGGCGAAAGTGTGGCGCAAATCATGCAACCGGGGGTGCTTTCCATGACGGATCAATCCGAGTTGGCGCGTCAGTTTGCGGAAAGCAGTCCGGATCGTGGTATAAGCCAGGCGATGTCCAGAGTGGTTAACGAAAAAGAACGACGCTCCGGGGAAGCGTCCGGTTCGTCTGGCATCATAGTCGCGCAACGCGGGGAGCGCGGTGGGATGAAGTGGAACCAGACGCAGCCGACGGTTCTTGCTTTCCCGCACGGAGAGGATGGCCTGCTGGAGATCGACGTCATCTATTTGCAATCGGAGAGCTTCAGAAATGCGCAACCCCGTACAGGCCAGCAGTCCGAACAACGTTGCGTGTGTCCGCAATCGATCCTTTGAGGGTTGGTGGCTGGCCACCTTCACAAGCGCGCGCAGTTGGCTGGAGGAATAGATGTAAGGGGTGATCCGCCGGTGGGCTGGACCGAAGGCGTGCCTGGGCGGGATCTCGGTTCGAGAATCGAATATTTTCAGGTACTGCGCCAACCCCATCACAACTTCGATGCGACGCGCCCAATAAAGGCGGTCGGCCTTGGCCGGAAGCCGAGCCCAGCGCAGGGCCAGTTCGCAGGTAAGTGGACCACAATGACCGCATTGGTCGGCATAGCGCCCAAAGTTCAAAAGCTGGCCTCCCTCAATGCGCAGGACATAACCGAGGGCACGCCGATAGCGCAGATACTCTTCCACCTTGGCAATCATGGACTCGGCGCTTTTCATCCCAGAACTCCCGGCCACGGCAGGGCCACTTGACGCAATTGCACCAGGTTCACCCTGGCGTAGATCGCGGTCGTGTTTAAATCCTGATGGCCCAGAATATCGGCAACTTCTTTCAGCGAAGCTCCCCTCTCGTGGAGCCGGGTGGCAAAAGTATGGCGCAATCGATGCGGTCCCCCACGAACCAGGCCGTTGCGTTGCATGGCCCGACATACCGGCCCGCGCACCCGTTGGGGCGTCATCGGTTGACCGACGAGATAGCGCCGACAGACAAATAATCGGCCGCTGGATGACGCCGGGCGTTCGTTGATCAGATACTTTGAAATCGCTTCACCTATCGGAGGCGGCAAAGGCAACAACCGTTCCCGTCGTTGCTTATTGTTTCGCACGGCCAAAGTCCCCGCTCGCCAATCGATATCGGCGAGATCGAGTTCCGCCACCTCCGAGCACCGCAACCCCAACTCGATCATAAGCCGGAAAATGGCCTCATCTCTCAAACTCGAAGTAGAGGTGCGTTGGACCGTTCGCAACAGATGGCGACTCTCTTTCCAGGTAAGAACGTTCGAGGGCGGCGATTGCTTCCAACTCGGAACGGTCGGCCACGCTTGCGAAAGGCCAGCCGGACAACGCTCCTCAAACTCCAGAAACCGGGTCAAACTACGCAGCGAAGTTATCATCACCCCGACAGAGGCCCGTTGAAGTGAGGGTGTTCGGAAGTTGACGTAGCGAACAAAATCAGCAAAACAGAGCTTCGCTAGATCGAGTTGCCCTCCCTTGAATCGCCAGGCCAGAAACTCTCTGGCATAACGTCGCCGATAACACCGGGTGGCGGCGCTCAGACCAAACATCTTCCCCAGATACCGATCAAAATCCGCGATGAGCACTCCAGCCGGACTGGGCGCTTCTTTGGTTTTCGGCGAGGATACCTCGCCACCAAGCATGGCCATCAACCTGTGCAGGGCGGCTCGACACGTCTTGTATGTCGTAACCGCTGGCGTGGGACAGTGACAAGACGGCAAATGCGTCGTCAAAAACTTCCTGGTCTCAGCGAGAGCTACCTGGTCGGGTAAACGAGATCGGCCCTCGCGCCAAAAACCAAAGTGCTCAACCGCCTGAGTGTACTGGTGAATCGTGTTTCGAGAATAACCCTGCTTCGCCAACCAATCGGCGTACTGAAATAGAATTATGCCAAGACCGTTGGCCTCCATGCGACGACGAGACCATTGACGAAGAAATAAAGGCGATTCCATGGCAAACCTGAGAACCAGAGGCTCTCAAGACTTCGCCATACTTCCTTATGGCCCGTTCACCCGTAAAAAACAATCCTCTTTCCCTCTCGCTCCACGCTCAACTTTGCATAATCAGCAGGTTGCCATAGTTTTCCTTATGGAAAGCTTTCCATAATAAGAAGAATTTTCTGTTCTTCGGGCATCCCGATGCTGGCGAACGAAGCGCGGTGATTTACACGTTGCTGGGCAGTTGTCGGCGGCATGGCGTCAACCCGTTCGAATACCTGAAGGATTTGTTCACCCGCTTACCGTCAGCCAAAATTACCCAGATCAGGGAGTTTACGCCAGCGGCATGGGCCAAAGCGAATGAGATGGTAGTTGCTCGGGCAGCTTGACTCTGCCTTTAAAAGAATGCTCCATTAGGTACCGAGTTTGTTGCCGCATCATGACACATATCCTTCGAATATCCGTTGCCATGCTAACCAGCATAGCGTTTCTATTTTGTCATCGGCTTCTGGCTGTCGCGCCTGAGGATATCATCTTTCACCCGACTCTGAAATACACGGCCGGGTGGATCGGCAACGATCTCGCCTATCCCAAATGGGTCCAGAACAATGGGAATTGCATGGCAGTGGCTCCAGACGGCACCTGCTTCGTCAGCGCTGGCTGGGAAGAATCCGGAGCTGGCGTTGGCTTGTATAGGGATGGCGATATGATCGGCCGGTTGGGAGATGCCGTCGGCAATCATTTAAGCACGGCTTCAGCTCTGACTGTATATAAAGGCAATGTTTATGTCGCCGCTCCCATGGCGCGCATTATTCATACAACAACTGGTGTTGATGAATCCAGCGTTGCCATCGGACGCTACGACATGGCTGGTAATCTTGTTCCCTTTGACGTCCATAATATTGAAATCGAGGATTCTAAATCGGACAATTATCAACGCATTCAAGCTGTCCTTAAGGCGAAGGCGCAACAAGTAAAAGGAATCAGGTATTCGCAGCCTGTGTTATGTGGCGATAAAGTTATAGTCGTTCGCCAAACGTTTGATTCGAATCCACAGAACCATAAATCAGATGTCTTGGTTTTGAATGGCAACGACCTGACCGAGATTTCCTCCATTCCCTGTCCTACAGCGGCGTTTTTGGCCACCGTTGACGCTAGCGGCGATTTCTGGGTCCTGGAAAGATTGAGTCAGGCAACAGCCCTCAAGCAATATGATTCACAAGGGAAGCCTACTGGCAAAGAAATCGTTCCCGATCCCCGAGCCTTTGCCCTCAAGATCAATCAACAAGGCCATCTCCTGGTTGGCAGGTTTAATGATTATACCTTGGAATATGATGTTTCCCAAGCGTCGCCCATTATTCTTAATAATAAGCCTGATAGTGTCTTGGAGGCTCAGAACGGAGCATGGATCCGCATTAACAGCCAAACCCAGGACCGTAAGGTCGGGATCGGCGCGATGGCCTGCTACAACGATGAGCTTTTCGTGGTGGAAACATCCCCGAATCCAATAAGCAAGCAATGGGAGTCGAATCGCATCCGAGTTTTTGATTCTAAGACCATGCAGGAAAAAAGAAGCTTTGCCTGCAACAACAATATCTGGCGGATCGTTATTGATTCGCAAGGCCGCATGTGGCAGTTGCGCCGCAGTCTGTCGGAGCTGCAACACCTACCTGCCTCACTTGTTGAGACCAATCTCCATGGCGAACCCACGGAAGCTGTTTCCCTCAACCTCGAGGGAGCCATCGGCCTTTCCCTCAGCCCCGGTGGCCATCTGCTTGTCGCCGGCCCTCATCAGCAGGTTTATGACTATGATGTTTCAGGCAATGGCCCGGTCCTGACCAAGAAATACGGCGAGGAAGACGGCGCCTACGGCGGACCAAACCCCGGCCTGATGGGCCCCGGTCGATTGCAGGGCTTGATTGATGCTGGAATCGATGAGAAGGGTAATCTCTACACGTTGGGCTCCATGTTGGCAACGGGTGGCGGCGTTGACCTCCGGAGATTCTCTTCCACCGGCCAACAAAATTGGCAGCTTGCCCACAGCAGCGGCTTTACCGATGTGGCCGACGCTGATCCCGACTCGGATGGTCTCGATGTTTATACCCGGGGAGCTCATTTTGTCCTCGATCCTGACAAGCCCCCCGGCCATCAGTGGGTTTGGAAAGGTGTGACGATCGACCCCAAGTACGACGATGGCCGTGCTTCCGACCGTTGCGGAGGCGGATTTACCTGGGGCACCCCCATGGTTCGAAGGCTGCAGGGGCGTCTTTATCTCTATGAGCATCCAGGCAGCTATCTCGGGATCTTTCGCAAAGGTGAAGGTGAAGTATTTGTCCCTTCCGGCCTTGTTTCCTTCGCTAGCGTTTGGCAGATGAGAACGGCTCCATTCATGGGAGGCCACGGCACCGACCTAATCTGGCCCCAAGAGCAGCCAGGTCGTTACCGTTGGATATGGCGCGACGCGAGCGGCGATGGAAAGATTCAATCAAATGAATTTGATCTCTATCCCAATTACATGGAGGCCGGACAGTTGGATGACTGCCAATGGGTCGACACCAAGGGCGATGTCTGGGCTACAGGCCCCCACGGTAATATTATCGTCAAGCTTCCCCTGCAAGGTTTCGATTTGCAAAAGAATCCGATTTACTCATGGGATGACGCAGTCGCCCAACCTGCTCCCAAAGAGATGACCTCCGTCCGTCGATTGATTTATGATTCCGATAGCGATACGATGTACCTTGCCGGCCAAACAGCAGAGTTTCCCAAACCTCCTCACTGGAATGCCATCGGATCCGTCGTATATCGCTATGATCATTGGAGCGACCCACAAAAACGAACCCTCAAATGGAAACTGAACATCCCTTTAGCGCCGTCCAATAACCTAAACCCGGATTATTGGGCGTTTCCGGCCATGTCGGTTTCCGGCAATCGATTATTTCTGGCACAACGCTTTTGGTCCAGAATTTGGACTTTTGATGCCGATAATGGGAGTTATGTCGGCCTGATCACTACTCCGCTTCATGATACTTCCGGTTGGATAGACATGGCTTTTGGCATCACTTCTTTCCAGAGAAAAAACGGCGACCATCTGATTTTCATGGAAGATGACTACCGTCCGAAGATTCGCCTCTATGTCCTTCCCCCTCAAAGCCCCTCTCCAACGCCGCCTCTTCCAGACCTGATGAGTCCCTGAGTATGTACGAGAAATTGATATGATGAAATGCCCCATATGGATCGCGTTCTTATTGCCCGTGGCTATCGCAAACGGGCAGATGACTTCCGAACAGGTTAAAACCGTATCCGATCTCAAGGCCGCCGCCCAACAGGGAGATGTCATGGTTCAGTTTTCCTTAGGAGAAGCTTATTTAGCAGGGTTACCCTCTCTCCATATAGACAAAGATCCCGCAGAGGCCGTCAAATGGTATACCGAAGCCGCCGATAACCACTGGTGTGAGGCTATGAATATGTTGGCACGCCTATACGATCGAGGAAAAGAGATTCCGAAAGATGAGGAATTGAGTCTTAAATGGACTCGTCAAGCTGCGGAACTAGGCTCGCAAGAAGCCCAAGCACATCTTGCATCCTATTACAAAAAGGGCTACGGCGGTCTCAAGCCCGATCTCGTAAAAAGCATCACATGGTCCTACATCGCGACGGCCAGCGCCTTTAAGAACGAAGGAGGCACGGTCCTTCCCGGAATCTCCATGCCGGATTTAATTCAACAAATAAAGGCCGCCGCAGACGGCGGAATGCCCGAGGCCGAATATGCGCGCGGACTGATGTTTGAACAGGGCGATGACGGCAAAGTAGATTTCTCACTGGCATTACAATGGTATCTTAAAGCAGCTGATCAGGATTTCCCCCCTGCCGAATATCAAGCCGCCTGGATGCTCTACCACGGGAAGGGCGTACCCCTGGATACTGCTCGTGCTTGTTCCTATTTTTCCAAATCTGCTGCACACGGAAATATAGCTGCCGCTTTTTATCTCAAGAACGTCGGGGCGGCCGCGCCAACTCCGCCGAGTCCACCCAAATAGCAAGAAGACCTTTATGCCGATGAAATTATCCGTGATGAACTGGTGCTGGATTATTTTAATTTTTTGGGGTTTGGCTGGCGCACTCAGGGCCGACGTGAAGATGCCTGCGATCTTCGGCGACCACATGGTGCTTCAGCAGGAGGCGGTGCTGCGGGTCTGGGGCACCGCCGATCCGGGCGAGAAAGTGACGGTGACCGTTGGCGCGGAAAAGGCCGACGTGACAGCAGACGCAAATGGCAAATGGCTGGTGAAGCTGCCACCCCTGCCCAACGGGGCCGCCCCGACGACGATGACGGTGACGGGCAAAAACACGCTGACCTTCAGCGATGTCCTGGTCGGGGATGTGTGGGTCTGCTCGGGCCAGTCGAACATGCAGTACGGTTTGTCCGGGGCGCACAACGCCGCCACGGAAATCCCCAAGGCCGACGATCCTCAACTCCGTTTTTTTTCCTTCACCAGGAAGATTGCCCTTGATCCGGAAACCGATGTGCAGGCCGGCCATTGGGTGGTCTGTTCGCCCATTACCGCCGGCAGTTTCACCGCCGTCGGCTATTTTTTCGGGCACGAACTGCGCCAGTCCCTCAAGCGCCCCATCGGCTTGATCTGCACGCACTGGGGAGGCACACCCGCCGAGTCCTGGACAAGTCTTTCCGGGCTACAAAAGGACCCGCCCTTTGCCACTTACATCGACGCCTACCAGAAAGTCGTGGCGGGTTATCCGAAAGCCAAGGAAGATTATACGGCAGCCTTTGCGGCCTATCAGGATAAGTTGAAACAGTGGAACGAGGTCAACGGCCCGACGATGAAGGAGTGGTATCTCGCCGTTAATCAAGCCAAGAGAAGCGGTCAACCTGTGCCGCCCAGGCCCGTGTTTCCCACGCCCATGCCAATGGCGCCCATTGGGCCGGAGGGAGGGCCCAATACGCCGACGGTTCTCTATAACGGAATGGTCGCACCGCTCGTCCCCTATGCCATCAAGGGAGTGATTTGGTATCAGGGCGAATCCAACGCGGGTAGCGGCAACTCCAGCATGGAATACCGGACCCTGTTTGGGCGCATGATCACAGACTGGCGCGAAAAGTGGGGCGAGGGCGATTTCCCCTTTCTTTTTGTGCAACTGGCGAGCTTTGACGGCGGCCCCCTACCCAGTTGGGCCTATCTGCGCGAATCGCAGTTGAAAACACTCGCGCTGCCCCATACGGGGATGGCATCGGCGGTCGATCTTGGCGATTTTCTCAATCTGCATAACATTCATCCAATCGACAAATTCGACGTTGGACTGCGGCTCGCGCTGGCTGCGAAGCATGTCGCCTACGGACAGGACTTGGTCTATTCCGGGCCGATTTACGATTCGTTCAAGGTGGAAGGCAATTCGATCCGGGTGAATTTTACCCAGACTGGCGGCGGGCTGGTCATGGGCCGCCCGCCGTGGATCGATCCCGCCGCACCGCCATGGCCGACGGACAAGCTGACCGGGTTTGAGATTGCGGGGGCCGACGGGAATTACGTTCCTGCGGACGCCAAGATCGACGGCAATTCGGTCATGGTCTCGAGTTCGCAAATCGCGCAACCGGTCTATGTCCGCTTCGCGTGGTCGAATGTGGTGATTACCAACCTCTACAACAAAGAGGGATTGCCCGCCTCTCCGTTCCGAACGGATAACCAACCGCCCTCCGTTCCGGTTCGCGCGATGGCAGGGGCACCCGCTGCTTCCACGAGGACCGAGCCAACTCCGCCGATTCCACCCAAATAGCAAGAAGACCGTATCCGGCTGAGGCGGTACGTATTTCGCAATGTGGCCCCCCAGCCGGATACGGATGACCGCCTTTTTCAGCAAGCTCCTAGAACACTTTATTGACAGTCTTGGGGTGTTCGTTTAGCGCCTCGCGACAATGCTGTTTTCGTGGCCCGCTTGCCCAAGTTTTTCTTTACCCGCTATGGGGGCTGTGATTTCCGCACTCTCATTCGGATTTGGCACAAAGCGGCCATAGCCATTGATTAGGTTCGTATCTGTCCAGACCCACTTGAGATTGTCCTTCCCGTTCGGCTGAACCGGAACCTTGTCCCGATAGGCTGCCCACATCGCATTGACGAAGGCATCGTACGAGCGTCCGACCGGGTGGCCCTTGCCAGCTTCATGCGACCATTTTTGCATATCCCAAGAAACTTCGTCATCCCCGTTCTTCATCCATCGGTCGCACAGGGCGACAAGGCGGCTGGTGGAGGAATACGTCTTGCCGGCGATTTCCAAATACATTCTGGAACGGCCTCCTAGACCGACGACGGCATAGGTGCTCAATTTGGAATCTGACATGACTCCAATCTAAACTTGATGCCTTGAGATTGTGAACGCCAAACTGACTGGACTCATTTTTTAACCTACTTCTTCACAGCGGTGGGAGGTTGTTCTCCCACAGGCCAGTCGTCCGTGCGGAACGGGACGGCAGGCAGGCCGTCCTTGTTATAGAGATTGCACGCCGGGTTGTCGGCCCAGGCATAGCGGACGGCCACCGGTGTGGTGACGGCGGCGTTCGAGACGACCACCGTGTCGCCGTCGATGACCGCCTGAGCCCAGACGAATTTTTGGTCGGCCCCGGCAATCGCGAAGCCTTCCAGATTGGAATCGACCGCGCGGGCTTCACCGGGATGAAAATGAGGCGGAGGAACGCCCGTGACCAACCCCTGCCCAACTTCGTCAAAGCTGATGCGAATTTTTCCGCCATCAACCGTCATGGCGCGATAGACGGGACCAGAAGCCACGATTTGTTGGCCATAAGCGACCTTCTGCGCCGCAAGCGCGAGACGATGTCCAACGTCGTCTTTATCCTTCGGATGAATATCGCCGCTCTCGCCGATATCGACGGTCACCGCCAT
>Ga0316228_1003936_pt1 | contig 11507 bp, 13 predicted proteins | sample TBH18021metaG_FD_206005 | JGI IMG/M metagenome (GOLD analysis project Ga0316228, IMG submission 206005) | Freshwater microbial communities from Trout Bog Lake, Wisconsin, USA - TBH18021 | ecosystem: Environmental > Aquatic > Freshwater > Lake > Hypolimnion/Profundal zone | place: USA: Wisconsin... | reverse complement strand
TTGGCTACCGTCGCGCACAATCTCCGTATAAAGTACCAATGGCGCTGAATTTGCGTTTGTTTGAGTCACGCGATGACCAACATCAACCACATAGCTGCCCTGATTTAAAACGAATGTCTTCTCTAACTTAACGCCATTCCGCTCGCTTACCAAAACAATAAACGGTCGACCAGAGTCATCTTTCCCTGACTGTAAAACCTTAAATGCGCTTGTATGGTTTGGTAGGTCGGGGTTGCCCATCGCAATCAAGCCGGAACGCGCCACATATGTATGTGTTGGCGTGTGCTGAAAAAGTTCAACCGGCTGCTTATCCGCTGTTAATTCTTTTAATAATTTCGCATCCACTACGTTTGCACCGTTGGCACTAATCTCTATAGCCAATACATCATTTTGCAATACAAATCGCTCGCCAGAGTCTGCGGCCAAACCAGTTGCCTCAGGCGTAGCGGTCACAGCGCTTACAACACCAGCCGTTTGGATTGGTACATCGGCTTTGCCTGGTATTGTGCTTGACATCTGCTGGCTAGTGCTTGCTGGCGCAGCTCCACCAAACAAAGATGGCTTGCCTTCATGAACCATCCAATTGTTGTACAACATTAGTCCTGATAAGGAAAACACAGCCCAAAGAATTGTTTTTTTAACGTCCATTTGAATTCGCTTACTTAATGAGTTGTTTGTTTTACTGCAGGATCATGACCACCTTGTGACCATGGATTGCAACGCGCAATGCGCCAAATTGTTAAACCAAAACTTTTTACAAAACCATAGTGACTAAAGCACTCGCAAGCATACGCGGAGCAGCTAGGCACAAACTTACACTGCATCCCCACATAAGGGCTTAAGAGTAATTGATACAAGCGAAGGAGCTTGATGGCGGCTTTATTAATTAAACGCACACTAAATCAACCCTGCCACTTGTGTGCGCAGAAAAATTTTTTCTTTTTTTCGGAGCCTACCTTTAGTCTCGCGACCTATTGATTTCTTTAGCTTCACAACAACATCACTGCTGCTTAGGTGGGTTGTTTGAGCTGTCCAGACTAGCTCGCGAATCATGCGCTTAATTCTATTGCGGTCTACTGCGCGTTTGGCTAGCTTTTTGGCTACCGCAATCCCTAAATCTGCTTTGACGCCGTTTTCTGTTGAAGCCAAATACAAACCCCAATACAAATTTGTCTTGGGGTGTGTTTTTAGTAATTCAGAAATCCTGGCGCTATTCAAGGGTGAATTTAAACAGCTAAGCGTTTGCGACCTTTTGCGCGGCGTGCATTCAAAACTGCGCGACCACTTTTAGTTTTCATGCGAATACGAAAACCGTGGGTACGTTTACGACGTGTTACTGAGGGTTGATATGTTCTTTTCATGATAGATCCTAGGAAAGCCGACTATTTTCGTTGTTGCAAGGCAAAAGGTCAACCTATCAAAGTGAATATATAGGTGTTTTTCATTATTTTTCTACTAATTTTTTATAAATACTTAATTTATAAGGGGTTTTTGGGCTTGTTCACAAGTTATCCACAGGTTTTCCACGATTTTCTTGCTTGTGGATAACTTTGCAGCATCGCTACAATGGATCCTCCAAAAATATGAGCAACCTACAAAACCCTCCCACCTTGAATTCACTAAATCCATTGAGTTTCTGGGATGGTGCCATTGGCATCCTGTCCCGTGAACTATCTCCCCAGCAGTTTAAGACCTGGATTCAGCCAATAAGGTTAATTTCTTTTGATGTAAGTGATAACTCACTTACAATAGGAGCCCCAAACAGATTCAAATTAGATTGGATTAAAAAAACATTCGCAGATCGGTTTCAGGAGCTAGCTGAACAGTACTTTGGTAGTCCAGTAAACCTTAGTTTCATTCTTGATGTCGACACTGGTGCGCCCGAACAAAACTTAATAAACCCAGTCATTATTAAAAATGAAGTTACCCCAGAGCCCTCCACCCAAGAAGATGGGCTTTTAATTGAGGGGCGCTCTTTTGAAATTGAAGATCATTCCAAGCTGAACCCAAATCTCACTTTTGAAACTTTTGTTACTGGTAAAGCAAACCAACTGGCAAGGGCAGCCTCAATACAGGTTGCCCACAATCCCGGTACATCCTACAACCCCATGTTTTTATATGGCGGGGTAGGGTTGGGGAAAACCCACTTAATTCATGCTATTGGCAATCACCTCTTAAAAGAGAAACCAAATGCCCGCATTCGCTACATCCACGCAGAACAATATGTATCAGATGTAGTGCGCGCCTACCAACAAAAGGCTTTTGATCGCTTTAAGCGCTATTACCACTCACTAGATTTGCTCTTAATTGATGACATTCAATTTTTTAGTGGTAAATCTCGCACACAAGAAGAGTTTTTTTATGCCTTTGAAGCTTTATTAAGCAATAAGGCACAGGTAATCATTACCAGCGACACCTACCCCAAAGAAATGGCGGGAATTGATGATCGCTTGATATCACGCTTTGATTCAGGTTTAACAGTCGCCATTGAACCCCCTGAACTGGAAATGCGAGTTGCAATTTTAATGAAAAAAGCAATTAACGAAGGCATTCCGATGAGTGAGGATGTAGCATTTTTTGTTGCTAAACATCTACGCTCAAATGTTCGTGAGCTTGAAGGCGCGTTACGTAAGATTTTGGCTTATGTACGCTTCCATGGCCGCGAAGTCACTATTGAGGTTGCGCGTACAGCCCTAAAAGACCTACTCTCTATTCAAAATCGCCAAATTTCAGTAGAAAATATTCAAAAAGCTGTGGCAGATTTTTATAGCATTAAGGTCGCCGACATGTACTCCAAGAAACGTCCCGCCAATATTGCTCGCCCACGGCAAATTGCGATGTTTATGGCTAAAGAATTAACCCAAAAAAGCCTACCGGAAATTGGGGAGTTATTTGGGGGACGCGACCACACCACCGTTTTGCATGCCGTCCGCAAGATTGGTGAGGAGCGTTCCCATGATGGGCAGCTTAACCACGAGATTCATGTAATAGAGCAAACCTTAAAGGCTTAATTTTTGCCTGTGGATAAGGTTGTGGATGACTCAATGGATAACTTTGGGGGTTGTGTGTGGATAAATTGTGGAAAGTCCACGCTTCATGCAAAAATAGGGTGTTCATGGAAAGTTATCCCAAAACTATCCAACGTTTATACAAAAGTTTTCCACAGGTTTTTTTGTTTTTAATGTGTTGTTATGTATGAGGTTTTTGAGTTATCCACTGAAATACAAGACCTTATTACTATTACTACTAAGATATATACAAGGATTTAAAAGCAATGCAACTGATCAACACCTCGCGTGATAATTTATTGAAACCTTTGCAGGTTGTTAGTGGAATTGTTGAACGCCGTCACACATTGCCAATTTTGGCAAACCTTCTTTTTAAAAAGCAGGGTGATAAGGTTTCTTTTATCTCTACTGATATTGAAATTCAAATAACAACCAATGCAAATTTTGGTGTTGGTGGTGAAGATGTAACAACCACAGTTGCCGCTAGAAAACTTTTAGATATCTTAAGGGCATTACCGGAGGGTCCGGTTGCGTTAAATCTCAAAGATAGCAAGATGGTTGTGCAGAGTGGTAAAAGTCGCTTTTCATTACAAACCTTATCTGCTACTGAATTTCCGGTAATGCAGAGTGTTGGTGAGGTGACTGCTAGTTGGAAAATGTCTCAAAAAAGTTTTCGTCAAATTATTTGCCAAGTGCACTTTGCAATGGCCCAGCAAGATATTCGCTATTACTTAAATGGAATGTTATTGGTGCTTGATGGAAAACAAGTTATCGCTGTTGCAACCGATGGTCATCGTTTAGCTTATTCACAAATTGAGTTGGCAGAAGCGCCGTCTGGATCTGGGCAAAAACAAGAAATTATTATCCCTAGAAAAACAATTCTAGAGTGCCAACACCTACTTGAGGATTCTGAAGAGCCTCTTGAGATTAGCCTAAGCTCAAATCAAGTGAAATTTACTTTTGGTGACATCGAGCTGATTTCAAAATTAGTTGAAGGAAAGTTCCCGGACTTTCAACGTGTTATTCCAAAAGGTCATAAAAACTCTTTAATTGTGGGTAGGGATGTTTTGCAAGCAGCATTACAACGTGCCGCCATTTTAACGACTGATAAATTTAAAGGTGTGCGCTTTTCTTTATCCCTAAACCGAATTACTGTTCAATCCACTAATGCTGAACAAGAAGAGGCGCAAGAAGAGATTGAAACTGAATATAGTGGCGACTCTGTTGAGATTGGCTTTAACGTGAGTTATTTACTTGATGTGCTATCCAACCTAAAAAATGAAAATATCCAAATTAGTTTAGGTGATGCAAATAGTAGTGCTGTTGTAACACTACCAGGTTCGGAAGACTTCAAGTATGTTGTGATGCCAATGCGTATTTAATTTAGATAAAAATGACTGAAGAAAAAAAAGTAGTTGAGCAGTATGGTGCATCATCAATTCAAATTCTAGAAGGTTTAGAGGCTGTTCGAAAACGCCCTGGGATGTATATTGGCGACACATCCGATGGTACGGGCTTACATCACCTTGTATTTGAGGTTCTGGATAACTCCATTGATGAGGCTTTAGCTGGTTACTGTTCAGAGATTACAGTTGTTATTCAAACAGACAACTCTATTTCTATTGTTGATAATGGTCGCGGTGTACCAACTGGAATTAAATACGATGACAAACACGAGCCCAAAAGAAGTGCTGCTGAAATCGTAATGACTGAGTTACATGCTGGCGGTAAGTTTGACCAAAATAGTTATAAAGTTTCCGGTGGTTTACATGGTGTTGGTGTTAGTTGTGTAAATGCACTATCTAAATGGCTTAAATTAACCATTCGTCGTGATGGTAAAGCCCACCACATGGAGTTTGCACGAGGTGTTATTCAAAACCGCAATATTCAAGAAGACAACGGTGTAAGTATTTCACCTATTTCTGTGATTGGTGATACCGAACACACCGGCACTGAAGTGCATTTCTTAGCAGACGAAAGTATTTTTGGGAACATTGAGTTTCATTACGAAATTCTTGTAAAGCGCATTCGTGAACTTTCATTTTTAAATAATGGCGTTCACATTAAGTTAATCGATCAACGGTCTGGTCAGGAAGAAGATTTTGCGTTCTCGGGCGGTGTTAAAGGCTTTGTTGAATACATCAACCAAACTAAAAACGTTTTACACCCTAATATTTTTTACGCTGAAGGTATTCGCCCATCAGACTTGGGTGGCAACATTACTGCTGAAGTTTCAATGCAATGGAACGATAGCTTTAGTGAACAAGTTTTATGTTTTACAAATAACATCCCACAACGAGATGGTGGCACCCACCTAACTGGTTTGCGTGCAGCAATGACGCGTGTTATTAATAAATATATTGATGAGCACGAAGTTGCAAAAAAGGCTAAGGTCGAAATTTCTGGCGATGATATGCGTGAAGGCTTGGCCTGCGTTTTATCCGTCAAAGTTCCCGAGCCAAAATTTTCAAGCCAAACAAAAGATAAACTTGTCTCTAGTGAGGTTCGTGGACCAGTAGAAGAAATTGTTGCAGAAGCATTAAGTGCTTACCTACAAGAGCGTCCAGTAGACGCAAAAATTCTTTGTGGAAAAATTGTTGATGCGGCACGTGCGCGTGAGGCAGCTCGCAAAGCGCGTGATATGACACGTCGTAAGGGTGTGCTTGATGGTTTGGGTTTGCCGGGTAAATTGGCTGATTGCCAAGAAAAAGATCCAACGAAATCTGAATTGTTTATTGTTGAGGGTGACTCAGCTGGTGGCTCTGCTAAACAGGGGCGCGACAGACGCTTTCAAGCAATTCTTCCTTTAAAGGGAAAAATCTTGAATGTTGAAAAGGCGCGCTTCGACAAAATGTTGGCTAGCCAAGAGGTTGTAACCCTTATTACTGTTTTGGGTACTGGCATTGGCATTGAAGAATATAAGGCTGACAAGCTACGTTATCACCGCATCATCATCATGACCGATGCGGACGTTGATGGTAGTCATATTCGCACCTTGTTACTAACATTCTTTTATAGACAGATGCCGGAGCTTATTGAGCGCGGCCATATTTATATTGCCCAACCACCACTATATAAAGTGAAGTTTGGTAAGAGCGAGCAATATATTAAAGATGATGTTGAGCTCAACCAACTTCTTTTGAAGATTGCTTTAGAGTCCGCCTCATTACAAACACCAACTGGTGAGGTGATTGAGGGTGCTGACCTGGCTGAATTAGCAAAATACTACCAAGTTATTCAATCGATTGTTGATCGTCTCTCGAGAACAATTGATGAAGATGCCTTGCGAGCTATTGCTGATGGAACCCAATTAAATTTGGATACAGAAAAATCTGCCAATGATTCCGCTGATCGCTTACGCTTGTCTTTAGCCAAATCCTTAAATCCTTTGGCTCTTCCGCCGGAAATCATTGTGCAAAAGGAAGAGCGCACCGAGCGCTACAAGCTTTTACTCTCCCGCCGTATTCATGGAAACTTGAAGCTATCGGTGATTAACTCTGATTTTGTCCATGGCGACGACTATCAAAGTCTTTCCAATGCAGCAGCAGTCTTATCTGGCAAAGTGTTGCCAGGAACGAAGGTTCGTCGCGGTGATTCCGATAAAAATCAAAAAGAACAGCTAATACAAGATTTCCGCGCGGCATTTTCTTGGTTATTGTCCGAGGCTGAGCGTGTTTTAAGTCGTCAGCGATATAAAGGGTTGGGTGAGATGAATCCCTCTCAACTATGGGAAACAACAATGGATGCTAATTCCCGCACATTGTTGCAAGTAAAGATTGAAGATGCGATTGCTGCTGATCAGGTCTTCACAACTCTCATGGGTGATGAGGTTGAGCCACGTCGCGCATTCATTGAAAAAAATGCACTGATTGCCCGTAACCTAGACGTTTAAGCTATGAAATCAAAAAAATTAACACTCCCCAAGGTGGATCGATCTGCCATTGTTGTTAAGTCATCACCCATTCATGGGAAGGGTGTGTTTGTTGCTAAGCCAATAAAAAAAGGTCAGGCCATTATTGAGTACAAAGGCGAGCGAATTAGCTGGAAGCTCGCTGAAAAGCGTCACCCACATGACCCCAAAGATCCAAATCACACCTTTTATTTTTCTTTAGAAGATGGTCGTGTAATTGATGCCAAGTATGGTGGAAATGCTGCGCGCTGGATTAACCACTCTTGCAAACCAAACTGTGAAACTCGTGAAGACACTTTCGATCGCAAACCTCGCGTTTTTATTTATGCCAAGCGAGCGCTAAAGGTTGGTGAAGAACTATTTTATGATTACTCTCTTGATATAGAGGGTAAGATTAGCAAGCAAACGAAACAAGATTACGGGTGTCGGTGTGGTGCAAAAAAATGCCGCGGCACTATGCTCGCCCTTAAAGACAAGTAAGTTGATCAGCATCCCATGCTGTATGTAACGATTCAAGAACTTGAGGCTGCAATCAATTATTGGCGTAGCCAATCCCCCGCAGAGAGGGAAGAGTTGCGCTTATGCTCGGAGGCCGCCTCACTTGCAAAGCCTTATGCGTTAATGATTATTCAGGGCTCCCAGCGGATACCCTTGGATGTCCTGGACGAGGGTGCGAGGGTGGCAATACAGGGCTATTTAAAAAAATCACAAACAAGCTAAAGAATTACTACCCCTCCCTCTTTAGGGTTATCGCTATATATAGCGAATGAATCTTGAGGTATTCTCAATCTCTTACCTTGGCGCAAGATTAAGGGTTTTGGTTTGCAAGAAATAATATTAGAGACGATTGGGCTGGGAAAGTCTTTTAAGGGATTTTCTGCGGTTAGTGATGTGAACCTAAAGGTCACCAGGGGCACTATTCACGCTCTTATTGGTCCGAACGGCGCGGGCAAGACAACCTGCTTTAATTTGCTTACAAAATTCCTGGAGCCAAGTAGCGGCCAAATTTTGTTTAATGGTTTTGATATTACAAATGAGGCCCCAGCTCAAATAGCTAGGCGCGGCATTATTCGTTCTTTTCAAATTTCCGCCGTTTTTCCACACTTAACTGTGCTTGAAAATGTTTGTGTTGCACTGCAGCGAGGGCTGGGAACCGAGTTTCACTTTTGGAAGTCGAGAGATTCCTTAAATGTTTTAAATGAACGCGCTTTGGCGCTCCTGCATGAAGTAGGTTTGGAGGAATTCGCCAACGAAGAAACCCTAAATTTGGCCTATGGTCGCAAGCGCGCCCTGGAAATCGCAACGACCCTAGCCATGGAGCCTGAGTTAATGCTCTTAGATGAGCCAACTCAGGGTATGGGGCATGAGGATGTTGAGCGTGTCACGGAGCTGATTAGTCGCGTTGCCAAAGGGCGCACCATACTCATGGTTGAGCACAACATGAAGGTGGTTTCTTCTATTGCCGATTGCATTACTGTGCTACAGCGTGGCGCTGTTTTAGCGGAGGGCTCGTATCAAAAGGTGTCGAATAATCCCGCGGTGGTCGAGGCCTATATGGGCAGCCATGGGGGCGAGACTTTATGAGTAATATGGCGCTGGAGGTTAAAAACCTTGAGTCTTGGTATGGCGAATCCCATATTCTGCATGGGCTTAACTTTACCGTACGTGATGGTGAGGTTGTTACTCTTTTGGGAAGAAACGGCGCCGGTCGAAGCACCATCCTAAAAACTATATTGGGCCTTACCAGTAAAAGGAGGGGGTCAATTTCCGTATTTGGAACCGAAACCACCACCCTCCCAACCTACCAAATTGCACGGCTTGGAATAGGTTATTGTCCTGAAGAGAGAGGGATTTTTGCCAGTTTAAGTGCCGAAGAAAATCTTTTGCTTCCCCCAAAAATATCTGCTGGTGGCATGGGCTTGGAGGAAATTTATGAGATGTTCCCGAATCTTTATGAGAGGCGAAATAGCCCTGGAACCAGGTTGTCAGGCGGTGAGCAGCAAATGTTGGCGATGGCCAGGATATTAAGGACTGGCGCCAAACTTTTGCTGCTTGATGAGATTACAGAGGGCCTTGCGCCTGTGATTGTCCAAAAGTTGGGCGAAGTGGTTAATAAATTAAGAAGCAAGGGTTTCACAATTGTTCTAGTTGAGCAAAACTTTAGATTTGCAGCGGGGCTTGCAGATAGGCACTATGTTGTAGAGGGTGGCCTTATTGCTGAGGTCGTTGAGCGATCTGAGCTAAAGGCCAAAGAAGAATTGTTAAATGGGTATCTCGGTGTTTGATTGAGTTTTTATTTTTTAAAGGAAAAATAATGAAGCGAACTTTAATTTCTTTGGCGGTTGCAGCCCTGACTGCGGTTTCTGGTGGTGCTAATGCGGCTGATCAAGCCCCCTTAAAAATCGGTTTCATTACCGATATGTCTGGCTTGTATGCCGATATTGATGGTCAGGGAGGCTTAGAGGCAATAAAGATGGCGGTTGCTGATTTTGGCGGTACCGTATTGGGAAGAAAAATTGAAATTGTTTCTGCGGATCACCAAAACAAGGCCGATATTGCCGCATCGAAAGCAAGAGAATGGATTGATCAAGATGGCGTAAGTGTTGTCTTTGGTGGAACTAATTCTGGTACAGCGTTGGCGACCTCAAAAGTGGCTGCAGAGAAAAAACGCATTTATATTAACAACGGTGCGGGCACCTCAGCTCTAACAAATGAGCAGTGCAGCCCATACACGATTCACTACACTTATGACACCATTGCACTGGCAAATGGTTCCGCCAAAGGCATGATGGATAAAGGCCTTAAAACCTGGTACTTTTTAACAGCCGACTATGCTTTTGGTTACGCATTGGAGAAAGATGCCGCTAATGTTGTTGTTGCTAATGGCGGTAAAGTTTTGGGTGATGTAAAGCACCCACTGAACGCTAGCGATTTTTCTTCTTACTTGTTACAGGCGCAAAATTCGAAGGCTCAAGTTCTTGGTCTTGCGAATGCTGGTGGCGATACCATTAACTCTGTTAAAGCCGCCAATGAGTTTGGCATTACTAAGACCATGAAGCTTGCTGGCTTGTTGGTGTTCATTACTGATGTTCATGCGATTGGTATTAAGAATGCGCAGGGCCTCTTGGCGACAACAGCATGGTATTGGGATCAGAATGATCAAACCCGCAAGTTTGCCGGTCGGTTTATGGAAAAAATGAAGCGTATGCCAAGCATGGTTCAAGCTGGCGATTATTCATCAACAATGACCTATCTGAACGCAGTTAAGGCTGCGGGTACGGATGATTCAGATAAGGTGATGGCTCAGTTACGCAAAACCAAAATCAACGATATGTTCACAAAGAATGGGTACATTCGTAAAGATGGAACCATGGTTCATGATATGTATCTGTACGAAGTCAAGGCCCCGGCTGAAGTGAAGAGCCCATGGGATTATTACAAATTAGTATCCACACTGTCAGGGGAAAAGGCGTTCACTATTCCGCCTGATTCAAAGTGTGCTTTATTAAATAAATAAATCTTGGAAATCTTCGGTCTTTCTAGCTCTGCTCTGTTAAGCCAGCTCCTTCTGGGACTGGTTAACGGGAGTTTTTATGCAATCCTGAGTTTGGGGTTGGCGGTTATTTTTGGCCTTCTTAATGTGATTAATTTTTCCCATGGCGCCATGTTTATGCTGGGCGCTATTGTTACTTGGATGGCAGGGCAGTATTTTGGAGTCAACTATTGGGTGATGCTTTTGCTATCCCCACTTATTGTCGGTTTGGTCGGCATTGTGCTTGAGCGTTTGTTGTTAAGGCACCTATATCAACTCGATCATTTATATGGTCTTTTGCTGACTTTCGGTCTCACCTTGTTTATTGAGGGCGTTCTCCGCTCCATTTACGGCGCTTCTGGTTTGGCATATAGTGCTCCGGAAGGATTGAGCGGCGCTACGGACTTGGGCTTTATGGTTTTGCCAAACTATCGTGCTTGGGTAGTCTTTTCTTCGCTAACCGTTTGTTTTGCAACTTGGTATGTCATAGAAAAAACCAGTATTGGCGCTTACCTGCGTGCTGGCACTGAAAATCCAAAGTTGGTTCAGGCCTTTGGCGTTAATTTTCCATTGATGACAACTCTGACTTATGGGTTTGGTGTTGCGCTTGCCGCGTTTTCTGGTGTTCTTGCGGCACCCATTATTCAAATTTCTCCATTGATGGGCTCAAATCTCATTATTACCGTTTTCGCTGTTGTTGTTATTGGTGGTATGGGATCGATTATGGGATCGATTGTCACTGGTTTGGGCTTGGGTTTGGTCGAGGGATTAACGAAGGTGTTTTATCCACAAGCCTCCAGCACAGTGGTTTTCGCGATTATGGTGATCGTTCTGTTGTTTAGACCGGCTGGATTGTTTGGGCGAGAAAAATGAATCTACCTAAGCACTCATTTTTGATTTTATTGATTGGGTTGGCCATAGTCGCACCATTTGTTGCTTATCCAATCTTTTTAATGAAAATTTTATGCTTTGCTTTATTTGCGGCGGCATTTAATTTATTGCTTGGCTACACTGGCCTTTTGTCTTTTGGTCACGCTGCATTTTTTGGTGGTGCGGG
>Ga0316228_1003935_pt1 | contig 11509 bp, 9 predicted proteins | sample TBH18021metaG_FD_206005 | JGI IMG/M metagenome (GOLD analysis project Ga0316228, IMG submission 206005) | Freshwater microbial communities from Trout Bog Lake, Wisconsin, USA - TBH18021 | ecosystem: Environmental > Aquatic > Freshwater > Lake > Hypolimnion/Profundal zone | place: USA: Wisconsin... | reverse complement strand
GGCATGGCGCGGTTCACCGCGCGCGGCCGAACCGATCGACCGGAAACGGTATGAGGCGGCTTCGGGCCCGGGCAGTCCGCGCCGCTCTCCCTCCCCCGGCCGAAGAGGGGGAGCATCCGCGCCAGACGAAGCGATCCCCGTAACCGGACGGAACCCGCGGGCCTAGGCCCCCGCGTCCAGGCGCCGCCGCTCGCCGCGGATGCGGCGGATCGTGCCGGTGGCGGAGCGGTAGACCACGGTCTCGGTCTCGATCACGTTCGGGCGGAAGCGTACCCCGCGCAGCAGCGATCCGTCGGTGACGCCGGTCTCCGCCACGATCACGTCGCCGCGCGCCAGCTCCGTCAGGTCGTAGATCCGGTTCGGTTCGGTGATGCCCATGCCCTCGGCCCGGCGCCGCTTCTCGGCGGAGTCGAGGATCAGCCGGCCCTGCATCTGGCCGCCGGTGCAGCGGAGCGCGGCCGCCGCGATCACGCCCTCGGGGGCGGCCCCCGTGCCCAGATAGATGTCGACCCCGGTCTCCTCCGGGCTCGTGGTGAAGATGATGCCGGCGATGTCGCCGTCCGAGATCAGGCGCACGCCCGCCCCCGTGTCGCGGATCTCGGCGACGAGGCCGGCATGGCGCGGCCGGTCGAGCACGAGTGCGGTGATCTGGTGGGGGCGCACGCCCTTGGCGCGGGCCAGCGCCAGGATGTTGTCGGTCGGGCTCGCGTCGAGATCGACCACGCCCGCCGGATAGCCGGGGCCGACCGCGATCTTCTGCATGTAGACGTCGGGTGCGGCGAGCAGGGCGCCGCGCTCGGCGATCGCCATCACCGCGATGGCGCCGGGCATGTCCTTGGCGCAGAGGGTGGTGCCTTCCAGCGGATCGACCGCGATGTCGACCTCCAGCCCGCCGCGGCCGAGCCGCTCGCCGATGTAGAGCATCGGCGCCTCGTCGCGCTCGCCCTCGCCGATCACCACGCGGCCGTCCACCGGCAGGGTGTTCAGCTCCTCGCGCATCGCATCGACGGCGGCCTGATCGGCGGCCTTCTCGTTGCCCTGTCCCCGCAGCCGCGCCGCGGCGATCGCCGCCCGCTCGGTCACGCGGGCGAGTTCCAGGCCGAGGATGCGCATCGCGACGTTGCGCGAGCCCTCGTGCGGCGCCTCAGACATGGTTCCTGCCCTCGCGTCCCGGCCCGGATGTTTCCGGTGCCGTCCCCCGGCGCGGCGCGTGCCGCGCGGGAGCTTCCTCTGCCCGACCGCATAGCACGGACGCGGCGGATCGGTCTCCGCCCAACCCGGCCGGAGCGCGCGGGTTTCCCCTACAACTCCAGATTAACGAATCATTCCCGCTCGATCCGGATCAGCTGAGGCGACTCGGCGAGCAGGCCGTCCGCCGCGATGGCGTCGAGGGCGGCGCGGATGTTCCCCTCCGTGGCCGCGTAGGTGATCAGCACCAGCGGCACCGGCTGGCCGGAGCGCCCGCGCGGGTCGTTGACCGCCGCGTTCTCGCTGCGGCGCTGCAGGATGCTCTCGATCGAGATCTCGCGCTCGGCCATGCGGGTGGCCACGCCCGCGGCGACGCCCGGGCGGTCGTGCACGGTGAGCCGGATGTAGTAGCCGCCCTCGTGGCGCTGCATCTCGACCCGCTCCGCCGGGCGCAAGGCGGCGCTCGGGCGGCCGAAGGTCGGGCGCACGCGGCCGGCCGCCATGTTCGCGGCAACGTCGGCGATGTCGGCGACGACCGCGGACGCGGTGGCCTCGCCGCCCGCGCCCGGGCCGATCAGGGTGAGTTCGCCCACCGCGTCGGCATCGACCGTGACGGCGTTCGTCACGCCCATCACCTGGGCGATGGCGGAGGATTTCGGCACCATGGTCGGGTGCACCCGCTGCTCGATGCCGGCCGCGGTCGCCTGGGCGACGCCGAGCAGCTTGATCCGGTAGCCGAGCTCGTCGGCCATGCGCAGATCGAGCGGCTGCACCCGCGAGATGCCCTCGACCGAGACGCCCTCGGCGTCCACGACGGTGCCGAAGGCGAGGCTCGTGAGGATGGCGAGCTTGTGGGCGGTGTCGAAGCCCTCGACGTCGAAGGTCGGGTCGGCCTCGGCGTAGCCCAGCGCCTGCGCGTCCTTGAGGCAGGCCTCGAAGGTCAGGCCCTCGCGCTCCATGCGCGAGAGGATGTAGTTGCAGGTGCCGTTGAGGATCCCGTAGACGCGGCTCACCGCGTTGCCGGGCAGGCCCTCGCGGAGCGCCTTCACCACGGGAATGCCGCCCGCGACCGAGGCCTCGAAGGCCAGCGCCACGCCCGCCGCCTCGGCGGCCTTCGCGAGCGCCGCGCCGTGATGGGCGAGCAGCGCCTTGTTGGCGGTGACCACGTGCTTGCCCGAGGCGAGCGCCGCCTCGACGGTGGCCTTGGCCGGCCCCTCCGAGCCGCCGATCAGCTCGACCACGCAATCGACCTCGCCCGAGCGGGCGAGCGCCACCGGATCGTCGAACCACTGGATGCCGGAGAGGTCGAGCCCGCGGTCGCGGTTCCGGTCGCGCGAGGAGACGGCGGTGACGCGGATCTCCCGGCCGGTCGCGGCGGAGAGCGCGTCGGCGCGGCGCGCGATCATGCGGACGACGGAGGCACCCACGGTGCCGAGACCGGCGACGCCGAGGCGGAGACTGTGTGTCATGGTTCCTATCCGGGCCCGGCAAGCGGCGGAGCGCGGACGCGCCCCGGCGGGCGCGGCACTCATGCAACGATTTGTCCGCACCCGCAAGAAACCCGCAAGAAACCCGCAAAGGACCTGCGAGAGAGCGGTGCGCCGTCAGTCCGGCACGCGCTGCCGGTAGCGGATGGCCGTCGTGATCAGCCCGTAGAGGACGCCCGCGTTGAAGAGGTGCCAGAGCCAGTGCGTGCCGACGGGAATCGTCCCGCAGGCCGCCCGGTCGAGGGTGCGCGCCGCGAGCGAGAGGCCGAACAGGGCGGCGATTCCGAGGAGCTCCAGACCCGCCGCGCGGCGGGCCGCCGCCCGATGGCAGGTCTGGCCGGCGACGAGCGGCGCCGCGACGCCGCCGAGCGCCAGGAAGGCCGGCAGGTAGGCGATCGAGCCGTTCGTCAGCGCCTCGACGTCGCGGCCGGTGAGCGCGTCGAGCGCCGGGACGAGGCCGAACGAGACGATGAGGAAGCCGAGCGTGGCGCCGCCCGCCGCAAGCCCCCCGAGCCCGAGGAAGCGCCGCAGGGCGAGGAAGAAGTAGCCGTAGATGAAGACCGCGATCGGGATCACGTCGGCCAGCATCGCCCAGTGCACGGCGAGCGTGTGGAACAGGAACGAGCCGATCCCGACGATGCCGGCGAGGGCGGCCAGCGCCAGGGCGGCCGGGTCGCGCTCCGCCCGCCGGGCGGCGGCCAGCGCCGCGACCAGGAAGGCGGCGTTCGTCGCGGCGTTCAGCGGCTCGTCCCAGAACCCGGCGCCGGCGCGCTCGCAATAGGCCCGGATCGGCTCGAACCAGTCGGTGCTCATCGTGGCCCCTTCTCCCCCGCCCGCCGCTTGTCAGGCGGGTGCGAAGGCCCGATGACGGGCGCCGGCCTCAAGGGACGCGGCGTGATGCGGATCAGCACCTGGAACGTCAACTCGATCAAGCAGCGGGTCGGGCACCTCACGGCCTTCCTGGGCGAGGCCAAGCCCGACGTGGTCTGCCTGCAGGAGCTGAAGTGCCAGGACGAGTCCGTTCCCCGCGCCGAGATCGAGGCGGCGGGCTACCGGGTCGAGACGCTGGGACAGAAGGCCTATAACGGCGTCGCGCTGCTGGTGCGCCAGCCGCTCGCGCTCACCGAGGTGCGGCGCGGCCTGCCGGGCGACGAGGCCGACGTCCAGGCGCGCTACATCGAGGGGCTGGTCGCGGGCGAGGGCGTCGCGCCGGTGCGGGTCGCCTCGATCTACCTGCCCAACGGCAACCCGGTGGCGAGCGAGAAATTCCCCTACAAGCTGGCCTTCCTCGAGCGCCTGCGCCGGCACGCCCGCGCGCTGATGGATGCCGAAGTGCCGCTGGTGCTGGCCGGCGACTACAACGTCATCCCGGACCCGGAGGACGCCGCCGACCCGGAGGCGTGGCGCGAGGACGCGCTGTTCCGGCCGGAATCGCGCGCGGCCTTCCGGAGCCTGCTCGCCGAGGGTCTCACCGACGCGCTCCGGGCCTGCGACCCGCGCGCGGGGGTCTACACCTTCTGGGACTACCAGGCCGGCTGCTGGCCGCGGAACCAGGGCATCCGCATCGACCACCTGCTGCTCTCGCCGCAGGCCGCCGACCGGCTGGTCTCGGCCTCGGTCCAGAAGCACCTGCGCGGCCTGGAGAAGCCCTCGGACCACGTTCCGGTGACGGTGGAACTGCTCGACGGCTGAGGCCGCTTCGGCTCGAGCGGTCGGGGCCGCCACGTCATCGCCGGGACGCCCGTCCGCTCCGCCCCGGACCAAGCTTGAGCGTAACGCCGCGAGCGACGATTTCGGATGAGCAGTCGAACCGCCGGCGTTTCCGGCCGTTAACCTGCCGATTTCCGTTCCCGGTGGGTCCAATGGCCAAGCACGACATCCTCGGATACTTCGAGCATCGCCGCGACGGCGCCTGGGTCTGCGTGCGCCCGTTCACGCTGACGACCCGCAGCGCCAGCATCGACATCCGCCAGGGCCAGCGCTTCGACTACGGCAAGCGCGTCGGCGGCCTCGACCTCGCCGAGTACCTGGAGCAGCTCGGCTCGCAGTTCGGCTCGTAGCCGACCGATCCGGGCGCGCTATCCGGGCGGGGGCGCCGGCTGCGTCTCCGCGCGGCTCTGCGCGCCCTCCCCCGGACCCGGCGGGGAGCCGCCGTCCGCCCGGCCGCGCTCGGGCGCGGCGGCATCGGGATAGCGCTTGCGGTACTCGGCCAGGAAGGCGCCGAGCGTCTCGGCCTTCGAGGCGCGCTGGGCGATCTCGCGGAAGCCCGGCTGGCGCGTCGGGTCGGCGCCGGTGATCAGCGCGAAGCTGCGCGCGTCCGCGCTCTCGGCCATCAGGCCGGCGAACTTGGCCTTCAGTCTCTCCAGGCCCAGGCGCTCGTCCGCGAGGTCGTAGGCGATGCCGGCGCGGATCACGTCTGCGCGGGCGGCCGCGTCGAGGGACTTGCCGCCGCGCCAGACCTCGCCGAGCAGCGCCTCGTGCGCCTCGCCGGCGCCGCGCCAGCGCCGGGCCGCCCAGAGGATGTCGGCCCTGAGGCGCGCGACGTCGGGGCCGCCCTCGTCCTCGATCGTCTCCAGGGCGAGGTCCGTACGGCTCAGATCCGACAGGGCGCGGGCGCGCACCAGGGCGCGGGCGCGGCGCAGGTCGGCCGGCAGCTCCGGCAGGTGGGTCGCGTCGATCGCCTCCAGCGCCTGGAGGGGCTTCCCGTCCATCAGCCGCACCGTGGCGAGGCGGGCCGCGACCGCGGCGCGGGCCTGGCCGGTGAGGCGGTGGTCGATCTGGTGCTGCAGGAGCTCGCCCGCCGAATCGAGCAGGTCGAGCCCGACCAGTCGGTCGGCGAGGCGGCGCACCACCTCGTCGCCGCGCCGGCCGATCGGGGCGAATTCCTTGAAGTCGAAGTAGAGCGCCACCGCCTCCACGCCCGGCAACGCGTCGCCGCGTCCGCCGAGGTAGAGCGCGTCGAACAGGCTCTGCGCCTCGCCGTTGAGCACCCGGGCCATCTCGGAGGTCGGGAAGGCCGCGGATGCGCGCCGGGTCGTCGCGAAGGCCTCGCGGAAGCGGCCGGCGGCCGCGTAGCTGCGGGCGAGGCCGGCGATGATCGCCTCCTCGGTCGGGCCGCCGCGCCAGGTCAGGGCGAGGCGCTCCAGCCGGGCGAGCGCCTCGCCGGAGGACATCTTGGCCGTGCCGAGCGCCAGCAGGGTCCGGCGCAGGCCCGCGGCGGCGGCGACGGGCGCTGCGGCCGCGACCTCCAGGCGCTCGTAGCGGTCGAGGGCGGCCACCGTCTGGCCGGTCAGCTCCTCCACCCGGCCCTTCACCAGGGCGAGGCGGTCGCGCACCAGCGGGTCGTGCTTGGGCGCGGCGTCCATCCGGGCGACCGCCGCGTCGATGTCGCCGCCCTCGATCGCGGACTCGGCCGCCGCCGCGAGCACGAGGTCGCGCAGATCCTCCGGCAGGCGGCCGGCGAGGGGCAGGGTGCGGCCGAAGCCGGCTTCGGCCTCGCGCCACAGGCCCGCGCCCGCCTCCGCCACCGAGCGCCACAGCACCGCCTCGGGATCGCGCTCCAGCACGTCGCCGCCGAGCGCCGCGCGGGCCTCGGCGGGGCGGCCCGCGCGCAGGAGGGCGAGCCCGCGCCAGAGGCTGGTCTCGCGCTGCACTGCCACCAGCGGATCGTCCGCCGCGGCGGTCTCGAGGGCCGCCAGTCCCTCCAGGTCGAGCCCGGCGGCGATGAGCGTGCGGGCATGGGCGACGCGCAAGGGGCCGCGCTCCCCCGGCGGCGCGGCGGCGGCGGCGGCGAATTGCTGGCGCAGGAGCGCGCGCAGGTTGCCGGTCCGGGCCCGCGCCCAGCCCTCGGGATCGATGGCCGGGGCGCCCGCCTCGGCCAAAGCCGTCTCCGGGCGCTGCGCCACGCTCGACACCGCCAGCCCGCCCTCGCGCCCGACCACGACCCCGTCGAGGTCCGGACGCACCGCGAGGTCGTCGGCCAGCGCCAGCACCGCGAGGCCGAACCGGCTCGGCAGCAGCTCGAAATCGACGAAGCGCTGGCGCTTGGGCATCCCGGCCGGGCGCCGCCCCCGGGTGGTGACGAGGGCGATCCGCTCGCCGTCGAGATCGAGCCAAGTCGCCGCGCCGGGTTTCGGCAGATCGATTGCGAGGCCGAAGCGGCCGGCGGCGTCCGTCCGCCGCCGGGGGTCGAGCACGGTGCTGGGCGTCAGCGCCTCGCCCGCGACGAGTTCCCAGCCGGCGCCCTCCCCGGCCGCCACCGGCAGCAGATCGACGAGCCGGCCGGGCGGAACCGAGAAGCGCAGCACGGTGAGGTTGCCGACCCGGCGCGGCTCGCCGAGGGGGCTGAGCCCGGCAGCCGTGCCGGCCTCGGGCAGGCGTACGGGCTCGTCCGTCTCGAAGGCCAGCGTCGCCACGCCCAGGCGCTCGAACAGCGCCACCGGCGGCAGGGCGCGGAAGCCGAAGACGAGGCCCGTGCCGGGTTTGGCCAGCGGCGGCTCGGCCTCGGAGGCGGGGCGGGGGGCGCTCTCGCGGGGCGCGGGGGCCGGCCGCGGCGGATCGGCGGGACGCGGCGCCTCCGCCGCGGCCGCCCGCCCGGTCGCCGACGGGATCGCCGGCCCAACCCCTGGACCGCCCCCCGGCCCGACCACCGGGTCTGCGGGCCTCTCGCCCGCCTTGACCAGATCGACGGCGACCGCGTCGTCCTCGCGCTCGACGCTGAGCGCGTAGCCCTCGGCCGGGGTGAGCAGCAGGCTCGCGGACTCGGCCTCCGTCTCCACGGCCAGGCCGGCGAGGCCCGGCGCCGTCCGGCCGCGCGCCTCCGCGGTGTCGATGGTCCAGGCGCCGGCGATGCGCAGGCGGGTGGCGGCGCCCTCCCGCAGGCTCTGGCTGGACACCCCCGGCGGCAGCCGCAGCGACAGGCGCGTCAGGGTGGGCAGGTGGGCGACCTCGAGGGCGAGCGGGCGGCGGGGCGGGGGCGGGTTGCGCACCCGCAGCGCCGCCTCCGCCGCCTCGGCCCGCCGCGCCAGCTCGGCCACCACCTCCGCGGGCAGCGGCGGCACGAGACCGGTCCAGCCCTCGGGCAGGAGATCGACGAAGACCTGCTCGGCCGCCTCCTGCACGCTGATCCGGACGGGCCGCTGCAGGGCGAGGCGCAGGCCGGTCCCGTCGGGATCGCGCCGCGCCACCGCGATGTAGGCGGGCATCTCCTGGGCGAGCCGCTCGGCCCCGCCGGGGGCCCGCTCGGAGAAGCTCAGGATCAGCACGCCCGCGCTCGCCCGCGCCTTGACCGAGACCGGCCTGTCGAAGGTGAGGCGGATGCGGCCGTAGGGCGCGGGCGCGGCGCCCTCCCCGGCCCGGGCCTCGCTGCCCGTCAGGGCGACGAGCCGCGCGGCGGCCGCGGGAACGGGCAGGGCCGCCAGGGCTCCCAGGAGCAGGGCCGCGCGCAACGCCCGCAGGCCGCCCGCCCGGCCTCCCCTCACCTGTCCCGCCCCCATGGAACGCCCCGACGCCGTACGCAGCGCGACTCTGCCGGGCGCACGGCTAACGGCGGCTTAATGGTGGCGTACCAAGGTCTCAGCGGCGGGCGACGAGGTTCGGGACGAGGCTGCCCGACGGGCCGAAGCTGTCGAAGGCGCGCCGGCAGTTGGCCTCGGGGTCCTTGCGGTAGCTCTCCAGGTAGGAGGCGGCGGCGAAGTGCAGCGTCCCGGAATTGAGCGCGCCGGGATCGATGCCGAGGCGGCGCACCGCGGCCTGGAGCTGCTCCGGCTCGCCGCGCAGCTCCGGGCAGGCGACGTTGACGAAGCCCACCAGCCCGGCGAGCCGGGCCGCCATGGTCTCGTTCTTGGCGAGTTCGGGCGGCTTCGCCTCCGTGGCCGGCGGGGCCGGCTCCTGCGCCCGCGCGGAGGGGATCCACGCCCCCGCGAGCAGCGTCGCCAGCATGATCCGTCTCGTCGTCCGCCCCATGGCGTTCCCTCCCTGTCGGCTCCGCCGGGCCGGTTCGTCCGGCCCTGTGTGGCCGTGTTCTTAGCCCAGCTCGGGGGCCGCCGGAAATCGGACGCCGTGCGCCGTCCCCACGGGCGACGCGGATGTAGGCTTGGAGCAGCCCGTCCCCGGGACGAGGTCGTGGAGCGAGCCTGCGGCCAGCCGCTCAGCCCCCGAGCGCGGCGGCGCGGGCGAAGGCGGCGTTGAAGCCGCCGAGCGGCAGGGTGATGGTGACAGCCTCGGTGCTGTTGGCCTTCTGGGCGTTCACCACGAGGGCCTTGGCGCTCTTCATCGCGTCGGTGGCGAGCGTCGGGAAGCTGATCGGCACGAGGCAGCCCTCGCTCGTGCAGGTGGTGTAGGGCGCGCCCTTGCCGAGGACCGCCTCGTCGAGCTTGAAGGTCACGCCGGACTCGATGTTGAGCCCGAACGGCATCAGGATCAGACCTTCGGCCCGGCCCTCCTGCGGGGTCCGGATCTCGAACACGAACTGGCGCCGGCCGCTCTGGCGGTCGCCCTGGGACTGGGTGACGAGGCAGCTCGTACGCGCCTCGGCGCGGGCGCAGTTCGTCGTCCACTCGCCGTAGGTCTCGCTCACCGAGTCGGCCCCCGCGGGCCAAGCGGCCGGGGAAGCGGCCGGGGAAGCGGCCTCGGACTTCGCCTCCGCGGGCTTTTCGGCGGCCTTCTCCGCAGCCTTGGGCTTCGGCTTGGGGGCCGGTTTGGGCTTGGGCTTCTGGGGGGCGGCTGGAGCCTCGTCCGCCCCGGGCGCTGTCTCCTGCGCCGCGGCCGGCACCGACAGCAGCAGGGCGGCGAGCAGCGCGACGCCCAGGCCTGCCCGGTGCCGGGTCGTCCGGGCCGCAGATTCGGCAAGCGCGCGTGTCGGCATCGATCTCGTCCCCTCGGCGGCGTACCGGACGGCACCGGAAGTCGATGCGCGCCCAGAGCTTTAGAGCCGTTCCAGATCCGATCCCGACGGCCCGGAGCGCTCTAGCGTCGGGGGAAGGACGAGGCAATCGCGTAGGGGCAACGCCCGCCGAGACGCGTGGTGGCCCGGCCTCAGGCCAGCCGGCGGCGCAGGCTCCGCACCAGCGCGAAGGCGAGGGTCAGCAGGCCGGGGTCGCGATCGACCGCCTCCTGCTCGGGGGCGGGGCACTGGGAGACGAGGACCGAGAGCATGGCTCACTCCATGGGCGTCTGGGGGGCGCTTCCACGGACCGTTCGGCCTCTGTTGCAGTGCAATGTGAGCAGGGTGCGCGGGCGGCGCAACGCGCCGGGCCGCACGGGGCACATGCGGGAATCTCATATGTCGCAAAGTGCCGGCGGCGCGGAACACTTGCGCTGTTCTGCAGGCTCGCTCGGGCAGGACGCGATCCGGCCCGCGGTTCGGGGGAAAATCTGTCTTTCGCCGGGCGATCGGGCGGGTTGAGGTCTTGATCCAGGCCGGACCCGCCCGGGCACGGACGGTTGACCACGCGGGCGGGCGCGGTCAGAAGCCCTCCGGAGCGTGCTGCAGCCGCCCGCCCCGGCTCGTCGCCGGGCCAGCCGCGCCCGGCCTGTCGCCGCTTCGTCACGGACGACGCTTAACCACCGATGCCCGACCACCCGCCCCTGCCGGGGCGCGCGAGACGATGAGGATCTCCCCGGAATGACCGATCAGCCGTCCCGTCACCCGATCTACGGCCGCATCAGCGGGCCCACCGTGATGATCGGCTTCGGCTCGATCGGGCGCGGCACCCTGCCGCTCATCGAGCGCCACTTCGAGTATGACCGCGCCCGCTTCACGGTGATCGACCCGGTCGACACCCACAAGGCGCTCGCCGAGAAGCACGGCCTGCGCTTCGAGACGGTGGCGCTCACCCCCGAGAATTTCCGCGCTGTGCTGACCCCGCTCCTCACCGAGGGCGGCGGCCAGGGCTTCTGCGTCAACCTCTCGGTCGATACCTCCTCGCGGGCCATCATGGAGCTCTGCCGCGAGCTCGGCGCGCTCTACATCGACACCGTGGCCGAGCCCTGGCCGGGCTTCTACTTCGACAAGTCGAAGAGCCAGGGCGACCGCACCAACTACGCGCTGCGCCAGAACATCCTCGACGCCCGCGCCCAGAGCCCCGGCGGCACCACGGCCGTGTCCTGCTGCGGCGCCAACCCGGGCATGGTCTCGTGGTTCGTGAAGCAGGCGCTCCTCAACATCGCCGCGGACACGGGCCTGGAGCGGGCGGAGCCGTCCTCCCGGGCCGAGTGGGCCGCGCTGATGAAGGATCTCGGCGTCAAGGGCGTCCACATCGCCGAGCGCGACACCCAGCGCGCCAAGAACCCGAAGCCGCGCGGCGTCTTCGTCAACACCTGGTCGGTCGAGGGCTTCGTCTCCGAGGGCAACCAGCCGGCCGAGCTCGGCTGGGGCACCCACGAGACCTGGAAGCCCGACAACGCCCGCGAGCAGGAGACGGGCTCGCGTTGCGCGATCTACCTGCTCCAGCCCGGCGCCGACACCCGCGTGCGCACCTGGGTGCCGACGGTGGGCGCGCAGTTCGGCTTCCTCGTCACCCACAACGAGGCGATCTCGATCGCGGACTACTACACGGTGCGCGAGGGCGATCGGCCGGTGTTCCGGCCGACCTGCCACTACGCCTACCACCCGGCCGACGACGCCGTGCTCTCGCTCCACGAGATGTTCGGCAATGCCGGCAAGGTGCAGGAGCGCCAGCACATCCTCGACGAGAACGAGATCGTGGACGGCATCGACGAGCTCGGCGTGCTGGTCTACGGCCACGCCAAGAACGCCTACTGGTACGGCTCGCAGCTCTCGGTCGAGGAGACCCGGGCCATCGCCCCCTACCAGAACGCCACGGGCCTGCAGG
>Ga0316228_1003933_pt1 | contig 11510 bp, 33 predicted proteins | sample TBH18021metaG_FD_206005 | JGI IMG/M metagenome (GOLD analysis project Ga0316228, IMG submission 206005) | Freshwater microbial communities from Trout Bog Lake, Wisconsin, USA - TBH18021 | ecosystem: Environmental > Aquatic > Freshwater > Lake > Hypolimnion/Profundal zone | place: USA: Wisconsin... | reverse complement strand
CATGGTCATCATGTATAATCATTCTGGATATTTTATATCTGTTGTATGCACAAGTTATATAGATATCTTGATCTGGATCTAATCTGCCAAGAAACTCGGCCAACTCACCTATTTTCATTATCAGCCTCATAACTTCTTAGAAATCTTAATGTCATCTCTCTGACTCTTTTGGTGCGAAGTGGAAGAAATGCACCACTATCACCAGTCCAATCTTCAAACTCTTTATCATAGAATGAGATATTGCAACAATCAGGATGTTCGTTTTGGAGTTTTGTTAGTTCATCTGCCCACTTCTGCCATACATCATCACTGACAGTAGTAGTGTCCATTTCGTAATATAGACAGGAGTGGACGAGCATTTGTGCCCGTCTTTGCCTGATTTTGGATTTGATTTTATCTGAAGGATCTTCATCAAAGAAGGATTCAATACTCATAATATAATGTCTCAACTCAAGTGTATGGTGGTATTATACCATAGAAAATGGTAAAGGTCAAGATTTATTTTTGTCTTTTTCGGATGGCATGTAGGTGACGGATATTCTTACGTTGTTGTACATGTTGTTGATAACTAGAATGTTTCTGTGTGTGAACTGCCTGTTGACCTTGTTTCTTTATTTGTTTGTTAATTCCACTAACTGCTCCGACACTCGTCTTAGCAACTTTCTTAACCAGTTTTGCACCTAATTTAATAGGTGCAACGGCAGCTTTAACACCTAATTTAGCAGTACCACCAATGACCTTACCTAAACCAGTACCTATTGCAGACCCAACCTTTTTACCTGTCTTATAGGCATTAGATTGTGTATTTCTTCTAGTTGATTCTCTTAACTGCTTAAATGATTTCATTAGAATACCCCTATTATTGATATTCTTATTTATAATAAAAGGGAGACCGAAGTCCCCCAGTTCCCATCCCGATGGGACATTAACTCACACCATAAAAGGATTCAACAGGAATAAACCCATAGAAAGTTCCAGAGAAATAGTCATCAAAGATAGTAATATTATCAATATGTCTACCTTCAAATGTAGATAATGCTCTCTGTCTTGATCCCGTATTCTCCATGATATGTTTAATACGTTTTCCATCTAAACTATAGAACTTTCTCCAAGCATACTTCCTTTTCTGATTTTCCAAATCCTTTAGTGGACTAAAATCAACTACATCAAAGACAAAATATTTAAGATTACCTGAACCAGGTGTCATAATTCTACCTTTGATTACAACGTGTTTCATAGTTTACCTCTTAATCACAAGATTGTTTCCATTCTACCCCATCATTAGTAGAACACTGAACTAGACCCTGTTCTGCCTTTTGAATGTCATTATATGCAATATAAAAGAATGGACCAGTAGATGCCAGAATAATAAAAATAAGACCCAAAAAATATACTAACTTACTCACAAGATTTCCTCCAAGCTTCTACAAAATAGTTATCATCAACTTTAATGAGACATTGTTTCAGTCCCAAATCTTTCATTACAACCTTTTCGTGATAGTCAGTATACAACACACCAAACACAACAAAAGTTAATAACATAATAGTCCACTTAATATTCACATTCACCTCTTTTTTCTAATATCTCTTCAATAACATATCTACAACGATAACAGTTATGACATATATTCATGTCTTCAAAATCATCTACTGTAATATCTGGATTCTCATCTATTATCTTGTGGATTGCTTCCTCATTAGCACCTGCACAGACACAAACAAACATTATTCGTAATTATTCCAATCAGTTATAACAAAACTCAATTTGATAAACACCTTATCATCCTCTGGTGCCCTCCACGCACTTACACAGAAACCACCAGTGGATATATTACATTCTTTATCTCTTTCCAAATCTTTGACTGCTTCTTTAATAAGCATTCTTGCACGTTTACGCAGTTCATAGATATTAGGAACACCATAACCATCAATACCTGCCCATTTCCAATCAAGGTATTCCATTACCCGATGGACTTTCTCAAAATCAAAGTTGTCCATAATATTGTCAATGGCATCTTGTGTTTCTTCACCAATCATTATATATTTTATATATTTCATTATATATTCTCACTTGTTTAATGTGGGGTACAGTATACCATATAATCTGGTAAATGTCAAGACAATAAAAAGGGGAGCCGAAACTCCCCTCATGTAATTGTAAAGTTGTACTTTACTTTTGCATACCAACCAGTTCCTGACCAATTAAGTTAGAGAATGATTGGAACACCTGTAGTAGAACACCAGCGATTGCTAATGCCAACCAACCAAAGAACACGAAACCATAGTTTAATTAATACCAAAATGTTCTTTAATATCTTTAATACATTTATCAGCCATATTTACCATTGAACCATATGCAAGTTTTGCATCATCAGATACATCCAATTTGCTGTTTGCAACCGTATTGGCATTATTTCTGTTGTGTTTAATGATATCTATACATTTTTCAATGTCACTTTTCATATTATTCCCCTTCTTTAAACAAAGGAACGGCTCCGCTCATCTCTCTAACATATACAAGTGAAGTTGGAAATTCATCTAATGAACCTTTGTGAGATTTAATTTCAATACTAATATTTCTAGGATCTGGGTCATCTCCATTCCTTTCAACACCATAAAAGAAACATTCGGTTGTTCCCATATCAATCTGTGTTTTAAAATATTGTTTATTCATTATATATGGTCTATTATACTATTGTTGACCATTTTTGTCAAGTAAATTCCAAAATTTTTATTTTCATTTCTTTAATCCCCTATTCCTTTCTTCTATGTTTGCTGAAATATAGTCCAGTTCAGTTTCTATTTCTTGTAATGTCTGGATAATGTGTTGATGTTGTGAAGCAATACTATCCACAATCTGTGATTGTAGTACAAGCCTTTCTTTTTCCAACCTATGCCTTTCTTCAGATTGAATGGCAATAACAACCAAATATACAATAATACAAATAGTTAAAATAAATGACTGATATGATTTCATTGTTCAAACTCTGCAAAAAACGAATCATGGTCTGATTCTAACACAATGCCTTGTGAGCATTTTACCTCTTTGATATCCTTATCTCTCTTATGTTCCTTTTCAAACCTCTTAACTGCCTGTATACATTCCCTATAGGATGGTTGCTGTCTTAACAGCACCTCATCAGGAGAAGAAAACAGAGTCACCAAAAAAACCCATTCCATCAATCACCTCTTCAATTTTTATATATTATACCATTACCTTTGGTAAATGTCAAGATAAAAAGTTATGTAACCCAACTCTACCTAACCTTTCATCCTGTAGTTCTTTGTATTCTTCGTTGAGTTCACATCCAACCCAATTCCTTTTATGTCTTTCAGCAACGAACCCAGTGGTTCCAGAACCAAAGAATGGATCAAGAATAACATCACCAACACGACTAGAAGCTAGTATACAAGGTTCAATAAGTTCTGTAGGATATGTTGCAAAATGTGCACCTTTATATGGTTTTAGTTGTACGTTCCAAACACTACGTCTTTGTCTTGTACCACCACCAACGGCAGGTTCTTTAATAACATCACTATCAAAGTAATAGTTCTTACTCTTAGATAACAAGAATATATATTCATGTGATTTAGTGCAACGATCCTTTACTGACTCTGGCATTGGATTTGGTTTACTCCAAATAATATCCTGTCTAAGATACCAACCATCTGCACGTAAAGCAAATGCCAACATCCAAGGAATACCAATAAGGTCTTTACTCTTGATACCATCTAGTTTGTTATTTCTGGATGGTGAAATAGCAGGTAAATCTTGCATAGTTTTGCTAACTGATTGTTTTACAAAGGAGTTACCTGTTCTATAGTTATGATAACTATCTCCAATGTTTACCCATAAAGTACCATCATCAGTCATGATATCTCTTACCTTACGGAATACCTCAACCATACCTTGAATATATAGTTCTGGACTTTCCTCTAACCCTATCTGATCGTCAATCCTCTTAGCACCACACTTGGCACAGACACTCTTATAGATCGCGTCACCTACACCATTATCAACACTTTTATGACCTGTATTACAACCAGCATTTACTTTGGTATCTCTCATATGGTTACAGTTTGGATCACCACCTTCCCATGAGGCAGTTCCATAATCTCTCAACCCATAGTAGGGGGGTGAAGTGATACAAGATTGGATGATAACACCCTCATCCTTCATCTTATCCAAACTATCACGGCAGTCACCAAAATAACACTTATTCATACAAACTCTAATGATTTAATTTTATCGGAAAGTTCTTTTACACTACAATCAAATGTGTGAATCCATAACCCTCTGGTTCTGAATGTCTTGAAACCATTTACCTCAAACTTCTCTTTATGGCATAGATTGGTTTTACCCGATGGTAATACCTCAAGTTGATAGTTAAGGTCTTCTAACCAATCCTTAGAATATTTTACATCAGATCTAACTTTTGGTTTTACTTCAACATTACCTATTTTCTTTACCTCAGTGCTACCTGTAAGAAACTTACCAAGATCATTATCAGTAGTTGCTTCAATATCACCTTTCTTCTTTCTTGCCATTATATAGGTCTACCATTACTATCAAACTGGTCTGGATTTAGAAGCTGATACCCATCTACCTCTCTTCCATTACGATGCACCAGAATATTACCTCCCATCTTCTTAATCATGTAGATATAGGTGGATATTCTATAGATGATATTCTCCATATCAGTATCTTTGAACTTATTGTGAAACTCAGATACCATATGTGGTTTACCATCCAATAGAACCTGACAAATCCTTTCGTTTCTACCTAACTTATTCTTCATTATACAAGATCCTTGAACATAGTTTTACGTCCTTCTTCACCTAGAGTAGCATCAAACATTTCTCTTACTCTTTGTAACATAGCACAAGATAACATTAACATATCTTCTCTTGAATTGCACCTCTGAATTTGTTTATCAATAGGTGTCATTAACTCACCCATTCTTGTTTTAACATCAACAGGTTTCTTAAATGGTATTATATTGTCACTCATATTTTCCTCTGACTCATAAGGTCTTCATACATATCCATCAACTTACTGAATTTTAGTTCATAAATCTGGTGCATACCCAATAAAGCATTAGCAATCTGATCTTGTGTTAGATTCTTATCCATCACACCTTCAAATAGTATATTAATATCTTGTGTCACGTTCCAACACGAAAACATATGTTGTTCAAAATCAAAATGAGTCACTTTTTTATCCTCTGGTGTCCAGAATTCACTATCCAATTCTAACTTATCTGTGTCATTACTCATACAACATCCTTCATTACTTTAGTTTCTACAATAGTCAATGTAAGACCATCACCATTTAAATCAATAAAACGTTGTGCTAACTCTCTGGTTTTAAACGCATTAATAAACATACTACCAGAATAGTTCTCTTTACCCACTAAGAATAACAAATATACAAACTCTTCCACTATTCAACTCCGAAATGTTTCTTCAACAATTCATCTTCAAATACTACATTGCCAGTAGCATCTAATGCAACTTCCACATTATCATATACAACTTTAATACAGTCCTTAACAATCAATTCAGCAAACTTTCTGTCTCTTACGGTATGCCAATCTGGATGATATTCTCCACGTGAACTCAGATAATTATCTGCATAAAGATCAGCCTCGTCTGCAATCCTTTCAATCTTTTCGTTCATTCTTCAACTCCAAAATGTTCTTTCAAATCTCGTATAATAAACTTCACGGCATTATCCCATATTTCATTGTCACCGCCTCTTTCGGCATCATTAACAATGCCTAGACATTCTCTGACAATCAACTCTGCGAATCTTTCATATCTAGCATTCTCAGCACGATATTCCAAATCCACTTCAGTTTCATCTGGGACTGGAAAGAATCCAGATTGTTCTGCAAGTTCTCTAATCTTTTCGTTCATTTTTTCTTTCCTGTAGTTCTCGTTCAATATCATACACAGTGAAAAACCCCAAAAAAACTAACAAATTAAATATTGTTGTTCCACAAAATACTAATAGATATACGATATCTTGTTTGTGAGAATTGGGAAAAAGGAATGTGATGCTCAAAGCAATAACATATGTAATCAGAGAAACCCATAAGGTGTTTTTATATACCTTATGCATCATTCAATACCAAAACGTTCTTTGATTAATCTCACAGTTTCATCATCATTAGCGCATGACATTTTACCATATTTTGTTTCGTGTGTTTGTTCGGCAATGACTAAACATTCTCTCACAATCAACTCGGCAAATAATTCCACTTCTTCAATATCAGCATTTCCACAAATAAAATATCGTCTGGGAGTTTCGTTATCAACATAATTGAGTAATGTTGATTCTAATGCCAATTCTATAATCTTGTCGTTCATTCTTGCTCCATCTTACTAAAGTCGGGATCTTTGCTGTACCCGATATTAAAGTTACCAAGTTTCCACCAAATATAGCGTCCACCATAATCACAGGTTTGTACTGTAAATCCAAGAAACTTTAAATGTGTAGTCCATTCAATCATTCTTCAACTCCGAAATGTTCTTCAATCCTAATAATTGCCTGTTCAACATAATAAACACTATCACTTGGTGTGCTCATATAGTTTGGACTAGCAACTTCCATACATTCCCTAATAATCAACTCGGCGAACTTTTCCAAGTCTGTTTCTTTACCGTCCACAACAGGAACCATTGGATTGCTCATCAGTTGGGTAAATCTCAATCCAGCCTGTTCAGCTAGTTCTTTAATTCTTTCGTTCATTAGAATGGAACCTCACCCATTGTTTTTTTCTTTCATAGCAAGAAACTCATCAGATACTTCTACTGATGGTTCAGTAGTTACCTTACTATACAAATCAAGGAATGAAACTTTAGTTTCTTCATCAAACCTATTAATACAAAGTTGAATTGCTTTCATTTTATCACCAAAAACATTATATGCTTTAGCAATATGAACTAATCTACGGGTTGATATTAGTTCATCGGTAGCACCTTGTTCAAATGATTGACGGATAATATCAGCCCATTTTACCAATTCATCAACAAAAGATTTATCTTCTATTAATGGTGTAAGTATTTTCTTTTCTGTTTTAGTATCTGGATACTCTTGTTCTACAGTAATAGGAAACCTTTCCAACCAGGCATCATCCAATATTTGAGACAAATATCTACCTTCTTCTGAACCTCTACCTTTAGTATTTGCTGTGGCGATTACATTGAAACCATTAGCAGGATGAACTAACTCACCCGATTTCTTATTGAAATAAGATTTTCCCTCAAGTATTCCCTGTAAGCAAAGTAGTTTATTACTACCTCGGTCTACCTCATCAATAAGTAATACTGCACCACGTTTCATTGCAGTAATGACAGGACCATCTCTAGTAACCACATTACCATCAACCAGAGTAGGGCCACCAAGTAAATCGGACTCATCTGTTTCAATACTGATATTAACACGAATACATTCCCTTTTTTGTTCTGCACAAACTTGCTCCACCATAAGGGTTTTACCGTTACCTGATAAACCAGTAATGAATACAGGGTAAAACATTTTAGATTTAATAATATGATTAAGGTCATTGAAGAAACCAAACTTCACATAATCCTTATATTTCTCAGGAATAGAGGAATCAGTATCATCAATAAGTTTTGGTTGACGTAGAGATACTACCTGTGCCACATTAACTGTCAGTTCTTCTGATACTGTAGGAACTAACGTAGGAACTACCTTAGTAATATCCGTAGATGGTAGAACATATTCACCTCTACCACCTCGGAATTCTGCTTTAGTTACCAACCAAAATGGATACTTAACACCAGTTTCATCCACCACCTTTTGAATATCAGCACGTGATAGAACACCAACAGTATAACCAAATACTGTTTTGGTTGCTTCAACAAATGCTTTTTGATTGCTATTCAATGACATAATATATTTTACCTCAAGTCGTTTCGTTCAGTGTGGTGTGTAGTATACCATAGAAAATGGTAAAAGTCAAGCAATAATTTCTACTTCAACAATGTCCTTAGTGTTAGCATCAAACACTACTCTTAGATTGCTCTGTTTACCACTGAATACCGCATACCCCATATCTTCCTCATCTAAGGATAGTTCTACCATCTTAGTAATAAGTTTAGGTTCTGGTCTAATACGGTATACACATTGTTCATCCCATTTTGGATTCCAATCCATATCACTCCAAATATCACCATTTTTAACTTGAATATCTGCACCATCTGCCCAAGCCTTAATAAGTTCTGCGTGTTTATGTGGAATACCCATTACTTTTTACCCATATTCTTAATAATAACACCAAGTTCATTAAAATGTTTTAGAATAAAGTTCTCTACATCAACGTGAGTGATAATATCACCAATAGTTTCACCTTGAAATGTAAGAGTAATATTCTTCTTAATAAACTCTACCAGTTCAAACTTCTTTTCATAATCAATACAATCTTGCTGATTAAAAAACTCAATACCATCTTCTGCAACATATATTGTTTTCATACTCTCCCCTCCAGTGATTTTATATAAATATCAAACTCTTTACATGGCATATAATATTTCAATACTTGTTCCAATGATTTAGAGTATTGTTCTGTATCATCAAACAAACTATTGAATCGTTCAAACTCATATGATTGTTTGAGTGAATCTAATACTATTTCATCAATGATTTCTTCAGTTAGTTCTACTGTTATCTTTCTCATTATTTAATTCTCCCATTCAATAGTGCATTTCGACATATCCTTCGCCCTTGTAATGGCATATTCTCTTGCTTTTTCCTGAGTATGTTCATCATATGCAAGACTTGGTTTTCCATTCACTACATATTTCCAATGACATTGATATTGCCAAGATGAAAATAATCCAGATTTAAAATGAACTTCATAAGAACAACATTCTGGTTTATGTAACACTCTAACCTTTCTGAATAGGTTTTTCATTATTTACCTCCAAGATAAACAAAAGTATCGGCAATAGCAGTAACCCGAATTCTAAGACAACCATTGTATATACTTACAGAAAATATACCAGACGATGTTAATGCTGATTTCTCAACCAAAACACGACTACATAATCCTCTTAGTTGTTCTTTTAACTGTTCTATTGAAGGAACATAATTGTCATAATATTGACAATCGAACTTTCGATTGTCATAATATTGACAATCCAGAGCAATCATTATCTTATGGATACTTTCAAAATCCACCTCACTTATTGCTTGATTAATAATCATATCATATGGATTTTCTGGTTTGATGCGCCATTCAGAAATTACTGTAAATGAAGGGCAGCTAGTGTATCCCCAATCACGCCATTGATTCTCATCACTATCAAAAAACTGAATCTCCTTCCCCTCAGCCCATGCAACAATTACGTCATAGTGTTTATGTCTTTTACTCATTATTACTGCCCATTTCTATAATAGTATCTTTCTTGATACATAATCTTTCGTATTGAGAACTCTTTCCTACCATCGTACTATATTTACTTGGTACACCACCTTTAGATATGCAATCTGATATAAACAGTTGTTCCTTTTCTATCGCACAGGGTATTAATGTAATAAGAAAAATGATAGCGGATACTGCTATACTGATTATGGCATAGAAAAAATAGTCCCATATCCCAAATTTATCAAATTCAATTTTCATTATCCCATATCTCCCCATATACTATCCCATAGTGATTTCTTTTTAGGTTTTTCCTTTACTTCTTGTTCTTTTGAAATATCCCAAGAAAGATAAAAAGTATTAGCATATACCATAGGTGTATAACCATTCTCTTTCAGATGGTCAATTAAAACCATTCTCTTTAATTCTGATAGTTTACCTAATAGTTTATCTACTGGTTGTGGATATTCTGGATGTTCATACATTGTTACTTGGATATGCCATTCACCTCTTGATGTTGCTTCTCTAACTAACTTATTGATATGTTCAATATACTTTTCCATATCCTTTTCAATAAAATTATTCATACCTATTTCACGCATTTCTCTTGCTTCTTCGGCAGTTATTAGTTTAATCATTATTTACCTCAGTATCACCTAACATTTCTATTAGTTCATCATCATCAAACTCGTGATAATATTCTCTCCTTTTCTTATAAAAGAAATCTCTCAGTACATGAATATCTACCCTATTCAAATCTTCTAAGGCAAGTTTATCTATGAGATCGGACCTTTCATCCCTTGTCATTAGAATAATACCTCATCGAGAGTAAAATGTTCTATCATGAATTCATAATCATGATTCTCATCTTTGATACCATGTTTTATTTTATACTCTTTTAACCCCTGTTCTGCAAAATACTTTGAAGAAAAAACACCAATAACACCAATACTATCTGTCACTAAATATACAACATTATTCATTATTCTACCTCATAAGGGTCTATATATTCATTCTCTTGGATTACATATTCCAAATCTAACCAATCTTTAGCACCGTATGTATCAAATACGGACCATACATTATCTTTGGTGAAGATATAAGAATATTCCTCATATTGATGCTCTTTTTCATAAGTATCAAAATCCTTAAAGTGACGAATTTCAGTAATCTCACCACGATATGAATAATAGATGGTATAATCATAATTATCACGATTATCAAAATCAAGTGGAGTATCAGATACTTTTCTACCGAGTGATGAAATACCACCACCAGATATCAGTTTCTCTACTGATTCACGTGTATTATAATACTTTTGGAGAATAACACCATTGTTTTGAATATAACCATCCCAATGAGAATAGATTTGATATACTGAACCATCTTGATTTTCGATTGCGATTGTTGAACGTGTTGCCATATGAATATTCTCCGTTGTTTTCCGATTTGATGGATACATTATACCACAATTCTGGTAAAAGTCAATAGATGATTGTTGCTTGATGTGAAATGAACTGTTTACAGATGGGAAACAATCAAGAAAATAAAACTAATAATTCTTTTACTTTATTCCTTTCGGTTCCTTTACAAGATATATTTCTTTGAACTTCAAATTCTGTAATGATACCATCACTATAATGGTTTATAGTCCATTCTGTAGAATGATTAGATATTACTACGGGAATATTCTTTGATTTTAATTTAAGGGCGATATTGACTAAGTTTTCCTGTTCATCTAAATCAAAACCACCAGATGAATATGTTGTAAAGTTTGCAGTATGTGATAAAGGGATATATGGTGGGTCACAATATACTACATCACCAGTATTAGCATTTTCCATTGATTGTTTATAATCACATACTGCAAATATTGCTTTTTTGGATTTTTCATGGAAGAATATCATTTCATTTTCCGGGAAATATATTTTATTATATTTCCCGAAAGGGACATTAAAACCTCCTTTACTATTATATCTACACAACCCATTAAAACAATGTCGATTTATATAGATAAACAAAGCTGATTTTAATCTAGTATCTAATGTACTATTGAATATTTCTCTAAATTCAAGATATTTTTCTTTTGTATTGTTCTCAGGTATAAAAAACTCTTTT
>Ga0316228_1003932_pt1 | contig 11512 bp, 4 predicted proteins | sample TBH18021metaG_FD_206005 | JGI IMG/M metagenome (GOLD analysis project Ga0316228, IMG submission 206005) | Freshwater microbial communities from Trout Bog Lake, Wisconsin, USA - TBH18021 | ecosystem: Environmental > Aquatic > Freshwater > Lake > Hypolimnion/Profundal zone | place: USA: Wisconsin... | reverse complement strand
CAAAACTTAAGCTAAAAAACAGTGAAACCAACAAACAGTGAAACCAAAAAAAGGCTGAGCATTAACTCAGCCTTTTTTTTTACTATTTATTAACCCATTAATAGCGCCAGTTATAAATCAAATCGACAGAGTTATTGATGGCAGATTTAGCCTCAATGTATAAGCGTCTTGTTAATTGATAACGCATACTGAGCTCAGGCTGCGAAGTGAACACGCCTACCCCATACCGTATAAACAAGTCTGGCGTGATATACCCTGTTAGACTGACCAAAGTGTCATTGCCCGAGCCATTGGCATCTAACGTTAAACGCTGCAACCCAAACGCCCGACCAATTTGGTTAGTAAATTTGCGCGTCCCGCTTAAGCCATAACTTAACCCTGCTGCGGCAATGGTATTGTTGACACGGTTTCTAAAGTCTTGTTCGTTGGTATTTTGACCTGAATTGTTATTTAGGCTGCCCGTCACCAATGCATTCATCGCCTGCTGTTCACTAAGTCCACCATTATTGAATACGGTGATACTTGGCGCACTGGCACTGCCTTTGACTTTGACACCCACTTGTACGCCTTGCACGTCTTTTACTGCCTCTACGTTTAGCAGTGGTTTCATCACTTCACCATTGAACCGAACTTGCGCAAAGTTTAGATTCAAGCTTTGACCAAACACTTCGACTTTTGAGCGGCGTGATACTTGCACCACGCCTTCTGCTTTCATGGTGCCTTGACCGCGCTGGGTGATATGCAGCGCACCCGCCAATGGTAACCGCGCCCCAAAACCTTGGAAGCTGACGCGATCGCCGAGATCTACACCCACATCCGCGTTGATATTCCAAGGTTGGGTGACTTTTAGTACGTCATCAATCTGACCCATCAAGCGTCTATCAATCACGTTAACATCTGGGGATTTGCTGACCACATTGCCGGTGGTTTCAGGGGGGCGAATGGTGGCGCGAGGCACATCAATCACCCCGACGATATTCACGTAGCGCTGGCTAGGTTTGACAATCACATCAAAAATTGGATTAATAATGGCAGTAATTGCAGGCGGCTGGCTCACTTGTAAGTCTTTACCTTGCAGCTTCAGCTTGGCTTGCAGCTCACGTGTCCAGTCAACTGTACCAGTAATGGTGCCTTGACCATCGCCTGCACTGGCAAAAGACCCATCAATAGAGGCTTGATTGCCTGTCACGTGTGATAATACATTAATCTTGTCAAAACGCATCGGCACACCTGTGATGCTAAGGCCGGCATCTTGTAGCTCAATATCGCCAACAAATTTGGGCTGCATTAATGAACCACTGATTTTACCTGCCACTAGACCGTTACCGGTCAAGCGTTCAAACGATGGGAAGAAAGGTTTAAATACCGCCAAGTCAATATCTTGAAAAACAACGGTGCCTGAAATCGGTTTCGACTGTATGTAGGGATTGACGGTGGCGTCCAAATAACCATTGCCCGCGCCATTGGCTGTTTTGATATCTGCACGAAGTTTTAGCCCTTCTGTGGTTGAACGGGCAATGACACTGATACGCTCATAGGCAATGGTCGTTGGATTTTCTTCAGGGGTTTGTGCGGCAGTGCCAAATACACCATTATCGGTAAAGAAGCTGGCATTGATACTGGGTCTTTGGTTCTTCTGCCAATGAACGAGTGCAGTGCCGTTGAGTTTACCTGACCAAGCGATATCACGCGGCATCACCACAGAGAAAATTTGGCTATCAATTTGTTGCACGCTGACATCGACATTGCCTTGCCCATTACTGACCACAAGGTTATTTTTTAGACACAGACTGCCGTTTTGACCCACCATTTGCCAGCAGTGTGCCGCCATTTGTACATTCAGGTTCTGCCAGCCAAATAGCATTTGGGCGGGTTGTAGCTGTTGCAACTTGGCATATTTGGTACCAATTTGCCCATTACCGAGCATACCCGACCACTGTTTTTTGGCAAGATCGATACGACCTTTGAGCGTCGCTTGTACTTGTCCTTTGGTACTATCTGCTTTGACATCCAAGGTGTGATTGTCTTGGGTGCCGTTAAAATACAGTTGCAAAGAGCGCAGCGGTTGATTGGCGATGTTGATACCCGTTGCAGTCAATTGCAACTGACTGGGTGATTTGGCGAGATTGACCAATTTGCCGGTGACTTTGGCATCGAGTACCACAAAGTTTGGCAGTGAAATGTTACGCCCGACTAAATCCACATAGATATTAGGCAGGGCTTGATTATTATCTTGGGTTAAAATAATGCCGCCTTTGACGATACCTTTTAGCTGCGGCATTAGCTGATTGAGTGTGCTGATATCGACACTGGTCACCAGTTGGTTTTGGTTGCCATTGGCGGTGATACGATTGCTACCCCATTGTACTAGCAGATTATTGGCTTGCAGACTTTCAATAAGACGGCGGATTTGTCCGTATTTTTGACTATTGGCGCTATTTTCAATGACTTGACGCAGACTACTTAGGTCTTTTGGCAAATTCAGTTTTGCCGTCAACTGACCCGTTGCCATCAAGGGTTGATTTTTTAGCCTGCCTTTGAGATTCATATTGGCAATATGAATGTACTGAGCGCCTGCCCGCCAATAGCCATCGGTATTGATGGTGCCGGTGATTTGGCTTGGCAAACTTGGCACAAAATAGCTGGCATCAAAATTTTTCATGTCAGCATTGATATGCCAGCCGGTACCATTGGTCATATCAATGCTACCGTTCGCATTGATATAGCCTTCTTTACCTTGATGGCTAAATTGATTAATTTTGAGCTGTTGTGGCGTACCTGCAATATCAAATTTAAACGAGCCTGCGGGTACGTTTGGCGCATTGAGGCTACCATCAAATTTGGCGGCGATATAAGATAACTTATTGCCGAGTACATCGGCACGTACTTTGCCTGTGCCTTTTAACGCTAAGTGCTTTTTGCTATTGTTGGCGCCCAATAAATCCCCTGTCATGTCAATTTGGTTGATGGAGACATCATGACGGGTCACGACTGCTCGATTGGCTTGGCGGATCTGTTGCAGGGTGCCGCTGGCAACCACATTGCCTGTCAAGTCTTGCAGCGGGATGCTATTTAAAATGCTGTGGGCATTTAAATGATTGGTTTTGGCATTGATTTGCCAAGCTAACGGCTGATTGCCGCTGGCAAGTTTAATTTTACCATTGCCTGCCAAATTACCTGCCACACCTTGATACAGCAATTGAGTGATGTCAACTAGCTGACCTGTTTTGTTGACATTGACTTGGTAATTACCACTTGGGGCTTGATTGAGCTTTAGTATATTGGCATTGACTTGGGCTTGTACACTGCTGGGTCGCTTGCCGGCTGCCGGCTGAAAAATTACATGCGCTTTGCCATTGGGACTGTTAAGCTCGCCAATGCTCGGTAGATTGTGACGTATCAGCTGTTGCCAATTGGCATCGATAGTATAAGGTTTATGGTTGCCTTTGGCTTGTCGGATATCGGCATTGATAATTTCACCGTCATCTTGGCGCAGATTTGCCCGTACTTGCATCGGCAATTTATCGGTTGCCACATCATAGACGATGCCCAATTTGCCTGTTAAAGTCTCTGGCGCATAGGGGGCGATGTCTTTTGGCAACAACTGACGAATCTTAAAGCCATTACCCGTATTCATCAGGGCAATACGGGTGCGGTCATGCCAATCAATCGTGCCTTGACTCGTCAATGTGCCTTGCGCGACCTTAGCCGTGAGGTATTCGATACTGAGTTTTTGATTAGCAATCACGCCGCGACCTTGGTAATGCCCATCGGGGATATCTTTGGCAGTCAAATCGGCATTGATACGCAGCTGTATATTATTGGTCACCCCTGTCGCGGTCGCTAGTCCATTTTTTAGATGGATGTTTTGACTGGTGGCATAGGGCAATAACACATCTTTCCATTCAAGTTTGGCATTAAATGGCGCGTTTTTATCCATCGGCTGCGCCGTTACATGCCCAGTGACATCCGATTTATTGTATTTACTTTTTATATCCGCAGTCAAAAATTTCAAACTGCCTGTGGCATGGGTATCAAGCGCATCGACATACACTTTTGACAATGAATTGACGATGACCAGTCCTGTCACATCCAGCGGATAATCATGCTGCAGGTCAATTTTACCTTTGATTTTATCAACGCTTAATAAATTGTTATACGCCAATTTGCCTTCGCCAACCGTGATTTTAGTATCATACCAAGTAAAATTTTGGACATGCGCTTGTTTAAAATCGATGGGGTCGCGGGTCACTTGCTGATAGCGCACTAAATTCGCTTTTACGTCATCTAAAGTTAAGTTAACAGGCAGTGCGATGCGTGAGTAATCAAAGGGTTTATTGGAAGGGGGTTTTTTGTAAGTGATGACCATGCGATTGATGTTGGCTTCACGCAAATGTACTTCTTTGTTGATGAGGGCGCGCCAGCCAATTTTGACATAGGCTTTATCAACGGTGACTTCGACATAATTTTTTGGGGGATTGTCAGGGATTTTAACATCATACACCCAAATACCATCACGAAGATTGCCTTTGCCGTATGTTAGGCTAATACCTGTTTCTTGAACGATGGCATTGATAAGTAACCGTGTACCCCACGGGGTGCCGACGGCATAATAAGCCCCTAACAAAATTGCAATCAAAATAACGGCTAACACCATCACAATTTTGGTGACAAAACCCTGCCGATACCAACCCGCCTCTTTTTTTGCAGGGTCTAAATCTTCACCGTCTGGACTTTTAGTTTCTAGATTTTCAGTGTCTATTTTACCGTCTAGATCATTATCTACCAACGATTTATCGTCAGGCTTGGTGCCATCTTCGGGCAATGAGTCGTTGTTATTATCGTCTTTCATTAATATCGCAAATCAATCGTTGGCTAACTAAAAAACACAGGTTCTATGCGCTGTATATGGGCGGTATATTAGATAAACCTTACATACTAGCAAAGTTTCATTTAAAAATCTTGACTAAAAACCTTGCACAAAATAATGCAGTGATTGTTAGCCAAATTATTATAGGGGTGAACCGATAAAGAAATGTAAACGGACATCGTTGTTATCCCCTGTCAGACCTTTTGCTACATCGAGTCGTACCAAGCCTATCGGTGATTGCCAGCGGATACCTGTACCAATACTGACCGCCGTTGCGTTATCATATTCGCCCGTTGTATCATAAGCATTACCAAAATCAGTAAACACAGCGCCACGAAAGCTCGGTCTAAACTCATAGTTATACTCTGCTGAGCCTACCGCTAAGGCATCACCGCCGACTAAGAAATTTTCGCCGCCATAGGTCGGTCCTAAACTATCGGTGTTGTAGCCGCGGATACTAGAATCACCGCCTGCAAAAAAGCGTGAACGATAAGGCACATCATAAAAATCACCGCTATATAGATAGCCCAAATCCAGTCGCCCAATCACTTGTTGTTTGTTATCTTTGCCAAAGGTATACATCCCCGTACCACCCGCACGTAAAATGGCCATATTGGTGTCACTCAGTGCCCCTTTAGCACCGACTTCAAGCGAATAACGTTGGCTATATCCCCACGTTGGCGTCAGCATATTGTCTGCTACTGTTTTATTAATTGCATAACCCGCTAACAAGGCTTGTTGGGTATAGTCCGATGCGTAGTTGTTAAAAGGATAAGGCAAGCTATCAGTGCTATATTTTTCAGGATCGACTGTGAGTTTATCGCCGCGGTAGCGCAGTGAATAGGTGCGATTCCAACCACTATCATGATAAATATTGCGGGCAATACTGGCATAGACCGTGTCCGCTTCAAAGGTGTTGACTAGGTCATCAACTTCTTTGTGCTGATAGCCGACTGTGCCTGTCAGCTTATCGTTGAGGGGATGCTTGTAGGGTAAGCTGGCAGTAAATTCCACCGCTTGATCGACTTTAGATAATGCCACTGATGCCCCAGTCTGCAAGCCACTTCGGTTAACCAAGTTGTTTTGGTATTTACCGGTCAAGCGCACACCTACGTCCGTTTCATAACCCAAACCCACTTGTGCCTCATGCGGCTTGGTGGCATTGAGTACCACATAGGTTGGGATTTGCTTTGTTTCATACACTTGTTGTGGCGTGAGCTTTGGTATGACTTGGTCTTCTCGTGGTTTGATGGGTAAGTCTTTGTCTTTATCGAGTTTTTTTGCCGTTTTACTGACCGCATTGGCAATGACCACCAGCGGATTTTTACTTTTATTTTCAGCCTCGGGTGATAATTCCATATCTTCGGGTGCGGCCAATAAGTTTTTGGCTTTTCGGCTGATGGCATTGAGACGTTGTTCGGTCGAGTCATCGACTTCAAATTGAATCGGCGCGATATCATTGGGGTCTTGCACCTGATTGACGGTTTTTTGCGTCGTGCTATCGACAGTGCCTGCGGATTGAAGTTCGGATGAGTTACTTTGAGATGCGAGACTTTGATCGGTTGAGTTGGCGAGTGAAATACCGGCGGCTGTATCAGAAGTGTCCGCGGTATTGTCGGCTGTGGCACTGCTACTGTTGGCATCGCTGAGCATCGCCGAGCCCGATTGTTCAAATGCGATATCGCTTGCCGCTTCGTCCGATGGCATGATGACATCCACATCCACCCCATTAAAATAACGGGTGGCAGTCAAGTTGTTGGTAAATTCGCTGACAAAGGGTTGGTAGTAGGCATCACCTTTTTGGTACGTCATTAAGGCTTTGAGCAGCTTTGGCTTTAAAGGCAGTTTATCGGGGTCATCGGTCAAATTGCCTTGTTTATCAATGCTATATATCTTTACATCATCAAAGTGATAGCGAGTTTTTGTGTCATAAATTAGGTCAACATCGGCGGTATTGTCCGGCAAAATAATATCCACCGAACTATTGAGCCATTTGGCATCGAAGTAACCATTGGTCTGCGCGACGCCTTCAATCGTCGCCTTCGCGGCTTTATAGATACCATGACTAAACACATCCCCTTCTTTGGGCGGGATTTCTTTTTCAATCACAGGATACACCGGCAGCGCGTTATCGCCTTCTCCGCCTTCACCACGGATATCAATGATGCGATTTTGCACGATGACGGGTTTGCCGACCTCTAAGCTGACTTGGATATTGTCTTTGCCCAAATGTTTAAAAGCAATTTTAGTGTCATAAAAACCCACCGCCTCTGCCGCATCTTTGGCAATTTGGCGTAATTTGTTCACACTGGCATTAAAATCCGACACCGATTCGACAGTCACTTTTTCCAATGCCGCTTTGATATTGCGCGCAGGCTCAAGTTTGGCATCTGCATTGGCAAAGCTGATATCAATATAGTTTAGCCCTTCCCCGCGACCAATGATTTTGTTCTTCAAGCGCGCCACAATCCCTTGCGACTCTGCGGTCACGGTTGAGTTGGCTTGTGGGGTGGTCAATACCGTTGTTTGCTGTTGATAGGCGGGCAAGTAATCATTGGGATTGATGGTGTCGGTGGATTTGATATTGCTGGCATCATTGGCGACGCCTTGATTACTAACATTCTGATTAGCAATGTTTTGGTTAGCGATATTTTGATTAGATAAATTGGTTTGCTCGCTCACCTTTTGATTAATCGCGTCGACATTCTGTTTTTCGGTGGTTAGCTGCTCAGTGATTTGTGCTTGCGCCTGAGTGTTCACGGTTGCCCTGGGTGCAGGCTTGCTATTGTTGATTTGATTGGCAACCGACTGCGGCGTGGCTTGATCTAATGATTTACTGTAGCCGACACTAGGTTGGTTTTGTTTCAACGTCGCCACAGGTTGGTTAAAATTATTAAAGTCTGCTAAGGTCTGATTATCGAGTTGTTGACCAATTTTATCTTCAACGCGCTGCTGATTGAGTTGATACAGATAAGGCTGAGCAGTGCTGGCATCGGTAGTGATACTGTCTTGCGCAGTTGCCGCAGGCGTGGCATTTTGCGTTGCCGTGGTACCCTTGCTGTCATTGGCGGTCGTCTGCGCTGCGCTGCTAGTGGTTAGCGTGCTATTCGTTGCTGAGCTGTTAGCTAAAGTATTAACTGAGCTATTAGCTGAACTACTAGCTGAACTATTAACAGTAGCTGGCATTGCTGGCGTTTGTGCCCCCCAAGCAGGCACCACACTCACACTAACCAAGGTAATTGCCAAACGTATGGGGGTCAAGCGAAACAGCGAATGGTTTGATACGCTAGACTGGGCGGAGCTTTGACGAGTATTTGACGGACAAGGATTTGACGATAGTGGACAGATGGCATGAAAAAAACTAAACGGGTTATCGGCCAATGCGGTTGACGGACGATAGGGTAGCAAATTTATTGGTTTCATGATAAAAATCAAATCCTTGAGCGAGCACTAGGCGATTTTAGCATAAACATTTTACTAACCAAACATTTTCGCAACCCTTTGTAAAATATTTGTTAAGATAGGCATCATCAGACATTTCTAGGATTGCTCATGAGTACCCAATTTGCGCTTTTTAAATACAAACGGTTTAGCGCCATGTTTGCCACCCAGTTTTTAGGGGCATTTAACGACAATGTATTTAAGCAAGGTTTGATTTTAGTATTGACCTTTATGGCAGCGGCAAAATTGGGGATGCGTGTCAGTTTGCTCAACAATCTGGCGGCGATGCTATTTGTATTGCCGTTTTTTTTGTTTTCCGCCTTGGCGGGGCAAATTGCTGATAAGTATGAAAAATCTTGGCTGACAAGGCTGATTAAAATACTTGAAATCATCATCATGGTAGTTGCCGCATTTGGGTTTGTGTTTGAGATTTATCCGCTATTATTTGTGGCGTTATTTTTGATGGGCACCCATTCGACGTTTTTTGGTCCTATCAAATACGCCTATCTACCCCAAGCCATGACCACCGATGAGCTGGTAGGTGCCAATGGGCTGTTTCAAATGGGCACGTCACTGGCCATTTTGACAGGGATGATGCTGGCTGGCGTATTGATGAAGTTAGACAGTCCGCTGTTTTGGATATCTGGGGTGACGGTTTTTGTGGCGATTATGGGCTACCTGACTTCTCGGTTTATTCCCGTCATGACTGCGCCGCAGCCTGATTTGACCATCGACTGGAATATCTTTCGTACTAGCTGGCAAACCATTGCCAATCTATATCGTTTGCCGATTATGTGGTTTACCATTTTGGGTAATAGTTGGTTTTGGTTTTATGGTGCCACGTTTTTGACCCAAGTACCTGAATTTAGCAAGTCTATTTTGCTAGGCGATGAAAGCGTCGTGATATTTTTATTAACGCTGTTTTCTGTCGGTACGGCGCTCGGCTCACTGCTATGCAAAACGTTGACCAAAAACCAAGTGAGTTTAAAGCTATTGCCATTTGGGATTGCAGGATTGACGATTTTTGCGATTGACTTGTATTTCACGCTTTCAGCGATGCATTTGCCACCACTCGCTAACAACGCGCATTATAGTATCGGTATGATTTTTGCCACGCAGGGTGCTATGCGTGTGTTTGTCGATTTATTTTTATTGGGTTTTTCAGGCGGTATTTATATCGTACCTCTATACGCTTATATGCAAGCTTATTCACCGGAAACAAGCCGTGCTCGCATTATCGGTGCGAATAATATTTTAAATGCGGTATTTATGGTGGGTTCAGCGATTTTTTCGATCGTTTGTTTGACCCTAGTTAACGTGAGCCTGCCGATGCTATTTGCGATTGTCGGGGTGATAAATTTGGTCATGGGCATTTGGCTATTTTTAAAACTAAAAAAATACAGCCCTGCCAAGCCAATTATGACTTAGGGATACACCCTATCGCGCTATTTAATAACCCTATTTAATCGCCCCGTTAAATAGTCAGCACAAATAGCTAGGAATGCTAGGCAATGGATGGATGGCAAACAATGGATAAATAAGGATTTTTGCGCCATTTTTTCATTTGAGTCCAAAATGTTGCTATTTGTTATCGTTTGGCAAAGAAACGTTGTTGTTAACTCCAGTTACTTTGTAAGTGATTAAAAGTTAGTTACTATACCCTGACTTGTTGTAATTTTTTTTGTATCACTTGCTAGGAATGACTGCTATGTTTGCCACTTATAAAACACTGTGCACGCCCAAACTGGTAAAACTCAGTGCGATAGCCTGTACGGCGGTGTTGATGACCGCTTGTGCTTCACAGAAGATCGCGACCGTGGATAAGCGCCCTGTGTATGTACGGGGTGTCCCCAACTATTATATTGTCAAAAATGGCGATACTTTAAGCAAAATCGCTACTATTTATGGACTAGATTATCGTCGGGTTGGCGCGCTCAATGGGCTCGATAGCAACTATACCATTTATCCAGGGCAACGCTTGATTTTAACTTCAGCAAGTAGTCCCACTTCTTATCGCCCAACAATCATTCGCCCGGTGACGGTCAACCAATCACCCCGCCCCTCTAACCCGACTTATTACCCACCTAGACAAGCCAATAACTCATCAACCCCGTTACCGATGCCAAACCAAGTCATCGTGCCAACCAGCAGCTTGTCACAAGGTTGGTTACGTCCTACCACTGGCAATCTATTGCGACCGTTTAACCAGCAAACAGGTACGCTGGGTATGTGGTTTGGCGGACAAGCCGGGGCAAATGTTGTCGCCAGCCAGCCAGGTACGGTGCTGTATGTCGGTAGTGATTTACCAGAATATGGCAAATTGATACTGATTCAGCACAACAGCGACTACATTAGTGCCTATGCGCATTTGGGAAATTTTGCTGTACAGGAGCGCCAAACGGTGCAAGCGGGTCAAACCATCGGTACCGTTGGGACGGACAATAATTTGAATCAACCTGCTGTAGAGTTCCAAATCCGTTATCGGGGTACGCCAGTGAACCCTGCCAGTTATTTAAAATAATCAAGTAGCTATTTAAAATAATTAAATAGATGGTTAAAATAGTTAAAAATCTATTTAAAATCATCGCAATAAAAAAGCCAATCTGTGACGATTGGCTTTTTTTGTGAGCCTAATTATCGGTGAGGATAATTAAAGGGTAATCGCGGTTGCCATGTTATTGGCATAATTAATCGCATGATACAGACTATCGGTACTCGCTTTGCCTGTGCCTGCCAAATCAAGCGCCGTGCCATGATCGACTGAGGTGCGAATATAAGGCAACCCCAAAGTGATATTCACCGTTTCGCCAAACCCATGTGATTTGAGCGGTGCCAGTCCCTGATCGTGATACATGGCGATAATGGCATCGGCAGTGGCGATATGCTTTTGGGTAAACAAGGTATCAGCTGGCATCGCAAAACTAATATCGACACCTTGATCGCGATAGTGCTGTAACACAGGATTGATGATGTCAATTTCCTCTCTGCCGAGATAGCCGCTTTCCCCGGCATGAGGATTGAGTCCACAGACCAATATTTTTGGGTGAGTGAGACCAAATTTTTGCTGACAATCATGAATGACAATATCGACGGTTTTTGCCACTTCTTCGTGGGAAATCGCATCAGCGACCGCTCGCAGCGGCAAATGGGTGGTGACTAATGCCACTTTCATCAGGCTATTGGCGAGCATCATCACCACTT
>Ga0316228_1003914_pt1 | contig 11535 bp, 14 predicted proteins | sample TBH18021metaG_FD_206005 | JGI IMG/M metagenome (GOLD analysis project Ga0316228, IMG submission 206005) | Freshwater microbial communities from Trout Bog Lake, Wisconsin, USA - TBH18021 | ecosystem: Environmental > Aquatic > Freshwater > Lake > Hypolimnion/Profundal zone | place: USA: Wisconsin... | reverse complement strand
GTGCTGGTGCGCGCGACGCCGCCCGGCATGTTCGCCACGCAGTAGTGGACCACGCCGTCGACCACGTAGGTCGGCTCGGCATGGGTGGTGGCGTGGCTGGTCTCGAAGCAGCCGCCCTGGTCGATGGCGACGTCGACCAGCACCGCGCCGGGCTGCATCGACTTCAGCATGTCGCGGGTCACCAGCTTGGGGGCTGCAGCGCCCGGCACCAGCACCGCGCCGATCACCAGGTCGGCCTCGGCCACGGCGGCGGCGAGGTTGGCCTTGCCGGCGTAGAGCGTCTTGGCACGGCTTTCGAAGTGCGTGGCAAGGCGCTCGAGCACTTCGGGGCTGCGGTCGATGATCGTCACGTCGGCGCCGAGGCCGGTGGCCATCTGCGCGGCATTGAAGCCGACCACGCCGCCACCGATCACCACGACCTTGGCCGGCAGCACGCCCGGCACGCCGCCCAGCAGCACGCCGCGGCCGCCATGGGCCTTTTCGAGCGCGGTGGCACCTGCCTGGATCGCCATGCGCCCGGCAACCTGGCTCATCGGCTTGAGCAGCGGCAGGCCGCCGGCCGCGTCGGTAACGGTTTCATAGGCGATGCAGACCGCACCCGACTTGACGAGGTCGGCGGTCTGTTCCGGATCGGGCGCGAGGTGCAGGTAGGTGTAGAGGATCTGGCCTTCGCGCAGCATGGCGCGCTCGACAGCCTGGGGTTCCTTGACCTTCACCACCATTTCGGCGCGGGCAAAGACTTCTGCGGCGGTGGCGACGATCTCGGCGCCGGCGGCGGCATAGGCCTCGTCGGTCGCGCCGATCCCGGCCCCGGCGCCGGTCTCGACCAGCACGGCGTGGCCATGCGCGACGAGTTCGTGCGCGCTTTCGGGGGTCAGCCCGACGCGATATTCGTGATTCTTGATTTCCTTGACGGTGCCGACAAGCATGACGTGAACTCCCGAACTAGCTGTGATCGCAAGCACGAGGATACGACAAGGTCGCTGCAGATAATTCCCTAAATCACCGCAGCCCAACGCCGCGTTCGGGAAAATTTTCCAGAATCTACCAGATGCAGGCGAGAATTTTTACACCCCGCAGCGCATCATGGGATGAATGCCCAAGGCAGGCGCGTCGTTGATCGATCGGGCAGGCCGTTTCACACCTGCCGATTGAAACGCAAGCGCGTGTGCCAGACCCCGAATATCGGGCTGTGGCGATGGCTCAGTCGATCGCGATGCGCGACCGTGGCCGACCCGTGGGCCGACAATAAGCGAGTACGCAATCGCCCGGACAGGTCCCGTCCTTACCTGGCGAGCGTTTCACGCTGTACGGGCCGAGGCCGATTCCGGCGTACCTGGAGCCGGATCTGGCCGTGGCTGCCGACAGCCTGACGGATTCAAACTGCAACTGCTACACCGCAGCGCGCCGTTGCCTTGCTGCGCGACAGGCCCCTTTTCCTGTCGAACGGCAATCTTGAAGCGAAGCGATCAGGCGAGCGTGGCGAGATACCAGTTGCGCACCACGTCGGTAGCGTTGCTGGCGCCCAGCTTGGCCATCATCTTGGTGCGGTGGATTTCCACGGTGCGCGGGCTGATGCCCATTTCGCGGCCGATTTCCTTGTTGCTGCGGCCCTTGGCGACCAGGTCGAGCACTTCGCGCTCGCGGCCCGACAGGCGCTTGATGCGCGCGGTGGCGTGAATACGCTCGGCGTGCATGCGGCGGAAATCACCGTCTTCCTCGGCCAGCGTGCGGAACGCGGTGCGCAGGGCATCGACGTCGAACGGCATGGCGAGATAGTCGAGCGCACCGGCCTTCATCGCCGCGACCACGCTGGCAACGGTGGGCTGCTCGCTGCAACCGGCAACGCTGAGCGCCAGACCGGCCGAACGCAGCTGCGCGGCGACCGAGGCGACCGTGTCGCCATCCGGGTACTCGTGCACCAGCACGATGCCGTCAGCCGGGTTGAACGCAATCATTTCCTCGACCGAGCCATAGATCTCGCAATGCACGCCAACCTGCGTCATCAGACGAAACGTCTGCGCGCGCATGGCGGAATTGCGGTCGATGACATGAACGCTCAGCTTGTTGTGCGCGTTCTTCTCGATCTCGCTGAGAATATCTGCAGCGGCAACATCGAGAACCCCAAGAACCGGCGTGTCGTCACCCGGCATGATCTTACCGAAATATTGAACCATTCCCCACCTCCATCGCGTATCTTGCGACCATCTTCCACGCTATTGACGTTAACGGGAAACCCCTAAGGCCTTAACCGAGTTACTTAAGATAAAACACTAGGTGTTACCCCTTAGGGCGAGCCCCGTATGGACGGATATGGAGTCGCACCCTCTCTTCCGGAACCGGTTGTCGAAGCGCGATGGCAACAGCCACCCCAACTCGCCCGGCCCTTTGGCATGCCGAACCCGCATTTCCTTGATCTAGAACAGTTTTCCCAAAGCGCCTGACCTGTCAAAAGGCCAAACAGCAGCCACATCCCCGGCGCGCCGGGAAGCGCACTGGTGATCGGATCGAAAACAATCGTCGCGTAACCGCACTTGCGGCGCGCGCAGATGCTCCCGTTCCCGGCAATGAAGCAGATCCCGCCCGTTTGTGGCGGCGCGGGAGCCGCCCAATCCGGCGACTTTCCCTTAGGTAATACCGTCCCAGTCCCGGAGCGATGCCTGGCAGAGCCCGACACCGTTCCACCGCTTTTCACCAACACCCTGCAATGGCGACCCCTTGGCCGTTGCGATCCCCATCGCTTCGGCCGGATATTGCAGCTGGCGGGGTTTTGCCCCGTGCAGCCTGTGTCAGCGAACCTTCAACCTCGACTATCTACAGACCCTGTTTTTGCCGTAATGCCGGTTTTGCCCCCAGCGTTACGTTGCACCAATTTACTCGGTATTTAACCTTTGGGCAAGCCCGTAGCGCTTGGCGACGGGCCGTAAAATTTACTCTTAAAACCCTCGCATTTCTGCCTTTTTGGCGCAATATCCCGCAATGACAGGTGCAAAAATTTGGTCCGTAATGGTTAAGATGGACAAAAATTCTTGGCGCGCGCTGTCGGTTCCGTCTAGCGGTTCCCGCAACCGATTCGTCACATTTAATCGATCGATTGAATTGACAAGGCCCGGTTTCACCCCTCATCCTTGCCGCATACGTTAACCCGCCGGCGCGGGGTACTGAGGAGGGGCCCATGGGCATGATAAAGACCCGCTTTACCGAGCTGTTCGGCGTTCGCCATCCGATCGCGCAGGGCGGTATGCAGTGGGTCGGCACCGCCGAACTGGTCTCGGCGGTCGCCAACGCCGGTGCCCTCGGCTTTCTCACCGCGCTGACCCAGCCGACGCCCGAGGCCCTCACCCGCGAGATCGCCCGTTGCCGCGAGATGACCGACCAGCCGTTCGGGGTGAACCTCACCATCCTGCCGGCGATCAGCCCGCCGCCCTATGCCGAATACCGCCAGGCGATCATCGAGGCCGGGATTACCGCGGTCGAAACCGCCGGTTACCAGCCCGGCGAGCACGTCGCCGCTTTAAAGGCCCACGGCATCAAGGTGATCCACAAGTGCACCGCCGTGCGCCATGCGCTCTCGGCCGAACGCATGGGGGTCGACGCGATCTCGATCGACGGCTTCGAATGCGCCGGCCACCCTGGCGAGGACGACATTCCCGGCCTGGTCCTGATCCCCGCCACCGCCGACAAGGTGCGCATTCCGATCATCGCCTCGGGCGGCTTCGGCGATGGGCGCGGCCTGGTCGCCGCGCTGGCGCTGGGCGCCGAGGGCATCAACATGGGCACCCGCTTTTGCGCCACGCGCGAAGCTCCGATCCACGACGGCATCAAGCAGGCGATCGTCGCCAACGACGAGCGCGCCACCGAACTGCTGTTCCGCAGCTATCGCAACACCGCCCGCGTCGCGCGCAATGGCGTTGCGCAGGAAGCCGTGCGGATCGAGCGCGAGGGCCGCCCGTTCGAGGACATCGCCCACCTGGTCAAAGGCGCGCGCGGCCGCGAGGGGCTGCTTTCGGGCGACCCCGAACACGGCATCTGGACCGCCGGCATGGTCCAGGGCCTGATCCACGACGTGCCCAGCGTGAACGAACTGGTCACGCGGATCATGGACGAGGCGCAAGGCATCATCGCCGCCCGGCTTTCGGGCATGATCGTACCGTAACGGATCGGGTAGCAAGGCCACGATTTGGGCGCACGCATTGACAGATCGCCCCATTGCGCCCATCTAGGGCAAGCTAACGTCGCCTGCGACGGATTTTGATGCCCTGGCCCAAGCGCCGTTTCGGCTGATCCTTCCCTTCTCTCGCCACAAGCTCCACCGGTGCTTTTGCCGGTGGGTTCTCCTGTTTCGTGAAAAGGAAACACTCATGCCGATCGGCACCGTCAAGTTCTTCAATACCGACAAGGGCTACGGCTTCATCGCGCCCGACAACGGCGGCGGCGACAGCTTCGTCCACATTAGCGCCGTCGAGCGCGCGGGCATGGCCACCCTCAACAAGGACCAGCGCCTCAGCTTCGACGTCGAGACCGACCGTCGCGGCAAGGCCTCGGCCGTGAACCTGCAGGCAGTCTGATCAAATGGCCAAAGAGGATCTCCTGACCCTTGAAGGCCAGATCGACGAAATTCTCCCGGATGGGCGCTTCGGCGTCCTCCTGGAGAATGACCACCGGATCATCGCCTACACCGCGGGCAAGATGCGCAAGTTCCGCATTCGCTCGATCGTGGGCGACCGCGTCCGCGTCGAGATGACGCCTTACGACCTCACCAAGGGCCGCATCGTCTATCGCGAAAAGATCGCGGGCGGACCCGGGGCGATGCGCAAGCGGCGCTGACGCCCCCATATTCAACACCGGCGCCGCAAGCGCCAAGGAAATACATGCACATTCAATCCAATACGTTTCATCCCCACTACACTGTCCTCGCTTCCCGACCTGCGCCGCGCGCGCCCGCCGAGCCTTACCCGGCCTCGGGCCTGAGCCGGCAGCAACTGCGCGAAATCGTCGCCGCCATGGTCGGCTGATCGCATCACGGCCACCACGCCTGCGGGAGAAGACCATGTCAGAACTGCACGACTTCTACCTGCGGCAGGTTGCCCTGAGCGCCGAGGCGGCGGACAACGCCGCCCTCGCCAACCAGCGCGACACGTTCCTGCGGGCCCAGGCGGCCTGGCAGGTCCTCGCGGACCGCGCCGGCAAGACCGCTGCGGGCAAGGTCGCTGCCGCTGCCCATGCAGCGGACGCAAAAAGGCAGGCGGACGCCGACGCGTCGCCTGCCTGAATGCGCGATCCTCCCTGCTGGTCGCAGGGAGGACTTTCCCGCTTACTTGAACCGCCCCGCTTACTTGAACCGCACGCCGAAGCCGGCCATCAGCCGCTGGCGCGACGAATGCCCGTGGTATTGCGAATAGACGTACTGCGCGTTGACGTAGAACGGGCTGGTCGGCGACATCGAATATTCAAGGCCGCCGCCCACCTGGTAGCCATCGGCACGGTAGTGGTCGTAAACCAGCTGGTTGCCGGCCGGGCCGTCGATCCGCTTGCGCTGCTCGCCGTTGACGTAACCGGCCTTGCCGAAGATCAGGAACTGCGGGGTCGGCAGATAGCCGACGCGCACCGCCGCGCCCCATTCCTCGAACGCCTTGTGGCAGATCGAATTGCCATCGGCGAGGCCGGTGCAGTTCTCGTTCCAGTTGTTGGCGCGCCAGTAGCTGCCCTCCGCACCGACCAGCAGCTTCTCGCCATAGGTGCCGTCGAAGCCGACGGTGCCGCCATAGCCGAACTTGTCGTTGTGATTGCCTTCCGACTGGAAGCGATCGCCGCCCAGGTTCCCCTCGATGCGAATGCCGCGGAACGTCGTGCCGTTTTCCGAAACCGTCGCCGGCGCGGCTTCGTCCTGCGCCAAGGCCGGCTGGGCGGCGGCGAGCAGCGTGCCCGAAAGAACAGCGAGAGCATATGTCTTGATCGGCGTCATCCGAAAAACCCCTTGTAAAACCTTTGCATGTCGAAGGGGGCAACGACGCGACCGGCAAACTGGTTGCCGGAGCAGACAGCATAACCTTCTGAAATCACGCAGGTGTTGCCGCAGCGCAACACGTCACTGTCCTTTGGTGCATAAGGAGCGGCCCGGAAGGGGGCATTTTCGACCGTTTCAGTCCGATTAACGTAGCCGGTCCAGAACGGAGGAACCCAGCGATGAACACCGCGCCCAGCCTGCACGAACGCATCGAATTCTACGAACTCGACCGCAACCGCGGCAGCTTCGATCGCCTCTCCCGGCTTATCGGGCGCGCGGTCGACGACGGGCTTGCCAAGTTCTACGCCAAGCTGGCGCAGACCCCGGCCCTGGGCAGCTTCTTCTCGTCACGCGACCGGGTCGATCATGCCCGGAACGCCCAGCGCGATCACTGGGTGCAACTGTTCGAGCGCGGCCTCGACCAATCCTATCACGATCGCGCGCTGCGCATCGGCCACACCCATGCGCGGATCGGCCTCGAGCCCAAGTGGTACATCGGCGGCTATGCCCTGATTGCCGAGCACCTGATCGAGGCGATGATGCTCGAGGGCGCCGGCCGCTTCTCGCCCCGCCGCCGGCGCATGGCGCGCGATATCGCCGCGCTGGTCAAGGTCGCGATGATCGACATGGACATCGCGCTCTCGACCTATTTCGAGATGGCCGAGAAGAACACCCGCGACATCGTGCTGGGCAAGATGGGCGCTTCCCTGCGCCGGCTGGCCGAGGGCGATCTGACCACCCGCATGGCCGACCTGCCCGACAGCTTCCAACAGGTCGAGGACGACTTCAACGCGGCGATGGACAAGCTGTCCGGCACGATCGGCCTGGTGGCCGACAGCAGCGGCCATATCGCCACCTCGACCGACGAGATCCGCGCCGCGACCGAGAACCTCGCCTCGCGCACCGAGCGCCAGGCCAACAACGTGCAGGATTGCGCCCGCGCGATGGACGAACTGACCGCGGGCCTGGCCAAGACCTCGCACGCCATGGCCGACTTGCGCGTCTCGGCACAGGACACCGAAAGCGAGGCCACGCGTGGCCGTGAGGCGGTGCGCCAGGCGGTGAGCGCCATGGATGACGCCCAGCAGAGCGCGCAGGAAGTGGTCCAGATCGCCGAGATCATCGACGGCATCGCCTTCCAGACCAACCTGTTGGCGCTCAACGCCGGGGTCGAGGCGGCGCGCGTCGGCGACATGGGGCGCGGCTTCGCGGTCGTCGCCAACGAGGTCCGGGCGCTGGCCCAGCGCTCGTCGGAAGCGGCCGACAACATCAAGAAGCTGCTGTCGGCCAGCCGCCAGCAGGTCGATCGCGGCGCCACGCTGGTCAAGGACGCCGGCGGGATGCTTCACGGCATCATCGGCAAGGTGACCGAGATCAGCGCCGGCGTGGCCGATGCCGCGCAGCTGACCGAGCAGCAGGCCGCCCACGCCGCGCGGGTCAACCAGGCCGTGACGCAGATCGACCTCGCCACCCAGCAGAACGCAGCGATGGTCGAGGAAAGCGCGGCGGCAACGCGCAGCATGTCGGGCACCTCGATCCGGCTGGCCAGCGCGGTCGCCGTGTTCGAGATCGCCGGCGGCGGTCAGGTCTACAGCGAAGGCCTGCGCCGGGTGGCCTGATGCGCCGGCTTTCAGGGCAGAAGCGAGAGCCGCAGGGTGGCGACCAGCCGGTTGCCACCCTGCACAGCCTTCGCGCGCTCGCCCATGTTGGTTCCGGTATGGCGCAGCCCCAGCACCCAGCGACCGGCGACGTATTCAGCGCCGAGATGATGGTCGAGATAGGCGCCACCGGGGCGCAGCCGCGCCGCACGGCCGCTGTCGTCCGCTGTGCCCAAACTGTGCCCGGCCCCGGCGAACAGGGTCAGCGCCGTGCCGGGAATGCCTGCCGACGCGCCGGCATGAACATAGAGGTTGGCGCCGCCGAGCGCCCGCTGCGGCGGGGCATAGTCGGCGCCGGCATCCAGCGCGACCTGGCCGATCATCCGCGACACGCCCAGACTGGCCTCGCCCCAGGCCAGCGGTCCGTGCCCGGTGAAGGCGCGGCCCGTGGCCCCGACGGTGATCGTCCATCCGCCGCGATGCCAGGCATGGCGCGGCGCGATCGCCAATCCTGCCGCGCTGCCGCCGTGCCGCGCGCTGCCGCGCAAGGCCATGGCCTCGACCGCGATGGCGAGGTCGGGCGCGCGGGTCGCCAGCGGAACCCAGGTGCCTTGGGCAACAAGCGCAGCCTGCCTCGCGCTCCAGCTCAGCCCACGCACCCGCAGATCGCTTTCGACCGAGACGTCCAGGGCATTGGCGGTGACCGGCTGGGCACGGGCCGGCGGGTTGACGAGCGCGAACAAGGCGCAGGCGATCAGGCCGCCACGACGCAAAGCGGGCCGGATCACCGCCTCAGCGACGCGCCAGCACATGCGCCGCCTGGATCGCGGCCAGCGCCTCTGCGCGATCGGTTTCGGCGGCATCGACCAGCAGGCGCGCCACCGCACCGGCGTTGCGCTGTGCCAGCGCCGCGGCGGCCTTGCTGCCAGCGCGGCAAGGCCCCGGCACACTGGACCGCCAAGCCTGCGACACCGGCAGCCGGCTGACCAGCGCCGGCTCGCCGGTGTCGAGCGCGACATGCCGCTCGACCCGCGCCACCAGCGTCGTCTCGCACCGTTCGGTCGACGGGCGGGTTCCCAGGGCATGCCCCAGGGTGCGCTGCCGCGTGTCGAACGCGGCATGATAGCGCACGGCATGGGCCTGCGCGTCATGAACGACCTCAACCTGGTGAGCCGGCACCTGGTGCACGGGCAAATCGGGCGCGGAAAGGGCAGGCAGACCAGCGGCGAGCGCAATCAGGGCATGCAGGGCCATCGTTCATCCTCCTGTTGGGCCGAACCGTTTCGCGTCGGCATTCCAGGGCAGGAGCTAGGCACGCCATGCTTCCAGCATGTTGCCGGATAATGGTTTTTGTATGCGGCGAGATGCGGCGGTGCGCGCCGCTGAAGAGGCGATCATGGACAACACCGTGATGCGGTTCAGCGCGCAAGGCTTCGAAACCTTCGTCGCCGCGCTGGATGCCCCGGGCAAGCCCGTGCCCGAAATGGTCAGCCTGCTGATGCGCCCGGCCCCCTGGAGCACGACGGGCGCGGGCTGACGCGTCGCCCATGCCTGTTTCCGCGCCGGAACCGCTGAACGAAGGGCACGATCTGGCCCCATTCTCCTGCGGCAAGCCCTCGCTCGACAACTGGCTGAAGCGCCGAACCCTGTCCAATCACCGCAAGGGCTTCACGGCGGTGATGGTAGTGCACGATGGCGGCCGGGTCGTCGGCTATTACGGCCTTGCCCCCACCGCCGTTGTTCCGGTCACCCTGCCACGCGCCATCCGCACCGGCCAGCTTCCGGACCCGGTCCCCTGCCTTCTGCTGGGACAACTCGCCATCGCCCCGCAGGCGGAAATGTTCTGGCGACGCTGGGGGTTCACCCCCTCGCACGACGATCCGATGACCCTGTTCCGTTCGATGGCAGATATCGCGGCATCGCTGGCGCAGGTGCAGGGCGGATCAGGAGCCTGAGCGCCAAGGGCGACAATGTTTTGGTGAGCCCTGCTGGGTTCGAACCAGCGACCTACTGATTAAAAGTCAGTTGCTCTACCGACTGAGCTAAGGGCCCCCGGGCGCGCGGCGGCGTGGCCGTGCGTGCGATGGTGGAGCGTCACCTAGGGGTCGGGCGGCGGCGGGTCAAGCGGGCGTGGAGGTGTTTCGTTGCCAAACCTGTGAGCGGGTCGCGCCAGTCTGGGGCGATGCGCAGGGCCGGGCCCAGCACGAACGGGCGGCTGCGCCAGGCCGGGTGCGGGATGACGAGGTTGGCGGCGATGTCGGCCAGCGGGCCGCCCGACCACAGCACGATGTCGAGGTCGAGCGTGCGCGCGCGCCACGGGGCGCCACGGCGGACGCGGCCGAAGCGGTGTTCGATGGCCTGGAGCGCGGCGAGCAGCTCGGGCGGGTCGAGCCGGGTGCCGACCAGCGCGCAGGCATTGGCATAGCGGCGGCGCGAGGGGCCGAGCGGGGCGCTGGCGACGAGCGGCGACAGCGCCTCGAGCGTCAGATCGCCTTCGTCGAGCGCGCGCGCCGCGGCCTGGAGCACGCGGGCGGGCGCGCCGTGGCGGGCGTGGCGCACGTTGGAGCCGAGCGCCACGAGGTAGCGATGCCGCGTGCCCGGGCCCATCGGGTCAGATGTCCTCGGCGAGGCGGGTGTAGAGCTGGGGCCGGCGATCGCGGAAGAAGCCCATGCCGGCGCGGTGGCGGGCGGCCTCGGCCAGGTCGAGCGTCGCCACCAGCGTGCCGGTTTCCTCGCGGCCGAATTCGGCGAGGAAGTCGCCCCACTGGTCGCTGATGAAGCTGTGGCCGTAGAAGGCCTGGTCGTTTTCCTCGCTGCCGATGCGATTGGCGGCGACCACCGGCATGCAGTTCGATGCGGCGTGACCCAGCATCGCCCGGCGCCAGACGCGGCTGGTGTCGAGCGTGGCATCATAGGGTTCGCTGCCGATGGCGGTGGGGTAGAACAGCACTTCGGCGCCCATCAGCGCCATCGCGCGGGCGCATTCCGGATACCACTGGTCCCAGCACACGCCGACGCCGATGCGCGCGCCGAACACGTCCCACACCTTGAAACCGGTGTTGCCGGGGCGGAAATAGTACTTTTCCTCGTAGCCCGGGCCATCGGGGATGTGGCTCTTGCGATAGACGCCCATCACCTCGCCATCGGCGCCGATCATCGCCAAGGTGTTGTAGTAATGCTGGCCGTCGCGTTCGAAGAAGCTGGTGGGGATGGCGATGCCCAGCGTGCGGGCCAGCTGGCGCATCGCCTTGACCGAGGGATCCTGGTCGAGCGGATGGGCCAGCGCAAAGCGGGCTTCGTCCTCGGTCACGCAGAAATAGGGGCCGGCGAACAGTTCGGGCGGCAGCACGACCTGCGCGCCCTCGCCCGCAGCCTGTTCGACCAGGGCGGAGACGGCGCCGATGTTGTCGGCCGGATCGGGCGAGTTGAGCGCGAGCTGGAGCGCGGCCACGGAAAGCTGGGTCATGGCCGAGCATCTATGCCCTTACCGCCGCCAATTCAACGACGCGAGGATGACAGCGGGCCATCGCGTACCTATCTGGGCAGCCAATCCCGCAACGAAAGGATCCCCCACCCATGGCCCAGGCCATTCTTGCCGGCGGCTGCTTCTGGTGCACCGAGGCCGTGTTCCGCGACGTGATCGGCGTGAGCACCGTTGAAAGCGGCTATATCGGCGGCACCGTCGAGAGCCCCACCTACAAGCAGGTGTGCACCGGCACCACCGGCCACGCCGAAGCGATTCGCGTCACTTTCGATCCTGCCGTGATCGCCTATGGCCAGCTGCTCGACATCTTCTTTGCCACCCACGATCCGACCCAGCTGAACCGCCAGGGCAACGACGTCGGCACGCAGTATCGATCGGCGCTGTTTCCGCTCGACGAAGAACAGAAGGCCGAGGCCGAAGCCGCGATCGGGCGTGCCCAGGCCGAG
>Ga0316228_1003904_pt1 | contig 11549 bp, 8 predicted proteins | sample TBH18021metaG_FD_206005 | JGI IMG/M metagenome (GOLD analysis project Ga0316228, IMG submission 206005) | Freshwater microbial communities from Trout Bog Lake, Wisconsin, USA - TBH18021 | ecosystem: Environmental > Aquatic > Freshwater > Lake > Hypolimnion/Profundal zone | place: USA: Wisconsin... | reverse complement strand
GAGATTATTGACAACATCCTGATTCTCGGGATCTCTTCCAAGAAACAATCGGTATGCGGTAGTGATATCTTCTTTAGTAAGCACTAAATATCTTTATTGTCTTAGTTATTAATAGTTAACTTTATAATGACTTATTTTACCCTTGGAAAGAATCACCAGCCCAAGACTAAATAAGCTTTAGCGTTTCAACTCGGAAAGAAAGTTTACGGCCATCTTTTGAGCCAGCAATTGCTCTAGAGGGTATAAAACCCTGGGAAGTCTCCAAAACCCAAACAAAATTACTTTTAGACCCCACCTCTGGAGCCTCTAAATTAATCACAAAATCTTCTTGGGGATCTAACTGTATTTGCTGAGTATCGCCATCTGGCATCCGTATGGATAAATTTAATAGTGCGGGCTTTTGACCAACCTTGATCTTTGGCCAACCACCCCTACACTGCAAGCGCACAATTCTTTTGACGCCCTTGTCATAGGATAGCTTTACGACCAAGCGATTGCTTACCCAGCCATCAGGTTGAACATTGGCAAATACACCGCCACTAGAGAGGCGCAATCGATAGTCTTGCTCAAGACCCTTTACCAGGATCTTAAATTGATCAGATTCAATAAAAGGTTTGGCCTTTTCTAGAAATACTTTGATTCCATCAAGCAGAGTTGTTTTGGAGTCGCCGGGATTTGAGAATGGATAAGATGCGCATAATTCATCAATATGGGTCAGCACCCAATGCGGCGGGGCAGATCCAAAATATTTGGCTATGATCTGTATTCCCTCAAGCGCAACTGTTTGACGCATTCTCTGAGTAATGCACTGATCATGTAGGCGAGAATAAGCTTGAATTTTATTAATAAAACCGATTCGACTGCGCGGATAGGCTTTAAAAATGCGCATCCAAAAATCAAAATCAAAAGCCGCCTTCAAAGACTCATCCAATAGCCCTACTTTCTCCAATACGCTTTGGCGTATAAAAACAGTTGGCTGACAGATAAAGCTACCGTTTGTAAATTGCTTGATATTCACACTGGGCGGTAGAGTTGGATATAAACCTAAGTTTTTTCCCGATGCATCTACATGTCGCCCCAAGCCATAGACCATCACTAATTTAGGATCTTTCTCAAAAGCCTTTACAGCCCGATCAATTGCCCCCGGAGCATAATAATCATCCGAATTAAGCCATCCAATAATCTCCGTATTAGCAGCAGAAAAGCCCTCATTAATTGCTTGGGCGGGCCCCGAATCCCTTCTAGATACCCACTGTAGATGTGCAGACTTAGATGCGCGAACTAATTCATCTAAAGTCGTATCAGTAGAGCCGCCATCTATTATCAAATGATTTATCTCATAAGTAGACTTAACAGAAGATAAGCACTCACGCAAATAAGTTGCAGAGTTAAAAGATGGGGTAACAATAGTTACTTGCATGCGATAAGCATAACTGAATAAGGAATAGAAGTATTAAAAGCAGCGTTGCTCACGCACCAAGGCATAAGCATCCATCCCTCTCTTTTGGCGGGCGCGGATTTCATCCATTGGCATAGAGCGCAAAATCTGGGGCAACTGAGGTAATTGATCGTCCGCAATCTTCAAAACAATAGAATCCCAGTCAATTTCAGGCAATGAACCACCCCTAGGCAAGACCGGAAACTTACCGAGCAATACTGGGATAGACCCCACCGCTAAAGCCTCCCAAAGACGAATGCTATTGGGACCTGCACCAGAAGGGCATAAAGCAAATATAGAATCACTCAAGACAGCGTTGTACTCACGAACGCTATCACCAATGACATAATTTTCTTCAAGAGGAAGCCCTTGGACTTGATGCTTGTAGACCACATCTTCAAAATGCCATTTGTCAGTGACGCGTATTAAAAAGCCTGGCTGTTCAGAGAATTGTCTTAGTTTCAAACGGATATCAGAGACATATCCCTCGCTATGAGCCCCAATAAATGAAGCCATAAGTGTTTTTGAAGCGGGATCTTTTCCAATCTCAATCCCCTCTCGACGATCCGGATCCTCAACATTTACTGCATACAAAGCCCAGGGATGAATCTTAAAGGGGAGATCGGAATCAACATAAGATGGCATATGAGAGAGCCATACGTCGGTAATGCCAATTTCTTTCCAAATTGGAATACAGCGCTCCCAGAAGATGTGTTGGCAAACCGTGTGAATTTTTAGCTTTACATTTAAATTTAAAAGTGCACCAGCGTACCCCGAATTCTTTGTTTTTACCAAATTAAAAAGCTTTGAATCTAATATTTTTGCATCAATCAATGATGCCCAAGGTAATCCCAAATATGTATGCATACTTTTATTATCAAGAAAAGGCTCCATAATTGCTAAGTGCTTGACATACGATGATGATTCTGTGATACATGGAAATTGCCAGTCTACAGTATGAATATTCCCATCAATTTGAGGAATTAAATTTTTTTGATAGCGTGATAAAACTGATTTGAGAAAGCCCTGTCGGAAAAATTCAATATATTTTTCTTCTTCAGTTAATCCATTAAAAATCGATTCATGTAAATATTTCTTAGCTGAAGAAAGTCGGTCTTCAAATAAATAAATGGAACCATTTAAGGAAACTATAAACCTTTTAAACCAAAAATTGTAGTCACTCATATAGATTCATATTTTTATATGGTCGGTTAATACTAGTGATCGAGTAAAATTAGGACCACTTAAAATAAAAAAATGTAAATCATTTTAGAATGATAAGCTTATGCAAGAAGCATTCAAAATTTATAAAAAGAGAATTGAAATCGTCTGTAGATTGATCGCTTAATTGTAAAGAGGTTATCATAGGTTAACTAAAATAATTTTCTATAGATCTTATGAGCACGCAAAAATTGATAGCCATATCAGATTTAGCTAAAACTACAAATTTAGAGGATTTTTATGGGGCAAATCAGCCATTAAGGGCCTCAATTAAAGGCGAATCCTTAATTTTTGACTACATATTTCATCCCAAGGAATCAGAATCTCTCATCATATTTCTTCCCTCAGCTCAAGAACCCCCCAGAAAGCAGCAGCCTTATTTCTATAGATGGACATACTCATTATTTTTATCTGAAGATATTTTATGCGTAGCCGATCCGACCGCATACTTAGATGAAGCCATTCTGGGTGGTTGGCTTTTGGGCACCAGAGACTGCTGGGCTCTTGAAGAAATCATTGGCCATATAAGAAGTTTAGTGGAGCAAAAAAAATATAAAAATATTATATTTTCAGGCTCTTCAATGGGTGGATTTAATGCATTACAAGCCGCAACATTCGCCGAGTCACAATGGGGTAATGAGATAAGAGTCAGGTTCATCGCAGAAAATCCCCAACTTTCTTTGACAAGATACCAATACTCACTAGATTTATTGGCGAAGACCATTTGGAATACTCAAAATTTGAAAGCCATCCCAAGAGATCAATTATCAAGAATTGAAGTGATAGAGTTAATGGAAGAATTAAATGTAATACCAAAAGGTTATGTAGTTTTTAAAGAAAGTGACGATCATCACTACAAAATACAAAAACCAATACTAGATGCATTTCTAGCGAAAAAGAATTCGCAAGCAATTCAATGCTCTACCATTGCATATCAGGAAGATGATTCTGGCCACACCCCAATTTCACTAAAGCACTTTCAAGACCTAGTTAGATTGGCCACCGAAAAGACCACATAAAATAAATAGTTTAATTTGAGCTTATTATGCATTCACTCATTAATGACAAAGCACTAAATTAATAGGAGCAAGAAAATGACTCACTATTTAAAGCCTCAAAATCAGGAGTTACTCAAAAAAACACATTTAATTTTTGACGTAAATTTTTGCATAGGCATTACAAACCATTTTTTACTTAATTATAGATTTTTCCTATTGGAAAATTTATTGTTAAAAAGTCTCGAATTTCAAGTTTTAAAAAACTTTACATTAAATTTAAATATAGACTTAGCATGGCCAGATGAATTTAAAAGAAAGTTAAGAAATTTATTAAATAAGGTTAGTTTTACAGTAATCATTTCCGAAGTTGAAACCATAAAAAGTATAGGAAATTCCTATAACAAGATTTCTGCGAGTAAATATGATTATGTTGGATTATTAAGAATTGATGACGATGATTTAATCTGCTCCTCCTACACAAGAAATATTGCAAGAATATCTCAAAGCTTTTTTAGCTCAATGCCTAATAAAAATAGTTTATTTTGCTACTCTTCTGAAGGGTATCTTTATTTTCCCGATTCTAAATCTTATGGACCTGTTAATTGCTATGAATTCCCTTTGGCTATTGGTATTGGGTATATCGGAAGGGTTGGCAAACCATTAAAATTTTTTGGCAATCATAACGAGGTATTCTCGAATTCAGAAAATGAAAATGGTAGCGATTCATTTGATTTAGGGATAATTGAAAGATCGTGGATCTATACAAAGCACAAGCAATCTGATTCAACAACATTCAATGATTACAAATTTTTAATGGAAAATTTTTCGATAGGGGAGTGTGACTATCAAACGTTTAATAAATTTGGGATTTCAGAAAAAGATATTGACGTGATCTCAAATTTCATAAAGAACTCTCCTGAATCCAATTACTTTAGAGATGGCGGGACAAAACGCATTGTTAAATTGTGGGAAATCGACGTACCACTAAGTACGGAAAAAAAGGGTAGCGAAGCCTATCATCAATTGTTAGCAAAAAGACGTCGCCTAGAGAATGAAGGGTAACGCTAAAATTACATCAAACTAATTTTAAATATGTTAATTGTTGCTATCTTTAAGAAAAAACATGGGCAAAATAAGTGTAGTAGCTTTAATTTTCTTGCTTGCACTTCCTGGTAAAACATTTGCAGAGAGTGAATTAAGAAAAAAGATTCTCCATGCTGATTTTGAGATCAACAGTCCAGAACTAGAGCAGCAAAAAATCGCTCTTGATAAAACAACTTCTGACTCCATAACGATTGATTGCACAATTGCTAGACAAGGAAATTGTTCACTTAAATCAATAATTAAAAATTCTGAACGCTATATTGCTTATGGAGCATTGCGCTCAGAATCAAACGCATCTAAAGTACCTGGCGTTATGTACAAAAATGGTGATCACTTTGTATATTTTTTTAGCCTCTTTATGGATGATTTTTGGAATCAACCGGATCAGAATACGCTAGATATCATTTGGCAATTCAAACGTTTTGGTTCGGGCCCTGATATGTTTATTGGCATTAAGAATAATTCCCTAGTATGGAGAATAACTGAGCATGAGCAAATCACCCTACTAAAGCCATTAGTAACTGGAAAATGGATTGATGTTTATTTCGATATAAAGTGGTCTGAGTATGACGATGGCCATGCAAACACCAGGATAGAGGTTGAAGGTCAGTATCCTAAAGATTTCAATTTCATAGGACGCAATATGCGTTTCGCTGATTCAAAATATGGAACAGTCCAGTGGGGGTTATATAAACCAGGTAATTTAGAGGACTTTCATTTCGATACGCACTTCATAAATCATGATGAGATTTATATATACAAAATTGAAAAATAAGTCATTAATGCTAAGCATTAATGACTTTGAGGTTAAAAATATGGATTTTTTACGGTTAATTCAATCTACAAAGATATTAATACGATTTCACAAACCACTTTTAATCTTCTCAACCGTGTCCTAGATTTAAATATTATTAAAAATTTTTGAAATATTTTTTTTAGAAGATCCTGTAGGCAGGTAGATGTATTTGTCAAGCATTGGAGTTAAATCCACAAAGAATTTATAATTCCTTTTAATAAGCATATGTCTAACGCTTGCCTCCAAACAATTTTGATCAATCCACCATTGATCATAGCTAGTGTCTAAGATGTACGAGGCATATTGGGCATAAAGCCGCAAAAACTCTATGGTAATTTCATTCGCCCCAAAATATGAAAACCCAGCCGTATAGACTTCCCATGGGCAACAAGTATCCCTCCTACACCTTAACCCAATAAGATTTGCGGGGATAGCGCCCTTAATTTCATTTAAATCAGAAAGAAATATTGAATCTAAATCGGCAACGATTATTGGTATTCCCATTCTAGAATACGAGAATGCATCTAAATATCGAACCAATGAACTTAGGGGCCTAATATTGCCAGAAGAAATTGTAAAGTTCACCCCAATACAGCCATTGTCATATTTAGCAATTTTATTCAATATAAGCTCCTTGGACCCCTCCGATTCAATGATAATATGGATCGATATGAATGGTTTAGCTTGAGTTTTTAAAATGCTTTCGATAGCAAAGTGTGAATACTTATGAAAATACACTTCGTCACAAGAAAAACATATGACAATATGTCTATCCTTGGGCATAACAGGGGGGGCAATTAAAGCGAGCGGAGTAGCCAGCTCATTTATCAAAAGATCTGCATTTGAGGTACTGGCAGGGATCTTAAAGTAAGTTTTGAGTGCCCTATTCTGGAATAATCGTAACTTCGCTATATAGTCGTTGTAGTTCCCTTTGGAATATTCTATGCACCCATAAATAAAATTTACATAAATTAATTCCTCAGCACTAAAATTTATTTCTCCAAGCTTATTAATGGAAGAAGTAATAAATTCGGAATCGCGATTAGCAGCAAAAAATAATAGTGATCGAGCAGCATACTCAATAGCATCATTACTTACTTTAATTTTTAAAGATGCCAGGGAATATCTAAAGAGCTCCTCGCTTCCGGAATGATCTCGCTTATAAATGAAGTAAGTTAGTTTGTTGAAAATAAATAAATCAACTAATTCATGCTGATCGACGTAGCTCAGTAAGAAAGATAGAATTGTCTTGAATTCATTTGAGTCCTCTTTCTGATCCTGAACCAGTGCATCAAGAGATTTAGCCAACTCATATGCTTGCGCCAGTTTTTCCGACATGTTACATCCAATATGCAATATCTGAGGTGCGACTGGTAGCAATAATTGACTTGATCTCTTTAATTATGGCTGCCGAAAATACCTCGTCTTTGTTTACAACTGCTCTATAAATTTTGGGAATGGCATCAAATAGAGAAGGTTCAGACTTGTTCGTGATATCCAACTCAATTCCTAAATCTATAGCTTTACAAGCAAGATAGAGAGAAAGGCTCTTAATACAATTTCTACCCGCCCCTAAAAAATTAAATCCGAATTCGCTTAGAAAGTCTAAACCTGGAGTCAACCAAGTCTCGTCTTCCGATTGCTTCGTTAGTGAATTGGGATTTATTTGGCCGCTCAGTTTAATTAGGAATGCTGATAAATCCAATGAAATCTTTGGTGTAAATGTGCCGATTTGGTTTTCCCAGTCCGCCGTTTCAATAAGCCTATCTCTCAGCACACCAACTGCATTTGTTTTAAAAAATTGATAGCCTGAAGCACAATTTTCACCAGCTAATGTACCAAAGGGTATTGGTAGATCTAAATTTTTTCTCTGCAACTTTAAGCCAGATAAAATGCCCAGTCTAGTTAGCTCATCCTCATTCCAGTATCTAACGAATGAATTTGTTTCAACACCCGCTGAGGCGCCCTCATTATCAATCAACCTTTCTAAAAAGCCTTTGGCAGAACTCCAATCACCTCGCTCAACTGATCTAATCGCATCTCGCAATGGATAAAGCCTATTCGACAGACCTAAAAATAATGATCCGCCAGTGACAAGAGATTGACTAAAAATATTAAAAGCTTGAACTATATTTAAATAACTGATGGTGTTATTACATATGATTGCTGAGTATGACTTGGGTTCGAGATTGAATTTATCTAAAGCAGAAATAACTATATTGATCTTGTCACCATCAACGTGCCCTGCAATTAACCCCAAATGCAAGTCTTCGCGATCTAAGGCCGTTACCTTTGCCTTAGAAAGCAAAGCGGCTGCAGCTGACCAGTTACCAATTCCCGCCCCCACATCTAAAATCCTTAACCTCTCCGAAATTAAAGGTAGATTTTGAAAACCAAGGGCTCTTAGATACATGGTAATTTCAGCAGTCCCCCCCTTCAAAGCCCTAAAATAGTATGGGCTATCAGACCTATATTTACCTTCATTTTTTTTTGATTCATTCTCTAGAAAATTAATGGTTAACTCCTCATGGATTAAATTATCTCCAAATGATGCACCCAATATACATTTGTCAATATTTAAAACCTTTCTTTGCCAATAATTAAGTCGGTCTGCAGCACTAACTCCTATGTATGATCGATCCTTTAGCTCTTCAATAATTCTTCGAAAAACTTTTAAACAATTTTGTGTCCAATAATAGGGATGCAACTGTAAAACTACAAAATCGGGCCACTCCCTTCTTTGCATTTCTGTCTCGAATACATCAAATCTCATTGGCCTAAATGCGTCTGTTCCAATCTCTACCCCTGAGAAGTACTTCAGCTCAATGTTCTTACCTCTATCTATCAAACCATCTAATGCATAGTAGCCAGCGAATTCGTTTGTATCAATCACATGCTGTGCAGAAGCTTGATCAATCTTATTAAAAGGTGGGCCAAAGATTTTAGGCCTAATCCCTAATTCATTTTCAATAATTTTTTGTGACTCAAATATTTCTTTATCAATTTGGTCTTTGTTCAGCTGAGTAAAGTTAGGGTGAGTATTTGAGTGATTCCAAACTTCTATGCCGTATTCTTCGACGATACTCCTCAGATAAAGAGGAACGGCTTTATTTTGTGTGAATTCGCTAGCAACCACTCCAATTGAGAGGGCTAGGTATTCATCCAAAGCGCAGTCAATAAATCTTCGCCACGGGTCTAGGTTTGCCCCTCCCCGTCCATAGTCATCAGCCTTAATTATGAATTGTTTTTGCGTTGCCATCTATATTGCTTATAAAGAAACCTGATGCATGATTGGGATTAACTGATTTAATTTTTGAATCATTTCTGGATCTAAATTTTTAGACATTTCTGATAGAGCCGCATGAATAGCTTGATATCCCCACGGCATATTTTCAGCCACTAGTTTTGATTGCTTGTCATCGTGATCTTTAAATTCTTGAAAAAGATTAACATCAGCTGAGTCTTGCTTCACTTCAGACATCCAATCATCATGGCGCTCAATAGCAACCATGGGAATATTATTTTTCTTGCAATAGATTGAAAAGTAAATATCCAGCATACCAGCATGCTCTAAGTCGGAGTGCCTCAAGGTCGGGAGTAAATCAGAATAAAAAGCGACGGTCCCCGTACCCAGATTATTTACTAGACTGTCTTTTTCCAGTCTTTTCCAGAAGGTGTATACCATCCTAAAGGAGGAGTAGTAACTCTTGGGCATCTCGGGAATAAGTACTCCATGCACCCCCACCACTGCCTTGCGGTCGTACTGTTCAATCTTTTTTACTAGTGCATGTACGTAATCCGGCGGATAAACGATGTCATCATCGACAGTGAAGTAATAACAAGGGCTCTTTAGACTTGACAGTCCAATTAACTTACCGTTATCACGCAAATTAGCAAAATCTTTATTTGTGTAGATATTAGCTTTAATCGGCAATTGCTTTAAGAAGTCTGGAATCTCTTCGTACTTATCTAGATAGATATTGATTTCATCTACCTGAGGAAGAATACTCTTTAATGCCTCTTTAAAGCTCTTCACTCTTGGCGGGTAAGTGCAGATATTTGCGACTACTGGTACTTTGGGATTGGATAAATATGACATATCCGCTCTCACAGGTATCAAATCTCGCAAAACAGGAAATTTAAAGAATTCTTTTAGCTGCTGCTTTTCTAGAGTTTGATGCACTTTATTAAACTCAGAAGCATATTGAGTTCGACTCTCAGAGGGGATTTGTTCAATCGTATTAGTTAACGTTGGATCATTGCCAATCATATCGGCAAAAAGAGAACCCTCCCTGAAAGTGTTGTAGTACAGAGGTAGATTTACATCAATAATCTTTTGGCGCCCATAAAAAAGTCGGGCCCTATTAAAAAACTCCTCATCAGAAGCTTTGGAGGTGCAATTAAAGTATCCAATATCTTGAAATACAGAGCGCTTATATCCAGTGGTAATTAAGCCTAGCTTTTTATACAGATTATTAACGTTTAAGACCAAACCTTGCGGGTAGAGCACCCGAGAATATGCTCCGCGAATTCCAACAACGCCATCTTTAAGCATGGAGAGCATTGAAAGTTTAATTCTTTCAGGATGACAAATGTCATCACAATCCTGGAAGAAGATATATTCTCCTTTTGACATCTGGAAACCAACATTCTTGGCGTAATAGGTTCCTAGATTGGTATTGAGAAATTTTATTTTGACTTTTGGCGATGCTCTTCTGAGGCGCTCAAGAATAGATCGCGTTTTATCTGAACTATTGTCATCGACGATGATGACTTCAATATTGCCATAGCTTTGTCGCAATACAGAAGTAACTGCTTCAGCAACATACTCCTCAATATTATGACTAGTCATTAGCACTGAAACTAAGGGCTCATCTTTAATCTCATAATTTTCAATTTTTGATATGGCATCTGCAACCTCGATATAAAGATCGTGTAAATATAGCTGAGTAGCTTTGCCATGATCCTTTGTTTCCATGAAAAGTGTTTTTGCCTCCACTTCATGGATAGCGCGCTTTTTAGCTAAATTTAAATTAAAGCTACAAATCTTCTCAAATTGAGGATTTTGCGCAATGACGCTTTCATAAATGCGGATAGCTTCTGAGTAGCGTCCGACTTTAAATAAATTGTTGGCGTCTTGTAGATTTGACATATAAGTCAATCATTTTCTATGAAATTATTTAGCAACTCTGGATGGTTTTTTGGCAGAAATGACTTTTTTTACTTTTGGAGCAATTGTCACCTCTTTAACCACATTCTTTGCATTGTTAGTACTCACGGGAATGGCATCAGCCGGCCTACTCTCACGCATCTTTTGAATTAAAGCAGCTAACAGTAAAGCACTTTTAGAAGATAAGTCTTGCCAGTGCTTCCAATCTCTATTAATGGGGGCCTGACGTGCAACCAATTGATCAAGCATTACTGGTGCTAAGCAAATCAACCCATAAGTCAGCTCACGGTCTTGGGCGGATAATTTGGACCAAGTTGCAAAATCAAATACATTTTTTTCCAGCGCAAACCGCAACTCAAACTTACTACCAAAATCATCTGCTGACTCAGCAAACCAAGATTCAAAAGGCTCTAATTTGCCATCAATCAAAGGAAACTCATATTTAGGTAGCCGTGAGAATTCAATATCCTTCTCCAATTGAGCGCCAAGCCGCATCTCAAGCTTTGGTTTTTTTAGTTGGCCATAAGACAAGCCGTAAATTTCAAGCCATAGATGTTCGTAATCAGGATTTTGCAATTCTCGCTTTAGCTTTACTCGGTCAAAGCGCATTATTGATGGTAATTTTTTGAAATCCGAAATTAATTGCGCAAGCAAATTAGCATAAAAACTCAGATCACAACCGTCTGGCATCGGAATCTCTTGCCAACCTGAGCTTAAGCCAAATTCAAGGACATTCATCGCCGCCACAAGTCTTTGCCATTGGTTTGAGCCGATAGCTCTAAATTGGCTGGCATAGCCTTGATCACTAAAAACAAGTTTTGG
>Ga0316228_1003889_pt1 | contig 11569 bp, 4 predicted proteins | sample TBH18021metaG_FD_206005 | JGI IMG/M metagenome (GOLD analysis project Ga0316228, IMG submission 206005) | Freshwater microbial communities from Trout Bog Lake, Wisconsin, USA - TBH18021 | ecosystem: Environmental > Aquatic > Freshwater > Lake > Hypolimnion/Profundal zone | place: USA: Wisconsin... | reverse complement strand
CCAATCCACTCATCCCAGCGCAAGCCGGCGGGCGGGGGCGACGAGGGCGGGCGCGGGCCGGCGCCGCCGTTGGCGCGGTCGGTCCAGCTATGGGTTTCCGTGATTTTTCCCACCACCCCGGCCCAGACGTATTCGCAGAGGCGGCGGTACCCGCTTTCACAATGCCCCTGGTTGCCCATTTGAGTGGGGGCTTTGGATTGGGCCGCCAGCGCACGGAGTTTGCGCGCCTCCGCAATGTCGTGGCAGACCGGTTTCTCGCAAAACACCGCCTTGCCCAGTTGCATGGCGATCATCGCGGGTAGCGCATGATGGTGGTTGGGGGTCGCGATGCAGACCGCGTCGATGGTCTTCCCGATCTGGTCGAACATCACCCGGTAGTCGGTGAAGAATTGGACTTTCGTCGCGTCCACACCCTGGGCCTGCATCAGCTTTCGGGCCTCGGCGTGCCGCTTTTCGTTCGCGTCCACCACTGCCACCACGTTGTCTTTGGTCTCCTTGACCAGGTGGTTGAGGTGCGAACTCAGGCCGCGGCCCCCGCAGCCGATTTGGACGCACTTGAGCCGGTTTGACGGGATGGTGGCGCCCAGCAGATTAGGAGCGGCCATCCAGCGGCTCAGGGTCAAAGAAGTGGCACCCAGTGCAGTGCGCCGGAGAAACAAGCGACGGTTCAAAGCGGTTTTCATGCTAAAAACTGGTTCAGAGTACCAAGGCGCAAAGCGGAAGGCAAAAGGCAAAAGCGGAAAGTTTGGGCCGCGGTGCCCGGCGTTCAGTGCCTTTTCCGCTCCCTCGAAGCCTCGTCCTCGTGCCGGGGTGGAACCTTTTCCTTTCAACTCGCCCTGATTTCGGATACTCTGGGCTCATGCCAGGTCTCATAGCCATCGTCGGTCGGCCCAATGTGGGTAAATCGGCCCTTTTCAATCGCATCGCCGGACGGCGGATTGCGATCGTGCACGATCAACCGGGGGTGACGCGCGATCGCGTCAGCGCCGAGGTGGAGTGGCATGGGCGGCCGTTCACGCTGGTGGATACCGGGGGGATTGGACTGCTCCGCGGTGAGAAGGCTGAGGACGTGATCATCAAGGCCGCGATGGACCAGGTGGAGTTGGCGATCGAGGCGGCCCAGGTGATTCTCCTGGTGGTGAACGTGCAGGACGGGGTCGTTCCCCTCGACCGCGAGGCGGCCGCGCGGTTGCGGCACTCCGGCAAACCGGTGCTCGTGGCCGTGAACAAAGTGGACACCGACCGCGCCGCGCCGCAAGCGACCGAATTCGCGGAATTGGGATTTGAGAAGATCTTCCCGGTCAGTGCCATTCACGGTGAGGGGATCGAACCGTTGATGGACGCGGCCGCGGCCCTGCTGCCGCCCTTCGTCGCGGCGCCCGCAGGCGCGGAGTCGACCGACGCCAGCCGCCCGCCCGTCCCACCGCCGCTCAAGCTGGCCATCGTGGGCCGGCCCAACGTGGGCAAGTCCTCCATCGTCAATGCCTTGACCAGTTCCGAACGGGTGGTCGTCAGTCCCATTCCGGGCACCACCCGAGACTCGATTGATGTGCCGTTCGAGGTCATCACCGACGGGGTCCGGCAATCGTATGTGCTGATCGATACCGCCGGGATGCGCAAGACCCGGCGGGTGGAGGATTCCATCGAGTTCTTCAGCGTCAAACGCGCCGAGGAGTCCATCATCCGCAGCGATCTCGTCGTGCTGGTGCTGGACGCCGATACCGGCATCACCGAGCAAGACAAAAAAGTGGCCGACAAGATCGTGGAGGCGCGCAAGGCCTGCATTATCGTGGTCAACAAATGGGATCTGGTGGACGTGGCGGTGCGGACCGCGCGGGAGGAGGAAATCGAGCGGCGCGAAAAAAAGACCGTCCAGCGCGGCGCTAAATGGATGACGACGCTCTCCGAGTTTGGCGAGTGGGTCCAGAAGCACTTGTTTTTCCTCGATTACGCCCCAGTGATCTTCACCTCGGCGAAGTCCGGTTTTCACCTGGATCGCCTGCTCGAAGCGGTGCGCTATGTTGCGGCCCAATTGCAGCAGAAGGTGCCGACCGCCCTCCTGAACCGCACCTTGCAAGAGGCGGTGGAGCGACGCCAGCCCGTGACCGCCCGCGGCCATCGGCTCCGGTTTTTCTATGCTACCCAGGTTCGGCAGGCGCCGCCCACCTTCCTGCTCTTCGTCAACCGGGACGAGATGTTCTCCGATCAATACAAGCAATACCTCGCCGACCAGATGCGCACCGCCTTTGGCTATGAAGGCTGTCCGGTGGTTATCGTGCCCAAGCCACGCCCCAAGACCATCGAGGCCGTCAAGACGCACCGCCGCAAGTTCAAGGCCGCCCCGCCGCGGCGGGAAAAAGGGCAGCGGGGGGGTGGCCGAAAGGAACGAGCCGGGAGCCACGGCCGGCGCGGGCGCAGGCCAGCGTGAGTCTGAACTCGGAACAACTCCTCCGCATCGTTGATGGGCAGAACGGCGTCCGACTGGCGGTTTGCCTCGTGCGCGGATGCAGGTCCCAAGGGTAGTTGTTGTTTACGGCGGCGTGGTGGGAGCGGAGACGGTGGAGAACTGGAACGCGAGTTCGCGCACTCTCCGCAGATCCAGCTTTCCCGTGCCGAGCATCGGCAAGGCGTCCACGTGGTAGAACTGGTCGGTGCGCGGCTTCCAGAGGTTAGGCAGGTCAAGCTGAGGTAACTTCGCTAAAAACTCCGTCCACTTCCTTTCGGTCACCTTGTGCAAGACCACCAGCCGTTCCCCTTTCTTTTCGTCGGGCACGCTGGTCACGAACAGTTGTTCCACCGCCGCCGCCAGTTCATGCAGTTTTTCCTCGACGCGGAGGTGTGGGACCATCTCTCCGCCGATCTTGCTGAAACGGCTCAGGCGGTCCGTGATCTCCAGGAAACCGTCCTCGTCCAGCCTGCCGACGTCGCCGGTGACATACCAGCCGTCGCGGAGCACTTCCGCGGTCTTTTCAGGGCGGCCGAGATACCCCTGCATCACATTGGGGCCCCGCACGAGCATGACGCCGGCTTGGCCGAGTGGAACCGGTTGCCCCGTCTCGGTATCCACGATCCGCACGCAGATCCCGGGCAGGGGATGGCCGATCTTCCCGCGCTTCACCCCGACCTGGTGGAAACCCGCCGCCCGAAAGTCATGGGTGTTGACGGCCACGGCGGGGGCGCATTCCGTGCAGCCATAAGCCTCGAACGGCCGGATGCCAAACTGCTCTTCGAAGGCCGAGGCCAGCCGGTCGGGCAACTTCTCGGCCGCGACGGCCACCACCCGCAAGCTCCCGAATTGCTCCGCCGAGCAGCCGCGCAGATAGAACTGCAGGAAGGTTGGCGTTGCCAGGAGGAAGGTCACTTTCCCATCGCAAACCAGTTTCCCGATACTCTTTGCATCCAACGGGTTCGGGTGATAGACCGCGCCCACCCCCAGCACCGCGGGCAGCCACAATGTCCCGGTGAAACCGAACGAGTGGAAAAAGGGGAGCGCCCCCAGGAAACGATCCCGCCGGTCCAGGCTGAACACCTGCTCCATCTGGGCGATATTGGACAGGATGTTGTAATGGCTCAGCATCACGCCCTTCGGTTCGCCGGTGCTGCCACTGGAGAAGATGATGGTGGCTAGGTCGTCCAGCTTGGCCTTTTCGGCACGTCCCAAGGCCCGCTCCAACCACGCCGCCGGCAGCAGCCAGGCCATCAGCCAGGCTGCCAGCTTTTCCCCCGCCCCCGGATTGGCCGCGAGATCCTCGAGGCAGATCAGCTTGCAGGGCACCTGGAGTTTGACCTTGTCCAAGAACGCTTTGGAACTGACCACGGTCTGGAGCTCGCACTGCCGCGCACACGAGGCCAGCACCGCTTCCGATACCGTGTAGTTCAGGTTCACCGGCACTTTGCCCAGCAGCATGGCCGCGAAATTCACCAGGGCCCCTGGCACCGAGGGCGGCAGGAGCAGGCCCACCATTTTCTGTCCCGCCCAAACCGCCTTCAAGCGCCGCGCCAGGAAGATGGTCTTGACTAAGGCCGTCCCGAACGTCACGGGAGGCGTTTGCGCATCGGTCATTGCCAGGCGGAACGGATGCCGCCGTACCGATCGGACCCACGCGCGCGCGAGCGGTCGCATCAGGCGGCGGCGGCGGTCCCACGCCAGCGCCAGTAGTTCCTGCACCGCCTGGCGGGCCTCGGACGCCTTCGCGGTTGGCGGCAAGGGCGGGCCGAAGGCCACCGTGACCGGGTAGGGGAAGTGCCGCGGCATCTTCCAGAGGAAACGTCCCTTCTCAAAGCTGAAGATGCTCCCCCAGGCCCCGTCGATCGCCACCGGCACGATCGGGGCCTCCACGTCCTTCATGATCTGCTCCATGCCGCGCCGGAAGGGCAGCAACTGCCCGATCCGCGTGATCTGGCCCTCGGCGAAAATGCAGACCACTTCGCCCGCCCGAATGGCCGTGCCGGCGGCCCGCAACGAGGTCAGTATTTCTCGGGGACGTTGCGCGGACGAGATGGGAATGACCCCCAGGATGCGCGCAAATGGTTTCACGTAGGGCAGTTCATAATACTCCGCGAACATCATGAACCGCACCTGCCGGTCGGTGGACGCGATCAGCAGCAACGCATCCACGAACGTGACATGGTTGCACACGAACAACGCCCCGCCTTTTTCGGGAATATGGTCGCGGCCCAGCACCTGAACCCGGTAGACCAGGCGCGTGACCAGCCAAAGCCCAAACCGGATCAGCGCATCAGGCATCAGCCACAGCATGTAGATCGTTCCCCCCAGGGTCGCCAGCGCTGTGAGTAGGAACAGCGTGGAGGGGTCCATCCGGAACAGGACAGTGACCAGGTAATAGACCCCGGCGGCGCCGAGGATCCCGACAAAGGAAAGCAGGTTCGCCGCCGCCAGCACGGCGCCCTTGTTCTCCCGATCCGGCCGGTGCTGCAGTAGCGCCGCTACAGGCACGATGAAAAAGCCACCAAAGAAACCGAGCAGCGATAAATAGACGGCGACTTGGGTGAAGGACAGGCCGTGCTGTCCCAGCAGGGCGGCAAAAACCGTCAACCCAGCCGAGCCCAGGGGGATCAGACCATACTCGATCTTGCCCCCGGAAAGGTAACCCGCGGCAAAACTCCCCAGCCCAATCCCGATGGCCGTCGCCGCCTGAAGATAACTGGTCGGCTTGGGATCGGCGATATTCAGCACGTCCTTGGCATAGATCACAATGAGGGATTGGATCAGCGCCGCGAGCGCGAAAAAATAGGTATTGCCAACCACCGCCAGCCACAACACCCGATCCCGCCGGATCAGTTTTATCTGTGTCCACAGGTCCGCCACAAAATTGGCGTGGAATTTCCTGGTCGGGTCGGCCGCGGGGACCTTGGTGATGCCGAAGCTCGTGAACAGCCCGCAGATCGCCAGCGCCACCAGCACCGTCCCCGACCAAACCTGCCGTCCCGCGAACGCGGTGCATAACCAGGCGCCCACCACCGTACCCCCGATGATGGAGACAAAGGTGCCCAATTCCAGGACCCCGTTGCCCCAGGAGAGTTTTCGCTCCGGGAGCAGTTCCGGGAGCAACCCATATTTCGACGGGCCGAAGATCGCGCTGTGAACTTCCATCAGAAAGATGCAGGCGATGGCCAGCCCGAGTTGGTTGGCGGCCAGGCCCGCCAGTGCCAGCAGCATGACGACGATCTCAAATACCTTGATGCCGATCGTCACCGATCGCTTGCTGAAACGATCTGCAAAGTAGCCCCCCGTCATCGAGAACAGGATGAACGGCAGCGAGAACAAGGCCAAAACGAGGCCCACGAGCTGATCCCGCTTTTCGTTCGAAAAGCCCATGATCGTGATGAGCGAGATCACGAGCCATTTCAGGACGTTATCGCTAAATGCTCCCTGGAACTGGGTGATGAACAGGCTCCAAAAACCGCGCAGCCCCGCCTCCGGCGCCACCGTGTGTTCGGGCTCTATATTGGTTGCTTTCACGCCCTCCAGGATCGCAGTCCGGTGATCGGGGGTCAAATTGATAAAAAAAGTCACTGCATTGATTCCGGCGATGTGGCCGCCTTGCGGGCATTCTGACTCCAAGACCAACCCGGTCAGGGGTCATTTTTCAACGCGGTTAATCTCGAGGGCTTCGGTGGGTTTCCGAATTTGATTCTGGAAGGTGGAAAATGTCCGGAATTGTCTAGGATTAACGTTTGCGTAGTTTTTTTGAAAATTCTCTTGCCCCCCAATAGGTTGGGGGTAAGCTAATAGCATTCCCCCACTAATGGGGTGTTTCCGGTTCCCCTTGATGAGGCCGGTTGATTTTCGTAACAACAAGAATTGTGCTGAGAGTGGCCGGTTTTTCTTTGGAATGGCCGGCCAATGGCTTTTAGGGTTTCAGCTAACCATTAACGCGTATGATCGATGGCAGTCATGAAGTGGTGTCGGTAGGTTCCCAAACGGGTGGTCGCCGCGCGGCGGCGCCGGGCAATCGGCGCGGCGCCAGAGCGTCCGCGACCGGATCCCGGAAACACGCGGTGATTGAGCGTGTCTTCAGCGACGCCCGAATTCATCCCTTCGACCAGTTGGAGTGGGAGCGGCGCACGGCCGAAATCACCGATGACGCCGGGAAGGTCATTTTCAAACAGGAAGACGTGGAAGTGCCCCAGGCTTGGTCGCTCCTGGCGACCAAAGTGGTGGTTTCCAAGTACTTCTACGGCGAACTCGGGACGCCCGAGCGGGAAACCTCCGTGCGGCAACTGATCCACCGCATTTGCCGGACCATTGCGGATTGGGGGGTTAAGGACCGCTATTTCAGCAAGGCGGACGGCGAGGTGTTTTACCGTGAACTGGCTTGGCTTTGCGTCAACCAGTATGGCGCCTTCAACTCACCGGTGTGGTTCAACGTCGGCCTTTTCCACGAGTACAAGGTGGGCAACCGCTCCAGCCGCGGAAACTGGTTCTTCAACCCCAAGACCCGCCGCACCGAACGGGCGGCCACCCAATACGAATATCCTCAATGCAGCGCCTGCTTCATCCAGTCGGTAGAAGACGACATGGAATCCATTATGAAGCTGGCCTATAGCGAGGCCATGCTCTTCAAGTTCGGTTCCGGCACCGGCACCGACCTGTCGCCGATCCGCTCCGCCCGGGAGAAGCTCAGTGGCGGCGGTCGCCCGAGTGGGCCGTTGTCCTTCCTTCGCGTCTATGACCAGGTGGCCAATGTGGTCAAGTCCGGCGGCAAGACCCGCCGCGCCGCCAAGATGAACACCCTGCGCGACTGGCACGGCGACATCGAGGAGTTCATCGAGGCCAAGACGAAAGAGGAGAAAAAGGCCTGGGCCCTCATCGAGCAGGGTTTCGATGGCTCCTATAATGGTGAGGCTTACGGCAGCGTAATGTACCAGAACGAAAACCTCTCCGTCCGCGTCAGCGACGAGTTCATGCAGGCCGCCCTCGACGGCAAGGAGTGGTGGACGCGCTCGGTGACCACCGGCAAGCCCCTCGAGCAGAAAAATGCCTCCACCCTGCTCGACAAAATCGCCGAAGGCACCTGGACCTGCGGCGACCCCGGCCTCCAATACGACGGGGCCATCCAGAAATGGCATACCTGCAAGGGCACCGAGGCCATCCACTCGACCAATCCCTGCTCCGAGTATGTCTTCCTGAACAACACAGCCTGCAATCTCGCCTCGCTCAATCTGCTGAAGTTCAAGCGCGAGGATGGCGTTTTTGACTTGGCGCGATTCAAGGCGGCCGTGCGGGTTTTCATCACCGCCCAGGAAATCCTCGTGGATAACTCGAGTTACCCCACCCAACAGATCGCCGATAATTCGCACATCTTCCGCACCCTGGGCCTGGGCTACGCCAACCTTGGCTCGCTCATCATGAGCTACGGACTGCCCTACGATTCGGACTCGGCTCGCGCGCTGGCCGGGGCGATTAGCGCCATCATGACCGGCAACGCCTACGCCCAGTCCGCCGAGATCGCCGCCGCTATGGGGCCCTTCGCCGGTTATCGCGACGCCCGCTGCGCCAACGTCCCCCCGCCCCTGGCCCCCGATAATGTCCAGCCCATGCTCGAGGTCATGGAGCGACATCGCGCCGCCGTCGAGGAGATTCAGCCTAGCCAGGAGTTCCACTACCTTAAGGAAGAGGCCCGCCGCTGCTGGGAAGAGGCCCTCGAATTGGGCCGCAATACCGGCTATCGCAACGCCCAGGTTTCCGTCCTCGCTCCTACCGGGACCATCGCCTTCCTCATGGACTGCGATACCACCGGCATCGAACCCGACATCGCGCTCGTCAAATACAAGCTCCTCGCGGGCGGCGGGATGTTGAAGATCGTCAACCGCACGGTGCCCGAGGGACTCCTGCGCCTCGGCTATACCCCCGAGGACATCGCCCGCATCACCGCCCACGTGGCGAAATTCGACACCATCGAGGACGTCACCGATCAGGGCCAGACGGTCTCCAGCGGCCTCCGCGCCGAGCATCTGCCCACCTTCGATTGCGCCTTCAAGCCTTATCGTGGCAAACGCAGCATTCCTGCCTTGGCCCATCTGCGGATGATGGGTGCCGCCCAGCCGTTCATCAGCGGCGCCATCTCCAAGACCGTGAACATGCCCAACGCTTGTACGGTTTCCGACATCCGGGACGCCTACGTGCAAGCCTGGAAGATGGGCCTCAAGTGCGTCGCCATTTACCGCGACGGCTCAAAACGGTCCCAGCCCCTGAATACCTCGCGGAATACCGACACCCCCGCCAGCGTCGCCGCCGAGCTCAGTGCCTCGCTCGAGGCGCGGATCAAGGAATTGGAAGTGGAAATTGCTGAGTTAGGCAAGCGCGCCGACAAGCCCCTTCGCCGCCGCCTGCCCGACACCCGTCCCGCCGTCACTCACAAGTTCGATATCGCCGGCCATGAGGGCTATCTCTCGGTCGGGCTGTTCGAAGACCACCAACCCGGGGAGCTCTTTATTACTATGGCCAAGGAAGGGTCGACCATTGGCGGCCTCATGGACGGCATCGGCACCCTCACCAGCCTGGCGCTCCAATACGGGGTGCCGCTCGATGCCTTGGTTCGCAAATTCGCCCACGTCCGCTTCGAGCCCTCCGGCTTCACCAAAAACGCGGAGATTCGCAACGCGGCTTCCATCATCGACTACGTCTTCCGCTGGATGGGCATTCAGTTCATCCCCGACTATCGGAAGTCTGCCAATCCTCAGACTCGTCAGGCCGAGTTGGCCATCCCCGGTCTGCAGGAAGAAATCAAGAAACAGGTCAATCGTCCCGTCCCCGAACTGGAAGTCACCGGCGATACCGATTTCGTCGACGTTCAATCCCGGCCGCGACCGAATGCCAACGGCAACGGCAACGGCAAGTCCAATGGCCACCGTCCCCGGACCGAACCGGCCGAGCCTCGGGCCGTGAAGACGCTCAACGACTCAGTCGCCCATTTCCAACAGGACGCTCCCACCTGTCCGAACTGCGGCCATGTGGCCGTCCGTAACGGCGCCTGCTATAAGTGCTTTAATTGCGGCGATAGTCTCGGCTGCAGTTAAGGGGACGATCGGTGGTAAGGTCGCTCCGCTCAGCGAGGCGCTGCGGACCTGTTGGGCTGCTCAGACCGTGACCGCGATCGGGCACCCGCCACGCATAACTCACGTCATTTCGAGCCAGCGGGTGTGGAAATCGTGGATCCGTTAGCCTAGACCGGCAAGCCGCAGGCCGACGGCGTTCCCGGCGGGGCCGGTTTTCGGTCTTTGAAGGTCAGCTCCGCCAGGCCGGATTTGTCCAGTTCTCCCAACCCCGCCGCGACCAGGCGGTCGTACTGTTTCTTGGTCGCGGTGGCCAGCGGCAGGTTGAGACCTTGAGTTTTGGCGAGCTTGAGGGCGATGCCGGAATCCTTGGCGGCATGGGCGGCGGAGAAGAAACAGGCATGGTCCCGCCGCTGCATGTCCTCCCCGTCGGTCTTGAGCACTTGCGAGCTGGCGCCGGTTTGGGAGAAAACCTCGCGGAGGAGCGTTAAGTCCAAACCCAAGGCATCCCCCAACCCCAATCCCTCGGCCAGGGCCGCGGTGTTGATGTTCATGACCAGGTTGACGAGCGCCTTGACCTGCGCGGCTTGCTCCGCCGGACCGATGAAACGCATCGCGCTGCTGAGTTTTTCCAGGATCGGCTTGGCGCGCTCGAAGACCTCGGGTCGGCCGCCGCAGATCAGGTAGAGAGACCCCTGCCGTGCCTGGGTAATACTCGAAGCCATGCACGCGGCCAGGGCTTGCGCGCCCGCCTTCGCCGCCTGGCCCTCCACCCAGGCATGCACCCTGGGGGTGACCGTGGCGCAATTGATGAAGAGCTTTCCCCGGGCGCCTTTTAGCAGGCCACCGCTGAAAATGTCCTTCATCGCCTGGTCATCGGTGACCACGGTAAAGATAACCTCTGCCAGCGCGGTGACCTGGACCAGATCCTCAGGCGCTGCACAGCCCAATTCCAGCGCGAGCGCTCGGGCGGCCGCGCGGTTAGTGTCGTAAACCCCCGTGATCGCAAGGCCGCACTCCTTGAGCCGCCGCGCCATATTGGCGCCCATGCGGCCCACACCGACAAAGCCAATTCGTTCAGTCATAACTGTTTCTCCTGCTTTCAAATCGCGGACAACTTAAGCTGTCCGGGTCGAACTGGCAAACGAGCTAGGGGATGCTCTTGATGAGGATGTCCGTCGAGCGCAAGACCTCTGGCCAGGCATCGACTTGGGGGGAGATTCGATCCGGATAGTACTCCCGCAACCGCTTGGCGCCGGGGTTGGCGGCCATGACGGCGAACCGCACCGGGGATTCGCTGACGAGCACCAGCTTGTTGTAACCCAGGCTCTTCAGTTGACGCAGGTCGTCCGGGTTGGTCAGCAACTCCACCAACCCTTTGGGGGTGGGGCCATTGGGTTGGGCCCGGATGATCGGCACGCAGAGCCCTTTGCGATCCGACCGGAAGAGCATCTCTCCGCCCCAGTTCGGGTCGCAGGTGAACAGGACCAGCCGATCGGTGGGTGCGGTGTGCTGGCGAATGACCGCGCTCATCTCCGCCGGGAAGTAGTCATAATCCATCGCCACCTTCATGGTGATCACGCCATCGATGGCGGCCAGGACGAGGACCGCGCCCGCCAGGCCGATGCGCAGGGCGGCGATGGGCATTTCCTGGGCCCAGAAATCCTCCCAGCGCGCCAGCGTCGCCCCGCAGAGCATCGCCACCGCCGGACAAACCGGCAGGTAATAATGCCAATGTTCCAGGACCAGGTGAGTGAAGACGAGGGTGGTCAGGACCATCGCCAGGAGCCAGAGCTTAGGCATGGCGTTGCCGCCCCGAACCAGCGCCAGGACCAGCAGCATCACCAGCGGCAGCGCGCCCAGGGTCGCGTGGAGGAAACGCCACCCCCCTTTGATCCAGTGCCCCGGGCTCAGGCGATAGTGCAAATCCCCAAAAAACCAGTTCATCAGCCACGGGCTGTGCGAGACCCGCAAATCCGTGTTGCTGTAAAGTGCCTGCGCCGCGAGCGAATCGGTATAGCGGGTCCAGATCAGAAAGACGATTAAGGCG
>Ga0316228_1003887_pt1 | contig 11577 bp, 6 predicted proteins | sample TBH18021metaG_FD_206005 | JGI IMG/M metagenome (GOLD analysis project Ga0316228, IMG submission 206005) | Freshwater microbial communities from Trout Bog Lake, Wisconsin, USA - TBH18021 | ecosystem: Environmental > Aquatic > Freshwater > Lake > Hypolimnion/Profundal zone | place: USA: Wisconsin... | reverse complement strand
TGCCGAGCTGGTTGGTTGGGCCGTTGTTGGCCAGCGTGCCGTAACCGCACGCCGCCGGGATCGCGCCCGGGGTGGTGCCGGTGCCGGGCTGGGGCACAACCGCGAGGCCGAAGCGGTTGATGGTGGAACTGCGGATGTCACGCAGGAACACCGCGTCGGGGAAACCGTCGCTGGCGTTCGGGGTGGCGGCATTGTCGGCGTCGACGGTCACGAAACCGTCAGCGCGGCGATACCACGGCACATCCGACGCATAGACGCGCGAGCTGTGGGCATATTCGAAGTGCGCGGTGATGTTGCCGCGGTTCTGCGAGAAGTTCTGCCCGGCCATGATCGAGGCATATTGGTTGCCGCCGAAGCCGGCTTCGGTGACGCCGGCCTGACCGCGCAGCTGGATGCCCTGGAAGTCCTTGCGGAGCACGAAGTTGACCACGCCCGCGATCGCGTCCGAACCGTACACGGCCGAGTTGCCGCCGGTGACGATGTCGACGCGCTCGATCAGGTCGTTCGGGATCGTGTTGACGTCAGGCGACACCGCGTTGTTGAGGATGTCGGCGGCGACGTGGCGACGGCCGTTGACGAGCACCAGGGTGCGCGACGTGCCCAGACCGCGAAGGTCGAGCAGGTTGAGGCCGGCGATGCCGACGCCCGCGCCCGGGTTCTGCTGGGCAAAGGTGCTGCGCAGCTGCGGCAGGTCGTTGAGCGCGTCACCGACGTTGTTCTGCGCTTGCTGGAAGAAGTCCTCGCCCGAGATCGACGTCACGGGAACGTTCGATTCGAGGTTCGGGCGGCGGATGCGCGATCCGGTGACGACCACGTCCTGATTGGCGCTGTCGCTGCTCGCCTTGGTGCCCGACTTGATCTCCTGCTCGGAGGTGCCGACGCAGTTGGGATCGTTGGCGTTGTCCGAGGAATTGCAGGTCGGCGCCTTGGCAACCGGCTCAGGAGCCGGGGCGGTGGCCTGCCCGAACGCGGGGGTGGCAGCCACCAGCGCGAACGCGCCGGCAAAGGCGGCCGAGCGAAGCGCACTTGCGCCTAACAACGACATCTTACCCATGAAATCTCCACTATGTCTCGAAGGTGGTGAAGTGCGGAAATGCGGCGCCGTTGTTGCGGATTGATCCGGCAAAGGGAACCGCATGAAAGGGGTCTCACAACATTAATTCAACAGCTGTCGCAGCACTGCAACAATTGGGCTAACCAAGGAAATGACGTTGCGGCAAAAGCTTAGCGGCGTCGTCAGGACCAGCTGACTCGCCAATGTTGCCGGGACGCCACGCACACTGACGGCGCGAAGTCTTTTCAAAGACCTCGTTTCTCGCCTTGGTGACAACGTGTTCATCTCTCAGGCAGGTATCGGGCGCAACCCCCCTCCGCGCAGTCACGGTGCGCCCAACGCAAAAAGGCGGATCGCGCGCATTGACGGTGCAAATCCGACACTTCCGCACCAGAAATCGCCGCGAGCTCCCTCTGCTGACGAAGGCCCACGGAACACGAGTTCGCAAAGACATTTTCGCGCAAAACCAGACACATCGGCTTGGCGGGCAGGCCAGCCAACTACATCATGACTTGGCGTTCATCTTTCGGGTTCGTATGGCATTTGGGTTACACACTCATTCGGCTGTCCCTTGGCAAGCCGCCTGCGGGTGCGGGAGCAGGGCAGGCCGCGCAGAGATGATCAACGGCCCGGCCGAGCGTCGCGGAAGGCGCGCACAACCTCGATGCCGGTCTTTTCTTTTCGATGGCCCTTCCGCGAGCAGGCGCGCTCGCCTTATGGTCCGTGTCCGACGGGCGGGGAACACAGGTTCGGTGACGGGGCAGGCGAACGTGACGATTGTGCTAGCGCTGGCGGCCATCTGGCTGCCGGTCGCGGCCGTGCTGTCGTTGGTCGCAGCCCGACGGATGCGCCGGGCAAGGGGCGTGCTCGAGACCGCGCGCACGCTCAGCGCGCTCCTCGCCGCCGCGCCCGTCAAGCCGTTGCTGGTCAAGGCCGACGGACGGATCGAATGTGACGAGCCTTTGCTCCGCGAACTGGGACTGGCCGCCAGACCCGAACGGCTCGATCACCTCGGTGGCGAGCGCGAAGGACTCGAACCCGAAGACCTCGCCGCGTTGCGGGAGCAAATTCACTCGGCCACGCTCACCGCGAGCAGCCTACGCTGCTCGGTGCGATTGGCGGGCTCGGACCGGGTTCTGGAGGTGCGCGGCGCCCCGGCGCCGCCACCGGCCGAGCAGGGCAGCATGCTACTCTGGTTCTCGGACACCAGCAGCGCCGAGCGCGAGAAGGCACGCCTGACCGAGCAGCTTGAGGATACGGGGACCGCGCTCAACGCCCTGATGCATCTGATCGAGGCCGCGCCGTTTCCGATGTGGTATCGCGGTCCTGACCTGCGATTGGGCCTGGTCAACAGCGCTTTCGTCGCGGCGGTCGAGGCGCCCTCGGCGGCGGCGGTGATCACCAGCGGCATTGAGCTGATCGACGGCGAAAAGGGGCAGGGCGCCCGCAGTGCCGCCGAGCGCGCACGGGCCGAGGAACGTCCCTTTTCGCGCACCCAGCCCGCCACCATCGGCGGCGAACGGCGGATGCTGCGGCTGGTCGACGTTCCGCTGGGCGGCGGCGCGGTCGCGGGGTTCGCGATCGACATCCAGGATCTGGAAGACGCCCGCTACGAGTTGTCGCGCTACATCGAGAGCCAGCGCGAGCTCGCCGACCGCATGACGGCGGGCGCGATCCAGTTCGATGCGGACCGGACGCTGAGCTTCTTCAATCAGCCCTTCGCGATCATGGCGCAGCTCGATCCCGATTGGCTGGGCGAACGCCCCGAGTTCGACCGGGTCCTCGAGCGGATGCGCGAGAATGGGCGGCTGCCCGAGGTCCGCGATTTTCCGCAATGGAAGGCCGAGCGGCGCGGCTGGTTCACGCTGCCCGAGGAAGCGGTCGAAGAGGAATGGATTCTCGCCAATGGCGATCACCTGCGGGTGGTCGGCCAGCCGCTGCCCGACGGCGGCCTACGGCTGATCTTCGAGGACCGGACCGAGCAGGTTCGCCTTGCCAGCGCGCGTGACACGCTGCTGCGCGTCCGCACCGCCACCTTCGATAATCTGTTCGAGGGTCTGGGCGTGTTCGCCGCCGACGGGCGGCTCTATCTGTGGAACCGTCGGTTCTGCAGCTTCTGGGGCCTGGACGAGAGCTGGCTTGGCGAACATCCGCGGGTCGATGAGCTGGTCCCCGCCATGGCGCGCCGGCTGGTCAATCCCACCGCGGCCGCGCAACTGCGCGAGCTGGTCCGCGCCGCCACCAACGAACGTCGTCAGGGAAGTGGGCGTCTGTCGATGGTCGACGGGAGCCATTTTGAGTTCGCCGCCGTACCCCTGCCCGACGGCAACGCGCTCTTCACCATGGTCGACGTGACCGATTCGACGCGGATCGAACATGCGCTGCGCGAACGCACCACCGCGCTGGAGGAGGCCGACAAGGTCCGCACCGATTTCGTCGCCAACATGAGCTACGAACTGCGCACACCGCTGACCTCCATCGGCGGCTTCGCGCAGATGCTCGCCGGCGGCTATGCGGGCGAGCTCGCGCCCGCGGCGAGCGATTACGTCGGTGCCATTCTCGAATCTGTCGCACGACTGTCCAAACTGATCGACGATGTCCTCGATCTCACCCAAGGCGAGCAGCGCTCGGTGACGATCGAGCATGAGCGGATCGATCTGGCGGGCCTGATCCGCAAGGTGACCGAGCGGATCGAACCCACCGCGGTCGCCAAGAAGCTCAAGTTCCGACTTGAGATCGCGGGGAGCGCCGGAGTCGTCATTGGCGACTCCCGGCGGCTGCGCGAGAGCATCGAGCATCTGCTCAGGAATGCAATCGCCTACACCGACAAGGGCATCGTCGCGCTGTCGGCTTTCGGCGACGAGAAGAGCGCGACCATCCGAGTCGCCGACACGGGCGCCGGAATCGGAGCTGAGGACCAGCGCCACGTCTTTGAGCGCTTCACCCGTATCGGCGGTCGCCAAGGCGAGGCGGCGCTTGGTCTTGGGCTGCCGCTCACGCGCCAGTTCGTCGAAGCGCATGGCGGCCAGGTCGACCTCCAGAGCGAGATTGGCAAAGGCACGGCGGTGACCATCGTCCTGCCGCGCAAGCCCGCATGATCCTCGCAGACGAAGCCGCGACTGAAGCGATCGGCGCGTGCCTCGCCGGCCTGCTCCGGGCGGGCGATGTGATCACGCTCTCGGGACCGCTCGGTGCGGGCAAGACCGCGCTCGCCCGCGCGATCCTCCGCGCCGCGGGCCACTTGGGAGAGGTGCCGAGCCCGACCTTCGCCATCGTCCAGCCCTATGACGACCTGCGGGTGCCGATCTGGCACTCCGACCTTTACCGGCTGGAGGATCCAAGCGAACTTGAAGAACTGGGTCTCGACAGCATCCTCACCGACGGAGCGCTGCTGGTCGAGTGGCCCGAGCGTGCGGAAGTGGGATCGTGGCCGCAGGCGCTGCGATTGCGACTGGCCGTTGCCGATGACGGGCAGCGCGCCTTGACTTGGGAAGTGCCGGGGGCATGGGACAAGCGATGGCCGCCAGCATGACTCCTCCACCGCACGCCGATGCCTTTCTTGCCGCAGCGGGGTGGGGCGGTGCCGTCATCCATCCGCTCGCCGGGGACGCCAGCTTCCGCCGCTATTTCCGGGTGCATCACGAAGGCCGCCAGGCGGTGCTGATGGACGCGCCCCCTCCGCACGAGGATCCGCGTCCCTTTGTCCGCGTCGCCGACTGGCTGGGGCAGGTTGGACTGTCGGCGCCGGAAATCCTCGCTCGCGACGAAGAGCGCGGGCTGCTCCTGCTCAGCGACCTCGGCAACGATCGCCTGCGCGAGCAACTCGACGCCGCGCCGCAACGCGAGGAAGAATTGTACGCGCTGGCCACCGACGTGCTCGTGCACCTCCATCGCCAGCCACCCATGGACGGCCTGCCGCCCCACGGTCTCGAGCAGTGGCTCGCCGAACTCGAATTGTTCATCGAGTGGTATTGTCCGGCGGTCGGGCTCGAGGTCGATGTCGCCGGCTATCGCGCAGCGTGGCAAGAAGTGCTTGCTCCGGTTGCCGACGACGGTCTGGGGCCGGTCACGGTCTTGCGCGACTATCATGCCGAAAACATCATGCTGGTTGGTGGGCGCGAGGGCATCGCGCACCTGGGCCTGCTCGACTTCCAGGATGCGCTGGCGGGGCATCCGGCCTACGATCTCTGCTCGGTGCTCGAGGATGCGCGGCGCGATGTCACCCCGGCGATCGAGCGCCGGATGATCGACCGCTACGTCGCCGCTACCGGCAATGCCGAAGCGTTCGGGCGGGCCTATTGGGCGCTCGCGGCGCAGCGCAACACGCGTATCCTCGGGGTCTTCACCCGGCTGTGGAAGCGCGACGGCAAGCCCGGCTATCGCCGCTTTCAGCCGCGGATGTGGGGCCTGCTCGAGCGCGACCTTGCGCAACCCGGCCTGGCCCCGGTGCGCGCCTGGTTCGACGCCAACGTTCCCCCCGACAAACGCCTCGCCCCCTGGCTGGAGCAAGCCTGATGACCTCCGCCACCGTCAAGCGTGCGCTCAACCTTCGCCCTCGCATCAACGCGGCGGTCCCACGCACCGCGATGGTCATGGCGGCGGGCCTTGGTAAGCGGATGCGCCCGCTGACCGCGACGAGGCCCAAGCCGCTGGTCGAGGTCGCCGGCAAGGCGCTGCTCGACCATGTGCTCGACCGGCTCCGGGCGGCGGGGGTCGAACGGATCGTTGTCAATGTCCATTACCTCGCCGATTCGATCGAAGCCCATTTGCGGAAGTCGGCCAAGGACCTCGACGTTGCCATCTCCGACGAGCGGCAATTGCTGCTTGAGACCGGCGGTGGGCTCAAGAAGGCGCTGCCGCTGATCGAGGGCGACCCATTCATCGCGGTCAACAGCGACAATTTCTGGGTCGACGGACCGAGCGACGCGCTAAAACTGCTCGCCTCGCACTGGGACGATGAGAAGATGGACGCGCTGCTGCTGCTCGTTCCCCATGCGCGCGCCGGCAATCACAGCGGGCTGGGCGATTTCCACATGGATGCCAGCGGACGACTCAAGCGGCGGACCAAGGCCAAGGTCGCGCCCTTCGTCTACACCGGTATTCAGATCGCCTCGAAGCGGCTGCTCGAAGGTGCTCCCGAAGGCGTCTTCTCGACCAATGTCCTGTGGGACCGCGCGATCGAGCAGGGGCGCTGCTTCGGCGTTGTCCATCAGGGTCTGTGGTTCGACGTCGGGACGCCCGGCGCGATCAAGGCGACCGAGCAGGCGCTCGCGGTTGTCTGAAGCCCGGCGGCCCCGGCTTTATACGATCGGCGCGCATCGCAGCTTCGCCGACGCGCTCGCGGCGGGGCTGATCGCCGAGCATGGGCGCGATCCGCTCGCGCTCGCGCGCGGCCGCATCCTGCTTCCCAACAATCGCGCGATCCGCACCGTTACCGAGGCCTTCGTCCGCGCCAGCGGGTCGGGGTTGCTGCTCCCGCGGCTGGTCGCGATCGGCGATCCCGAGCTTGGCGACCGGCTCGGCGACGCCTTCGAGAGCGCGGCCGACGCCCCGGTGCCGCCGGCAATCGATCCGCTCTCGCGGCTGGTCATCATGGCCCGGCTGGTGCGCGTCACCCGTCCTGATGCCAGTGCCGCCGAAGCCTTCCGCCTCGCCGCCGACCTCGCCCGCACCCGCGATGCGCTGCTCGTCGAGGACATTGCACCCGAGCGGCTGGCGGACGTCGTACCCGAGGAGCTCGCGGGCCACTGGCAGGCCTCGCTTCGCGATCTGCGCATCATGCTCGATGCCTGGCCACGCGAACTTGCGCGGCTCGGCCGGATCGATCTCGCGGATCGTCGCAATCAGCTCCTGCGCGGGACCGCGCGGCGCTGGGCGGCGAGCCCGCCCGAGGGTTTCACCATTGCCGCCGGGATCACCACCAGCGCGCCCGCGGTCGCGGCCCTGCTCAAGGTCGTCGCCTCGCTGCCTGCCGGAAGCGTCGTTTTGCCCGCACTGTCGGGCGAGACGCTGATGGACGCCGAGGAATGGGACTGGCTCGGCCCCGATCCCGACAGTCGCCGCGCCGACGAGACCCACCCGCAATTTCATCTAAAACGCCTGCTCGACCGGCTCGGCGTGCGCCGCGAGGAGGTCGAGCCGTGGCGTCGCGGGGGCCGCGCTGCCGCTCCGCGCGCCCGCGCCGCCGCGATCGCGACGGCGATGAAAAGCGCTTATTTCACCAGCCGCTGGGCCGACGCCGCTCCGCCGGAGCGTCGCCTGACCGGGGTCCGTCTCGCCGAATTCGCCGAGCCGGCGAGTGAAGCGCAGGGGATCGCGATCGCGCTGCGCGAAGCGCTCGAGACGCCCGGCCGCACCGCCGCGCTCGTCACCCCCGACCGCGCGCTGGCGGCGCGGGTCTCCGCGCTGCTCGAACGCTGGGCAATCGGCGCCGACGACAGCGCCGGTCGACCGCTCGGCCAGACGGCCGCGGGAACTCTCCTTCTCGCCATCGCCGCCGCCGCCGCCGAGCGGCTGGCCCCAGTGCCGATGCTCGCGCTGCTCAAGCACCCGCTCGCCGGGGCGGGGGAGGAGCGACAAGGCTGGCTTGAGGCTGCGCGCTTGCTTGATCTCGCGCTGCGCGGTCCGCGTCCGCCCGCCGGGCTCGCCGCGCTCGATGCACATTGCGCCGAAAAGGATCGGCAGCGCGCGACCAAGGGCTGCGCGGAGGCCTGGCAGCGCGTCAGGCCGTGCCTCGCCGCCGTCGATCGCGCCTTCGAGGCGCCGTTGCCGTTGCCCCGCTTCGCCGCGATGCTTCGCGAACTGGCGACGGGCATCGCCGGCGACGCCGCGTGGAGCGGTCCTGATGGCCGCGCTGCCGCCGCGCTGCTCGCGGGCCTCGAAGAGGCCGGGGAGGGGCAGCCCGTCGACGTCGGCCCCGACGACGCCGTGCCGCTGCTGCGCCAGCTGCTCGACGCCGAGGCGGTGCGCCCGCCCTACGGCGGCCACCCGCGGATCGCGATCCTTGGGCTGCTCGAAGGGCGGCTGGTGCAGGCCGACCTGATGATCCTTGGCGGCTTGAACGAGGGCAGCTGGCCCGCGCTGCCCCAGCCCGACCCATGGCTTGCCCCGGCGGTGCGCAAGGCGCTCGGGCTGCCCGGGCTCGAATACCGGATCGGGCTGTCGGCGCATGATTTCGCCAGCTTTCTCGGCGCGCCGCGCGTGCTCCTGACGCGGGCCAAGCGGGACAGCCGCTCGCCGACGGTCGCGTCGCGGTTGTTGCTCCGGCTCCAGGCGCTCACCGGGGGCCTTGCGCGCGATCGTCGGCTCGAGCGGCTGGCGAGCGCGCTTGATGACGCTGGCGCGCCCAACCCGGTCGAGCGGCCTGCGCCGCGCCCGCCCATCGTCGACCGGCCCCGCCAGATCTACGTCACGGACGTAGACCGCCTGAACGCCGATCCTTTCGCCTTCTACGCCAAGGCGATGCTCCGCTTGCGCGCGCTCGAGCCGGTCGACGCCGACGCCACGGCCGCCTGGAAGGGGAGTGCCGTTCACAAGGTGCTCGAAGAGTGGCTCAATCATGATGAATGCGATCCCGCGCGGCTGATGGATCGCACTGCAGCCCTGCTCGCCGAGGAGACGATCCACCCCTTGCTCCGCGCTTTATGGGCGCCGCGCCTGTACGAGGCGATCGCCTTCATCGCGGACAGGGAAGCCGCCAATCAGGCCGAAGGGCGCCGCCCGCTCAAGGCGGAGGTCGAGGGACAGGCGGTGCTTGGCGCGATCACGCTCAAGGGCAAGGCCGATCGGGTTGATCGGCTCGCGGACGGCACGCTCGCGGTGCTCGACTACAAGACCGGTCAGCCGCCCTCGAAGACGGCGCTGGCGGAGGGGTTCGCGTTGCAGCTCGGTCTGCTCGGCCTCATCGCCCAGCGGCAGGGTTTTCCCGACGTCTCGGGCCAGCCCGGCGCGCATGAATATTGGTCGCTCGCCAAGAAGCCGGGCGCCAGGACTCCCGGTTTCGTGATGGAAGCCGATGGCGCCGATCCCGAGCGTTTCCTCGCTGAAGCCGCCGCCGCCTTCACCAGGGCCGCCGATCAGTGGCTGACGGGCGATGCGCCTTTTACCGCCAAGCTGCACCCGGCCTACGCGCCATACGGCGACTACGACCAGCTGATGCGGCTCGAGGAATGGTACGGCCGCGACTGAGGCGGCCGTAGTCGATTACTTCTTCCGGGGCTTGCCCGAGCGGGCATAGAGGAGCGCCGCGACGATCGCCGCCGAGCCGATCCCGACCGCCATCCCGGCCTTGAAATTGCGGCCGTCGTTCTTGTCGCGATCGTGATCCTTAGTGGTTCCGCTCTTCGTCGCCTCGGTCATGCCGTCCTCGTGGAAAGTGGGGTCGTCTTGCTCCTAAACGCATGGCGCTGCCTATGGGAAGCGCTATGGTCAGCGGCATGGCCAGTCGCTTGAAACCGCTCCACCCGCTCCAGTCGGAACAGGCGAAAGCGGCCGATCCCGCCATCCACGCCGCGCTGTCGGCGAGCGCGGGGACCGGCAAGACTCAGGTCCTGACCGCGCGCGTGCTCCGGCTCCTGCTCGGCGGCGCGGCGCCCGAGAACATCCTCTGCCTCACCTTCACCAAGGCCGGCGCGGCGGAGATGGCCAACCGCATCGGCGAGCGACTGGCGTTCTGGGTGCGCCTCAAGGACAGCGAACTCGGCAAGGAACTGGGCGCGATCGGCGCCGACAACAGCCCCGACGGGCGGGCCCGCGCCCGCCGCCTGTTCGCCGAGGTGCTCGATGCGCCGGGCGGCTTGCGCATCCAGACGATTCACAGTTTCGCGCAGACTTTGCTGACCGCCTTCCCCGCCGAAGCCGGGGTGACCCCTGGCTTTCGTCCGCTCGAGGGCCGCGAGGAAGATTTGCTCGCCCGCCGGACGCTTGCGGCCTTAATCGCCGACGCCGACGCCGACGCGGGGGGCGGAGCATACCCAGCCCTCATCGAGGGCATCCAGGCGCTCAGCCGCCGCCTCGGCGAGCGCGAGGCCGAACGCTACCTCCTCGCCTGCGCCAAGGAGCCCGAGGCGCTCAGCTACTTCAGTACCCCGGACGCCGCGGAAGCCTGGCTCCGCAGTCAGCTCGATTTGCCCGAAGGCGACATCGCCGCGCTCGTCACCGCGCGCTGCCACGATGACAGCTTCGACTGCGCGCTGCTGCGGCAGGTCGCGGACGCCTATCGCAGCTGGGGCAAGCCATCGGGCCAGCCGATGATCTCCGCGATCGAACAATGGCTCGCCCTTCCTCCGCCCGAGCGCTGCGCGAGCCTGGCCGAGTTCGCCGCCAACTCGATCCTGACCAAGTCGGGCGGCCGCCGGTCGATCAAGTCGCTGCTCAAGCATTGGCCCGATGCGCAGGAGGGCTGCGACGAACTCGCCGCCGACCTCGAAGAATTGCTGCTGATGCTGAACCAGGCCGAGCTGGTTGCGGTTCAGGCTGCGGGCTTGCGCGCGGGGTCGGCCTTCGCCGCCGCCTACGTCCGCGCCAAGCGCGCGGCGGGGGTCGCCGATTTCGATGACCTCATCCGCTGGACCCGCGACCTGCTCGCGACGCCGGGAATGGGCGACTGGGTCCGCTACAAGCTCGACCGCCGCACCGATCACGTCCTCGTCGATGAGGCGCAGGACACCAACAGGGCGCAGTGGACGATCGTCTTCTCGCTGCTCGATGAATATTTCAGCAGTGAGAGCGACGTCGCCGCGCACCGCACCTTGTTCATGGTCGGCGACTACAAGCAGGCGATCTACGGTTTTCAGGGCACCAACCCGCGCGAATTCGAAGATGCTCGCCAGCGGGTTCGCGACACGGTTCGTGACCTCGAAGACGCCGCGCGTGAGGGAGGCGACATGCACGTCCGCCCATTTCGCGACCTGTCGATCAGCCGCAGCTTCCGCTCGGCGCAGCCGGTGCTCGACCTCGTCGACGCGATGATCGCCGAAGTCGGGCCTGCGGCAATGGGCTTGCCCGACGAGCCCGAGCCGCACCGGGCGCATCATGCGTCGCGGCCGGGTTCGGTCGAACTGTGGCCGCCCTTCGCGCTCGAGGAAGACGAGGACGCCGCCGCCAACGACAATGCCGCTGGCGCTGCCGCGGCCGCGCAGGCGGGGGAGGAGGGTTGGCTGCCCGAGCCCGCGCGCCTCTATGCGGGACAGCTCGCGAAGACGATCCGCCATTGGCTTGACGAGGCAGAACCGCTCGCCAGCACCGGCCAACCGATCAACGCAGGCGATATACTGATCCTTGTCCGCAGCCGCGGTGAGCTTGCCTCGCTGGTCGTCGCGCGCCTGTTCAAGGAAGGCGTCCCCGTCGCCGGCATCGACCGGCTGCACCTCTCGTCACCGCTCGCGGTCAAGGATTTGATGGCGGCGGTGACCTTCGCGGTGCAGCCGCTCGACGACCTCAATCTCGCGTCGCTGCTGGTCTCGCCCTTGCTCGGCTGGGACCAGGACCAGCTCTACGCCCTCGCCCACGGCCGCACTGGCCCG
>Ga0316228_1003884_pt1 | contig 11583 bp, 10 predicted proteins | sample TBH18021metaG_FD_206005 | JGI IMG/M metagenome (GOLD analysis project Ga0316228, IMG submission 206005) | Freshwater microbial communities from Trout Bog Lake, Wisconsin, USA - TBH18021 | ecosystem: Environmental > Aquatic > Freshwater > Lake > Hypolimnion/Profundal zone | place: USA: Wisconsin... | reverse complement strand
GTATCGGCAAGTCGACCCTGCTCCTACAGGCGGCGGCGGCGATCGCGCGCAGCGGGCGAGGGGCGGTCTACATCTCGGGCGAGGAAGCGGTCGACCAGGTCCGGCTACGCGCGCTGCGCCTCGGCGCGGCCGGGGCGCCGGTGCGGCTGGCGAGCGTCACCAGCGTGCGCGACATCCTCACGACCTTGCAGGAAGCGCCGCCGCCCGCGCTGCTGGTGATCGATTCGATCCAGACGATGCATTCGGACCTGATCGAAGGCGCGCCGGGCACCGTCAGCCAGGTCCGCGCGAGCGCGCAGGAGCTGATCCGCTTCGCCAAGGACCGCGGCATCGCGCTGATCCTCGTCGGCCACGTCACCAAGGACGGCAGCATCGCCGGCCCGCGCGTGCTCGAGCATATGGTCGATGCGGTGCTCAACTTCGAAGGCGAGCGCAGCCACCAGTATCGCATCCTCCGCGCGGTCAAGAACCGCTTCGGCGGCACCGACGAGATCGGCGTCTTCGCGATGGAAGGGGCGGGGCTTAACGAGGTCGGCAACCCCAGTGCCCTGTTCCTGACCAAGCGCGACGATCCGGTCAGTGGCACCGCCATCTTTCCCGCGCTCGAGGGGACCCGCCCCGTGCTGGTCGAGATCCAGGCGCTGGTGGTCCGGCTGGCGAGCGGGGCGACCCCGCGCCGCTCGGCGGTGGGGTGGGACAGCGGGCGGCTGGCGATGCTGCTCGCGGTCCTGGAGGCGCGCTGCGGAGTGAGCTTCGCCACCGCCGAAGTCTATCTCAACGTCGCCGGCGGCTACCGCCTGCAGGACCCCGCCGCCGACCTCGCGGTCGCCGCCGCGCTCGTTTCGGCGCTGTCCGAACGCCCGGTCCCGGCCGAAGCCGTGGTGCTGGGCGAGGTCGCGCTGTCGGGCGAGGTGCGCCCGGTCGCGCACGGCGCGCTGCGCCTCAAGGAGGCCGCCAAGCTGGGGTTCGAACAGGCGTGGGTACCCGCAGGGGTCGAGGCGACCAGCGGGATCCGAACGGCCAATTTCAGCCAGCTGCGCCAGCTCGTCGAACGGATCCTCGGCCGCTGATCAACCTTCCGGTAAGTTTGCGCGCGTAAACCGCCCCGGCAAACCGGGGGGTCAAGCATGGAGCAACGCGCATCGTTCGGCCGCAAGGCCATTCCGGGCTATGCCCCGCCGGTAGCGCCGCCGCTCTCGGCCTCTGAGCCGCCCGCCGCCTTCGCGCGGCCCGTTTCGCGCCCCGATTTCGCCCCGCCCGCCAAGGTCGACTTCGACAGCCCTTGGTTCAAGCGGCTGATCATCCTCCTGCTCACCTTGCCGCTGCTCATCCTGTTCGTCGACAGCCTGTTCTCGGGGACCGAACTCATCACCCCGATCGATCACGGCGGGCTGGTGGTCATGCGCAGCCTCGGCGCGGTCGATGGCCTTTTGCTGTGGTTCATGATCCGCACCCAGCCCGCGATCCGCAACCGGGCCCTGCCGCGGCGGATGATCGTCTGCATCGCCTGTCCCCTGATCATGATGCTCGCCTTCGACAGCCTGTCGTGGCGGCTCGCCAATTGGGGCGCATTCGGCTTCTCGGACGCGCCGTTTGAAACCGCGACCTACCCGATCAAGGCCGTCGACTATGGCCGCAAGGGGCGGCGCGACACGGTCGAGATCGACCCCTTCAAGGTCGGCGAGAGTTCGCACCTGCCCCTGCCGAGCTGGCAATATAGCCAGCTGCGCGAGGCGAACGGCTTCTCCTGCGTCACCGTCCAGCAGCGCCGTTCCGCCAGCGGGGCGATCCAGGTCCGCACCGACGGCCAATATGTCCTGCGCGAGCCGGCCCCACTGGTGATCACCACCTGCTAAGGTGAATGGCCGTCATGCCGGTCCTGATCCGGCATCCGGCTTCTTCTTCGTTGGCCGGTCGCGCCGGCAGGTTCTGCGGCTCGCCATGACGCGCCCCTTGCGCTAGCGCTCACCGGCATGACGGCGCTCGACATCTTCGTGCTGATCCTGCTCGGCGGCGGCGCGCTCGTGGGCTTCGTGCGCGGTTTCGTGCACGAGGTGCTCAGCCTCGCCGCCTGGCTCGCGGCGGTGGTGGCGCTCAAGTTCGCGCATGCGCCCGTCACTACCTACGTGATGGGCTTCGGGCGCGGCCCCGCCTCGGCGGCGATCATCGCCTTCGCCATCCTCTTCCTGCCGAATTATTTCATCGTCCGCTTCGTTGCCGCCCGCGCCGGCCATGCCAGCCGCCGCTCGGTCCTCGGCCCGGTCGATCGCTTCCTCGGCGGCGGGTTCGGGATGCTCAAGGGCCTCGTCACCGCCACCCTCCTGTTCCTCCTCGCCAATTTCGCGACCGACATGCGCTATGGACCGACTGCCGAGCGGCCCGCGTGGATGACCCGGAGCCGGACCTTCCCCCTCCTCAACGCCAGCGGCCACGCGATCGTGGACATGGTCGACCGCTATCGCCATTCGCCCAAGGCATCATGATCAAGCTCTACGACACTCAGTCGCGCGAGAAGCGCGCATTCATTCCCGGCGAGCCCGATCGGATCACGCTCTATGTCTGCGGCCCCACGGTCTACGGCCGCGCGCACATCGGCAATGCCCGCCCGCCAGTCGTGTTCGACGTTCTCCGCCGCCTGCTCGCGCACGAATTTCCCGACCGCCAGATCGTCTTCGCGCGCAACATCACCGACGTCGACGACAAGATCATCGCCGCCGCGGCGGAGGAGGGCGTCGCGCCCGACGTTGTCACCGCGCGCTGGGAAGCCGCCTATCTCGACGACATGCGCGCGCTGGGCGTCGCCGATCCGACGATCGCCCCCCACGCCACGCAGGAGATCGCGCCGATGGTGGCGATGATCGCCGACCTGATCGCCCGCTGTCACGCTTATGCCGCCGAGGGCCACGTCCTGTTCGACGTCGCCTCCGACCCCGATTACGGCGCGCTCAGCCGCCGCGACCGCGACGCGATGCTCGCCGGCGCGCGCGTCGAGGTCGCACCCTACAAGCGGGCGCCCGGCGATTTCGTCCTGTGGAAGCCAAGCGTGCCCGAGGTCATCGGCTGGGACAGCCCGTGGGGCCGCGGCCGCCCCGGCTGGCACATCGAATGCTCGGCGATGATCCGCGCGCATCTGGGCGAGACGATCGACATCCACGGCGGCGGGATCGACCTCGTCTTCCCGCACCACGAGAATGAAGCCGCGCAGAGCCGCTGCGCCCACGGCGGCAAGCCGCTCGCGCGCTACTGGGTGCACAACGGCTTCGTCGATTTCGGCGCCGAGAAGATGAGCAAGAGCCTCGGCAACGTGGTCACCCCGCGCGAACTGCTCGACGCCGGGCACCGGGGCGAAGTGCTGCGATTGGCGCTCTTGAGCGCGCACTACCGCTCGCCGCTGCCGTGGACCGAGGCGCTGGTCGCGCAGAGTAAGGCGGTGCTCGATGGGCTCTATCGTCGCGTCGGCGATGCGGTGCCCGGGACGGTGGACGGGGAGGTCGTTGAAGCGCTTGCGGATGATTTGAACACGCCACTTGCTATCACTCGTCTGCAGCAAATAGACGAGCCGAGCGTGCTCAAAGCAAGCGCAGCGATGCTGGGACTTCTCCCGAGAACAAGTTCCGACTGGTTAAAGGGAAGCGTAGATGCCCGTGAACTTGCTCAAGCGGAAGTCGTTCTTCAAGAATTCTCAGATGGTCTCAAAGATCTCATCTCGCGATGGGACGAATTGACACCGGAATTAAGGGGAAAGGCGAACCTACTGGCTCAAGAGGCTTTTGACGGGTTCGTAGCTGCACGCATAAAAAGTCGCACCGCCGCCAAGCAGGCGCGCGACTTCGCCGCCGCCGACCGCATCCGCGACGAGCTCAAGGCCGAGGGCATCCTGCTCGAGGACGGCCCCGGCGGCACCACCTGGCGGCGGGCGTGACCGACCCCGTCTACACGCTCGACATTCTGCGGCTCGCGACCTCGCTGCCGCTCGCGACCACGCTCGCCGACCCGGACGGGCGGGCCGAGCGGCGATCCCCGGCCTGCGGCAGCCGGATCGCGGCCGAGGTGCGGCTCGAGGATGGGCGTGTCGCCGCGCTCGCGCAAGGCGTCCAGGCTTGCGCCTTCGGCCAGGCCAGCGCCGCGCTGCTCGACCGCCTTGCTATCGGTCGCACCCCCCTCGAACTCGCCGCCGCGCGGGTCGCGCTGCGGGGCTGGCTGGCCGGTAGTGGCACCCCGCCAGCGGGTTACGAGGTGCTCGAACCCGCGCGCGCCAAGATCGGCCGTCACGGCGCGATCCTGCTCCCCTTCGACGCGCTCATCGCCGCGCTCGACGAGGCGCTCAAGGAAGACGGGCGATGAATGCGGCTTGTGCTCCTGCGCAGGCAGGAGCCCAGTTCCTTCTTCCCTGCTGCGGCGGCGGCCCACAGGATTACTGGGCTTCTGCGTTCGCAGGAGCACGGCGGAGTAACGCACGATGACCGGCATGCTCACCGGCCTCGCGCTGATGCTCGGCATGGCGGTGCTGTTCGTCGGCATCTTCCGCCGCCTCGGGCTCGGCGCCACCCTCGGCTATATTGTCGCGGGCGCGGTGGTTGGCCCCGAACTGCTCGGCCTCGTCGGCGATGCCGAGGCGATCATGCAGGTGAGCGAGATCGGCATCGCCTTCCTGCTCTTCCTCGTCGGGCTCGAACTTCAACCGAGCCGGCTGTGGCGGCTGCGCAAGGACATCTTCGGGCTCGGCCTGATGCAGGTCGTGTTCGCCGGCATCGCGCTGTCGCTGCTGCTCCGCTTCGGGGTGGCCTTGAGCTGGGGTGCGAGCTTCGCGGTCGGCATGCCGCTCGCGCTGTCCTCGACCGCGCAGGTGCTCCCGATGCTCCGCTCGACCGGCGAGATGAACTCGCCCTACGGCGAGCGCGCCTTCTCGATCCTGCTGCTGCAGGACCTCGCGATCATCCCGCTGATCACCGCGGTCGCGGCGCTGAGCCGGGTGCCCGACCCGAACGCGCCGTCGGGGATCACGCTCGGCCTCTACACCGTCGGCGCGGTGATCGGCCTCGTGCTGATCGGTCGCTTCCTGCTCAATCCGCTGTTCCGCCTGATCGGGCGGCTGAGCGAGCGCGAATTGTTCGTGGTCGCGGGCCTGTTCACCGTCATCGCCGCCAGCGCGCTGATGCATCAGCTGCACCTGTCGGTCGCGCTCGGCGCCTTCGTCGCGGGCGTGATGCTCGCCGAAAGCCCCTACCGGCACGAGCTCGAGAGCGACGTCGAGCCGTTCCGCTCGATCCTGCTCGGGCTGTTCTTCATGTCGGTCGGCATGCTGCTCGACCTCTCGGTGATCGCCGCTCGGCCGCTGCTGGTGCTCGGGCTCGCGGCAGGGATCATCGTTATCAAGGCGGCGGTGCTCTACCCGCTCGCGCGTAGCTTCAAGATGAGCCAGGGCCGCGCGATCAGCCTCGCGCTGCTGCTTTCCCAGGCGGGCGAATTCGGCTTCGTGCTGTTCGCGCAGGCCAAGAACGCGCTCCTGATCGCGCCCGAAACGGCGAGCCTGTTCGGCGCGGTGGTGACGCTGTCGATGGTGACGACCCCGTTCCTGATGCGGCTGATCGGCTGGCTCCAGCAACGGGTCAGGGACCCCGAGCCCGACCTCGAGGGACCCGAATTCTCGCCCGAGACCAACGCGATCATCGTCGGCTACGGCCGCTTCGGCCAGACCGTCGGGCAGATGCTGATGGCCAAGCGCATTCCGGTGACGCTGATCGACCTCAAAGCCACCCAGATCGAGCTCGCCGGCGAGTTCGGGACCAAGGTCTATTATGGCGACGGGACGCGGATCGACCTGCTGCGCACCGCCGGTGCCGAGGAGGCCGAGGCGATCTTCTTCTGCCACGACGACGAGACGATGGGGCCCGAGCAGCTCAAGCCCATCCTCGAGGCCTTTCCCCAGGCGGCGGTGATGGTCCGCGTGTTCGACCGGCGCCAGGCGATGGCGCTCACCGGGCTCGACGTCGCCTGGATGCAGCGCGAAGTATTCGAAAGCGCGGTGATCATGGGCCGCGAGGGGCTCCGCAAGCTCGGCATCGCCGAGCGCGAGGTCACCCGGGTCGAACGCGAATATCGGATGCGCGACCAGGAGCGGCTCGACCTCCAGTCGGCGAGCGGGGATCTCCACAGCGGCGCCGAACGGATGTTCGCCACCGACCGCGGGCTGGACGGGGAGAGCGCCCCGCCGCCGACCATCACGTCTTCACCCTGAACCTGTTTCAGGGTCCATCGCGCCACGCGCGGTGCGGCCCGGACATGGATGCTGACACACGTTCAGCATGACGGGTGGGGCTACTCCGCCCGCTCCACAAAATCGGTCAGCGCCGCCGCCTCGACCCCGTCGCTGAGGAACGCCCGCCCGATCCCGCGCGACAGCACCAGCTTGAGCCGGCCGCCTTCGTTCTTCTTGTCGGTCCCCATCAACGGCAGCAGCGCCGCGCGGTCGAGCGCGACCTCGCCCAGCCGGGTCGGCAGCCCCACCGCCGCGAAATGCGCGCGGACCCGCGCCGCATCCTCGTCCGTGCACAGCCCGAGCGACACCGAGAACTCGTGCGCCAGCACCATGCCGAGCGCGACCGCCTCGCCGTGGAGGATCGTCCCGAGCCCCGCCGCGCTCTCGATCGCATGGCCGAAGCTGTGGCCAAGGTTGAGCAGGGCACGGACACCGCTGCGGTCCTCGACATCGGCGCTGACGAAGCAGCCCTTGGCCGCGATGCTCCGCGCGACCGCCTCGTGCCGCAGCGCGACGTCGCCGCCGAGCAGCGCCGCGCCCTTCTCCTCGCACCAGACGAAGAAACCGGGCTGGTCGATCAGCCCATATTTGACGATCTCGGCATAGCCCGCGCGCGACTGGCGCGGATCGAGGCTGAGCGTGAGCGCGGGATCGGCAATCACCAGCGCGGGCTGATGGAACAGTCCGACGAGGTTCTTCTGCCCTTCGGCATCGATCGCGGTCTTGCCCCCGACCGCGCTATCGGCCTGGGCGAGGAGGGTGGTGGGGACGTGCACCACCGGCAGCCCGCGCTTGAACAGCCCTGCGGCGAGACCGGTCAGATCGCCGACCGCGCCGCCGCCGAACGCCAGCACCGGGCGCTTGCGGTCGAGGTTGCGCGCCGTGAAGGCGGCGATCACCCCCTGGAGGTGCGGCCATTGCTTGGCTTCCTCACCTTCGGGAACGAGGATCGGATCGCACGGCAGCAGCGCCGCCAGCGCTGGGCCGTGCAGCGCCCACACCTTGGGCTCGGTGACCACCGGCAGCGGCTGGCCCTGCGCCAGCGCCCGCAGCCGTTCGGCCGAATCGGCAAGCGGTCCGACCAGCACGTCATACTGCTGGTCGCCGGCGGTCACGGTGATGGTGGTCATGGTCGGTCCAGGAATTTCTCGAGTTCGGTGACGATCGTGTCGACCACCTCGTTGTGGCTCCCCCCCATGCTGGGCACGCGGATGTGGGCCTCGGCATATTTGGGGCGGCGCTGCTCCATCAAATTCGCCAGGATCTCCCCGCGCGGACCCTTGCTGAGCATCGGCCGCGTCTCGGGCCGCCGCGCGGTGCGTTCGGCGAGAAGATCGGTCGGCGCGTCGAGCCAGACGGTGATCGCCCGCTCGTTGAGCAATCGCCGCGTCTCCTCGTTGATGTAGGCGCCGCCACCGGTCGCGATCACCCGCACCCCGCCGTCGATTAGCCGCGCGACGAGCCGGCGCTCGCCGTCACGGAAATCCTGCTCGCCGTAACGCTCGAACACCTCGCCCGCGGGCAGGCCGGCCGCGTCCTCGATCGCCGCGTCGCTGTCGACGAACGGCAGCGACAGCCGTCGGGCGAGGCGGCGACCGACGGTCGACTTGCCGGCCCCCATCAGCCCGACCAGCACGACGGGCCGGTCGAGCCGGGCGGTCAGTTCTCTGTCGTCGCGCGCGCTCATCCTGTCCGGGGCTATACAGGCGCGCGGCGCTTCGGCAAAAGCCCGGCTCATGGCCATTCACAAGCGTCCGCCACACCCCGCCCGGGGGCCCGTCACCCTTCTCATCATCCTGGTGGTGCTGATCGTCGCGGTCGTGCTGATCGCGCGGCACGCCCACGGGACCGAGCCCAAGCCCATCGAGGTCGACGTCACCCGTGGCCAGCCGGCGTAAGCGGCTCCTCCTGCTCGCCGGCGTGGCGGGCCTCGCCGCGCTGGCCCCCGCGCTGGCGCAGGAAGTGATTCTGCCGCCCGGCTTCGGCAACGAGCCCACGCCCGCGCCGCAGACCAACAGCCAGTCGCCGGCGGCGAACCCGGCCACCTCGGCGCCGGCCGTCGGCGACACCGGCGCCGCCGACGAAGGTGGCGACCTGGTCGAGACCAGCGACCTGTCGAACGAGGACCTGCCCGCGCCGCCGCCGCCGGTCGAAATGCCCGAGGGCTCCCGCCGCGACCCGCGGCTGGTCGGGGCGATCGATCCCGCGCGCTGGGGCTTTGGCGGCGAGGCATGGGGCGGCGCCGACGGCAAGTTCCTGAGCGAGCTGATGCGGCGGCAGGGGACGCCCTTGCCCTCGCGCTGGCTCCAGATCACCCTGCGCAACGCGCTGCTCGTGCGCGCCGAGGCGCCAAGCAACGTCAATGGCGCCGACTGGGCCGCCGAACGCGCTTGGCTGCTGCTGCGGATGGGCGAGGCCGATGCCGCGCGGATGATCGTCAGCGGGGTCGACGTCGCCGATTACAGCCCCAAGCTCACCCAGGTCGCGGTTCAGACCGCGCTCGCCAGCGCCGATCCCGCGGCGCTGTGTCCGCTGCGCGACAAGCTCGGCCAGGCCGATGCGCGTATTCTGCCGCTGGTGCAGGCGATGTGCGCCAGTCTTGAGGGCGAAGGGTCGAGCGCGGCCGCGCAGATCGACCAGGCGCGCCGCCGCGGCCGGATCGGCGGCATCGACCTGACCTTGGCCGACAAGGTGGTCGGCGCGGGCGAGAATACCGGCCGCGCCGCGACCGTCGAGTGGGAGCCGGTGTCCGATCTCACCAGCTGGCGCTTCGGGCTGGCCGCCGCGACCGGCATGCTGCCTCCGCCGCGGCTCCTCAACGCGACCAGCCCCCAGGTCCGGGCGTGGGCGGCGCGGGCGCCGATGATCGCCCCCGACGCGCGCCTGCCCGCCGCGCGCACCGCGGCCGGGCTCGGGGTCTTCTCCTCGGCCGCGCTGGTCGACCTGTATTCGCAGATCTACGACGCGACCGATCCGTCGGACCTGCCCGGGACCGATGCGTTCCGGCTGCGCACCGCCTTTGTCGGCAAGACGGTCGACGCGCGGCTCGACGCGATGCGCGCGCTGTGGAAGGTCGGCGAGGGCGAGCTCGAGCGCAGTGCCAATCACGCGCTCCTCAGCCTCGCCGCGACCCGCATCACCCCCAGCGCCAAGCTCGAGAAGGACGCCCCGGACCTCATCGCCTCGATGCTCGCCGGTGGCTATGACGAGCAGGCGGCGCGCTGGGCGGGCGTGCTCGGCGACATGGACGATGGGCCCGCCGACCGGGCGTGGGCGATGCTCGCGCTCGGCACCGAGGCCCGCGGGCTCGACCTGTCGGCCAGCCGCATCCAGGCCTTCATCGACCGTGACAACAGCCGCGATCGGCTGCGCAGCAAGCTGCTCGTCGCCGGGCTGGCCGGGACCGGCAAGATCAACGGCGAGACGGTCACCCAGCTCAACGCCAAATATGAGCTGGGGCTCGGCGGCGCTTCGGTCTGGTCGCGGCTCGCCGACGGCGCTGGCCAGCGGCGTCAGGCCGGCACCGCGGCGGTGCTCGCCGGGATCGGACTCCAGGCGCCCAGCTTCACCCGCGTGCCCGCCTGGCAGCTGTTCCATGCGCTCAGCGCGCTGCGGATGGCCGGGCTCGACTATAACGCGCGGATGATCGCCGCCGAGGCGCTGGCCCGCACGTGACCACCGACGACCGGCAGCTGGTCGACCGGTTCTGCGAAATGCTCAGCGCCGAAGCGGGCGCCGCGCGCAACACCCTGCTTGCCTATCGTGCCGATCTGGCGGCGGCGGCCGAAACGATCCCCGACCTCGGCACCGCAACCGGCGAGCAATTGGGCACGCTCGGCGCGGCCTGGGCCGACCTCGCGCCCTCGACCGTCTCGCGCCGCGCGGCGGCGCTGCGCCGCTTCTACGGCTTCCTCCACGAGGAAGGCGTGCGGACCGACGACCCGTCGTCCTCGCTGCCGCGGCCGCAACTCGTCCGGCCGTTGCCGCGGATCCTCGAGCCGCACGAGGTCGACGCCATGTTCCATGCGGCCGAGGACCGCGCGGCGAGTGGCCAGCCCACCGCGCTGCGCAACCTGGCGCTGCTAGAACTGCTCTACGGCTCGGGACTGCGCGCGACCGAGCTGGTGAGCCTGCCGCGCGCCGCGCTGCGTCCGGGCCAGCCCTTCCTCATCCTCAAGGGCAAGGGCGCCAAGGAGCGGCTGGTTCCCATCTCCGAGCGCGCCCATGCCGCGGTCGCCGCCTGGCTGCCGCACCTCGCCGGCAAGGGCGCGTTCCTGTTCCCCGGCGGCAAGGCGCATCTGAGCCGGGTGCGGCTGTTCCAGCTCGTCCGGGCGATGGCCGCCGACGCCGGGATCGCGCCCGATCGGGTCAGCCCCCACGTGCTCCGTCACGCTTTCGCGACCCATCTGCTGGCCGGCGGCGCCGACCTGCGCGCGCTGCAGGCCCTGCTCGGCCATGCCGACATCGCCACCACCCAGATCTACACCCATGTCGACAGCGCCCGGCTGGTCGAGCTGGTCAACCGGGCGCATCCGCTTGCCACCGACCGCCGTCCCGCTTAACCCGCCCGCGCCATGAAGACCTATCTCGATTTCGAAAAGCCGATCGCCGAGCTCGAAGCGCGCGTGGCCGAGTTGCGTGACACCGCGTCGAGCGGGGAGATCGACATCGACGCCGAGATCGGCAAGCTCGAGGGCAAGGCCGAGCGCCTGCTCAAGGACACCTACGCCAAGCTCACCCCGTGGCAGAAGGCGCAGGTCGCGCGCCATGCCGAGCGGCCGCACTTCAAGGATTATGTCGCCGGCATTGCCGACGATTTCATGCCGCTGGCGGGCGACCGCAACTTCGCCGAGGATCAGGCGATCGTCGGCGGCCTGGCGACCATCGACGGCCGCAAGGTCGTGCTCCTCGGGCACGAAAAGGGCGACGACACCGCCAGCCGCCTGCGCCACAATTTCGGCATGGCCAAGCCCGAGGGCTATCGCAAGGCGATCCGGCTGATGCAGCTCGCCGATCGCTTCGGGCTTCCGCTGATCAGCCTGGTCGACACGCCGGGCGCCTTCCCGGGCGTCCAGGCCGAGGAGCGCGGCCAGGCCGAGGCGATCGCCCGCTCGACCGAGCAATGCCTCGCGCTGGGCGTGCCGCTGGTGGCGGTGATCGTCGGCGAGGGGGGCTCGGGCGGCGCGGTCGCGATCGCCACCGCCAACCGCGTGCTGATGTTCGAGCATGCGGTCTACTCCGTCATCTCGCCCGAGGGCTGCGCCTCGATCCTGTGGCGCACCGCCGACAAGGCCGCCGACGCCGCCGAGGCGATGCGGATCACT
>Ga0316228_1003882_pt1 | contig 11588 bp, 4 predicted proteins | sample TBH18021metaG_FD_206005 | JGI IMG/M metagenome (GOLD analysis project Ga0316228, IMG submission 206005) | Freshwater microbial communities from Trout Bog Lake, Wisconsin, USA - TBH18021 | ecosystem: Environmental > Aquatic > Freshwater > Lake > Hypolimnion/Profundal zone | place: USA: Wisconsin... | reverse complement strand
TCACTTAAGCCTGGCAAAACCTTTATTCCCACAGAATCAGAAGAGATAGTTATGCCTGGGTTGACCTTGATCGAAGGTGAGTCAAATCCAACTAAACAAGGTCCGCTCGCATTTGCCGATACCGTTCCATAACAGCCATTTGAATTGCTGGCAACTAAGTTCAACTCGCCACCTGAAATAACACCAGCGAAAGTCAATTTTGCGCTATTACTAGAAACATTAAAGCCAGAAATTGTCGTCATAGAACCGCTATCTACAACGACGCCGACAATTGTGCTCCCAGCAGCAATTCCCGAGTAATGACCTGACAGGCTCACATTCACAGTACCGCCGATCATAGAATTTCCATCTATGTATAGTTGTCCGTATCCACCATCAGAAATAGTATTTACGCCCACCTGTAGGGTGCCTGAGTTCGCCTGGTTAAAGCTTGCGCTTCCTGCACCAGAGCCCCCTACAATGGTGGCATTGCTTTCAGGACTCAAAATCATGGTGCCTTCGTTACTAAAGCCGCTAACTGTAAAAGAATTATTCAAGGCATAAGCAGCGGCACCGGCTACGGTTACTGATGTATGAGGTGCATATACATCACCTGAGAAGCTTGCTGAATTATTTCCAGTAATAGCGATACCCGATACGGATGCAGTGGGATCGATGTAAATAGCATGAGTAGATCCCTGTATTAATCCACTATTAGAGATTCCTCCAGTTACCACTGAATTCATCCCAATATAAATACCGTATCCAGCATTCGGAGTGGCCGCGCCATCACTAGTACCTCCTACAATACCTTGAATGATTCCAGAGTTATTGATTGCTCCCTGAACCGTTCCATTACCTTGCACAGCAATGCCGTAACCCCCTCCCGCCATTGCAGCAAAGCCACTAGCATTACCACCAATACCACTAATTAATTTGGCGTTATAAATTCCCCCATTACCAAATCGACCACCATTTGCGATTTCAATTCCAATGCCAGAGCCAGCCTGAGCCCCCAATCCCTGCGCATCTCCGCCCTTCCCAACTAATGAACCATTATTTTGAATAACCCCAGGTTGATAAAAATAATTCCAACCTGCGCGACTATTGGCATCCTCATAAAAAGCAACCCCATTACCTGCAATTGCCCCATCACCAATCACCGCCCCACCCTTGCCTTGAATCAGGCCATTATTGGAAATGAGACTTCCGACAATATAGTAATTTGAGAGCCACGAATTGTTTAGGAGTGCAACTCCATACCCATTACCTCCGACAGACATGCTGCCATTTGCGTTACCACCAACTCCTTGAATTGTCCCGAGGGACGAATTTTGTAGAGCCTGATGAGATCCATATTGAGAGTAGGACATGTTAAATACGGTGGCCCCATCTATGGCAACGCCATAACCCGCACCAGCAAGCCCATCTTTTCCCGTAGCATCACCTCCAATGCCTTGAATCAAGTTTTGATTCACAATGCTTCCTATCGCTGCGACAGAACCAGTGCCGGCAGAAAAGTAAATGCCCGATCCAGAGCTTGCACTGGATCCTTCTGTCACTCCCGCAGCAATACTTTGAATAGTTCCTGAATTTGTAATCCCTGCAGCTATTGCCGTACCACTAAGCACAAGACCGGCAACACTACCTGAAATGAGCCCCGTATTTTGAATGTTTCCAGAAATTACAGAATTACTTAATAAGCCAATGCCCCATATCGACCCAATAATAGATCCTTGATTAACAATACTGCCCGTGATTTTGCTGCCGATCCCAGAGCGAATGTCCGAGCTAAAACTTCCAGCCAACAAAATGCCTGTACCTTGAGGGCGTAAAGATGCAGTACCTTGAATCAGGCCAGTGTTAAGAATGGTTCCTGCAAGGGTCGATTCAATCAGGGCAACACCAGTATGGCCACCAATAATCGTTCCATTATTATTGGTGATGAAATCAACAGTTGAGCCGCCGTTAATATAAACACCCGCGGCACCACCAGCAATAGATCCACTATTGATAATGCCGCCAATAATCCTAGAGCTCGTCGCTATATGAAGGCCTATTCCGGTTCGCGCACCATTTATCGTTCCACCGTTTACGATACCCCCGGAAATGGTGGAATACCTTAAATAAAGGCCGTCATAATGTGCGCCAGCAGAAATAGATCCAGCGTTTTTGATTCCACCGCTTACTGTTGACTGACTCACAACAACTGCGCCGTAAAGGTCGCCAACTATCGTGCCACTATTGGTGATACCACCCGTAATTGTAGATTCATATAAGACAACTCCAGTATTAGCGCCCCAAATAGTGCCGCCATTATTGGAAATGAAGTCAACGTTAGCATTATTTGTAGTCCAGATGCCAACGCCAGCATTACCAGAAATCCTCCCTGCGGTAGCATTGATGATGCCCCCACTAATAGCAGCGTTACTTATAACGATTCCATAATTACCTGCAATAGAACCACTATTAGTGATACCTCCAGACATGATGGAGCTATTATTAAATGCAATGCCTGTAATGCCGCCAATGATCGTACCTCCATTATTGGCGATGAAATCAATAGCAGAGGAATTGTTGACATGAATACCACTATTGTCAATGCCAGAAATTATTGCATTGGATGCATTAGTGATACCGCCGGAGAGGCTTGAATTAGTAAGCGCAATTCCTTCATTACCACCCCCTATGGATCCACTATTACTGATAAATCCAATTGTCGCATCAGCAAGATTTGAAACGGCAGGACCAGTTGGTGCGCTAATAGTTCCTCTATTTAAAACCGTGAGAGTGTCGCCAGAGCCAAGGGTGATTGAGCCTGTTGTGAATGGACCAGAAGGGGATAGCGGAACTATATAAGAAGAGGATTGAGCGAAAGAATTTAAAGGCCCCAAAGACAATATAGCTAGAGCAACCGCATCAACCAATGCTTTTTTTCCGCCATTACTTTTGCCGCCAGATTTAACATTTTCGCCAACGACCATCAAACACTTACGTGCTTTGTTCCAAATAATTCGGTAGGTCTTGTTCACTAGGAATTAATCAATCTTTTTGTTGTTAAGCTAATATCGACCTTACTGAGGGCACATCATCCACACAGTTAATGGAATGTATAGAAACAAAATATAACAAACAATAAGGCAAGCTGGCTAATCAGTATTCACCGATTTAACGCATAGGCTTGGAATAATTTAAGGGTTTACCCGAAACTTATCTACATCATAAGACTATCAAGGAGTCATACCGATCGCCACATGATTAATAAAAATCAATACATCGTAATAATGATGGGGCTCGCCCTCACAAATGGGATAAGCCGCCTTTAATTACGCTACTCATTGCTTACTTAGTTGTCCCGTGTATAGCTCGATTTGCCTCTGAGTTTCCATAAGAACAGTTTGAATTTCTTTAGCAGTTAATTTTGAGCCCTCAAAAGACAACTGACGATAAAGTGCGCCAGTGATCCATTTATTAGCAAAATAGAGTTGATCTTCGAGCTTTACTTTATTGAGCCAGGCATTTTGAGTGTCCACACTTCCACCAAACTCATGTTCTACAAAAGCACTCGGCACCACCAAACAGCGCCACCCCCTCGAACGGGCTGTAAAAGAATAGTCCGCATCTGAACAGATGAAACGCATATTCTCATCTAGCAGCCCAATCTCACGAACCATTGCCGTACGTAACAACATACATGCACCATTGACCCAATGGGTAGCAAATGGCTCACGCGGCAAACTTATTAAGTTGCAGGAAAAATGTCTGCCCCATGGAAATGCCTCAGCAGAACCTGCCCAGTTCACACTTTTGTCTACAGATAAACTAATTGGCGCGCAAATACCGACATTGGGAGATTGCTTCATCGCGAATAACATCTGACCCAAACAATCAGGATACAAATTGGCATCTTGATTTAAGATCAAAATAAAATCGTAGTCATTCGAATACGAATATTTACGCAAGCCAATATTGATGGCTTGCGTAAATAAAAGATTATTTTTAGAGTTGTCATGAATAAATACCTCCACCTCAACATCATTTTGATTTTTGAGATAAGTAAGCGCTATTTCTAATTTTAGGGGCGATTGGAAATGGGGAATTACAACCGCGACTTTTTTATTGTTTGTACTCATGAATTATTAATATGAATTGGGTTCATTACGCATCATTGTGGTCCATAGTAAAGGCCACTGCTCCACCCAACAACAACTATGGTCATTGTCTTTCATCTCAATCACCTTAGGGCGACTATCGAGCGGAAATAGATTAACAAATTTATGAGTCAGCTCGGGTGAAAGCACTCTATCTTTTGATCCCACCAAATAGACTTGTGGGGTGGATACTAAGTTGGAAATCTCATCCCGGGGATCAAGTGAATCCGTTAATGATTTCATGCCAAGGTTACTTACCCAAAGATGAGGGTTCACATTTCCAGCAACAGAAATGACTTTTTGCACATCATGCCGCTGCACAGCCACCAAAAGTGCGATTGTCGCTCCACCAGAATAACCCACTAGTACAACTTTTTGGGCATGAGTTTGAGCCTTCAGAAGATCAATTGCTTGATTCGTAGAATTTACTACCGTCTGTGAAAATCGCGCAGAAGTCCAAATTTGTGAATGGCAAATCTGGGGCTCTGCAAGGCCAATAAATTGGCAAGGTCTTGCCAAATATGCAACAGCACCCCTTGGCTGAGCCAAGGCCAATCTTAAGCCAATGGGGTCTTGTGGGGTGGGATCATTTGACGGAAATTGCCCATGAATCCACGATGAACCATCTCCCTCAATATAGATTGTTAAAACCCCAAGCTCTGATTTTTCGGGATTTAAATAAGCCCGCAGATTAAATGGCGCAGTATTTAAAGTGAGCTCTTGCCAATGCGCTCCTAGAGCATTTTGTAAAGCTGATTGCGGTTCAGGCTCTTTTTTTAATTGCGTACATCCAGCAATTAAGAATAAATAGAAAAAAATAATGTAATAATTTTTCCCGCTGAAATATTTAAACAAAAAAGAAATTTCCATTTCTCAATATCAAAGATTTATTCTGTCAGACTTTAATATGGGATGCAATTCCAGGAGCAGTGGACCTAAGAATTCTTCATAATTTTTCCAACGCTGTACCGAAGAAGCATAAATCGGTTGTCGAACTTGCGTAAGACTAGCTGTGCGAATATTGCGTTTGTTTTTATAAAAATCTAAACATGCATCATTCCAATCCAAACCAATCCATTTTATTAATTTACGTGCCTGAGTTTCTAGATCGCTGACGATCTCTTCGTACTCAACCTCTAAAAAGGTATTTTCTGGCAATACTGCACGCCAATGATCCATCAGCCGAGCATAATTACGATAATGAATGCCCAGTTCTTTTAAGTCGTAAGTAGCATCTTGGTGGCGATTAAATAGACGCATAAAACAAGATACACAAGTATCTACAGGATTGCGTTTGACATGAATAATTTTCGCATTTGGAAGCATTAAAGGAATCAATCCTAGGGCTAAATAGTTAGCCGGCATCTTATCGGTAATTCGTAGCACATCTTTATTATGAAGACGAAGTTGTGCGAGATATTGAGCACCCCATTGAGTTAGCTTTTCTTTGCTCAAGTTACCTAGATTACCAAGAAAACCAACGCCATTAGCGTCAGTTGATCCGTTTTGAATAATATCTAGCAGGTCACGTAATTCGCCAGCGCCATATACCGAGGGGTGTGTAGCAATAATTTGCTCAGTTAAAGTTGTCCCTGAACGTGGCATCCCCACAATAAAAATCGGAGATGGATCTAATACTCCCGCTCCTTGAAGACCTTGAAATCGCTCTGCGGTAAACCCATTGATCAAGGCGCTGATATTTTGCGTTTCCACTTCTGAGTTGAACTTTATTCGCCCTCTTTTTAAGCGAGCCCCTTCTAAAAACTGAGGAAATGCTTTTTTGAAATCACCAAGGTCATCATAGGCTTTGCCTAGTGCATAGTGTAGTGAAATCTGCTTATCTAAAGAAAGGCTTTTTAGGTTTGCACTGAATGCCTCAAGCGCTATTAAGTTGTTATCCCCGAGCTTTACCTTTTCCGCTTGAGCCAAATGAAAACGCACCGCAATATTATGGCCATCAATGGATAAAGCCTGCATCAATAAGTCTTTGGCTTTAGCGATTTCACCCGACTCTAATGAGAGGTTTGCTAAACCTGTAAGCGCATGAACGCATCCTGGATCTATGGACAATGCTTTGTCGAAAGATTCTTTAGCCAAAGTATCTTTCGCCATTTCGCTATAAAGACTGCCTAGTTGACACCAGACATCCGGCATTACCTCAAAATCCATTGCCGCCTGCTTTAATAAGCTTAATGCTTCGCTTAGTTGGCCTAGCTCTTGCAATACCTTTGCCAAACCTAGCAAAGCTTCAAAATAGTTGGGGCGCAATTGTAGTGAGCGGCGCAGTAAAGACTGAGCTTTATCATAATCTTCCAATTTGAAATATGCCAAGCCAAGATTACATAAAGCTTCAGGAGAGTTTGATTGCACTTCTAGCGCCTTATGAAGGGGCGCTATCGCTTCAATGGCTTTATCCTCTTCGGTTAAAACAGCACCAAGATTAATTAATGGCTCAAGAAAATTTTCATTAAGATTTAAGGCCTTACGGTACCAATCTATAGCTAATCCCCGATTACCACGAGCCCGCTCAATGCTTCCCAGATTATTAAGTGATTGCAATAATTTCTGATTAATCGCCAAAGCTTTTTCATGAGCCATTTGAGCAGCCTCATAATTTTTTGCATCAAATAAAGCAACTCCAAGATTGCTATAAGCAGAGGCCATAGTGGGGTCCAGTAAAATTGCCTGTTGACCATATGCAACCGCTTCTTCAATCCGATGTTGTTGACGACACATTTCGGCTAAATTACTATGAAACAATGCGACAGAGGGATCGCTTGCAATAGCTTGGCGAACTAAGTCGATAGCCAAAAGAGCATGTCCTGCTTCATATGTGATGACCCCCAATAGATGCAAAGCGTGAGGATGCTGAGGATGCACCTGCAAAATCTGACGTAACAATTGTTCCGCATGTATAAGACGTCCACCAACCTGGTGCTGACTAGCCAGTTGAATCGCTTGATCAATGGTGAGATTGTTAGGTGTAGAAAATACCAAATTGCTAGGATCTACCGTTGACTTCTCATCTATTACAGATTGAATAATCTTTTCTTTTGCGGGTACTTGTGCAATAGGTAAAGTCTGTAACTTGCTTTTGACTTTTTCAATAACGCCATCCCAATCCCCAAATTGCAATTGATTGAAAATTAATAACTTGGGGTACCATGGGCTATCACTTTTTCCATTTAGCCAGCGCCATTCGCCATCAAATCGATTTAACATCCAGACTGGCTTATTTAATGCCCCGGCCAGATGAATCATAGAAGAATCAATTGAAATAACTAAATCTAAGTTTTCTACTAGGGCAGCGGTGTCAGCAAAGTCAAAGAGCTCTTCAGTCCAATCGATCCAATCGACTCCCTCGGGAATGCTAGGACGCACCTCTTCAGGGGCCCATTTTTGCAAGCTCACCCAAGTGATATAAGGCAGCTTTAATAATGGAAGGATTTTTTCAAATGCCAGACTACGACGGCTGTCATATCGATGAACTTTTCGGCCGGCCCAAGCAACGCCAACTTTAAAACGACCAGGCGCTGCAAAATTTAAACGATCCAACCAATGGGCTTTAGGCGCCAATGGCACACGTAAATATGGTGTAGTAGCAGCCGGGATAGAATCTAAACGTGTCTGACAAACACGCGGTAAAGACATCAGCGAGCACTGCCAGTCCCATGTTGAATAATCTATAGGTAGATGAGTAAATAAAATAATCTGATCGGAAAGCGCCCACTCCATTAATCGTAAGGTAGGTGCGGAGCAGACAAATCCTACCTTAGCAAAACGGGAGGCAATTTTGGTAAGGTAACGCACGAACTGAAAAGTGTCGCCAAAGCCTTGTTCAGTAATGACCAATAAGCATTTATCTCGGGTTTCCCTCTCTCCGTTCCAAAAAGGCAAATGACATACTGGCCTAGTAAAAGTCCCATTGACACTTTCTGCAGATCCAGTCCAGCGAGCCTCATAATTTTCCCAACCATTGGCAAAGTCTCCCAACTTTAGTTGGGCCATGCCAAGATTGAGACGAGCCATCGCCATTTCGGGGCTGTAACTTAATGCTCTTTCAAAGCAAGCTCGCGCCTCCTCTATCAAGCCCAAGTCTTGCAATAAAAATCCGAGGCTATTTAAGGCGCCTGAAAACTCAGGTTGAATTTTGAGCGCTTGCTCATAGCTTTCCCGTGCCTGCTCAAATCGATCTAGGTGATACAAAGAAATTCCATGCAAATGCCAAATACTTGCTGAGACAGGATCCCTGCCTAACTTAGGTAAATAAGAATGAAGAAGTTCAATAGCTGCACCATGATCTCCTTTGCCTTGGAAGAATAGACATTGATCGATCACTTGTTGAATTAAAACAGTCTCTGCCGAATAAAGGCTGGGAGGGCTTTCACTACTAGGCGCTGGCAGACTAAAGTCTGGTACATCATGGGGATCTCGATACTCCCTTACTAATTCATACAAAGGCCGAAGATGCCGAGCAAAATGTTTCCAGCGAGCGAGCGAGGTCATGTAAATGGGCTGACGAACTTGGGCGATGCTGGCCGTTTTGACTAAACGGTCATTTTTGTAAAATTCCAAACAAACTGGATCCCATGGCAAGCCTACAAAATTAAGCAAGCGCCTAGACTGATACTCAGTATCAGCGACCATCTTCTCATAAGACAAATCTAAAATCGTACCTTGAGGCAAGACTTGATGCCAATGCTTCATTAGCCTCATATAGCGCTGATAGTAACGCCCCAAAGTCTCTTGATCGTAGGCAAACTCCATGGTGTCATTAAAAAGGCGGGAGAAACAAGAGAAGCAGGAGTCCATAGGATCACGCATTGCATGGATAATCTTTGCATCGGGGAGCGCCAAATAAATTAGGCCAAGATAGAAAAAATTGGCTGGCATCTTGTCAGTGATATACGCACTCTTAGCTGATAAACTTTCGACTTGATGAAGATAATCTGTGCCAATTTTTTGTAATTTGGCTTTAGAAAGTTTAGGCAGACTCTCAGTAAATAATTTTTCTGAGGATGCTTTAGTAATTTGTGAAATCACTTCATTAAGAACTGTTAACTCGCCAGCGCCAAACACTGAGGCGTGACTTGATAATATTTGCTCAAGCAAAGTGGTGCCCGAACGCGGCATGCCCACAATAAATATTGGCGTTGTTGTCTTTGATTTCGATGCTCTTTGATCTATTTTGTTTGCAAAAAATTCAGCGCTAAAGGTGCTGATAATGGCATCAATTAATTGATCGGCGCGGCGCTCATTGCAGGGCAAAAGGGCATGCTGAATTCGATTGCCTTCCTCATAGGCGGCAAAGGCTTGTTCGTAATTTCCAATGTCGTCTAATGCTTTTCCAAAAGCAAAGTTATACCGAATACGAGCATGAGCATTTAGATGGCTCCTATTGGCATGCAAGGCCTCTAGCATCCCTAAATGAGGATCATTGATGGTGTAAACTTTTAGAGATGAAAGGTTGTAATGAGCCTCCACAAAATCGGGGCTGGCAGCAATGGCATGACTAAAGCTTTGACGCGCCTCCTCTAGCCTACCCACTTCACTGTAAATGGCGCCCTGATTATTTTGCGCTTCAGCATGAAGTGCATTAATGGCTACCGCTTTTTCATAGGCACTTAAGGCTTGACTTTTATCCCCCCACCGCTCTAACGCTGATCCTAAATTATTCCAAGATAAACCATGTTTTGGATTGATCTTAATAGCTTTGCGATAATGAAAAATGGCTTTGGCGTACTCTTTAGAGTCGGCGTAAGCCAATCCCAAGTTGTAATGGGCATCCAAATCATCAGGGGATAAAGTACAGGCTGCCTTACCAGACAAAATAGCTTGGTCAAGCCTACCCAATCGTCGGGCAATTTCACCCAGGTTACGATGATACAAAGTTACCTGGGAATTTAACTTCAGAGCCTGACCAATATAAGCATAAGCAGCATCTAATTTGTTTACGCCATATGCTAAGAGCCCCAAGCTATGCCAGATTTGAGCGTTGTTAGGCTCTTTTTCAAGAATCTCGCGATAGATTTGCTCTGCTTGCACCTCATTTCCAGCAAGTTCAAATTGCCTAGCCTGCTGACAAAGAGTGGCAATCATTGTATCCAAGCCTCAAATCCAATCAATAAGATAATTGATATCAGATTACCATGCCTCTTTAAGGCCTAAGAAGAAAAATCGATTATATTTTACTATCCATGAACAATAGTGAGAACCCTCCAATTCATCAAGAATTCACCATCAACCGCTCCCATCGAGAAAAACTCCATTCACACCAAAGTAAAGTTATTTGGTTTACTGGATTATCGGGGTCTGGAAAATCTACCCTAGCAAACTTATTAGAAGTTGAACTCCACAAACTGGGTAAACATACCTACCTCTTGGATGGAGATAATATCCGTCAAGGTCTTAATAAAGATCTCGGATTTTCCGATCATGATCGTATAGAAAATATCCGTCGCATTGCCGAGGTAGCTAAACTTATGGCAGATGCTGGGCTGATCGTAATCACCGCATTTATCTCCCCTTTTGCACGCGAACGCGAGATGGCACGCAAGCTCATTGGGCCCAAAAACTTTATTGAAGTTTATGTCAGCACCCCATTGGAAGTTTGCGAAGCACGAGATCCTAAGGGACTTTACCGAAAGGCTCGCTCAGGCGAGATTAAAAACTTTTCTGGTATCTCAAGCCTTTATGAATCACCAATTCACCCTCACCTAAAATTAAATACCGACACCACCCTATCTGCTCATTTCCTAGTAGATCAAGTTATAGGACTACTTGCTCGAGAGCCTAATTGCAATATAAACTTTTAATCAAGCTATTAATATTATGGGGTGAAAGAAAATTGATTCAATATAAGTCACATTTACATCTTCTCTTGCACGATCAATCTCAAATAAATCAAAAGACTATATATTTTAGTAATTACTTTTCATCTTAAAAACATACTGATAATTTTTTGAATATCCAGTCATGTCCAATCGTTATCTTTGGGGCAAAGATTCTCCTCTTATGGATCACTTGTTTCATAACGTCATTATTAAGCTGACTCACATATCTAACTTAATTCCTTAGACTTCAGATCTTAAAAAATAAGGCAATCCTTATTCTACAGTGCCATCTTTCTTTATTTTTACTTTGGGAATAGGTGAGCCGCTAGGTGAGGCGCTAATACCGGATGATCCAATGGGCACTACCTGAACTCGAACCTTCAAACAGCTAATTGATCCAGCAGAGTTTCCCTCATAAATCCAAACACCATCTTGCTGTTTTCGACCTGCAATTTCAGGGGTAAGCACATAACAGACTACATCATCAGTCGGATCAAATAATTTGTAAATACTTACTCCGGGTTGACCACCGTCATAAGCACCCATAAATTGCATTTTGGGTTTTTCAACTGGTTTTTGAGGTTGCTGATTTTGCGCCTGAGCGTAACTTGAGCCAGCAACGCAA
>Ga0316228_1003871_pt1 | contig 11611 bp, 14 predicted proteins | sample TBH18021metaG_FD_206005 | JGI IMG/M metagenome (GOLD analysis project Ga0316228, IMG submission 206005) | Freshwater microbial communities from Trout Bog Lake, Wisconsin, USA - TBH18021 | ecosystem: Environmental > Aquatic > Freshwater > Lake > Hypolimnion/Profundal zone | place: USA: Wisconsin... | reverse complement strand
GATAATAATCTTCCACCATACGCGCTTGCTGCTCTATACCATAACGACCAAATGGCTTATTCGCTTGCAGCTCGTAGCTATAGCGCCGATTGAGCAGGGCGCGGCGAAACACCTTAACGCCTTGTTGGATTTGCCAGACATGGGTCAATTCATGCACCAGCCACGCCCGCAGATAGACATTTTGCTGACTAAAATCATCACAAAAATCTGCTGGATGAAAATACACATGACCATTGGGACTGACAGCATAGCCTTTGAGCACCCACCATACGGTTTTTAGGCGTATACTATCAAGCTGTAACGTATCACCAAAGACGCTGGCGGCAATGGCTTTTTCGCCCGCCGTTAGTGGACGGCATCGAGCAGGTTGTTTTAAAAAACACATTATCATTTCACAGAGTTTGTCCAAGATTTGGTTAACCCAAAAAAGCCATCACGACTTGCCAAGGCCTGGCCAACGCCTTGACAGCTTTTATTTTTAGCAAAAAATACTGGATAACAATTACTATTTTGTTGGTATCCTAGTTACTATTTTATACTAAATCAACATGCGCTAATTAAAACGTGAGCTAATTAAAAAGGAGGGCTTTATGCCATTAGAATCCGTTGCCATCAATAACTTTGAAAACAACCGCATTGACGATCCTGAACTCAAATTGCGGGTGGAAAAATTGTACGACAGCTCGCCTGAGTTTGCTACAGGTCGTGATGCTGTGGCGTTTTTTGAAAAGGCCTTCGCCAAAGGTGATATCCTGTATTTGGGGATATTCAATGAAAAACCGATTGCCGCGATGGGCTGCTTTAATGAAGGCATCGAGTCTAGCCGATTGTTACAGTATATTGTGCTGCATCCCGCCAATCGCGGGCGCGGTCTTGCCCCAAAATTCGTCAAACAAGTCACCGACATTGAGCGCAAAAAAGGCAATACCAAGTTTGTACCGGGCTGCGGCGCCATTCATCGTATTTTAGCCATGTACGAGTTGATATAAAGGCAGATTTTGCCACTCGGTAGCAACTTTTTGCAAAAAGTTTAAAATAGTGCTTGACACCTTTGGCGATTTTTAGTTTAATAGCCGCTCAAATACTGATGCTGACAAACATGGCGCGGTAGCTCAGTCGGTAGAGCAACGGATTGAAAATCCGTGTGTCGGCAGTTCGATCCTGCCCCACGCCACCATTATTTGTCTTAGGTATAAATCGATTAACCCCAAGCTTATTAGTTTGGGGTTTTTTGTTGTCCAAAATTTCACAAGATGCATGAAAGACTGCTTAACTAAAGTTGCCGAAAAAGGTAGCGAGCAGCTCTTCTTGGCTTAAATGGCTCTGCATAAAACTGGCACGAATAAACTCAATATGTAAGGGCGGTTGTTGGGTTAGCTTGCCTGCTTTATCCAAATAAGTATAAAATCTAGGGTCATTAAATACCGCTCTACCAGACTCAAGCTCACTCCAATTCTTTAATTGACTAAAAATTGCTGAGTAATCATTGGCTTGCTCTAGGACTTGCAACGCTCGTAAATGTTGTTGTCTTACCTTCTCTAAATTTTTTAAATTCTTTTTTTCTTGGGTTATTAACCACGCTTGTATTTTGGCTCGCCATCTTCTCATCACAATGCCTTTATCACACAGCCTTTATTAGTTTAAATCTTGGCACAGCTTCGCCATTGACTTCCACTGTTTCGGCAAACATCGCAAGCGGTCGCACCCACACTCCATAATCGCCATAAAGGGCACGATAGACAATCAGTTCTTCTTCACTCTCGCTATGCTTGGCAAGGTGTAATACTTGATACAAATTGCCTTTGTAATGCTGATAAATACCCAATTTAATCTCAATCACGAGTTTTGACATCCAACAATTCAATTTCAAAGGTTAAGTCTGAATTTGGTGGGATTTTACCGATTTGGCGCTCACCATACGCCAAGTGACTTGGCACAATGAGTTTACGCTTACCACCGACTTGCATGGGCATGAGATTGGCAGGGTCTTCAACTTGACTGTCGTAGCCGATTTTTTGAGCGTATTCGCCACCCAAAACACCCACGTCCCAACCTTTAATCACCCGCCCTGTGCCAATCACGGCTTCAAACGGTTGCCCGCGGTGATGCGATGAGTCAAACACCGTGCCATCTGGCAGATAGCCCGTGTAATGGGCGGTAATCAGTGCCCCACGCTCGGCGGTTTTGCCAGTGCCAATACTTAGGTCCTGAAATTGCAGTTTACTTGTCATATTTATTGTCCGTTATTTTCGTTATTTCCCTTATGGGATAATTGGGTAAACTCTTGCACTTGCTGACACAATATGTCCCATAGGTTAAGCTGGGCGTTGACGCTGCCCCACGCATTATGGGGGGTAAAAATCACTCTTGGGTGGTCTTTCAGTGTGAGTAATGGGTCGTTGTCTTGGATAGGTTCATCGTCAAACACATCTGCCCCATAGCCTAATAATTTACCTTGTGTAACGGCATCAGCCACTGCCTGACTATCGACCACGCCACCGCGCGCGACATTGATAATCAACGGTTTTTTTGTCATCTTGGCAATGCTATTGGCATTCACTAAATGCTGCGTTTGCTCCGTCAATGGACAATGCAAGGTAATAACATCAGATTGAGCAAGCACATCATCAAACGCGCTATAGTCGCTATTTCTTGGCGGCCTGTTTTGGTGTTCGGCTATCAATACCGTCATACCAAAGACTTTGGCAATTTCTCCAACCCGTTTGCCAATTGTGCCATAGCCAATAATGCCCAGCGTTTTACCTTCAAGGTCAATGAGCGGCGTATCAAGCAGACAAAAGCGACCATCTTTTTGCCAGTCCCCCTTGACCACTTCATGATGATAATGGCGAGCCGCTCGCATGGCTGAGAGTATCAGCATAAAGGTATGTTCGGGGACGCTTTTGACCGCATAGCCTGCGACGTTTTTAATAGTAATGCCATGCTTGTCACAAGCGTCTTTATCGACGTTATTCATGCCTGTGGCGGTCAGTTGGATGAGTTTAAGTTTTGGGAGCTGCGCGATAATTTCGGCGGTAAGCTCAACTTTATTGGTGATAACAATATCCGCGTCTTGGCAACGCTCAACGATGATTTTGGGGTCATTGGGCGTTTGCGCATAGACTTGATAGTCGCTCAGTCCGTGTGGGGTTGTTAATGCCAAATCAGCGGAAAAGGTGGCTCGGTCGAGGAAGATGGCTTTCATTTTTAAATCCCTTTTTATTCAAATAGTTCGCTATGTGTTCCTGCACGAGTAAAATAAACTGTCTCAAATTTTGTGATGGTTTGAATTTTGTAGATTAATAAAAAATCGCCACCCACATGTAACTCTCGAAACCCTGCCAAATTTCCTTTTAGTTCATGGTCTTTCCACTCTGCCCCTAACGGCTCATTATTGGCAATTAATAACAACATGACTTCTTTGAGCCTGACCATGTCATAACGCCCTGTTTTAACTAGCCTTTGCCAATCATTCAAAAAATCTTTGGTAAAATCTGAGGCTCTTGGTAAATTCGTGCGTTTTGAATTAATCGGCTTTTTCGAGGGCATCAAACAATTCCTTGTTACTGCTAAATCGGGCTTGCTTGTCTGCAATCATGGCGTCAACGTCTTGCATCGCTCGTTGCGTGGTGGCGTTAGGAATTGCGACGTCAAACGGAATAGACTTTGTTGCCGTAACTTGACGTAAAAATAGACGAATCGCTTGCGCAGGCTTAATACCCAGTTCGTCAAACACTTCAAAGGCTTGGCGCTTTTCATTGGCATCAAGTCGAAATTGATACATAGTTGATTGTGTCATAGCTACTGACCTCTATAAAAAGCAAAAATGTAGTGATATTGTCACTACATTTTAAAATAAAACTACTGGTTAAGCAATAGACTTTAGGAAATCGTCACTTTCGCATACGCTTTTTTGCCTGCTTGAATCACCACCGTTTGTCCTGCAGTGAGGGCAAATCCTGCATCCACGACCTGCCCATCCACTTTCACCGATTGGTTTTTCAAAAAGTCTTTCGCTTGTGCTGAGTTTTTCACCAAATTGGCTTGGTTTAATACTTGGGTGATAAATAACTGCGCTTGCCCATCAAGGCTAATCGTCACTTCTGGCAAATCCACTGGCAACTCACCTTCTACCAAGCGATTGCCCGCTGATTTGTGAGCGTTTTCGGCGGCTTCTTTATCATGGAAACGCTCAATCAGCTCTAGGGCCAAAATACGTTTGACTTCTTGCGGATTGCGCCCGTTTTCGATGTCCTTTAGCAAGGCTTCGACTTCATCCATGGGTTTAAAGCTAAGTAGCTCGAAATAACGCGCAATCAAAGTATCTGGCATGGACAAGATTTTTTGGTACATTGAGCCTGCGCTGTCGTAAATACCGATGTAATTGCCAAGCGATTTACTCATTTTTTGTACGCCGTCTAAGCCTTCCAAAATCGGCACGGTGATACACACTTGTGGCACTTGACCATAGCGAGATTGCAGGGTACGACCCATGAGTAGGTTAAAGGTTTGGTCAGTACCACCTAGCTCAACATCGGCTTGCATGGCGACTGAGTCATAGCCTTGCACCAGTGGGTACAAAAACTCATGAATCGAAATCGGCGTTTGGCTATGGTAGCGTTTTGAGAAGTCATCGCGCTCGAGCATACGAGACACGGTTTGTTGGCTTGCCAAACCAATCATGTCGCCTGCCGACATTTTGCTAAACCAATCGGAGTTAAACATCACTTGGGTTTTGGCGGGGTCAAGGATTTTAAATACTTGCTCTTTATAAGTTTGGGCATTCTCCAGAATTTTTTCTTCAGACAATGGCGGACGAGTGGCATTTTTACCCGTTGGGTCGCCAATGCGAGCGGTATAATCACCAATCAAAAACAACACTTGGTGTCCCAAATCCTGAAAATGCTTGAGCTTATTGATTAAAACCGTATGACCCAAGTGCAAATCGGGGGCGGTCGGGTCAAACCCTGCTTTGACTCGCAGTGGGCGGTTTTCTTTGAGTTTTTTAATTAAATCGTCTTGCGAAATAATTTCGTGCGTACCACGTTGGATGAGTTTGAGTTGTTCTTCTGCTGCTAAAAATCCATGAGTAGAATCGGTCATGCTTACCTCGAAAAAAGCGCGGGTTAAAACGGCTGAAAAAAAAGTGAAGTTTAGCCATTATAGCAAATTTGCAGATAAAATAAGGCAGGCTTTTAGTATGCTATAATCAAGGCACTCTCTACTTTCACAGCCCGAACGAGAATAATTATGAGCCAAACGTTGCCGACTGGACTACCTGCCAACCTGCCTTTTGATGAAGGATTTTTTAGCCATTTTACTGACATCATGGATGATATGATGACGACCAAAGAAAACCCGCTTGCCGACTCGCCGTATGTGATTGGTATGATGGGTGGCACCAGCCTTGACGGACTCGATGCGGTGCTGTGCCAGTTTTATGAGATTGATGAAGACAATGATGAGCCTGTCGAGATTTTGGCGACGGTAAGCGAGCCGTTTCCCGATGATCTACGCGCCGTGTTGTTAGCGCTCACTCAACCAAACGGGGTGGCACAACTCATCGCTGATGATAATTTGGCGTTCGAGAGCGAACTGGATGTATTTGGTTGGGCGAGTGTGTTTTATGCTGAGTTTGCCGCAAATTTGGTCAATCGATTGCTCGAGAAAGCGCAGGTGACCCCTGATGAAGTAACTGCGATTGGTTGTCATGGGCAAACCGTGCGTCATCGCCCACAGTGGTCATTTAGCTTGCAACTGCTTGACCCGAATGTACTCGCTGAGCGCACTGCTATTGCGGTGGTGAGCGATTTTCGGCGCCGTGATATGGCAGTGGGTGGGCAAGGCGCGCCACTCGTGCCTGCGTTTCACCAAGCCATGTTTGCTACACAGCCTTATCATGCCGATAAAGTCATGCCAAAAGTGATTTTAAATTTAGGCGGTATTGCCAATATCACGGTACTTGATGGCAGCGATGAGGTGATTGGATTTGATACAGGGGTGGCAAATTTGCTCATTGATGCTTGGTGTCAGCGTCATACCCAACAAGCTTATGATCACAATGGCGATTGGGGAAAATCGGGGCAAGTGATTGAGCCGTTATTAAATTTGCTTTTGACCAACCCATTTTTCGCCAAGCCGTTCCCGAAAAGCACCGGGCGAGAGGAGTTTAATTTGGCTTGGCTTGACGCTATGCTAGAACAATTGGGTCAGCAATTCCCCAATTTGGCGTATTCACCTGCCGATGTGCAAGCGACGTTGGTGGCGCTTACTGCTAAATCCGTCAGCAATGCCATTTTGTCCGTCACTGATGGTGCGCAAGGCGAGTTGTTTGTCTGTGGTGGTGGGGCGTTAAATGCCTATTTAATGAGCCGCTTACAAGATAATTTAGCCACTTGGAGCATAAAAACTACCGACAAAATTGGGTTGTCACCGTTGTGGGTGGAAGCCGTAGCGTTTGCATGGCTGGCTCAGCAGACGATTTTGAACGTACCGAGTAACTTGCCGAGTGTCACCGGGGCAAGTAAAAAAGTGGTATTGGGACAGGTGTGCTTTTGATTAAAAAGGGAAAACTTTTATAGTTTTCCCTTAGGTTACATTATGCTAATTTAAGATAGTCAACTTTTAATGCTTTAGCCTTTCTTGAATATAACGGGTTAGTCACATCAATTGAGAGCAATTTCTCTAAAAAACTTAGTTGAACGTCCATAGCATTGGCAATGTTTTCGATATAAATCTTGTTATGTTTAGCTAGGCTTGCTAAACAGCTTTCAATTAAAGAGGGTATCTCTATTTCAATTAATTTGTCTTCATTTTCCTGAATAGCTTCCCCATTATTTTTTAAGTGGATTACACCTTTACGATATTGAGCTTCTGTAATTAACGAAAGTTGTTTAGCTCGATATAAAATTGCTGATTTATTTACTTTAAATAACATCTTAAATTCAGAAATTTTATTCCAGCTGAATCTTCCAGTAGGTGATATCATTTTTGGGAAATATTTGAGCATGATTGTTCTAGGTAGAAGAAATGCACCTGCAAAATGATTAGCTTGGCTTTCCGTTTCTCTACAACCTGTAACAATTCCCTCGTGAAGCAATAAATGACCTAACTCATGAGCCAAATCAAAACGCAAACGACAGGGATTTTTTTTAATTGAACTTCTTACAATAATAGGACGACGTAGAGCAACAGATAAAGCATCAATATCCGAATTATCACCATGATTATCATAAGATAACACAAAAATACCTTTACTTTCACAAAGCTTTGTCATATTACTAATTGCACCCTGCCCTAAATCCCAATATTTACGGCAATACTCTGCAATTCGCTCTATGTCACTAGGATTATTAATATTAAAATTTTGATTACTTAAATCAGGCAAATCTATTTTAGGAAATATAACCCCCTCTTTTTCAATAACTTCCAAAAATCTTTTGATGTAATCACTTGTTGAAATAATAGACTGCTTATCTAAATCTTTAGTTCGATGTAGTTTTCTAAAATGGACTTGTTCCTCTTGAATGATTGGCTCTTTTTTCATAAAAAAGTTAGGTTTAACTTCATAAATATCAGCCAGCTTTCCAATATATTGTTCAGCAGATTTTTGACCAGTTTCAAATTGATGTAAATATTGACGACTAATGTTAAGTTTATCTGCTACTTCCTGTAGTGACATTTTATGAAAATATCGAACCAATTTAAGTTCGATATTATTTATTTCATGGAACATATATTACCTCATTTAAATCTCTCTACTTAGTACAGAAAATATCTATTTTTCCGTAGGTTTTGTGCCATTCTTTTTATCTTGTTCTTCAGAGTAAATTTTTGGCTCATAAATTTCAATCCCTACAGAAGGTGCACTAGTTTTAATTTCTTCAATATCAATTTCAACTGCATCATCTAAATCAGACCAAAAATCTTGCTCTATAGGTCTTAATGTAGCAATTTCATCTGATGACCATTCAGCAATGGCATTCCAATATTGGTCAACAATTTTAACTATCACATATATGTCTTGAACTTCTGTTGCGCTCACTTCACACCATATAAAACCAAATAAGCTTTCAGAGGGTTTTGAATTATCATCTTCAAACAAAAAATAACTATGGCTAACATTTGCATCAATATTAAATAACTCAATAGGACTTCTTCTATACCTATCTTTTTCCCTTTTCCATAGAGGCAAAGATTTAGTTAAGAACCTAAGATGAATACTTCCATCTGCTAATGAAATAATAGGTTTATTATTAGCTTTCACAGGAAATATAAACTCATTATTTAATTCAGTAAAATTAGGAAGTGCATTATAAGTTCGTCGATACAATACTCCATTTTCAGTATAATTATCATCAAGTTCCGAAGAATTTGAATCAATGGTAGAATCATAAATTTTTAGAAAAAACTCAGCGACCTTTTCGAGAGATTTTTTTTCAATAATATGTGAGATATTTTTTGATTGACTCATAAATTACTTCTTTTCAGCTATAATTAAAATATGTTAACAATTTTAAAGCTAAAAAATGTTTTTGTAAACCAATAAAAAGATATTTATATAAGATTTATGAAGTTTACACTCGTACACTTATTTTGTTAAAATCTTCTTTATTTTCACTTGAGAAAAACAATGACTAAAAGACCCCGCTACGACGAACGCCCTGACCATGAGCGTATTGTTATCACAGGCATGGGAGCCATTACCCCGCTAGGACTGGATGTAGAGAGCACTTGGCAACGGCTCATTAATGGCGAAAGCGGTATCAAAGCGATTAGCCATTTTGACGCCACTGACTACCGCGCACAAATCGCCGGCACAGTGGATGGGTTTGATATCGGCTTGTACATGAACGCCAAAGACGCACGTCGGTATGACACCTTTGTACAATATGGTGTTGCCGCAGCCGCACAAGCCTTGAAGCAAGCAGGCTTTATTACTGAGTTGCAAGCCGCGCCTGTACAGCAGGTTGACCCCGACCGTATTGGGGTGATTATCGGCTCAGGGATTGGCGGTATCACCACCATTGAAGACACAGCGGTAAAGCTTCATAGCGAAGGCCCGCGTAAAATCTCGCCGTTTTTTGTGCCCTCAGCCATTGTGAATATGGCAGCTGGGCAAGTGGCGATTCGTCATGGGATTAAAGGGTTAAATCTTGCCACTTCTACCGCTTGTACTACTGCGACTCATGCGATTGGCTTGGCGGCAAGGTTGATTGCGTATGGCGATGCCGATGTGATTTTGGCGGGCGGCTGTGAAAAAGCCTCAAGCCAACTCGGTATTGGTGGCTTCTCAGCAATGCAAGCATTATCAACGCGCAACGATGCACCCACCAAAGCCAGTCGTCCATTTGACAAAGACCGTGATGGTTTTGTGCTGGGTGATGGGGCAGGCGTGTTGGTGATGGAAAGCCTTGCCCACGCCAAAGCGCGCGGTGCGACGATTCTGGCAGAGTTTGTCGGCTTTGGCATGAGTGATGACGCCAGTCATATCACTGCGCCACCGGAAAATGGCGAAGGTGCCGCTATGGCGATGCGTCACGCCTTGAGTGATGCTGGCATTGCCCCAAGCGACGTTGGCTACATCAATACCCATGGCACCAGTACCCCAGCAGGTGATGTGGCAGAGAGCCGCGCGATTGCGGGTATCTTTGGTGAGAACATGGTGGTAAGTTCCACCAAATCGATGACCGGTCATCTACTGGGTGCTGCAGGCGGTATCGAAGCGATTTTCACCGTTAAGGCGCTGCAACAACAAATATTGCCACCGACCATCAATTTGGATCATCAAGACCCTGAGTGCAAGCTTGACTATGTGCCGCATACAGCCCGTAAAGTCGACGACTTAACCCATGCGATTTCTAACAGCTTTGGGTTTGGGGGTACCAACGGCTCGCTGTTGTTTGCCAAATGGCAGTGACGATAAATAGCAATCACTGTGATGATAGCATTAATCTTTTAACGGTGTGAATTTTGAAAACGGCTATTGAAATTGTAGCCGTTTTTTCGTTAAATGAAGCTATCCTATTTCCTCCTTAACGCTGGACACCATTCATGTCAGGATTTGCCTTCTCCCACCAATTTTCAAAGCGCTGGCTTGCCACCCCTACCCCTGTCAAACACGCCATTATTCAAGAACTCGATGATATCGTTACCTTGCTTTACCCCGATACCGATCTTGATGGGTATCAGTTTAGCGTGCCTAATCTGCATGATAAAGTCGAGGAATTACTGGCTATCGAGCGTGACCACCAAGAAAAATTACAAGCGCAAGCACGGGAACGCGAGCGTGAAGAACAACGCCTAGAACAAGAAAGATTGGCACAACAACGACTGGAACAAGAACGCTTAGAAATCGAGCGCTTTGAGCAACAACGACTTGAACAACAGCATCTTGAGCAAATACAGTTAACACAAGAAAACGAGCAAGAACGCCAAGCACAAGAAGAACGTCTACAACGCGAACGCCAAGCACAAGATGACGCAGCCATTGCGCTACTCGAGCAAGAACGCGCCATTGCCAAACAAGCGCATCTAGCAAAACAGGCAAACCCACCCCAACCAGCGACGCAACTATCAACTGGCTCAATCGAGGGTGCAAATCACGAGCTAGATGAACAAGCTCAATCCACGGATACCGCAACCAGCGATATCACGATTGAGCGCCATCGCAGTGAGATGGTCTATGCCATTGATCACACTGACACTGCTGATAACTTTGCTGAGCCGTTAGCTGATGACCCAACAGCAGCCGTGATGACCCATGAAACGAGCGTTACTGACCCACTTGCCGATATTGACAACCTATCTATCGCCACCACGCCCGCTATTGAACAAATCAAACAAGATATCGTCAAACAGCTGCAAGGCTATATCGACAACTATTTGCTCGAATCAATGACGCTGATGAATGAGGATTTAAATCAATGGCTCAAAACCGAAGTGGAAAAACAGCTGACTGTTCGTTTATCACAAAGCCATTAAACAGGCACTTGACTAAAGATATCATTAGATAACCCATAGTGATGACGGGCTTTGATACATTGCTCGTCACCGACTTGTACCGATTGGCAGGTGCTTGAGCGTTTATCATAGATTTGGCAAGCCACCGAGTTGCCAACTTCGCCAGCGAGTGCCACGCATCTGACCGGCTTTGTTTCGGTACCTTTCATACAGGTATAAAAATCATTGACTTTGACCGTCATCTGTTCTGGGATACCGAGTGTCTCGCCTTCTGCCCAATAAAAAGACACCCGATAGTTAGCGCAACATGCGCCACAGTGCATGCAGATATCACTATCCGCCGCTGCGATTGATTTAAAAAAAATTTCTGCCATTGTTACAATGCCATGTCATTATCATTGTTCACTACCCGTTTCATCCAAAACGGCTAAAAATTTAATATTAGCCATGCAACACTTTATAAATGGTATTGGCCATCACCTTGCCAATGCCATTTACTTGCCCAATTTCATCTTGTGACGCACCAAGCAGCTGCTGCAAGCCGCCAAAATGATTGAGTAACTCTCGGCGGCGTTTTTCCCCCAACCCAGGGATGGCTTCTAGCACTGAGCTTGAGCGGCGTTTATCGCGTTTTTTGCGGTGTGCGGTA
>Ga0316228_1003865_pt1 | contig 11628 bp, 9 predicted proteins | sample TBH18021metaG_FD_206005 | JGI IMG/M metagenome (GOLD analysis project Ga0316228, IMG submission 206005) | Freshwater microbial communities from Trout Bog Lake, Wisconsin, USA - TBH18021 | ecosystem: Environmental > Aquatic > Freshwater > Lake > Hypolimnion/Profundal zone | place: USA: Wisconsin... | reverse complement strand
GCTGCTTCCGTGCGACTGTTGAGTCAACAGAGGGGCTTTTGTTGTCCAATGTAGATGTAAGAATTACGTCTCAGGGAAATTCTAAATTCTTAAGTTTGGCTACGCGGAAGAACATTCAGGAACCCGCAGTTAAAGTGATTGTTCATGTCTCTTGTGATGTGCAATTGCATCGCGAGTACATGATTTTGCTTGATCCGCCCGAAATGTCTGGTGCTGCGGGTCTTGTCACACTTCCCTCCATAGAGCAAACGTCGGTGCCAACTAAGGCTACACCTCTTCCTCCAAAAGGTGTGAAGCTTCCTTTATCCCCAAATCAAGCTGCAGTCAACCAGAAAACTGAACTGGTTTCTCATTCTGAAGTAGTAAAAAAAAATACTAAAAAATCAACGCATGCTGCAAAATTGAGCGAGGCTAATCTTGTAAGAGATTCGTTGAAATTGTCTGATGAGCCTGATCAGTTGCCGTTGCCGCAAGGCTTAAAATTGGCTGATACAATTTCTGCGGGTACCGATGGTAAAAACAGCGAAGCTTCAGCGGAGCTCCGTCTTGCGCAAGCCCAGTACGCGGCAATGATGCGTGGAGAAGATGTGCCACGTGTTGCGCCTGGCTCTGTTGACGCGAGTGAACAAAAAAATCAGTCCTTGTTAAAAGAATCCTCGCAATTAAAACGTCAAATTCAGACTGATAAGCTAACTATTGATGAGTTAAAAGAAAATACGTTACCTAAAACCTGGTTCTATTTATTGCTCTTGCTTGTTGCTGGTGCGGTCGCAGTTGCAGGTGTCTTAACTGCGTATATAAGACGCATCCATAAAAAAACATCATCAACGTGGTGGGAGCAAAAAGAGGCGAGGCCAGTACAAGATACCAAGCTTAATATTGAAGATTTAGTCAACAGTGTGCAGGCAAGCTACAGTGGTACCGCGAGTATAGCGAGTCCTGAATCTATTACACGTCCGACATCCAGCGGTAATACGACACCATCCAAAATTAAACCAACGCATGAAGCTGCTTTGGGCGTTTTGGAAGCTCCTTCGATCTTTGGGAAAAATTACACGCCGTCCCTCGAGGATACGAATAGTAGTACCTTTAATTTCTTCTCTTCAAGAACGAGTTCGGTCAAAGTGGAGGAAATTTCTGACGTAACGCAGGAAGCTGAATTCTGGATGTCCGTCAACGATCCTGAGCGTGCCATTGAAATTTTGGAGCCGCAAGCAGAGTTGGATCAGCCAGAATCTCCGGTGCCATGGTTATATCTTCTGGATCTGTATAGGGTCGTTGGGAATAAAGACAAATACAATCCACTGCGTGATCGCTTTGTCGTATTTTTTAATGCCAATGTTCCAGAATTTGAAATTGATCCGGCAACATTGCCGACCAGACATCTTGATGATTTTGAGCATCTGTCAAAGAAAATTTGCTCAATGTGGAACACGAATGACATTTTACCCTTCCTCGAGAGCTTGCTCATTGATGATCGTGACGGTAAGCGTATGGGCTTCGAGTTGCCTGTTTATAGGGATATTTTATTGCTGATATCGATTGCGAACGAACTTGAACGTCAAAAATCGATGGGTGAGGTTGATCGTATCAGAAGACCTGCCGTCTCACCTTCAAATAGTCCGGTTCATGTGCAAGAGCCGGATCACGATGGTAATGTGATTAATTTTGAGGCAATAGAGTTTGATAAAAAATCTGGTTCTAAGTGACGACTAAATCAAGTCACTTAACCTAGGCCATCAAGTAAAAATTGCGGCAAACGAAGAGATTTGTGCCGCAATTTTTTCTTAAACTGCTCTGCGCATTTTTTGAACGGTGTAGTTCTTAACTTCCGCTGGTGGGTCTATGAGTTTGACGATTGCAAAGGTGCAGTTGTCGCCACGCGGTGTTCCACGTTCACGTGCTTTTCGGATGAGTAGTTCCGCAGCTTGTCTTGGTGTATTTGCGGCTACTGCTGCTGACAGCTCGTTGTCATCGAAATAATGCCATAGTCCGTCAGAGCATAATAAAAAATTATCGCCAACTTCTAAGTTATCGTGTTGACCAAATGTGATGAAGGGTGGTGTATTAGTCGAACCGAGAACATTAACCAGAATATTTGATAATTTATGGGTTTTAGCTTCGTGAGGAAGAATTTTTCCTTCCTCGACCAATTTTTCAACGTACGAATGATCACGTGTTTTTTCGCCAAAATTGGGGCCTTTAAAACGGTATAGTCTGGAGTCGCCTGCATGCGCCCATATTGCTTCTTGCTGAGGTGTAATAACGAGCGCTACAAAGGTGCTGTGAGGCTCTTTTTCGGAGGAGACAGCGGTCAGTTTGATGACGGTGTGTGCCTCGTGGAGAATGTTCTCCAGGAGGGTCTTGACATCATTCCCTGGATAAAATTCATCAAACAGTTGTTTGCTCGTTCGAATTACCTGTTCTGCTGCGAGTGCGCCTCCGCTTTTTCCACCCATACCGTCGGCAACCACGGCCATCATGTAGCCGGGGGCGTGAGGAGCTGCAAAAAGAGCTACCCTGTCTTGTTGTTCTTGTCTATCACCGATATGTTGTCCGGTGCCAGCTTCTATCTTATATTGGCTCATACGTCTTGGTAGATTACACTAGCGGAAAGTCAATTAACTGACTTTCCATGTTTTGATACTAATTAACACTATTTTACTTTAAGCTGAAGGCTATGAGCCATCCTGAACAAGTTCGACAACGAATAATTGAGTTAGAAGTAGAGCATCGGGACCTGGATGTCGTAATAAATGCTCTGACAAAAGATCCGGATCATGATGAGTTACAATTGCGCCGCTTGAAAAAGCGAAAATTGCAATTGAAAGATCATATCACTTTGCTCAAGATTCAATTAACTCCTGATGTGCCGGCATGATATTTTGTTGCCCGCAACACCTTTTATTTGCTTTTAGTTTTTGATTGTTCTATTTTGACTGAAATTCTGACCAAAGAAGCACCTGTAGGCATTCATGATGCTGAAGTTGATCATATTTTTGGGCTTTCAGGTCCATTAAGTGCTGCGATTGCGGGCTATCGGCCCCGTAATGCTCAAACGGAGATGGCGAAGGCAATTGCCAGCGCTATTGCTGGTCAAAATACTTTACTCGCTGAGGCGGGGACAGGAACTGGTAAAACATATGCGTATCTCGCCCCAGCATTGCTATGGGGCGGGAAAGTGATTGTTTCTACTGGTACAAAAAATTTACAAGATCAGTTGTTTTTAAGAGATATTCCAACAATAAAAAAAGTCTTAAAAGCCCCTGTTTCGGTCGCCTTGTTAAAAGGGCGGTCAAATTATTTATGTCACTACCATCTTGAACGCACATTACAAAATGGTCGCCTGAGCTCCCGTGAGGATGTCGGTTACCTACGTGATATTTCACGTTTCATAAAGACGACAAACAGTGGTGATAAAGCGGAGCTGTCGCGTGTTCCAGAAAATGCGAGCGTTTGGAATCTGGTAACGTCGACGAAAGACACCTGTATGGGGTCAGAGTGTCAGTATTATCAGGATTGTTTTGTGATGAAGGCGCGTAAAGAAGCGCAACAGGCAGATGTCGTGGTGGTTAATCATCACTTGTTTTTCGCCGATGTCGCCCTGAAAGATACCGGTATTGCTGAGTTATTGCCGTCTGCAAATACCGTTATCTTTGATGAGGCGCACCAGTTGCCTGAGACCGCCACTTTATTTTTTGGTGATACGGTTTCCACCTCACAAGTGCTGGAACTCTGCCGCGATACCCTGGCAGAAGGTTTGTCGCACGCCCGTGATGGTGCTGAGTGGGCTAAACTCGTGGCGCCAGTCGAGCGCGCAGCAAGAGATCTTCGATTGGCTTTTCCGCAAGATATTGTACGGTTGTCGATTGATCAAATTGCGCCGTCCAGCCCTTTTTTTGAGGCACTTGAAGCGCTTAAATCCAGTATGAGTGATTTGATCGCTGTGTTAGAGAAGCAGGCGGAACGCGCGGAAACGATAGAGCAATGCCGGGCAAGAGCAATTATGCTTAGTGATCAGATCGATGCCTGGAACGCAGAACCTTCAGAAAAAGAAAAACACGGAGATTACGTTTTATGGGTCGAAGCTTTTTCGGTCTCTCTGCAACTGCATCGTACGCCTTTATCGATTGCGCCTATCTTCAATAAGCAAAGAGAAGGTGTGCCGCGTGCCTGGATATTTACTTCAGCGACGATGGCGGTAAAAAATGATTTTGCACACTTTGTATCGCAGATGGGCTTATGGAATGAGCCAGCTCATACCTGGCCCAGCCCTTTTGATTATCAGAATCAGGGATATCTGTACGTACCAAATGGGATGCCGGATCCCAATTCCAGAGATTATACGGAAGCGGTCGTTGATGCAGCGTTACCCGTAATAACCGCAGCCGGAGGCAGGGCGTTTTTGTTATGCACCACGTTGAAGGCAGTAAAGTTTTGTGCTGAGAAGCTCAAAGATGAGTTTGAAAAGCGTGGCTTAGGTTTTCCTCTGTTTGTGCAAGGAGACGCAGGTCGTACCGAATTACTCGACCGTTTTCGTGCATCTGGCAATGGGGTTTTAATTGGCAGTCAGAGCTTCTGGGAGGGTGTCGATGTTCGCGGTGATGCTTTATCTTTGGTGATTATCGATAAGTTGCCGTTCTCCCCACCAGATGATCCGGTGCTCGCTGCACGTATCGCTGCAATGGAAAAAAAAGGATTAAATGGTTTCGTTCATCACCAGCTACCTGAAGCTATTATTAACCTGAAGCAGGGGGCGGGGCGCTTGATTCGAGATGAAACAGATCGCGGTGTCCTGATGATTTGCGATCCAAGGTTGATATCGAAACCTTACGGTAAAAGAATCTGGCAGAGCCTGCCTGGATTTGCGCGTACCCGCATTGAGGCTGACGTTGTTACTTTCTTTGAGCGTATAAGGAATGAAAAAGCCAAAGACACCCTCGGGTAAGTTTGCTTGTGACTGCCGTTTAATATCAGGTGAGAAGTGAATCAAAGAGATATCGCTGCATCAATTTGGCACGAATTTATATGCAAAAGCGCGCCCCAATTGATGGTAAACCTCGGTCGAAGAAATAAGCGTTTATTTATTCGTACATTGGCGCTGCGCTTCAATTAAATCCCATCCTAATTGACGCCGTATTTCTTTCATATCTGGCGGTGGCGTGTGTCCTGCCTGCCTCTGTTTTAAAAAGTCTCTGACCTGCTCTTTGGAGGGATGTTGTATCTTGTTCATGATGCCACCTCTTTCTGATGATTAAGTGTATCCATGTAGCTTTAACGGCATAGCGCCGCGCAAGTTGACTATGAATTCTCAATTGCTATTCAGTTTGGTTGAGATTTGCATTATTTAACAGGAAGAGCACAGCGATAAAAAGCACTTTATTCGTGCTTTAATATTCACCTAACATCCGTTGATGGGTGCCGTCTTTTTGAAGACTAATATATGCATGGCGTAGCCGGTCTGTAACTTCTGGAGGCGTTACTCTATTTGCGCCGAGTTGCAGGTCTAGTTCAAGTCCTAAGTTAATGGTTGGAACGTACTCGTTGCAATAGGAAGCACAGTTCATTTCAAAATTATCTTGAGCGAGGGGAAGTAAATCAAGCCGTCCCACTGACAAGAGTCGTATGCCTTCATTGTTATTGTTGATGTAAATAAGACCGTTGGCATTATTTAACTTGAAATGATTGGATTTGAGAAATTGCTCTCTGGCGTCATCTTCAATGACGCCGATGCGATAGCTCTTAGCATCCTCAAGATTAGTGATTTGTATATCAGTCCGGTCTTTTTTCTTGTAGAGGTAATATCCATGTACGTGGATAAGTCCTCCAATCCAAATGAATTTATCTTCCCTTAGTGGTGTTCGGGCAACAGGGAAAAAAACTACCGGTTGTGGTCCCTGCACCAAATGCATAATCCCAATCCAGCTTGATTTTCGGATCTCGGGTTCATAGCCGGCGCGGGTAGCGATCATTTTCACGAAATCTGTGATTGGGGCTGGATTCTTACCATTTTTGCCGTGCGCATAAGGTTGACCGTCTTCAACGTAAATCACTAAACGTTCCGCGTGAGCTAAACCGCAATGCAGAAAAAATAATAAAAGAAACAAAACCACTGGCATGGCAAATTTTCCTATCATTTTTAAGTTACTTTGTTACGGTAATGTTGCCTCATAATATTTAGCATAGTAGGCGGTAGCGATGCTTTATACGCTAATCGTCGATCAACATCCGGGAGCGCGTACCATCCTTCTCAAGGCTTTCATAGGCGCGGCGTAATCGCTGAACGACATCTTGTGGCGTAGCTTTTGTGGCGGCAAGCTCTAGATTCAGGCGTAAATTCAATGTGTACGCTATGTCAAAATCGTCACAATAAGGGGCGCATTCAGCGGTAAAACTTGATGGAGATAAAGGTAATAAATCAATTCTATTTACCCTTAACAGTCGCATGCCGTCGGTATTATTGACTATTTGGATGAGTCCCGACGAAATGTTGAAATGGAATCCGTTATCTACTAAAAAATCTTCTCTGATGTCTGATTCGATGACGCCTATTCTGTATTTCTTTGCATCGTCGAGTTTTTTTATCTGGATATCATTTCTGCTTTTTAACTTATAAAAAGTGTATTTTTCATCATGCTGTAAGGTGCCAATCCAATAATATTTTTTCTCGCGTTCGTTATTGTGGGCTAACGGATAGAAAATGGTAGGCTGGTCGGCTTCCACCGTGTGCATGATGCCAGCCCAGCTGAGGAGGCGAATATCCGGCTCGTATCCTGCACGTTGGGCCAGGATGCGAACAAAATCTGTTATAGGGGAGCTTACTTTTTCGTCTTGCAAGTATGCATAAGGTCGTGCATCTTCCGCATAGACGACTAAACGCTCCGCATTAGCGGCGTCAGATACGAACACCCCCACCCAAACGAGTATCGTAGAAAATAGATTTCTCAAGCGTATGGTTGTCATGATTCTCGTTTTAAGGCGAAAAAGTGATGTATTGAACCAAACAGTGGGATGCGAGCAAAAAGTTAAAAGCAGTTGAAGATTTAGAATTAGTTTAGTGCCCAAACTGGCAGCACCAAAGGAAAATACGTAGACGGCTCGTTTTTATTTTGATCTGGTGTTGTTATTTTTATATAGTTTGATGAATTTCTCTGATTTGCCCCAGAATATGGCAGGATCTGGGTAGCACAACTGATGGTGCATTAAAAAAAGCGACTCGTATCTCCCGATACAAGCCGCTTTACACTTCTCATTCAACTGATCCTCAGTGGCAATTGACAGCGCCAATGAAGATCATGCAATTTACCAGATAGACACGCGCTCAGAAGGAGGCAGGTACATTTTATCGCCTTCTTTGACGTCAAATGCTTTGTAGAACGGCGTCATATTTTGCAATGATCCATTGGCACGGAATTCGCCAGGTGAGTGCGGATCTGTTTTGATGCGAACAATTGCTTCTTTTTCTCGCATCTTGCCACGCCAAACTTGGGCAAAACCCATGAAGAAACGCTGATCGCCGGTCATGCCATTAATGACTGGCGCTGGTTTGCCACCCAAAGACAATTGGTAGGCTTTGTATGCGATGGAAATACCGGAGTTGTCCGCGATATTTTCACCCAGAGTCAATTCGCCATTCACGTTGTAACCAGGGACGGGGCTGAAACTGCTGTACTGTTTCACGAGTGCCGCAGTTTTTGCGGCAAATTTTTCGTGGTCTTCTTTTGTCCACCAGTCACGCAGATTGCCTAAACCATCGTATTGTGCACCTTGGTCATCGAAGCCATGGCTGATTTCGTGGCCGATAACAGCGCCAATACCGCCGTAGTTCACCGCGTCATCCGCTTTAGGATTGAAGAAGGGCGCCTGCAAAATAGCCGCTGGGAAGACGATTTCATTCATCTCAGGATTGTAGTACGCGTTCACTGTTTGTGGTGTCATTCCCCACTCTTCGCGATCAACTGGCTTACCTAATTTGTTGAGTTCTGTTTTCGCGGCAAACATGCGGATGGCACGCAAATTACCTACGGCATCTCCTTTTGTAATTTGCAACGAGGAGTAATCTTTCCATTTATTTGGATAAGCAATTTTTGTCATAAAGGTGGACAGCTTAGCCAACGCTTCTTTTTTGGTCTCTGGTCCCATCCAATCCAGCGTATCTACGCTTCCTTTATAAGCGAGTAACAGGTTATTGACCAAGGTTTCCATCTTGGCTTTGCTTTCCGCTGGGAAGTATTTATCAACATACATTTTCCCTAAGCTTTCACCCATGCCGGCATCGACTAAACGAACGCCACGTTTCCAGCGGATTTCTTGTTCAGGAACGCCGCGTAATGTCTGACCGTAAAAAGCAAAGCTTTCATCGCTAAATTGCTTAGGTAACTGGCCAGCTGCTGAAGACAACAAGTTCCATTTGAAATACGCTTTCAATGTATCGATAGATGTTGCTGCCAACACCTTGTTCATTGCTGTCAGATAGCTTGGTTGACCCAGAATGAGGTAGTCAATTTTCCCTTTTACGCCGAGATCACTGAGGTAAGTATCCCAATCGTAGCCCGGTGTGACATCATTTAATTTGCTCAACTCAACTTTATTGTATGCCTTGATTGGGTCGCGCAATTCAACTTTGGTCCATTGAACTTTGGCTAATTCTGTTTCAAAAGCGAGAATAGCCGTCGCATTTTTTGATGCATCTTTATCGCCAGCCATGCCCAACATTTTTTCGATATGCTTGAGGTATTTCTCACGCGTATCTTTCAATTTTGCATCATCGTCTTTCAGGTAATAATCGCGATCAGGCAAACCCAGGCCAGATTGGGAAATATCCAACACATACTTGGTCGAATCTCTATTGTCCTGATGAACCTGGATGTCGTATGGTGTGGTGATACTGTTGAGATTGAGCCATGCCATCAAGGCTGGCAATTGCTTTTTATCATTGAAAGCGTCGATCTTTGCAAAGTCGGATTGCATTGGCTTCAAACCCAAGGCCTCGATGTGCTTGGTGTCCATGAAGCTGGAGTACAAATCACTGATTTTCTGCGCATCTGTTCCGTTTGCATTTTTTGTTTTTGATAAAGCATCAATGATGGTGTGCAAACGCGGCACTACCGCTTCACGCAAATCCATAAATGCCCCTGCAGAGGAGCGATCGGCCGGGATTTGCGCAGTTTTCAACCAACCACCATTGACGTGGCGATAAAAGTCGTCTTGTGCTTTGACTGACTTATCTGCATATTGGCTATCAATGCCGGATAACAAGACTGTTGGTGCGGCAGCTTTGACTGGTTCTGCTGCATAGACGTGGGCTGTGCTGGCTGTACCAGCGATCATCAGCGCGATCGCGCTCAATACTTTAGCTTTCACTTGTTGGGGTCTCCTGAATGTGAATGGCATGATAGGCATCTTCAACATTGTCATGAAAATTCTATCCTGAGTCTTTCAATTCCGGCTGAGAGGACATTAAGCGCATAAAATCTACGCTGTTGGATCTTGTCATAGATTTATTAATCGTTCTTCAGCCATGTTGAACAAATTGCTACTAGTACGAGTATTAAAAACTACTTATACAGCTACAATTGACAAATATTATGTTACTTTGGTTCCAAGGATGCGACAAATATTTTCATAAAGTGTTGTCGATTGAACGAAATTTTAATCAGATAAATCATTATTTGCGTAATTGCATGAAAAACCAGTTTTTATTCGATTATCCTGAAGGTCCGGGAGCATTTCCTGCGGTAATGATTGTGCCGGGTTTGCGTTATCCCATGGATGGGCCTATTTTTAAACAAATGACCCGGATCTTGGTGGATATGGGATTCGTCGTTGCTCGGCTAAATTGGGTTTTTTACCTTAATGATCCCGTAAATGGAATGCCATCCGACGATTTAGAGGTGGAATTGAACGAATTGCAGGCGTTAGATTTGCAGCTCCGGATGGATAAAAAGGTGGATCCATCAAAGATCGTTATTCTTGGAAAATCATTTGGATCAGTGGTTGCATGGAAGGTATTTCGTTCCAGGAAGGATTATCTGGCTGGAATTTTAATGACACCGTTGTGCGCAGAAGAGGGCGATAGCCACTATCCTATCTCTTCTGAAGAGGTGCGTCCAGTGTTACTGATCGCTGGTGATAATGATCCTTATTGCAAATTAAATTTAGTACGTCGATTGCTTGGTGTACTGGGTGCCAGGACTGAGCTCCAGATTGTGCCTGGAAATCATCGTTTGGAAAAAGCTGATGTGCCTACAGCGCAGAAGGATCTCGTTTCAGTCGAAGCAGTGTGGGAATTCAGGCGCAATATCACAGATTTAACAATGAATATCTGCGCCTGGATAAAAGCAAGTTCAGATCGTAATGAGCTCAGGGAATCGTGAGTAAAACTTTGACGCTCGCGTCTACTGACGCCTTGTCAATATAAGCCAGTGCGCTCGGTTCGGCCGCGACGGCCTTCTTCACTGCAGCGTCATTCGCAAATTCTTTTGGCGCGCTTCCTTTGCCAGAAAATGACGCTTTTGCCCAAATAGCCTCCACTTGCGCTGGCGTTTTCTTGATCACTTTTTCATAAAATTCTTTATGCAGAGGAGAGTCTTTTGCGTGATCGATCGGTGTAAAAATGGTTGAGTTGCCCAAATAAAACTGGGCAACCTGATCGGGAAGCATACGGGTAGCAGGATTCGCCGGGTTAGTGACAACAACAATTTCTGCCAGCGCTGGTAGGGCTGTCAAGGATAATGCCAATAAAACCAATAGTCGCGTTTTCATCATATTTCCTTCGTTACCAAATGTTGGACAAGCTAAACATCATGCTGACCATCGCTGGATGGCGGTGATTTATGCCTGTTAAAACAGTCGATCGTAAGAGATGCGGAATACGTTGACGTTGCCACCATAATTATTGGTGACATCCTGATTTTTATCTAACTGCACTTTGACAGCACTTTTCGCATCCACGTCATATCTCAGTGAAATCGAGGAGCGTTTATAGGACTGTGGTTGATATTGCGTCAGGTCGGAGGATTTTTCCTTGTAGCTGGCATAATTGATGAATGGAGTCCACGAACCAAACCGGTACCCGGCACCTATCGTAAAAGCCGGCGCTGTTATACTGTAGCCTGCGCTGGTAAAGGTTCTTTTTAACTGCGTCAATTCGCTTAAAATAAACCATTCATCCAAATCCAGATTTGCTGCAATTCCATACGCTTCCAATTTGGCAGAGCTGTCGAGTGCGTTCAGTGCATTGACGACATGGACGTTGGCCTGTACGTAGACCCCCCTGATAGTGAGTGGACCTCGGTCAAGTTGCGCATCTGCACCTAAGATGTTGCTCCAGGTGACGTCGGTTTGACCTGTATAATTTAATTTTTCATAGAGTGAGTCGTTGACTTTTTCGCGTCCTCCGAATGCACTAAAAACCAGGTTGCTGTCCCCTAAACTTGTACGGTAGCGGATGCTTGCGCCATTGTAATTGGTGGCTTCCCAGCCGTATAACTCCGGAGGGGGGCTAATCCAGGGATAGGAAATACCGATGTCCTGAAAATCTGAGTAAAAATAGAGGGGAATTCGCTTGCGACCGACTTGTACTTCCCACTCATTGTTGAGTTTGTAACTTGCATATGCCCATTGGAC